>JADHED010000963.1_pt1 | contig 27555 bp, 21 predicted proteins | sample 8952041 | NCBI WGS metagenome assembly JADHED01 (sample SAMN16124423, study PRJNA663239) | bioreactor sludge metagenome | isolation source: sludge (control) | place: India:Bengaluru | collected 2018-09-08
TGAGCCAGCAGCAGATCGAGAGCATCGTGCTGAAGCTGCGCTGACTGCACACCTCCCGGCGCGCATGACGCCGACCCCGGATCACTCTCCCCTTCCCGAAAGACTCGACACCGTTCCCCGCCAGAGAGAAATTGTCCATTTTTTTTACAAAAAGAATGCTTTTAGTGCTAATACTTTTTTGATATATTTTTAATAATATGATTTTAAATATAAAAAAATAATTGGACCAATCATTGCTTAAACTTTTTCAGAGAGAAGTGATTCCTCTCCCATCCCCTTCAATTGAAGTCTCAGGAGTTGTGCAATGATCAAAACCGCCATCAAACAGACCAGCCTGGCCTCGCTCTGCGCCGCCTCGCTGCTCGCGCTGAGCGCACAGGCTGCCTCGGTCAGCTATCTGCTGAACGAATCGAATTCGCTGCCCGATGCCCCATATGCCACGGTCACCATCGACGACCTTGGCACGTCCGACACCATCCAGTTCACCGTCACGCCGAACCATGCCGAACTCGTGCCTGGATACAACTACGGCGTGCAGCAGTTTGGCCTCAACCTGATCGGCAGCATTGCCTCAGGCACGACCTGGATCCTGCCAGCCAACTGGAGCGCCAATGTTGGATCATACAACATGAGTTCATTCGGCAACTTTGAGGTCGAGGTCAAGAAAGCGGGTCAAGGTGATCGTCAGGATCCCCTGGTTTTCAGCCTGAAAAATTCCGGACTGACGGTGAACAGCTTTGCCGAGTTCTCGTCGAACGGACATTACTTTGCCGCGCACATCGCGGGCTTTACTGCCCCCGTGGTGACTGGACAAAGCACCTGGGTCGGGGGCTCGACGGTGGCTCCGGTTCCGGTTCCGGCCGCAGCCTGGCTGTTCGGTACTGGCTTGGCTGCCCTCGGCCTGGTGCGCCGCCGCGGCGCCTGAGAGTTCGGGCGCTTGGGATGTCCTCAGGCAGAGCAATCTGCCTGAGGATCCACCATGCAACAGCGTGATCGACAAAGAGGCAGGACTTCTGCCCGTGCACCCCAAAATATCGATATTGCGTGCCGGTTCGCATCATTCCAGTTGCATGTTTTCGCTTCATCTATCTATATTATTGATTTAAAAAAATAAAAAATAATTGGCGCTTTCATTGCTGGCCATGGGTGTGACAGGAGTGCTTGCAATCCCGTCCTGATCCAAAGGCGGTCCTGCCCCTTTGGTTGCCCGCTGAACTTGAAGTATCAGGAGCAATGCAATGAGCAAAACCATCGAACAGGCCGGAATGGTCTCACTCTGTTTCGCCTCCCTGCTCGCGGCAAGCGCGCAGGCTGCCTCGGTCAGCTATCTGCTGGATCAGTCGAATGAACTGACCGATGGCGTGCCCTATGCCAAGGTCACCATCGACGACGACGCCGCAAACACCCTCACCTTCACCGTCAAGCCGCTTGGAGTCTTCACACCCGACAGCAATTTCGGCGTGCAGGAGTTTGGCTTCAACGTGAACGGCAGCATGGCAACGGGCGTAACATGGAATCTGCCCACCGATTGGGAGTCCAGCGGGCCGAAGAACCTCAGCGAATTCGGAACCTTTGACTTCGTCGTCAGCGGGAAAGGCAACGCGCGTCAGGATCCGCTGATCTTCAGCCTGCACGATGCCGGGTTGACGCTGGACAGCTTCGCTGATGCCTCAACCAAAGGCTACTACTTCGCCGCGCACATTGCGGGTTTTGCCACCCTGGAAGGGCAAACCAGCGCCTTCGTCGCTGGCTCGACCACGGTGCCGGTTCCAGCCCCCGCCTGGCTGCTCGGCACTGGTCTGGCAGCTCTGAGCCTGGTGCGCCGCCGTAACGATTGAATCAACTGTTCGCTGGGCCTCACCAAGCTGATCCCCAATCAGATGGATCTGGAAAATGAAAGGGGTGGCGTCCGAGACGCCACCCCTTTCATCGAGCGCCGCTGGCGTCTCAGACCGCGCTGGAGAGAATGAAGATCTGGATCAAATCGAGCAGCGGCTCGGGATAGATGCCGACCACCACGGTCAGCGCGAACAGAATCGACACCATGATGCCGCCGGCGCGCTGCCCCCAGTCGAACTTCGGCTCGTAGCGGCGCATGCCCGGCTTGGCCATGTAGAGTGCCGCCATCGCCTTCAGGTAGTAGAAGACGCTCAGCGCACTGCCGACCACCACCACCCCCAGCAGTCCCCACAACTGGGCGTTGGCGCCGGCGGTGAAGACATAGAACTTGCCGATGAAACCGGCCGTCAGCGGAATGCCCGCCAGTGACAGCAGCGCAATGGTGAGCACGGCGGCGAGATAAGGGCGTTGCCAGAACAGTCCGCGGTAGTCAGCCAGCATGTCGGCATCGCGCTCCTTCTCGGCCCGCGACATCAGCGCCACCACGCCAAAGGCCGTCATGGTGGCCAGCACATAGGTGAGCAGATAGACCAGCACCGCCTCCAGACTGATGGCATGCCCCGCCAGCACGGCAACCAGCAGGTAGCCGAAGTGGGCGATCGACGAGTAGCCAAGCATCCGCTTGAGGTTGGCCTGATTCAGCGCCAACAGGTTGCCGAACAGGATCGACAGCACTGCGATGACCTGCAGCAACATGTAGAAGGCCTCGCTGCCGCTGGCGGGCGTCACCGAGAGAAAGCGGAAGAAGACCGCGAACACCGCAATCTTGCTGACGGTGGCCAGAAAGGCGCCGACCGGCGCGGGCGCACCCTCATAGACATCGGGCGTCCACAGATGAAAGGGCACGAAAGAGAGCTTGAAGCCCAGCCCCACCACCATCAGGCCGGTACCGATCAGCATCAGCGGCTCAAGAATCGCCTCGGGCGACAGGTAGGCACTGATGCCCTGGAACGACAGTGCACCGCTCTTGGCGTAGATCAGCGCCATGCCGAACAGGATGAAGGCCGAGCCGGCGGCCGACAGAACCAGGTATTTGATGCCCGCCTCCAGCGAATGGCGCTGGTTACGGGTGTAGGCGACCATGCCATAGAGCGGCACCGACAGCAGTTCCAGACCGATGAACAGTGCGGCCAGATGGTTGCTGGCCACCAGCACCATGCCACCGGTGGCGGCAATCAGCAGCAGCATGTAGAACTCTTCGCGGTTGCCGTGATAGCCGTTCAGATAGACATGGGCCAAGGTGGCGCAACCGAGGGTCGCGATCAGGATCAGCACCATGAAGAACGCCGCATAGGCATCGACCACCAGCAGTTCGGTCACATTGGCCAGATGACCCTGCCACAGCCCCCACAGCAGCACGAGGAGCGCCAAATTCAGCCCGACGACCGTCAGGGTGGCATTCCAGAAATGATTCCGGCGAAAGGCAACGGTCAACATCACCGCGATGGCTGTGGCCGAGGTGATCAGAACCGGCGCGAGCGGCAGCAGATCGGTCAGGGCAATGGTCATGGCGCAGCGGCCTCGGCAGCTTGAATGGCGGCGGCATAGATCTGCTGAACCTGACCGATGGCGGCCGCCGATGTGTTCAGCAGGGGTTGCGGGTAGAAACCGATCCAGAGCGTCAGCACCACCAATCCCAGCAGCATGACGGTTTCGCGACCGGTGGCCGCCTCGATCGGCTCCGAAGATTGGGCTGGACCAAAGAAGGCACGCTGCACCAGCCGCAGCGAGTAGATCGACGCCAGCACCAAACCACCCGTGGCCGCCATCACCGCGTAGGGCGCAGCCTGGTAGGAACCCAGCAGGATCAGGAATTCGCCAATGAAATTGCCGGTGCCGGGAATGCCGAGCGATGCCGCCGCGAAAAACAGCGCCACCGCCGGCAGCAGCGGCAGCCGCGACCAGAGTCCGCCCATCTGCCGCAGATCGCGGGTGTGCAACCGCTCATAGAGCATGCCGCAGAGGATGAAGAGCGCAGCCGCCGACAGCCCATGTGCCACCATCTGCACCACCACTCCTTGCAGCGACACCGTGCTGCCGGCGTAGATGCCAATCAGCACGAAGCCCATATGCGAGATGCTGGTGTAGGCGACCATCCGCTTGATGTCATGCTGGCTGAAGGCCAGCACGGCGCCATAGATGATGCCGACCAGCGCCAGGCCGATGGCGATCGGCGCAAACTCATGGCTGGCATTCGGGAACATCGGCAGCACGAACCGCAACAGGCCGTAGGCGGCGGTCTTCAGCAACAGCCCGGCCAGATCGACGCTGCCGGCGGTTGGCGCCTGCGAGTGGGCATCGGGCAGCCAGGAGTGCAGCGGCACGATCGGCAGCTTGACGGCAAAGGCCATGAAGAAGCCCAGCATCAGCGCATATTCAAGCTCGGGCGCCAGGATGGCGTGACGCAGCACCTCGTAATCGAAACTCAGCTCCCCGCTGACCGAGTAGTGGGTCAGCACCAGCCCGAGGATCGCCAGCAGCATCAGCAGACCGCCCGCCTGGGTGAAGATGAAGAACTTGATCGCCGCCTGGATCCGGGATGAGCCCTTGGCCCCCTTGTGTCCCCACAACGAGATCAGGAAGTACATCGGGATCAGCATCATCTCCCAGAAAAAGAAGAACAGAAACAGGTCAATGGCCAGAAAGACACCGATCACGCCACTCAGCAGCAGCAGCAGGTTGAAGTGGAAGAAGCCGACATGGCGGTTGATCTCCCGCCACGAGCAGACCACCGACAGGATGCCGATGAAGGCGGTCAGCATCACCATCACCAGCGACAGCCCATCCAGCGCGAAATGAAACGAGATGCCGAAGCGGCTGATCCAGGGTGCCTGAAACTCCAACTGCCACTGCGGCTGCGCGGAGACGCCCTGTCCAAGGCTGTAGTCACCCTGTTGCCACAGCAGCAGCGAAAGCACGAAGACCGACGTGATCGACAGCAGCGAGACCCAGCGCGGGATGCCCGAACCGTAACGCTCGCCGCCCCAGGCGAGCAAGCCGCCCAAGGTGGGAATCAGAAAGAGCCAGACCAGAATCATTGCCGATGAAGTTCCTGTTGGTTAACCGAGCAGCAGAAGCGCGACCACCAGCACCGCGCCCAGACCGATGGAGGCCACATACCAGCGCAGCCTGCCATTCTGAACCCGACTGAGTGCATCATGGCCGGTGCGCGCCAGAAACGGGATGACGAGGATGGCCTGATCGACCGGATCATTGCGATGCAGGTGGGCCAGCCAGACATAGGGTTTGACGAACAGCCTGTCGTAGAGCCAATCGAAGCCCCAGGCATTCAACCAGAGTTGGCCGATCAATCGTCCCGGTCCGGCGGTGGCGACGCGGTCAACGAACTGCCGCTTGCCGAGAAACAGCAGCGCCGCCATGGCAATGCCGGCCACCGCCACGCCGCCGGAGATCCACTCCAGCAGATGCTTCGCTTCGCCACCGGCCGCACCGGGATCGGTGGGCAGAACTGCCGTCAGCGGCGGCGTGATCCAGGCTCCGACCAAGGTGGAGAGCAGCAGCAGAAACAGCAGCGGCAGGCCATGGGCCAAGCCATGACCGGCATGGGCATCGCACTGACTCTCGCCATGGAAGACGATGAAGATCAGCCTGAAGGTGTAGAGCGAGGTGAGAAAGGCACCCACCAGCCCCGCGACGACCAGCAGATCATGCCCCGATGCCAGCGCACCCCACAGAATCGCATCCTTGCTGTAGAAGCCGGCAGTCACCAGCGGCAGTGCCGCCAGCGCCGAGCCACCCACCAGAAAGGCGGCGTAGACCAGTGGCAACTTCTTGCGCAGGCCACCCATCTTGAAGATGTTCTGCTCATGGTGACAGGCGATGATCACCGCACCGGCCGAAAGAAACAGCAGGGCCTTGAAAAAGGCATGGGTCATCAGGTGGAAGATGGCGGCATTCCAGGCGCCAACCCCCAGCGCCAGGAACATGTAGCCGATCTGGCTCATCGTCGAATAGGCCAGGATCCGCTTGATGTCGGTTTGCACCAGGGCCGCGCAGCCCGCCAGCAGCAGTGTCAGCGTGCCGACCAGCGCCACCAGTTCAAGCACCTGTGGCGCCAGCAGGAACAACCCATGGGTGCGGGCAATCAGGTAGACACCGGCCGTCACCATGGTGGCAGCGTGAATCAGCGCCGAGACCGGTGTCGGCCCGGCCATGGCGTCGGCAAGCCAGGTCTGCAACGGCAACTGTGCCGACTTGCCGACTGCGCCACCCAGCAGCAGCAGCGCCACCAGCGTCGGCGCGGCGCCGCCGCTCTGCCACACCTGCGGCGCCTGGGCCAGCAGGGTCTGGATGTCCAGGGTGCCGAACTGGAGATAGAGCGCGAAGAGCGCAATGGCCATGAAGACATCGCCGACACGGGTGACGATGAAGGCCTTCTGCGCTGCCGCGCCATTGGCCGACTCCTTGTAGTAGAAGCCAATCAACAGGTAGCTGCAAAGGCCGACCCCTTCCCAGCCGAGATAGAGCAGCAGCAGGTTGTCGCCCAGCACCAGACAGAGCATGCTGGCCACGAACAGGTTCATGTAGGCGAAGAAGCGCGAGTAGCCCTCTTCACCGCGCATGTACCAGGAGGCGAACAGATGGATCAGAAAACCGACCCCGCTGACCACGCCGAGCATGGTCAGCGACAGGCCATCGAGCCGCAACGTGAAGTCCGACTTGAAGTTGCCCGCTTCGATCCAGTTCCACAGCAACTGCGTGTAGCCAATCACGCCACGCGGCTGTTGCAGAAACTCGACGCCCACCCAACCGGCCACCCCGGCCGCGAATGCGACCGAACCCACGCCGACCAGCGCCACCTGACGCTCGGACCAGCGGCCACGGCTGAATGCCAGCAGCAGATAGCCGAGCAGCGGAAAAAGAATGGTCAGGAACAACAGGTTCATCCGTGCATCTCGCTGGCAACGTCGATATCGAGCGTGTGGTGGCGATGGTAGAGCTGAATCAGCACCGCCAGCCCAATGGAGGCCTCGGCAGCGGCCAGGGTCAGGATCAGGATGAACATGATCTGTCCATCCGGCTGGAGCCAGTGCGACCCCGCCACCACGAAGGCGAGCGCAGCGGCGTTCATCATGACTTCGATACACATCAACATGAACAGCAGATTGCGCCGCACCATCAGGCCGGCCAATCCGAGGGTGAAGAGCATGGCGGACAAAGCCAGACCATGCGCCATCGGTATTCCTGTCATTGCAACACTCTCCACGACTCGTCAGCCACGCTCCGTGCCGGTTTCAGCCGGCAGCCACCGACCAACCCGAATCTATTTTTTGTCTTTATCGCTCTCGATGTGCCCCAGATGGTAGGCCGCCACCAGGGCGCCCAGCAGCAACAGCGAGGCCAACTCCACCGCCAGCAGGTAGGGCCCGAACAGTGCAATGCCCACCTGCTTGGCCCCCACGCTCTCCAGACCGGCCAACTGGCTGGCATCGGCCAGAATCACCCTCAGCAATCCAGCCAGCAGCAGCGCACTCAGAAGACTCGGCCCGATCCAGAGGCGCGGCTGGGTCCAGAGGCGCTCCTGTTCGGTGACGCTGGGCCCGAGATTGAGCATCATCACCACGAAGACGAACAGCACCATGATCGCACCGGCATAGACGATCACCTCCAGCGCGCCGGCAAAGGGTGCACCGATGGCGAAAAAGATCATGGCCACCGCCAGCAGCGACACCACCAGATAGAGCAGCGCATGCACCGGATTGCGGGCGATGATGACGCCGAGCGTGGCCAGCAGCGCGACGGCTGCCGAGAGATAGAAAGCCAGTTCCACAGTCGCTCCTCAGACCCGTTGCGTGCCGCTGCCACGATTCATGGCAGCAACGTCTTGACACTGATCGGCTCCGCCTCGTTGTTGGCCGCGCCCTTGGGTTTTCCGGCAATGGCCATGCCGGCCTGCCGATAGAAGTTGTAATCGGGGTTCTTGCCGCAGCCGGCGATCAGCAGATCCTCTTTTTCATACACCAGATCCTGGCGGCGGTATTCGGCCAGCTCGAAATCGGGGATCAACTGGATCGCGGTGGTCGGACAGGCCTCTTCGCACATGCCACAGAAGATGCAGCGCGAGAAGTTGATGCGAAAGAACTCCGGATACCAGCGTCCATCCTCGGTTTCGGTCTTCTGCAGGGCGATGCAGCCCACCGGACAGGCCACCGCACAGAGGTTACAGGAGACGCAGCGCTCCTCGCCATCGGGGTCACGGGTCAGAACGATGCGACCACGGTAGCGCGGCGGCAGATAGACCTTCTGTTCCGGGTATTGAATGGTGTCGCGCTTGCGAAAGGCGTGGGCGAACACCATCCACATGCTGCGCAGCTGGCTGCCAAAACCGGTGATCAGTTTAATCAGCATGGCGGCCTCCTCATCCTGCCTGATTCACGCCGCTCTGACTGAGCACCACCGCAGCGGTCACCAGCAGATTGATCAAGGTGAGCGGCAGACAGACCTTCCAGCCCACCGCCATGATCTGGTCATAGCGCGGGCGTGGCAACGCACCACGAATCAGGATGAACAGCATGACAAAAAACAGCGTCTTGAGAATGAACCAGAGTGCCGGCGGCAGGAATGGACCGTGCCAGCCAGCGAAGAAGAGCGTCACCAGCAGCGCGGAGACCAGCACCACGCCGACATACTCGCCGACGAAGAACATCCCCCATTTCAGACCCGAATACTCGGTGTGGTAGCCGGCGGCCAGCTCCTGCTCCGCCTCGGGCAGGTCGAAGGGGCTGCGGTGGGCGACGGCCACGCCGGCCAGTGCAAAGGTGATAAAGCCGAAGAACTGCGGCACGATGAACCAGAGCTGCTCCTGGGCTGCGACGATCTCACGCATGTTGAACGAGCCGGCCTGCGCCACCACGCCCATCAGCGACAGCCCCATGAACACTTCGTAGCTGACCGTCTGCGCCGCCGAGCGCAGCCCGCCCAGCAAGGAATATTTGCTGTTGCTCGACCAGCCGGCGAACATCACCGCATAGACCGACAAGCCGGCCAGCGCAAAGAACAGCAGAATGCCGATCTCGAGATCGGCCACCCCCCAGTCGGGGCTGATCGGCACGATCGCGAAGGCGATCAGCAACGCACTCATCGCGATCACCGGCGCCAGCACGAAGGTGAGCCGGTCGACGAAGTGGGGCGTCCAATCCTCCTTGAAGAACATCTTGATCATGTCGGCAACGATCTGGAAGGCGCCAAAGGGACCGACCCGGTTGGGCCCGTAGCGGTCCTGCCACAGCGCCAGCAGGCGCCGCTCGATCCAGCTCAGGACCGCAGCGAACAGCACCACCACCAGCAGAATCACCACCGCCTTGACGACGGCAAGGGTGATGGTGAGCAGATCAGGGGTGAGCCAGTTCATGCCGTCGCCACCTTGCCCGTTTCGAGCCGTTTCAGTTCACTCCAGCCCAGCGCCGGCAGTGGCGGCAGGCCGGTCAACCCCGCCGGCAGACCGACGGTGCCGGCCACCAGTGTCGCGCTGACCCGCGCCGGCAGCCGCAGCAGCCGGGTGCCGATGGTGACCTCGACCTGGTCCGCCTCGGCAATGCCCAGGCGGCTGGCATCGGCCTGCGCCACGGCCAGATAGGGTTGGGGCGCCCGGCTGGCGACCGCTGGAGCCCGAATCGAGAGCTCTTCGCTGCCGAAGATGTGATAAAGCGGCAGCAGGCGGAAGCGACCCTCGGCGGAGATTGGCAGCACAGGCTGCTCACGGAAGTACTCCCCGACTTGAGGCGTCGACGCTTCGAACAGGCGCACACCACCATCGCCGCCGCGCAGATGGCCACCCACCTCGTCCTGGAATCGGGTCCAGGATTGCGGGGAGTTCCAGCCGGGCGCCCAGGCGAAAGGAATCAGCGCGCCGGGTTCGGCCGGTCCACCATAGCCCTCCATCGAAAAGGTCAGCGCCGAGTCGCCATCCTGCGATGCGCGCGGCTCGTGCACCGACAGGTTGGCGCGCATCGCCGTGCGGCCGCTGTAACGCAGCGGCTGGCGGGCAATCTTGCGGCCCGCGACCCGGAAATTCGCATCGGGCGCCGCCTCGCTGATGCGGCGCAATGCCGGCACCTTCGCGGCACAGGCGGCGGTGATCTGATCGAGCAGATCCCAGCCCGGCAGCTCACCACCGATCACGCTGTGCAGCCCTTCGAGCCAGCGCCAACTCTCCTTCAGCTGGCTGGCGAGGTTGTAATAGCCAGGGTCATAGACCTGAAAGAACCGCTGGGCGCGCCCCTCCTGGCTGACCACGGTGCCGTCGCCTTCGGCGAAGCTGGCGGCCGGCAGCGTCACCTGGGATCGGGCCACGGTGGCGGTCAGTTGGTGATCGACCGTCACCACCATCCGCGCTGAGTCAAGGGCGGCATCGACGGTCGCGGCATCGACCCGCCGGTAGAGGTCGTTCTCGAGCACGATCAATCCATCGGCGGCACCCTGTTGCAGTTCGGCCAGCGCGACATCGACCGACACCCCTCCCAGCATCGCCACGCCCAGCGTATTGACCTCGGGCACCACCAGCGTGATGGCAGCTGCCCTGCCCTGCCTGCGCAGCGCAGTGGCGATGTTGGCAGTGGCGTCGATCAGCGCTTCGCAGCCGAGACTGCTGCCAGAAACCAGCAGCGGCCGCTCGGCCGCCAGCAGCGTGGCGGCGATCCGTTGCGCCCGTTCGAGCTGCTCCGGAGCAAGTGCAACCGCCGGCGCCTCGGCATCGATGGCATGCGCCACTGCGAAACCGAGCTGCGCCAGCGCTTCGGGCGTGTCGCGATGCAGTTCGCTGGCAGCATCGTCGAGCCGGCTTTCGATCACCCCGGTGACGATCAGCGGATGACGCGCCTGCTGACCAATGTTGCGGATCGCCTCATCCTGCCAGACAAAGGCCTTCTTGGCCGCGGCCAGCGCGCGCGCCTTGCCCTTGGTCGCCTGACGCAATGCCAGCGCGATGCGCGGCGCGGTCTGGGTCACATCCTCGCCAAGAATGAACACCGCATCGCGCTCTTCCATCTCGCGCAGCGTCGGAATTTCGGCCGTCGTGCTGCCGAGCACGTCGAAGATCTTGCGCACGACACGCCACTCCTGATCGGCCATGCCGACCGAGAAGTTGTCAGCACCGACCAGTTCACGCAGCGCGAAGTTGGCCTCCACACTGGCGCGCGGCGAGCCGATGCCGATGATTCTGCGCACGTGGCGCAACGCTTCGCCGGCCGTGGTCAATGCGGTGTCGATGGTGGCCGATACCAAGGCATCGCCCTGACGCAGCAGCGGAGTGCGCGGCCGTTCGGCGCTGTTGACATGACCATGGCCGAAACGGCCACGGTCACAGAGAAAATAGTGGTTGACCGCACCGTTGTAGCGGTTTTCGACCCGTCGTAACTCGCCATAGCGTTCGCCGGGGCTGATGTTGCAGCCCACCGCACAGTGCTGGCAGACGCTGGGCGCGAACTGCATGTCCCACTTGCGGTTGTAACGGGCCGAGTGGGTCTTGTCGGTGAAGACACCGGTCGGACAGACCTCGACCAGATTGCCGGAGAATTCGTTCTCAAGCACCCCCTCTTCGAGGCGGCCGAAATAGAGGTTGTCATGGGCGCCGTAGACACCGAAATCCTCGCCCTCGGCATAGTCGCGGTAGTAGCGCACGCAGCGGTAGCAGGCGATGCAGCGATTCATCTCATGACCGATGAAGGGGCCAAGCTCCTGGTTCGGGTGCGTGCGCTTGGTGAAACGGTAGCGGCGCCGGTCATGGCCCGTCATCACCGTCATGTCCTGCAGGTGGCAGTTGCCGCCCTCTTCGCAGACCGGACAGTCATGCGGATGGTTGATCATCAGCCACTCGATGACGCTGGCGCGAAACTGCCTGGCCTCTTCGTCATCGATCGAGATGTAGCTGTTGTCGGCCGCCGGGGTCATGCAGGACATCACCAGCCGGCCGCGGTTGTCATCGGCATTGGCATACTGCTTCACCGCGCACTGGCGGCAGGCGCCCACGCTGCCGAGCGCCGGATGCCAACAGAAATAGGGCACATTGAGGCCCAGCGAGAGACAGGCGCTCAACAGGTTGTCGGCGCCATCGACCTCGTACTCTTTGCCATCTACATGAATCGTTGCCATGCGTCTCTCTATCCAGCCCTGTCGAAAAGTGGCCGCATCGTCACGCCATCAGGCCCGCTCGGCCTCTGGCGCCGCGATGCCGCGCTCGAACTCTTCGCGAAAAAATTTGATTGCACTCTGCAACGGCTCCACCGCTCCCGGCGCGTGGGCACAGAAGGTCTTGCCCGGACCCAGTTGACGGGCGATCTGCTCCAGAATCTCGATCTCGCCGGCCTGACCCTCGCCACGCTCGAGGGCAGAGAGGATCTTGACCGTCCAAGGCAGGCCATCGCGACAGGGGCTGCACCAGCCGCAGGATTCGCGGGCGAAGAAGATCTCCAGATTGCGCACCACCGAGACCATGCTCTGCCGATCATCGATCGCCATGATCAGCCCGGTGCCCATGCGGCTACCGGCCTTCATGATGGTGTCGAAATCCATCGCAAGATCGAGGTGACTGGGCAGCAGGAAGTCGGTCGAGGCCCCGCCGGGCAGCCAAGCCTTCAGCGCCAGGCCATCCTGCATGCCACCGGCGTGCTGTTCGAGAATCTCCCGCGCCGTGGTGCCGATCGGCAACTCCCAGACCCCAGTCCGCTTCACCCGGCCAGAAGCGCCATACAACTTGGTACCGCCATCCGGACTCTTGCCCTGCGACAGCCCCTTGAACCAGTCGGCCCCATGCAGCACGATCGGGGCGACATTGTTGAGCGTCTCGCAATTGTTGACCACGGTCGGCTTGCCCCACAAACCGGCGATTTGCGGAAAGGGTGGCTTGGAACGCGGGTTGGCGCGCCGACCCTCAAGCGAGTTGATCAGCGCAGTCTCTTCACCGCAGATGTAACGGCCGGCACCGGTGTGGACGAACAGATCGAAGCTCCAGCCGGAGCCGAGAATGTTCTGGCCGAGATATCCAGCCTCGATGGCCTGGGCAATTGCCCGGTTGAGCCGCTCGGCGGCCAGCACATACTCGCCGCGCAGAAAGATGTAACCACGTGATGCCTGGATCGCATAGGCGGCAACGATCATCCCCTCGATCAGCTGATGAGGCAGTTTCTCCATCAACAGCCGGTCCTTGAAGGTGCCGGGTTCCATCTCATCGGCATTGCAGACCAGATATTTCTGTGCCGGCGCATCGGCGCCCATCGGCACCAGCCCCCATTTGATGCCGGCGGGAAAGCCCGCGCCACCCCGACCGCGCAGGTTGGCATCCTTCACCACCTGGGCCACCTCGGCAGGCGTCATCGCCGGCACCGCCTTGCGCAGGGCGGCATAGCCAGTGAGCGCCTCATACGCCTTGAGGTCGACCACCGGTTCACCGCTCTCCAGCCGATAGGTGAGCGGATGGGTCTCGGCACTGCGCGCCATCGCACCGCTCACGGGTAACCCTCCAACAGTGCGGCCACCTGCCCGGGCGCGACCGGACCATGCAGGTCATCATCGATCATCAGCGTCGGCCCCTTGTCGCAGTTGCCCAGACAGCAGATCGGCAGCAGGGTGAAGCGGTCGTCGGCCGTGGTCTGGCCGAAATCGATGCCCAGATGGGCGGTCAGCGCCGCCTTGAGCTCGTCATAGCCGGTCAAAAAACAGGCGATGCTGTCGCACAGCTTGATCACATGCCGCCCCACCGGCTGGCGGAAGATCAGATTGTAGAAGGTCGCGACCCCCTCGACATCGCTGGCCGGGATGCCGATCAGGTTGCCGATGGCGGCAATGGCGCCATCGGGCACCCAGCCGCGCGCCTGCTGAACAATCTTGAGCGCACCGATCGATGCGGCGCGCGGATCTTCATAGTGCGACATCTCATGCTCGATCGCTGCCCGTTCGGCCGCGCTGAGCTCGAAGCCTCCGGGATGGCGCTCGCTGGTCAGGCGCTGCGCCGAAGTTGAGTTGGGGTTATCGGTCGACATCGGCCATCACGAAATCAATGCTTGCCAGATAGGCGATCAGGTCGGGGATCATGCTGCCGCGGATCACCGACGGAATTTGTTGCAGGTGCGGGAAGCTGGGCGTGCGAATCCGCGTGCGGTAGCTCATGGTGCCCCCGTCACTGGTCAGGTAGTAGCTGTTGATGCCCTTGGTCGCCTCGATCAGCTGACTCGACTCGCCGGCCGGCATCACCGGCCCCCAGGAGACCGACAGAAAGTGGGTGATCAGCGTCTCGATGTCCTGGAGCGTGCGCTCCTTGGGCGGTGGACAGGTCAGCGGATGGTCGGCCTTGTAGGGGCCGGCCGGCATCTGCTCGAGACACTGCTTGATGATGCGCAGGCTCTGGCGCATCTCTTCGAGTCGCACCATCGCCCGGTCATAGGCATCGCCATTGGCCGCCACCGGCACCTCGAATTCGAAATTCTCATAGCCCGAATAGGGGCGCGCCTTGCGCAGGTCATAGCCAAGGCCGGTGGCACGCAGGCCAGCCCCGGTCACCCCCCAGGCCAGCGCCGCAGCGGTGTCATACTGCGCCACACCGATGGTGCGCGCACGCAGAATGCCGTTGCGCATCGCCGCCTTCTCATATTCGTCGAGCCGCTTCGGCAGCCAGTTGACGAATTCCCGCACCAAGCGCTCCCAGCCGGTCGGCAGGTCATGGGCCACGCCACCAATGCGGTACCAGGCCGGATGCATGCGCCCGCCGGTGATCGCCTCGATGACGTCATAGGCCTTCATGCGGTCGGTGAACATAAAGAAGATCGGCGTCATGCCGCCGACATCCTGGATATAGGTGCCCAGGAACAGCAGATGGCTGGTGATGCGGAAGAACTCCGCCATCATCACCCGGATGGTCTTGACCCGATCCGGCACCTCGATGCCGGCCAGCTTCTCGACCGCCAGCACATAGGGCAGGTTGTTCATCACCCCGCCCAGATAGTCGATGCGGTCGGTGTAGGGAATGTAGCTGTGCCAGCTCTGCCGCTCGGCCATCTTCTCGGCGCCACGGTGGTGGTAGCCGATGTCCGGCACGCAGTCGAGGATCTCCTCGCCATCGAGCTGCAACACGATGCGGAAAGCACCATGGGCCGAGGGGTGGTTGGGGCCCAGGTTGAGGAACATGAAGTCGGCATCACTCGAATGGCGCTTCATCCCCCACTCTTCAGGGACGAAACGCAGCGACTCCTGCTCCAGATCCTGCTTGGCCGCATCGAGCATGAAGGGATCGAACTCGGTGGCGCGGGCCGGATAGTCCTTGCGCAGCGGATGGCCGCTCCAGGTCCGCGGCAGCATGATCCGCTCGAGATGGGGATGGCCATCGAACTCGATGCCGAACAGATCCCACACCTCACGCTCATACCAGTTGGCATTGGGCCAGATCGACACGGTGCTCGGCAGACGCAGATCATCCTGCGACAGCGCCACCTTGATGCGCAGATCGCTGTTGCGCTCGATCGACAGCAGATGATAGAAAACCGAAAAATCGGCCTTCGGCAGCCCGGGCCGCTGCGTGCGCAGCCGCTCGTCGACCGCACTCAGGTCATAGAGCATCACATAGGGTTGCGGCAGCTGCCGCAGATGGCGCAGCAGGTCGAGCAGCCGCTCGCGCGCCACCCACAGCGTGGGGAGTTCATCGAGGGTGGGCTGAAAAACCAGCTCGACATCGGCAAAGCGTGCGCGCAGCGCACGCACCACCTGATGCTGGTCCCCGGATGCCATCTGTGCGGCGAGCGCTGGATCGCTCATCGAGAGCTCACTTGGTAGCTGTTCCTGAAGAAAACGTGCACCGGACTACACCTGGTCTGGCGTGCGCAGCGTGGTCATGCTCATGCGCTCCTCACGGCGCAACTCGCGCTGCGAGGGCGCTTCTGCCCGATAGACGCCCTGCTCGCCCACCACCCAGGAGAGCGGCCGGCGCTCCCGGCCGATCGACTCCTGCAGCAGCATCAACCCCTGCAGAAAGGCCTCGGGACGCGGCGGACAGCCAGGGATGTAGACATCGACCGGCAAAAATTTGTCCACGCCCTGCACCACCGAGTAGATGTCGTACATGCCGCCCGAATTGGCACAGGAGCCCATCGAGATCACCCATTTCGGCTCCAGCATCTGCTCATAGAGCCGCTGCACCACTGGCGCCATCTTGATGAAGCAGGTGCCGGCAATCACCATGAAATCGGCCTGCCGTGGCGAGGCGCGAATCACCTCTGCGCCAAAACGGGCCACGTCATGCGGCGCCGTGAACGAGGTCGCCATCTCCACATAGCAGCAGGAGAGGCCGAAGTTGTAGGGCCACAGGGAGTGCTTGCGCCCCCAGTTGACGGCATTGTGCAGCACCTGCTCGAGCTTGCCCAGGTAGATGCTTTTGTGCACATGCTGCTCGAGCGGGTCGGCCACCGGAATGCGCTGCTCCAGCGGATAGCGCTGCTGCTCTTCATCAACCCGCGTCAGCGTGTAGTCCATCGCTATTTCTCACCCCTGGGTTGCGCTCTTTGACCGCGCCCCTGCGGGGCCCAGTCCAGCGCGCCGATGCGCCACAGATAGACCAGACCCACCAGCAGCACGAAGATGAAAATGGTGGCCTCGACGAAGCCCGCCCAGCCGCTCTCGCGCAGCGAAATGGCCCAGGCATAGAGAAACAGCGCTTCGACATCGAAGATGACGAAGAACATCGCCACCAGATAGAACTTGGCCGAGAAGCGCAAACGGGCGCCACCGACCGACACCACACCCGACTCGAAGGCCTCGCTCTTCGCTCGCCCCCAGGCGCGGCCGCCCAGCAGCCAGGAGAGCAGCAGCATCAGCGCACAGACCCCGGCGATCGCAAACAGATAGATGCCGAATGACCAGTTGTGCGCCAGCAGTTGGGTGGATGCGGACATGAGAATCCTTGTTGTGCGACCGCCCTGACCACGCGACAGGGCGGGAGTTTTTCTTGTTCGTCGCGACCCGGAGGTCGGGAAGCCGCCGCGGCATCCATCTCGGCCGGGGCCAGCACGGCCCGCTCCATTGGCTGTACATTCTACCCAGTCGACACCCCCTTTTCCAAGCCCTGCCCAACCTTGGGGCATCCCATGCCGCGCATGGTCCAAGCGTCCGGGCCGGCAGCGCAGCCCGGCGATGGAGGCATCTTTGCTACAATCGCCCGATGAACAGCTCCACGCCCATCGACCAGCTCAATCCCGCCCAGCGCGACGCAGTGCGGGCATCCGCCACCCACCAACTGATACTGGCCGGCGCCGGCAGCGGCAAGACCCAGGTGCTGGTGCACCGCATCGCCTGGCTGATCCAACGGCACCAGGTGCCCCCCCATGCAATCCTGGCGGTCACCTTCACCAACAAGGCGGCGCGGGAGATGCGCGAGCGGATCGAGTCACTGCTCGGCCACGACATCCGCCAGATGTGGGTCGGCACCTTCCATGGCCTGGCCCATCGGCTGCTGCGCCTGCACTGGCACGATGCCGGCCTCGCCGAGGATTTCCAGATTCTCGACAGCGATGACCAGCAGCGGCTGATCAAACGCACGCTGCGCGAGTTGGGCCTGAACGAGGAGCAGTGGCCGGCCCGGCAGGCGCAGTGGTTCATCAATGCGCAGAAGGATGAGGGCATCCGACCAAACCGGATCGAGCCGCAGGGCGACCGGCAACTGGCCACGCTGGTCGAGATTTACCAGGCCTACGAAGCCGCCTGCCAGCGCGCCAACGTGATCGATTTCGCCGAGCTGCTGCTGCGCGCCCATGAGCTGTGGCTCAACCACCCCGAACTGCTGCACCACTACCAGAACCGCTTTCGCCATCTGCTGGTGGATGAGTTCCAGGACACCAACAGCATCCAGTATGCCTGGATCCGGCTGCTGGCCGGCGGTGGTGCCCGGGTCACCGCGGTGGGCGACGACGACCAGTCGATCTACGGTTGGCGTGGCGCCCGCATCGAGAACATCCACCGTTTCAGCCGCGACTTCGCCGATGTCCAGACCGTCCGCCTGGAGCAGAACTACCGCTCCACCGCCACCATTCTCGATGCCGCCAATGCGGTGATCGCCCGCAACCGCGAACGGCTGGGCAAGGCACTGTGGACCGACGGCAGCCCGGGCGAGCCGATCGCTCTCTACACCGCCTACAACGAAGAGGATGAGGCGCGCTTCGTCGTCGGCCAGATTCGCCAGCAGCTCGCCCAGGGGCTGGCCTGTCGCGAAATCGCCATTCTCTACCGCTCCAATGCCCAGTCACGGCTGCTCGAAGAGGCACTGCTGCGCGCCGGCATCGCCTACCGCATCCATGGCGGCCAGCGCTTCTACGAACGGCTCGAGATCAAGAATGCGCTGGCCTATCTGCGGCTGATGCTCAACCGCCACGACGACACCTCGCTGGAGCGGGTGCTGACCGCGCCACCGCGCGGCATCGGCGGCAAGACCCTGGAGTTGCTGCGCAGCGAGGCCAGAGGGCAACAGTGGTCGCTGTGGCGCGCCATGCAGCAGATGGTCACCGCCCGCGCGCTGCCGGCCCGCGCCCTCACCGCGCTGGCCGCCTTCACTCAGAACATCGATGAACTCGACCGGGCGACCCGCGATCTGGCGCTGTCGCAACGGGTCGAGCAGGTGATCCAGCGCAGCGGGCTGATCGAGTTTCATGCCAGCGAACGGGGTGAAAAGGGGCGCGGTCGGGTCGAGAACCTGCAGGAGCTGGTGAGCGCCAGCGGCCAGTTCAGCGAACTGCTGCGCAGTGAGGATGAGACCCTCCTCGCCACTGCCGCCCACGACGAACTGGCGCTGCTGCTCGACAGCGTCGCGCTCGACGCCGGTGCGGAACAGGGCGGTGAAGTGCTCGACGCGGTGCAGTTGATGACGCTGCACTCGGCCAAGGGGCTGGAGTTTCCGGTGGTCTTCATCGTCGGCATCGAAGAGGGGCTGTTCCCGCACCAGATGTCGCTCGAAGAGCCCGGCCGGCTCGAAGAGGAGCGGCGCCTCTGCTACGTCGGTCTCACCCGCGCCATGCACAAGCTCTACTTGAGCCACACCGAGAGCCGCCGGCTGCATGGCACCCTCTGCCACAACCGCCTGTCGCGCTTCGTGCGCGAGATTCCGCCCCACCTGCTGCAACAGGCCAGCAGCGGCGGCAGCGTCGGCCACGGCCAGATCAGGACCGATGTCGGCGAAGAGCAGGGATTGCAACTCGGCGCGCGGGTGCACCACGGCCGGTTTGGCGATGGCACGGTGATCGACTGCGAGGGATCGGGCAACCAGACCCGGGTGCGGGTCAACTTCGACCGCGAAGGAGAGAAGTGGCTGGTGCTGGCCTATGCGCGGCTGGAGCCGATCTGACCGGCTTCGCCGCAAGAGTGACTCAGTCTAAATCCGCTGACATGGCGCGCCGGGAGGGATTCGAACCCCCGACCCTTTGGTTCGTAGCCAAATACTCTATCCAACTGAGCTACCGGCGCCGACATGACAGGGAGGGCGCATTATAGAAGCGCCGCCCATCACGTCAAGAGTCCGCACTGCTCCGGCAGTTGTGGTTCTCGGAGTGGTTTTTGCTGCGCCGGGGTGTCGAAGCGATCACGCCGAGGCCGTGTGCGTACGCCGTGAAACAGCCGCAGCCGAGTGATCGAACAAAAAACAAAAGGCACCTCCCTGTGCCTTCAGCAATGGCGAACGGCTCAGACGCCCCTGGAGTGGCGGCGCGCCAGCGCGGTGAGTCCGAACAGTCCTGAACCCAGCAGCCAGACCGAGGCCGGCAGCGGCACCGGCGCCGGCAGCAGGGCGCCATCGAGGTTGAGCGCCACCATCTGCTGGCCGATCAGCGCGCCGACATAGTCCATATGCTCTCCTGCTTCCGCCAGATCTTCACAGTTGCCCACTTCGGTGCAGGTGGCCTCGTGGCTTGCATCATAGGTGCCGGCGAACTTGTAAAAGCGGTAGGTGCGCAGCACCTGCTCCATGCCATCGCCCACCTCCTGCTCGCCGCTGTCGAGCAGGTTGGCAGGGTCGTCTCCCGGCTTGCGCTGGAACAGCTTCCACTCGATTTCGACGCCATCGCCCTCATCGGCCACGACGCCGCCATTGTCGGCCATCAGATCATCCAGTTCGACCTCGCCCTCTTGATCATTGTCGACCTCGCGCTTGAACACCTGCACCCAGATCGCGTCGGAACGGCCATTGGCCTTGATCACTTCCGGCGCCTCGACTTCGGCGCGAACGATGGCGGGCTGCGGCGGGTTGCCGTTCTGCGCCGGCACCGCAGGCTGCACCACCGTCATCACCGGTGCCAGCAGATTGACCTGGGTCGAACGGTTGCCATTCTCGTCGAGCCAGAAGTAGCGGGTGGCGGTGGGCGCGCCATTGAGCGACACACCGAAGTGTTCACAGCCAGCGATGGTGATGCAGGCATGGCCATTGGTGGCGACGACGTTGCCGCTGAACGGGGCGGTCTGCCCACCCGCCTTGCTGTAGCGGATGAGCACATTGGTGCCACTCTGGCTCACCTGACCGCTGCCATAGTGCCAGTTGGGGTAGGTGTAGTAGTTGCCGTTGTAGCCGGCAAGCTGCGACAGCGAGAAATCCTCGAGTTCGATCTCGAAGCCGTGGTAGGGTGTGGTCGAATCATTGTAGACATCGAAGTTGCTGAGCGTGCCATAGACGGCACTGGCTTGAGCAAGCTGCGGCAGGCCGATGCAGAGCAGGGCCGCCGCCGCGATGCGGGCGTGGGTCGGAAGTTTCATGGTTCGCCATCCTGTCGTTGCCGACAATGTTTGAGGGAGAGACTCGGGTTGCAGAACCGTCGATTCTGTGGCGCCATAATACCAAAAAAAAAGTGGATTTTGACGCTTTATCATCCTTGCCTCCTGCCACCGCACCCTTTTCTTGATCGTGGTCAACCGCCACAATGCCGGGCGAACCAGCAGATTTTTCATCTCTTTCAGGTCACTCCAATGGCAGGCCACCCTGGCAACGACGATCCTTTTCTGGCGCGCGAGCAGCAGAAGTACAGCCATCCGATCGTCAGCCGTGAATTCATCCTCAAGTGGCTGAGCGAACGCAAAGGGCCGGCCAGCCACGCCCGGCTCTGCGAAGAGCTGGGCATCGCCTCGGCCGATGATGTCGAGGCCTTGCGGCGGCGGCTGATCGCGATGGAGCGCGATGGGCAACTGATCCGCAACCGCCGTGACGCCTACCTGCCGGTCGACAAGATGGATTCGATCGCCGCCCGCGTGCAGGGCCACAAGGATGGCTTCGGCTTTGCGGTGCCGGGCGATGGCTCAGCCGACCTCTACCTCGGCGCACGCGAGATGCGCAAGGTGTTCGACGGCGACCTGGTGCTGGTGCGCAAGGTGGGCGAAGACCGTCGCGGCCGTCCCGAGGGGGTGATCGTCGAGGTGGTCGAGCACCGCACCTGGGCGTTGGTCGGCCGCTATTTCGAGGAGCGCGGCGTCGCCTTCGTGCGGGCGGAGAATCGCCGCATCCAGCATGAGATTCTGATCCCCCCTGGCGAAGCCGGTCATGCGCGCCATGGCAACTATGTGATGATCGAGCTGATCCAGCAGCCCGGTCCACGGCAGCTGCCACAGGGGCGGGTGGTCGAACTGCTGGGCGAATATCTGGCGCCGGGGCTGGAGATCGAGATCGCGCTGCGCAGCCACCAGTTGCCGCACCGCTGGAGCGAAGAGGTCGAGCGCGAAGCGGCGCGGCTCGGCGATTCGATCGCGGCCGATGAGCTGACGCGCCGGGTCGATCTGCGCAGCTTGCCGTTCGTCACCATCGATGGCGAGGATGCCCGCGACTTCGACGATGCCGTGCTCTGCGAGCGCCAGGCCCACGGCGGTTTTCTGCTGCGGGTCGCGATTGCCGATGTCGCGCACTATGTGCCGCCCGGCAGCGCGCTCGATGCCGCCGCCCACGAGCGCGGCACCTCGGTCTACTTTCCCTCCCAGGTGGTGCCGATGCTGCCGGAGGCGCTCTCCAACGGCCTCTGCTCGCTGAAGCCCAGGGTCGACCGTCTGGTGCTGGTCTGCGAGATGGTGATCGACCGCAAGGGGCAGATCGATGATTTCTGTTTTTATGAAGGAATCATCCACTCCCATGCCCGCCTCACCTACAGCGAAGTGGCCGAGTTGCTGGCCGCACCGGCAGAGGCGCCACTGCGCCAGCAGTCGCCACACCGCCCGCTGCTGCCGCAACTGGAAAACCTCCATGCGCTCTACCGGGTGCTGCATCAGGCGCGCCGGGCGCGTGGTGCCATCGATTTCGACACCCTCGAAACCCGCATCCTGTTCGATGCCGAGCGCAAGATCGAGCGCATCGTGCCAGTGGTGCGCAACGACGCCCATCGGCTGATCGAAGAGGCGATGCTGGCCGCCAACGTCTGCGCCGCCCGCCTGCTGCTGCACCACAAGGTTCCGGCGCTGTTTCGCGTCCACGAGGTGCCGGACGAAACCAAGCTGACCCGGCTGCACGCCTACCTGGCCGAACTGGGCCTGAGCCTCTCCGGCGGCAAAAAGCCGTCACCGAAGCAGATGCAGAAGCTGCTCGACACCATCGCCGCGCGGCCCGATGCCCACCACATCCAGATGGTGATGCTGCGCTCGATGCGGCAGGCGCTCTACCAGCCGGAAAACCTCGGTCACTTCGGCCTCGGCTACGAGGCCTACACCCACTTCACCTCGCCGATTCGCCGCTACCCCGATCTGCTGGTGCACCGCGCCATCCGTGCCACGCTGCGCAGCCGCAAGCCGGCCCAGCACCTGCGGCGGGTCAAGGGCGCCGGCGTGCTCAGAAAGCAGCAGGTCTACCCTTACGATCCGCAGGGGCTGGCGCTGATCGGCCAGCACTGCTCCCAGACCGAACGCCGCGCCGACGCCGCCACCCGCGACGTGGTCGACTGGCTGAAGTGCGAATACCTGCGCGCGCATGTCGGCAGCGAATTCGACGGCCTGATCACCAGCGTGGTGGCCTTTGGCCTCTTCGTCGAACTGCGCGACATCTTCGTCGAGGGGCTGGTGCACATCACCGCACTGCCCAACGACTACTACCACTTCGAGGAGAGCAAGCATCGCCTGGTCGGCGAGCGCGGCCGCGCGGTCTACCGCCTCGGCGACCCGCTGCGGGTCAAGGTGGTCAGGGTCGACCTCGATGAGCGCACCATCGACTTCGAACCGGTGCTGCAACGCCCCGCCGCCACGCCTGGTTCCGGCAAGGGCGGCAAGAAGAACAAGGCCACTCAGGACGGCACCGGCGGCGGCAAGCGTCGTCGGCGCAAATCGGGCTGAGCGAACGCCCCACCCTGCATGAGTTCACCGCCGATGAGCCAGACCGTCTATGGCGTCCATGCCGTCACTGCACTGCTGCACAGTGATCCCACCCGCATCAGCCGGGTGCTGCTGCAGCAGGGCCGCGAAGAGAAGCTGCAGGCCCTGATCAAGCAGCTCAGGGCGCAGGGCATTGCCATCGAACAGCGCTCACGCCGCGAACTCGACCAACTGGCGCCCGGCGTCCATCAGGGGGTGGTGGCGCTGGTCGAGACCAGTGTCGAGGCCGGCGAAAATGAGCTGTTCGCCCTGCTCGATGGCCTGCAACGACCGGCCTTCCTGCTGGTGCTCGATGGCATCACCGATCCGCACAACCTCGGCGCCTGCCTGCGCACGGCCAATGCCGCCGGTGCCGATGGCATCGTGCTGCCCAAGGACCGCTCGGCACCACTGAATGCCGTGGCACGCAAGGCCGCCTCCGGCGCGGCCGAACTGACCCCCTGCTTTCGGGTCACCAATCTGGCACGCACGCTGGGGGCGCTCAAGGCACAGGGCCTCTGGCTGGTGGCCGCCACCGCCGATGGCCCCGGCACGCTGTTTCAGGCCGATTTCAAGGGTCCGATCGCACTGGTGATGGGCGCCGAGGGCCATGGCCTGCGACGGCTGACCCGCGAGCAGTGCGACTTTGAGGTGGCGATTCCGATGAAGGGCGCGGTGGCCAGCCTCAATGTCTCGGTGGCCAGCGCACTGCTGCTGTACGAGGTGATGCGTCAGCGCGACAGCGGATGACCCACCTCACGCGGCGGGCCCGTCACCGTTCTCCAGCAGCCGGCTGGCCAGCGAAAGTGCCCGCAGTTGCGGATTTTTCTTCTGTTGATGGCCGGCCATGCGGGTGTGGATATCGACCAGCACCGACAGCGCACGCAGCAGATGTGGGCCCTTGTTGAGCATCACGCAGTCGGCGCGGGCCGAGGCCGCGGCATCGGTCAGCTCCGGCCGTGACAGGCTGCCGTCATGGGTCAGGCTCTCCAGCACCTGGGTGGCCCAGATCACCGGCACATGGGCCGCCTCGCAGAGCCACAGCATCTCTTCCTGCAACTCCGCCATTCGCTCGCCGCCGATCTCCACCATCAGGTCGCCACGGGCGATCATCACCCCAAAGGGGTGGCGATCGACCATCGCCAGCAGCATCTCGGGCAGGTTGCCGACACCGGCGGCGGTCTCGATTTTGGCAATGATCGGCAGCAGCGGCGCGCCACGCTCGGCCAGCGCCGTGCGCAGCGCTTCCAGATCGGCGCGCGACTGTGCGAACGACAGCCCGATCAGATCGGCATGGTGGATGGCAAAGTCGAGGTCACGGCGATCCTTGTCACTGAGCGCCGGCAACCGCAAGGCCGAATCGGGAAAGTTCAGCCCCTGGTCGGCGCGCAGACGACGCCCCTTCGGCCCTGCCGCGGTGATGCGCAGCAACGCGCCCTCGGCATCGATTCGTTCGACCAGGGCACCGATCTTGCCGTCATCGATCCAGACCGCCATGCCCGCGGTCAACTGATCCAGCACGGCAGGCTCACCACAGCCGATGCGTGCCGGGGTGCCATCGGGCTGTGCCGCAACACCAGGACGCGCTGCCCGATCGAGCAGCAACGAATCGCCTTCGAACAGGCGAATCTCGACCGGCGGCATCTGCATGGCGGCCCGTGCCTGCCTCCGCTGTCCGCCAAGGGTGATGCAGAACTCGGTCTGCGCGTCGATCTGCGCGGCGCGCTCGCACAGCGCGCGGCAACGTCCGTCCGGCTCCCTGCCCTCGATCAGCAATTCGCGTTTCTTTGCCCGTCGATCGCGCAGCGTGATGACATCTCCGGGTGCCAGTGCCGCGATCAATTCCGCCGGAAACCCGAGCAGACCGGCTTCGGTTGGCACCCCCGACACCAGCGACACCACACCCTTCAGCCGCATGCAATCGGCCAATGCCACCGGCCCGGTACGCAATTTTGGACCGGCCAGATCCATCAGAATCCGGCATTCGCGGCCCGCAGCCAGCGCCGCGGCGCGCAGGTTGCGCACCATCGCCTCCCAGATTCCGGCATCATCATGGGCGCAGTTGATCCGCGCGCAGTCCATGCCGGCGGCGATCAGTTGCATGGCCAGGCCGGGGTCGCTGGCCACTGCCCGCGGCATGGTCACCATGATGTGGCTGGGGCGGTCGCTCGGCAACGGGCCGAACAGACGTATGCGGTTGGCAGACAACAACTGTCTGCCCATGTCGAATGTCACCGGTGCGGCGGGCTCGATCGGTTCCGACCGGCCCAGCACGGCAGCGATCAGCGCCAGCAGACAGTCGAGAGTCGCCATGACGTGGGCTTCGCTGCGCCCCAGCGACGAGAGTGCACACTGCCCAAGCAGCGCCTGCAGCGGCCGCAGGTCGTGACTGCGCAGCGCCAGATAATGGGCAAAGTTTCTCAGGCTGGGGGTGTCGTCGTCGCCACGGGAGGCGCTCTGGAGCCGAGCGGCGTCACCGATCACCGCTTGGCGCAACTGTTCGAGCTGATTGCCGATCTCGGCAAGCAGATGACGGTCTGGAAGGGTTTCTGGATTCCGCAGAGTTGACATTGCGATGACTGACGCCCGTGTTCATGACAGCACGGTCACAGCGTGACCGCACCGCATGACATTCATGTTTCAGTCCGGACGCTGCCCATCAAGGCCCAGATGCCGCTCCATGGGCAGCCGGCCCGCAGGACAATGACACAGCCCAGTTCGTGTCCGCAGGCACCTGATGCGGCAAAATCAGCGTGACTGACTCTTCAGCAGATCACGAATCTCGCTCAGCAGCTTCTCTTCGTTGGAGGGCGCGGTTGGCGCGGCCTGCTTCTGTTGCTGCAGCTGGTTGATCGCCTTGACGCCGACGAAGACCGCAGCGGCGATGATGATGAAGTCGATCACGGTCTGGATGAACTTGCCATAGCTGATCACCACCGCCGGCGCACCCTCGGCCGCCGCCTTCAGGGTGATCGCCAGGTCGCTGAAGTCGACCCCGCCCAGCAGCAGACCGATCGGCGGCATGATCAGATCGCCCACCAGCGACGAGACGATCTTGCCGAAGGCAGCCCCGATGATGATCCCCACCGCCATGTCGATGACATTGCCGCGGATGGCGAACTCCTTGAACTCCTTGATGAGGCTCATGAATGCTCCCGTCAGTTAAATGGAGCGGGAATTCGAGCACATTGCAATTTCAAGATCAATCAATTGGGCGGTGAAGGTGTCTGCCGCTCGATCAATGCTCTTTTCAGACACAGACAGCACGCTTCACAAGCCAGCGGCAGCTCACTAAACTGCCCGGTCCACCGATCGCCCGATGCGCGCTGTTCCGTGCCGGAACCCGTTGCCGATCGAACCCAACGAGCCACCATGACCACGACTCTGGACAAAAGCTATCAGCCGGCACAACTGGAGCAGCAGTGGTACGCCCGCTGGGAGGCGGGCGACCATTTCCGCCCCGATCCGGCGCAGAGCGGCGAGCCGCCCTACTGCATCATGATCCCGCCGCCCAACGTCACCGGCACGCTGCACATGGGCCACGCCTTCCAGGACACGCTGATGGACGTGCTGACGCGTTACCACCGCATGCGCGGCGCGCCGACACTGTGGCAGCCGGGCACCGACCACGCCGGCATCGCGACGCAAATGGTGGTCGAACGTCAGCTCGCCGCCCAGGGCCTGTCGCGCCACGACCTCGGCCGTGAGGCTTTTCTGGAGCGGGTCTGGCAGTGGAAAGCCGAGTCGGGCAACACCATCTCGCGTCAGCTGCGCCGCATGGGCGCCTCGGCCGATTGGTCGCGCGAGCGCTTCACCATGGACGCGGGGCTGTCGGCGGCGGTGACCGAGGTGTTCGTGCGCCTGTACGAAGAGGGGCTGATCTATCGCGGCCAGCGACTGGTGAACTGGGATCCGGTGCTGCACACCGCCATCTCGGATCTGGAGGTGGTGAGCGAGGAGGAAGAGGGCTCGCTGTGGCACATCCGCTACCCGATCGCCGACGCCGCGGGCCAGCCGACGCCGGAATGGCTGATCGTTGCCACCACCCGCCCGGAAACCCTGCTCGGCGACACCGCCGTCGCGGTGCATCCCGAGGATGCGCGCTACCGCCACCTGATCGGGCAACACGTTCTGCTGCCGCTGACCGGCCGGCTGATCCCGATCATCGCCGATGACTACGTCGACCCGGCCTTCGGCACCGGCTGCGTCAAGATCACCCCGGCGCACGACTTCAACGACCACGCCGTCGGCAGCCGGCACAACCTGCCGCTGATCAACATCTTCACCATCGATGCCCGCATCAACGACGCAGCGCCGGCCGCCTATCAGGGGCTCGACCGCTTCGAGGCGCGCGCGCGCATCGTC
>JADHED010000960.1_pt1 | contig 27511 bp, 20 predicted proteins | sample 8952041 | NCBI WGS metagenome assembly JADHED01 (sample SAMN16124423, study PRJNA663239) | bioreactor sludge metagenome | isolation source: sludge (control) | place: India:Bengaluru | collected 2018-09-08
ACTCGGGGGACAAGGGATACCTTACCGGTGAAGACTACCTGGTGATGACCGACCGTATCAAGGACATCTTCAAAACATCGGGGGGCAAGTATATTTCGCCACAGTCCATTGAACTGCTGGCAGGACAGATTTCCTTCGTGGAACAGGTCATGGTGATCGGCGACAACCGCAAGTATGTCACTGCCCTGATCGTTCCCAACCTGGAACACCTGCGGTCACTCGCGGCGGAATGGGGACTCGGGGGACTTACAGATCCCGAACTCGTCAGCCATACCCGGATCATCGAATATGTGGAAGGCGAACTGGAGCGGGTGGGGGCCGACCTGAGTCCCTTTGAACGGATCATCCGCTTTACCCTACTGACAGAGCCGTTTACGGTCGACAATAACCTCATGACAAGCACGCTGAAGGTGAAACGGCAACAGGTCATCCGGCATTACCAGGAGGTGATTGATGCCATGTACCGCGAGTAATCCCGTTATTCGATCACCCTATGGCCGGCGGGTAATCTGTGCTTCCACCGTCGGTGAGACCACAGCCAGTTCTCGGGGCGGGCAAGGATGACCGATTCCAGCTTCCTGGCATACAGAAGGGTGGTTTCGCCTTCCGGCAGGTCGGCCGCATGGGCTGTAAGCAGGGAAAGTTCCACGGTATAGGTGCCCCGGTGCACCCGCTGCACGTCGGCATATATCAGCGGCAGCCCGTATTTCCGGGCATATTTTTCGGGACCGTAGAGAAAAACTGTATCCCGGCCCAGGAATCGGATCCAGTGACAGTGTTGGGTTTTTGAAGGATTCTGATCGGCCGCCATCAGAAAGACCACCCCCTTGCGGTGGTATTTTTCAAATGTCACCGCCGTATCTCCGATCGACGCCAGCACCGTTCCGAAGCGGCCGCGGTTCCACCGGATGAAGGTGTCTACAAGCCGGTTTGACAAGGGTTTGTAAAAGGCAACCACGAGATGGGGAATGGCTGCACTTGCAGACAGGCTGCCCCATTCCCAGTTGTTGTAATGTCCCGTAACAATGATCACACTTTGTCCCTTGTCGAGGTATTCCCTTGCCAGCTCCGGATTCAGGGTACGGTGCCGCTTCAGCACCTGCCGGCGGGTCATGGCAAATGCCTTGATTCCCTCCACAATGATATCAACCAGGTTTGTATAGGATTTGTGAAGCAGGCTCCGGATTTCAGCGTCGCTCTTTTCAGGAAAGGTATGGCTCAGGTTTATCGCCATCACACTTCTGCGGTACCGCACCATCCGGAACAACAGTACGTAAATGAGTTCCGCGAAAAGAAACAGCAGGAAAAAAGGAAGGATGGAGATCAGGATCAGGAAGGAGATGAAAATTACTGCCGCTACCAGGTTGAGAAAGCTTTTCATCGGGGTGTTTTAAAACTTAAATGTAGTATTTTTATCCTTTGCTGATTTGACCTTTTGCGCAAACCGCTACCGAACCGGATGAAATCCCGCTTTGACCTTCATATGCATTCCATGCACAGCCTTGACGGAGAATTCCCTGTGACCCGTCTGATCACGTTGTGCCGGGAAAGTGAACTGGATACGATCGCAATTACGGATCACAACACTACGGCGGGACTTGCTGAGGCTGTGACGGTGGCCGCCGCATCGGGGCTGAACCTGATTCCCGGTATCGAGGTGGATTGCATTTTCAGGGAAACAGACCTCCACCTGCTGGGTTATGGGATCGATTGGAAGGCCAACGCCTTTACGGAGCTGGAAAAGGATGTGCGGCAAAAAATTCTGGAAGTCTTTCCGGCAATGGTCGAAAACCTGAGTAAGCAGGGTATCACCGTGGATCCGGCTGTTGTGCTGGAACACGCCGGAGGTCAGTTGCCGAGCGGGGAACTGATCGCCGAAGTCCTTCTCGCCGACCCGGTTCACCATGATAATCCCCTCCTGAAGCCCTATCTTCCAGGTGGTGAAAGGGGTGACATGCCTTATATCAATTTCTACAGGGACTTTTTTGCCCAGGGGAAACCGGCGTATGCGCCGATCCGTTTCATGCCGTTCCGGCAGGCCGTGGAACTGATCCGTGATCACGGCGGCATTCCGGTAGTAGCCCATCCCGGAGCCAATCTGGCCGGCCGCGAAGCTGTCGTGGAAGACCTCCTTGATGCAGGGGCCATGGGAATCGAAGCGTTTAACAATTACCACGATGAACGGCAGGCAGCATTTTTTGCCGCCACCGCTGTGGGCAGGAAGGTGCTGATGACCTGCGGCAGCGATTTCCATGGCAAGACCAAACCCCTGATCCGCGCCGGAGTGTTCCCGTTTTTGCCCCAATACCTGCCTTACCTGAAGACAAGCCTTCAGCAGTTGCATACCTGCTGAACATTCGTTAATTGTCTTAACTTTGCGTTCCGTTTACAATGGCATGAAGTTTTTTTCCACGATTCCCAACCTGCTGCGAAGCCTCCATGAACGGCTCACCCACAAGCAGCAGATGTACCTGCTGAGCTTTATCACGGGATTGAGCAGCGGGCTTGCCGCCGTGGTGCTGAAGAATACGGTACACTTCACCCTTGAATTTGTTTCGCATCAGCGCGATGCATCGCATATCAACTACCTCTATTTTGTATTTCCCCTGATCGGCATCTCCCTGACGGTGTGGTTTGTGCGGGTGTTCATCCGGGATGAAATGGGACATGGCATCACTAAAATCCTGCATTCCATTTCCAAAAAAGGCGGCTACCTCAAACCCCACAACAGCTATTCCTCCATTATTGCTTCCACGCTGACGGTAGGTTTCGGCGGATCGGTGGGACTTGAGTCTCCCATCGTGATGACCGGCTCATCGCTCGGATCGAATCTCGGCCGCCTCTTCGGCATGAACTATAAATCGGTGATCACCCTCATCGGTTGCGGTGCTGCCGGGGCCATCGCCGGCATTTTCAAGGCGCCCGTGGCCGGCGTGGTGTTCGCCCTCGAAGTGCTCATGCTCGATATCAGCATGTGGTCGATCATTCCGCTGCTGATTTCAGCTGTAACCGGAGCCACCCTGTCATACCTCCTCATCGGTAACGAAGCCACCCTCTATTTCCCGGTTACAAACGTGTTCCATTTCCGAAACCTGCCTTATTATGTGGTACTTGGTGGATTTGCCGGTATGATTTCCCTTTACTTCACCCGAAGCACGATTTTCATTGAAGGATTATATGCGCGCATTCCTGCATTCTGGATGCGCCTCATGGTGGGCGGCACCATCCTGGGCATTTTTGTGCTGTTGTTTCCTCCGCTCTACGGTGAAGGGTATGATGTGGTGAATGTGCTCCTCTCGGGCCGCATTGCCGAAGTCTTCAACGGATCGATGATTTATGGAAGCCGGGACAACCTGTGGGTATTGCTTGCATTTTTCGGGATGATTCTGGTATTCAAGCCCCTGGCCATGACTTCTACCACCGGTGGTGGCGGCGTAGGCGGAATCTTTGCCCCCACCATGTTCATGGGCGCCTTTGCCGGTTACGTGGCGGCCCGCCTGCTCAACCTGCTGAATTTCATTCATATTCCAACCGACAATTTCATCCTGGCAGGCATGGCGGGATTGATGGCCGGAGTGATGCATGCCCCGCTGACAGCCATCTTCCTCATTGCTGAGATTACAGGAGGCTACAGCCTGTTTCTTCCCCTCATGATTACGTCCACCGTGTCGTACATCACCATCCGGTACTTCGAACCGCATTCCATTTACAATTTCCGCCTGGCCAGCCGCGGTGAGCTGATCACCCACAACAAGGACAAGGCCGTGCTTACCCTGATCGAAGTGGACAAGGTGATTGAAAAGGACTTTGTTGCCGTATCACCCGACGATTCGCTCGGCAAGCTGGTGAAAAGCATTGCACGCTCACGGCGCAACCTGTTCCCGGTGCTTACCCCCGGCAACATGCTGGTGGGTGTGGTGCTGCTCGACAGCATCCGCCATGTCATGTTCAATACCGACATGTACAACCGCGTGTTCGTGCGCGACCTGATGCAGCCCCCGCCGGCGCATATTTCCCCGGGCGAATCGATGGAGAGCGTCATGAAAAAGTTTGAGGATCATGAAGCCTGGAACCTGCCTGTAATCAACAACGGGGAGTACATCGGCTTTATGTCGAAATCCAAGCTGTTTTCCTTCTACAGGAACTGGCTGATCGAGATTTCCGACGAATAACGCCTGCGGATAACTTTCTGATAAACATTCCGGCATTTTTTTTTTTGCTGCTCCGGATTCCATTAATTTTGGGACCTGTTTCATCGTACAACCTAAAAAAGATACCATATGGAAAGAGATACCCGCGTTTTCGACCTGATCCGGATGGAAAAAGAACGCCAGCTCCACGGCATTGAACTGATTGCTTCCGAAAATTTCGTCAGCGACCAGGTGCTGGAAGCCATGGGCTCGTGTCTTACGAACAAATATGCTGAAGGCCTTCCGGGGAAACGCTATTATGGCGGATGCCAGGTGGTAGACAGCGTGGAGGAACTTGCCATTGATCGGATCAAGACCCTGTTCAACGCTGCCTGGGCCAACGTACAGCCCCATTCGGGCGCACAGGCCAACGCCGCTGTCATGCTTGCTGTGCTGAATCCCGGCGACAAATTTATGGGACTCGACCTGTCACACGGCGGACACCTGTCACACGGTTCGCCTGTCAATTCCTCTGGTATCCTTTACCAGCCGGTGGCCTATACCCTGAATCCCGATACGGGCAGGATCGACTACGACAAAATGGAAGAGGTTGCCCTTCGCGAACGCCCCAAACTCATCATTGCCGGTGCTTCGGCATATTCACGCGACTGGGACTACGCCCGCATGCGCGCCATTGCCGACCAGGTGGGCGCCCTGCTGATGGCCGACATTGCGCATCCTGCGGGATTGATTGCAAAGGGACTGCTCAACCATCCCTTCCCGCATTGCCACATCGTTACCACCACCACCCATAAAACCCTGCGCGGCCCGCGCGGAGGCCTCATCCTGCTCGGCACCGACTTCCCGAATCCCTGGGGCTATACCACTCCCAAGGGCGAAATCAAAATGATGTCGAACCTGCTCGACCTGGCTGTATTCCCAGGCACCCAGGGTGGCCCGCTGGAGCATGTGATCGCCAGCAAGGCGGTGGCCTTCGGGGAAGCACTTACCGATTCCTACGGAGAATATGTGGCCCAGGTGAAAAAGAATGCCGCCGTGATGGCCCGCTGTTTTATCGACAAAGGGTATAAGGTGGTCTCAAACGGCACCGACAACCATAGCATGCTGATCGACCTGCGTACCAAGGTGCCCGAAGTGACCGGCAAGATGGCCGAAAATGCCCTCGTGAAAGCCGACATCACCCTGAATAAAAACATGGTGCCCTTCGATTCGCGTACACCCTTCACCACCTCGGGGGTCCGGGTTGGCACCCCCGCCATCACCACCCGCGGCGCAAAGGAACCGCTCATCGAAACCATTGTTGACCTCATTGACGAGGTGATCATGCATATTGAGGATGAGAAAACGATCACGGCTGTGCGTGAGAAGGTCAACCTGCTGATGAAGGATTATCCGCTGTTCGGTTGGTAACCGCTATTCGAGCTTGAAATGATAGGTGATGGTTCCGATCTGCCGTTCGGGAGCATCCCCTTTCTTATCGAATTTTGATTGCAGGGCGGCTTTTTTGGCGGCCGCATACAGGGTGTTGTCCACAATGGTGGAACCCTTGGCACCCGGGTTGGCGCTGATTACTTTTCCGTCCTTGTCCACATAAATCTCCACCACCACAATGCCATCCTTCATGATTTTGAAATCGGGTCTCTGGAGGTGCACCGGATTACGGCCATCAAGACTAAAACCAACGCCGTTGCCCACCCCCAGGCCGGCTCCGTAGTTGTCGGATTCCGTGGAACCGGTGGGACTTCCCATATTTCCCGATCCCTTGTAGATCCCTTCGGAAGAACCTGACTCGGTGGTGGAAGCGCCCTTGTTCTTATTCGAATACATGGCGGCCGGATTGACCGTCCGGGGTTTTTCCACCGGCTTTGTATTTGTTTTTACCGGTTCGGTCTTCACCGGAGGCTTTTTGGTTTCCGGCTTTTTTTCAGGTTTCTTTTCCGCTTCTTTTTTTACGGCAGGTGCTTTTTCAAAATCCTGGGTCATGACTCCTTCCTCCCTGACGGACGTCTTTTGCGCCACCTGCTGGGGCGGGGGAGCCTGATCATCGCTAAGGGCAGGCTCTGTCGGTCCCCCTGCTGATTCCACATCCCCGAAATTGATCAGGATGCCGCCCAAATCCTTCACAGGCTCCGGCAGGCGTAAAAAGGACAACAGCAGAAGCGCCAGCAGCACACCATGTGCAAGCACCGTTCCCAATATGCCATATTGCCTGTCTGTCATAAGAGTTCCGGTTATTTTTCAGGGCTTGTGGCCAGGATGACTTTGTAGTTGTTCTTCCGCGCAATATTCATCACCGTCACAATATGTTCCACAGGTACCGATTTGTCGGCATGCAGGGCAATGACCGGTTCCTTGACGCCCTTCATTTTTGCCTGAAGGGTGACTTCAAGGGCTTCCGGGTTTACCGGGGCCTGCTCTACGAAAAACCGTATGTCGGAAGTAATGGAGACGGTTGTGATTGCCCTTTCATCGGTCTGGTTGTTGCTCTGCGGCAACAACAGCTTGATGGCATTGGGAGCCACCATGGTTGATGTAAGCATGAAGAACAGCAGCAGCAGGAAAATGATGTCGGTCATCCCTGCCACACTGTAGCTGACATCTACCTTATTTCTTGATCGGAGTGCCATGGCTCAGGAGTTCTTATTTCTTGACGGGTTCATTCAGCAAATCCATGAATTCCATGGTATGGGATTCAAGCCGGTTCACCAGCTCTTCCACCCGGGTAACCAGGTAATTGTAGGCAAAGTAGGTGGGGATGCCTACCATGAGTCCCCCGACCGTGGTGATCAGGGCAATGTAAATACCGTTCGACAGCAGGCCGATGTCGAGGCTGTTTCCGGCACTTGACATATCCATAAAGGTTTTGACCATGCCGAGAACGGTTCCGAAAAAACCGAGCATGGGAGCCGCACCGGCACAGGAAGCCAGGATAGGCAGGCCTTTTTCAAGCTTGTAAATTTCAATCTGGCCGATGTTTTCAATAGCCGTGTTGATGTCATTCAGCGGCCGGCCGATACGGCTGATTCCCTTTTCGATCATCCGGGCAAGCGGATTGTGGGTGGATTGACACAATGCGGTGGCCGAATCAATCTTACCGTCATGAATGTAATCCTTGATCCGGTTCATGAAATTCTGGTCGATACGTCCTGCATTCCGCAGTGCCACATACCGTTCCACAAATACATACACGGCAATAACCGACAGCAGGGCGATCGGTATCATCACCCATCCTCCCTTGACGGCAAGATCAAAATAAGATACTGGTTCCGGTTTGGCAACGTTAAGGGCTGCACTGTCGGCAGCGGCAACCATGTTTTGTAACAATACAATCAGCATATCGGGAAAAATTTGGTTCGCTAAAATTATACAAACGGACAATTAGGCGGATTATTTTCAGCACTAAGTTATTAACTGCCCGGTTGGGTTTCGTCGGGTGGCGGTACTTCACTTTTCTTTTCACGTGTGCCGGTGATCGATTGCCAGTACCTGTGCCACAGTTCACCCAGGCTGTTGAACTCTTCCTTGTAGAAGATGCCGAGGCCCTGGGTATAGGGGGAATATTCGTACAACATTTCGTTGTTGGTGTGGTTGAAGGTTTTTACCCTGAACTTCCCGTTTTTTGTGATCTTGTAATCGATGTCAAATTCACCCACAATGTTATCGGACGCATATACCGCTGCATTGGTGGCCACATCCACGCTTCCGTTGATGGTGAGCTTGTCGTTGAAAAGCTGGGTCGACAGCACCACCTGTATTTCATCTGACCGCAGGGAGCGGTTCGAGCCGTCCGCTTTCAGTTCCCGGTTCGAACGGTAATTGATGCCCACATCAAGGTCATTGTTGATTTGCGACAGCCAGTGGCTGAGCTGGTTCGAAAGAAACTCGCTGGCATTCACTCCCGCTACATTCGAATAGGCTGAAGAGGAGCCGCTGGATCCCATGGAACTGCTGGGTACAAAGCGGTTCTGCACCAGCAGGGAAATAAACTGTTTGTTCAGCTCTTCGCTGGAGCTGATGGCGTTGGCCACGGTGAGCCGGTCGGTCTCACTGGCATTGGGCAGGTTGATGTCATATTTCACATCGGGCTTCATCAGCTTGCCCGTCATGGTCAGCCGGTCATCCACCATGATCTTGTTCTGCTGTTCTGAAGAAAGTGTCGGCCGGAGGTCACCCAGAGAGGCTTTTGTGCGGTAATTGGCGACCACATCGATGGTGGCATCAAAGGGATCCCCGTTCCAGCGGATGCGTCCGCCCGATTCAATGTTGAATTTCTTGTTGATGAAGTTCTGCAGGGTGAACAGGTAGTCTCCTTCCTCAATCACATAATCGCCGTACATAAGGAAACTGCCCGCCGTATTGATCTTCATGTCGAGGTTTCCGCTTCCCCTCCCCCGGATGATGTCCCCGAGCTTGGGATCGAAAATGATCTGCACTTCGGATTCGGGCGTTACGGTGAGGTCGAAATTGATCTGCATGCCCGACAGGTTCACCTGGTACCGGTTTTCAGGCTCCTCTTCGTATACCGATGACGTATCGGTCTTTACCACGGTAATGAAGTTGTACTCGCTTACCTTTCCTTCAGTCGACAGCGGAATCTTGATGCTGGTGTTTTTGCCCGTGGTGGCCGTGATGTCCATCGTCAGGTTTTTAGGGGGACCCGTGATGCGGACCACGCCGGTGGCATAGGCCGTGCCGTAGAACATGCTGTTGTCGCCCGCCGAGGTGTTGAGGCAGAGAAAATCGGTTGAACGCAGGGTGAGGTCAAACAGGAAGTCCTTCAGGTACTTGTTCCGGATGGCTCCTGTCAGGTAGGCCGAGTTTCCCTTCTGGTCGAAGACCCGCACATTGTCGAAATACACGTTGTTGTTTTCAACTTCAAGCTTCTCAGTGAAATTGTATCTTGTTTTCAGATAGTCTACCGTGAAGGCAGTCTTCTGCATGGATATCTCCCCGTTCATCACCGGTTTTTTCGGGGAACCGGTAAGCTGGATCTTTCCGGAGGCAATACCGCGGAGGTCACTGAAGATGTTCTTGAGATAGGGATTAAAGAGGTTCATCCGCAACTTGTCGAGTTCCAGGCTGAAGTTCAGCTTCCCTTCCCCGGCCGGCACATAGCTTCCGTTCACCTTCAGGGTTTTCAGGTTCTCGCGCATGGTGTATGCCTCCACCTGTATGGCCTTCCGGCGGTCATCCCAGGAAGACAGGATGGTTGAATTTCCCAGAATTTCCTTATTGATTGTGAGGCTATCGATATTCATCTGGCTGGTGAACAATGAATTGCGATAGAAGTCGGATATGGAAGCCTTGCCGTTCAGTTCACCGCCCAGGCTAAAACCTGATGACTTGAGCAAGCCGTTCAGGTTGGCAAGGTTGAAATGGTCGAAGATCAGGCTCATGTTGTCGTCGGGATTTTCAGACAGTACCCCGCCCAGGGTGAAATACTGGTCGTCATGGCTCACGCGCAGGTTGCCGACCTCCACCCGGGTGGTATCGAGGGTGATGCGTCCGGGACTTACCGTCCAGGCGGAGTCGCGGGTTACCACCCCGGCGTGGAGCAGGTCAATCACCGTCCGGGTATAGCTGCCGCCCTGACGGCTGAAATTGGCTACGGCACGGATGTCGCCCCGGTCCAGCAAATCCTGCCAGTTGTTCCATTTCACGCCGATCCGGGAGGAATCATGTGCCGACGCGCTTGAAACCGACAGGTTTTCGAGCCGCAGGCTTCCCATGCTCAGGTACTTGCTGCAGGCTTCGAGAACCAGCGCTTCCGGCGAACTGTTTGCCGAAACGGCCAGGTTGGTCCAACGCAGTGCGCCCAGTTGCAGTTGCGGACTTTGCACAGTCAGTGCGAGGGCATTTTCACTTCCCCGGAACGTACAGTTCAGCGTGCTTTTATCAGCCACATACCAGCCCGGAAGAAAGAAGTCAAGCAGCGGCCGGGCATTTTTCACCGTGGCTTTCAGGTTGAAATCCGCCGTGGAAAGATGGTTGTCGGTTCCCGTGGAATCGCTGAGCGAGGGCAGGTAGGCCTGCAGGAAGCTGCGGAAGGTCTTTCCGGCCTGGGTAAGCAAATAATGACCCGACAGATCCGCATCGAGGAAGTCGGACCGCACCTGCAGGTGGTTCAGGTTTTGGCGGTCATCGGCCACAATGGAGCAGTCATACACCTGCAACTGCTGGTCCTTTCTTGTAAACAGCGAATTCAGCAGGCGGATTTCCCCGTTCAGGTTGTTGACGGAGTTCCCCTTTCCCTTGGCAATCAGGTAGAAGGAAGCAGTGAAATCAGGATCGCTGCGGTCGAGGTTCAGCGCATACAGGTTGGCATCCGTCACATTGGCCGTGAAGTCAAAGGCTGCCTTTTCCCCGGCGAGGTTCACTTCGCCGAGAAACTCCAGCGAGATATTCGGGTCGCGGATATTCACCGATCCGTCATAGGTGTTGTCTTTAAGATGTCCCGCCAGCGCAATGTTCGAATAATTATACCCGCGGAATTCGAAGCGCTGCACGTTACCCTTCAGGTCGGCGTTGATGGAGCCGCCGGCAGCGGAGACCCCGCTGACGGAAACCGAAAGGCTGATGCGTCCGATGTTGTCACGGGCGTTTAGGAGGGTGCCGAGGTCAAAGTCGGTGGCGCGCAGCTTCCCCTCGAAATCGATGGTTCGTGCGGTATCGGGTCGGAACAGCAGGTCGGTGCTGAGGGTGCCGAGCCGGGTGGAGAACTTTCCGAAGGCTACAAAATCGTCGATAAAGCCGGTATATTTCCCTGTATAGCTGATACGCCCGAGCTTGTATACCTGTTCGGGGATGCGCAGCGTTTTGCCGCCCGGAAGGTGAAAGGCCCTCAGGTCTTCCGCCTGGGTGCTGAGTTCGCGGATGTCGGCCAGGATAAAGGTGGAACGGAAGTCGGGCAGGCCTTCCATATTGATTTCGCCGCGGACTACCGATCCTTCGCCAAACCGGATTTCAAGCTTTTTTGTCTTCAGGTTGCTCACCGTTCCCCGGGCAATGCCGCTGACGGTCACCTCCTGGTGGGTCTCCTGAAACGCCGGGGCAAAAAAACCGATATCATAAAAGTCGATCACTGACGGGTCGAGGTCGGCCAGCATGCGCACCTGCTGTACAAACGATCCTGCCTTGAAGGCATCGTAATCGGTGAATTTCAGGGTGAGGGCCCGCCCCTTCATGGAGGAGTGCGGGGTTTCAGCCCTGAAATCATACAACTTCAGGAAGGTGCGCGCTTCGCTGAATTTTCCCGACAGCCGGTGGAGCACAAAGCCGCTCTGCTCCCTGAACTGGAATGAACGGATGTCAAAGCTCAGGGAATCCTTGCCGGGATTGAAATGCCTTACGTCGCCATTGATGTCCGTCAGCCGCATATCGCTGTAATTCACCCCGTACGCCACCGGTTCGGCATCGAAACTCCGCAGGCTGAACCGGCTGTTACGTACCCTGAGGTTGTTGAATTTTACCTTCCAACCGCCCTCGCCCTTCCCGTCTCCCTTCAGCCTGTCAAGCAGATAATTGAGGTTGACGGTATGGGTGGAATCAATGTAAAGCGACAGGTAGGCCTTGTCGAAATTAACACTGCGGATGGTGATCTGTCGCTTCAGGGGATTGATCCTCCGGATGCCGACGGTCACGGAACCGGCATAGCCGAGGGTATCACCGTGCACGTCCTCCAGATATACTTCGTTCAGACGGATGCGGTATAAAAAGGCCATGTCAATGCTGCCGACACTGAAACGCGTCTGAAGGTTGTCCGTAACCAGGGCGGTGACTTTTTTCACGGCAAAAGCCTGAATACGGCTGCTTTGCAGCAACAGAAATGCGGTTGCCGGTAGGGCAAAAGCCAAAAACAACAGCAGGGCTGTTATCTGTAGGATCTTTTTGATAATTTTGCGGCTGCGCATACTTACACAACGCAAAATTTGCAAAAAAAGTTTGATTCATTGATATTTCAGGGGGCTAAATGCGTGTGACAATATTAGGCATCGAATCATCCTGTGATGATACCTCGGCAGCGGTTATCGAAGACGGCGTGCTGCTGTCAAACCGCATTGCCAACCAACAGGTGCATGCAGAATTCGGAGGTGTGGTGCCGGAACTGGCTTCCAGGGCGCACCAGCAGAATATTATTCCCGTTGTGCAGGCCGCCCTCAGGGATGCCGGAAAAACTGCGGCCGACCTGAATGCGGTGGCCTTTACTCGGGGGCCGGGACTCATGGGCGCCCTCCTGGTGGGAACGTCCTTCGCAAAAGGACTGGCCCTCTCTCTGGGCATTCCCCTGATCGATGTCAACCACCTCCATGCCCATATTCTGTCGCTTTTCCTTGCCCGCAGGGGAGAAACGCAGCGCTTTCCCCGGTTTCCCTTCCTGTGCCTGCTTGTCTCGGGCGGACATACCCAGCTTGTCATCATGAAAAGTCCCCTCGAGATGGAAATCATCGGACAAACCATCGACGATGCCGCCGGGGAAGCCTTTGACAAATGCGCCAAGGTGATGGGTTTGCCGTATCCGGGAGGTCCCATGATCGACAAACTTGCCGCCACAGGAAATCCCGACGCCTACGCCTTCAGCAGGGCGGTAATCAGCGGCCTTGATTTCAGCTTCAGCGGACTCAAAACTTCCTTCCTGTATTTTCTTCGCGACCGGGTGAAGGAGGAACCGGATTTTGTGAATGCCCACCTGGAAGACCTCAGCGCATCCATCCAGTCGGCCATTATCGGTTCGCTGACGCAGAAACTGATCCGGGCTTCCCGGGAAACCGGTATCCGCGAAATTGGTGTTGCAGGCGGTGTTTCGGCCAATTCAGGATTGAAAAAGGCCGTGCAGGGCCTGGGAGAAAAAGAAGGCTGGCAGGTCTATATTCCTGCCCTTCAGTATGCTACGGATAACGCTGCCATGATCGCCATCACCGGATATCATAAATTTCTGAACGGGGAATTTTCGGAACAGGACATCACCCCGGTGGCCCGTTTTGACCAGCTCTAGGAGCGGAAGAATCTGTCGTTCGTCAATTTAAAGCCGCCATTGGTCAATTTCAAAAGGTTGACGTCTCATAAATAACCAGTTAAGGAAATCACACTATTGTACTATAAATGTGCTTATAAAGGTGACCGAGCCGTTATTTACCTTTGATATCGCCGATATATTTCCGGTCTAAAAGCCTTATCAGGTATGAAGATATTTTTATAAATTTGTTAATTGCAAGGGAATATCAAAAAAATATAACCAGAATCAAATCTTGGAATGGGGCGCACGGAGTTAACAGACATGGAGGGCTCTATCGTAATCATTATGGATAATCTGCGGATCGAAAGTACCAAAAAAACCCCTGAAATTGCTTTCAATGCCGATGGCAGGTTCAGGATTAGCGGTCGCTCCATCCCCGAAGATGCATCCAAGTTTTACGAAGAGCTTTTTGACTGGGTCATTGCCTATTGCCAGAGCCCTGCCGAATCCACTACGGTTGACATCGAACTCGAATATTTCAACAGCGGCTCCTCCAAAGCCCTGCTCCACGTACTGCGCATGCTGTCCGAACTTGTGAAGAAGGGCAATAAGCTTACGGTTAACTGGTATTACGAACAGGGGGACGATGATATCATGGAACGGGGAGAGTACTATGAGTCAATCCTCGAAATCAAGTTCAACTTCCTGGAAACCTGACCGGTTTCACCCTCTTTTACTATTTCTTCTTTTCAGCCACCTGACGTGAAAATCGTTCAGGAACCTTCGTATGTTCGGCAAGGTTAGGGCATGCCTTCCGGTTCCCCGGGTTCCCAATAAATACACATAGGGCTGCATCCCCGGAATGTGCTTCAGCACCACCTTCAGCATGGCAAGAAAGGGAATGGCCACCAGCATACCCGGTACACCCCATAGCATGGCCCCGATAATCAGGCCCAGGATAATCACGAACGGATTGATGCGGACATTATTCCCTACAATGTTGGGCGACAGGATGTTGTTCTCAAAGAAATGGATAAAATATACGAAAACGGCAATGCGTAAGGCATACCTGGGCGAGTCCTCCGTAAGCAGGGCAAATATGAAGGGAATGGTACCCCCGATGAAATTTCCGAAGTAGGGGATGAAACTGAACAGCGCCGACAGCACGCCCAGCAGCAGGGGGTATTTGATGCCGATCAGGAGCAGTCCGGTTGCATTAAACACACAAAGAATCAGCACCACGGTAAGCACGCCCAGCATGTACCGCGTAACCACGGTGGAAATTTCACGCAACGCTTCCACAGCGATGATGCGGTTGTCGCGTCCCACCATCTTCAGGATGAAATAGGCGAATTTTGTACGGTAATACAGGAAGAGAAACACATACACCGGTTGCATCAGGATCATGAAAATGGTGCCCGTGGTGGTTTTAAAAATCTTTTCCGACTGTGTACCGAACTCAAAAATCCGGCTCAGCAGGAATTGCTTGAACCGTTCGGAGGGTATGCCGAACTCATTTTCCATAAAGCGCTGCATCGATTCCAGGTTGTCGACCATCCGGGCCCTGAACATCGGAAGTTCATCCAGAAACAGGCTCACCCGCTTCAGTACAAAAAAGGCCAGGGCGCCGAACACCACCATCCCCAGCAGGATGGCCAGCAGGATGCACAGGATTCGCGGCAGGCTTTTCTTTTCAAAGAAATTGACGATGGGGTAGAGGAGATACGACAACAGGATGCCGAAGGCCAGGGGATACAGAAAATCCCGCGCCAGGATCAGGGCATAGATCACCAGGAACAGGGCCAGCAGGAAGAAAGTAAGACGTTGTCCGATGAACCGCTCTTTCATGGGAAATGGGTATTGATCTGCTAAGGTAATACAAAGCGGATCAAAATACCCGCATGGGGAGGGGTCAGGTGGTCGCAGGAATCAGGCTGCGAATGCGCTCAATCTGAAGCTGCTTATTTACCTCCCGCAGGTTCCGGGCAGTGGCCGTAAAATACTGGTGGCCCGAAATGAACTTTAGTTGCAGGCGGTTCCAGTCGTTGATGGTGCTGATCATCGACCGTTCTTTCAATTCCATATACAGGGTATTCGACACGGGAATCATGTCGCTCCGCCCCAGGTAATCCAGGTCGGCATCACACATGATTTCCTCCAGCCGGTTGCCGGGCGTTGGAGGCAGCCGGGTGGCCATGATGAGGGTGCAGATGGTGTCGATCTGACCCTGGGTATAATAGTAGAGTGGCAGGATCTCACGTGCCAGCAGCGTGCTTTGGTGTTCATGTTCGGCGTAGGAACGGATATGGCCCGAATCGTGGAACAGGGCTGCCGTCTTCAGCAGCAACAGTTCTTCGTCGTTAACCCCTTCCCCAAGCCCGATCAGCTCCGCCTGGGTTACCACATCCATAGTATGCTTAACGTTATGATAATACAGGTTGGCGGGCAGTTCACGTTCAAGGCGGTCGAGCAGCATTTCCTGAAGATCAGTGAACTGCATCAGCCCGAAACGCAGGCTGAACTTCCGGTTCGGGATAATGCCCTTCCCCTGGAGCGAATATTCGGAACGGATGCCACGGACCCGGAACAGGGGAATCTCTCCCTTATATTTGACAGGCATGACCCCGTAATATTCACACTCAAAAAGATCCTTTACGAGCTCACAGGTGGTGGCCGAAATCAGAATCTGCCCCTCCGTGCTGAACTGACGGATGCGCGCCGCCAGGTTCACCGTATCGCCCGTCACATCATGTACGGTATGCTTCTTTTGAGACACGGTGGCCATCACGGGTCCCGTATGTATCCCGATGCAAAGCCGCCATACCAGTCCGTTTGCCTCCGACCGGCGGATTTCACGGATGGTGTACTGCATTTCCACTGCGGCAAGCAACACTTCAACGGGATTGGTGATGTTTTTCCTGGGTACGCCTCCTACCCCCAGCAGGCTGTCGCCCGGAGTACGTACCTGCTGCACCTGGTACCGTGCCACGGTTTCCCGCAGGCTCATGAGGATCTCATCCAGCCGGTCGACATGGGTGGCGGAGGTGTCATCCCGCAGGTTCTCAAAGCCGATGATGTCGGCATATAGGACAGTGGCGGTGCGATACCGCAACACAAGTTTCTTTCTCAGGGCATTGACTGCCTCGTTGCTTTCACCGGCAGCACTTCTGGTACGGCCCTCACGGACCTTTTCCAGTTCTGCGGTCAGCTTTTCATTCTGGCGGTTCAGCCGTTCATTGTCGGCTGCGAGCTTCTTGTTCTGTAGGATCAGGTCGGCAATGTGCCGCAACAGTCCCGGCTTTTTCTTCGGCATGGGCGGTGTTCCCCGTGGGGAATCGGGTTGAATTCTCCTATTCTACGCAGGTGCGATCGAAAAAGGTTTGTTAAATTTACCACTTCATCGATAATGGTGCAACCGACCCCATGGAATTCAAGCTCACTGCTGCCTACAGTCCCACCGGCGACCAGCCGGATGCCATCCGGCAACTTGTCAGCGGACTGACAAGAAATCAGAAATACCAGACCCTGCTGGGTGTTACCGGCTCGGGTAAAACCTTTACCGTTGCCAATGTGGTGGGGCAACTCAACCGGCCCACGCTGGTGCTGAGCCACAACAAAACACTGGCAGCGCAGCTTTACGGGGAATTCAAGCAGTTTTTTCCGGACAATGCCGTGGAGTATTTTGTGTCGTATTACGATTACTACCAGCCGGAAGCCTACCTTCCGGTAACGGATACCTATATTGAAAAAGACCTGTCGATCAACGATGAAATCGAGAAGCTCCGCCTCAGCACCACTTCCTCCCTGCTGTCGGGCCGCCGTGATGTGATCGTGGTCTCTTCCGTGTCCTGCCTGTACGGTATCGGAAATCCCGAAGATTTCCACAGCAATACCATCTCCATCAAACGGGGTGAGCTGATCAGCCGCAACGTGTTCCTCCGCCGCCTTGTCGACAGCCTGTACTCGCGCAGCGAAACCGAGTTTCACCGCGGTAATTTCAGGGTGAACGGCGACACGGTCGACGTGTTTCTGGCATACAGCGACTTCGCCTACCGCATCGTGTTCTTCGGCGATGAAATCGAGGAGATCACCACGTTCGACCCGGAAACCGGGAAGACCACGGAAACCATGGAACAGGCTTCAATCTACCCGGCCAACATTTTCATTACCACCCGCGAACGCATGCAGCAGGCCCTGTACCAGATACAGGACGACATGATGAAACAGGTTTCCTTCTTCTCGGAAACGGGCCGCTACCTCGAAGCCAAACGGCTGAAGGACCGGGTGACCTATGATATGGAAATGCTGCAGGAACTGGGCTACTGTCCCGGCATTGAAAACTATTCCCGCTATTTCGACGGACGGCAGCCCGGGCAGCGGCCGTTTTGCCTCCTCGACTACTTCCCGGACGACTTTATCACCGTGATCGATGAAAGCCATGTGACCCTGCCCCAGATCCGGGCCATGTACGGCGGCGACCACAGCCGCAAGCAAACCCTGGTGGAATACGGATTCCGCATGCCCTCAGCCATTGACAACCGGCCGCTGAAATTCGATGAGTTTGAGACCCTGGTGGGTCAGATGATCTACGTGAGCGCCACCCCGGCCGACTACGAGCTTGAAAAAAGCGGCGGCGTGATCGTGGAACAGTTGATCCGCCCGACAGGATTGCTCGACCCGGTGATCGAGGTCAGGCCCAACCTGAACCAGATCGACGACCTGCTGAAGGAAATCCGCATCCGCACTGAAAAACAGGAACGGGTGCTTGTTACAACCCTTACCAAGCGGATGGCGGAAGAACTCACAAAATACCTGGAACGCCTCAAGGTAAAATCACGCTATATCCATTCCGATATCGAAACGCTGGAGCGGATCGAGATTATGGAGGGACTGCGGAACGGAACCTTTGATGTGCTTGTGGGGGTGAACCTGCTCCGGGAAGGACTTGACCTTCCGGAGGTATCTCTGGTGGCAATCCTCGATGCCGACAAGGAAGGATTCCTGCGGTCGGAACGGTCGCTCACCCAAACTGCGGGGCGTGCCGCCCGTAACCTGAACGGTAGGGTAATCATGTATGCGGCCACCGTGACGGAATCGATGCGTAAGACGATTGAGGAAACCAACCGCCGCCGGGAGAAACAGCTTGCCTACAATGAAGCCAACGGCATTGAGCCGCAGCAGATCGTCAAGGCAGCCTCCAATGTGCTCAGGGATATCCGGAAAAAGACCGGCCAGCAGCCCTACGTCGAACCTGAAAAGGTAGATGTGGCAGCCGATCCGCTGGTGAAATACATGGGCCGCGAAGCCCTTGAAAAGGCGATGGACAAGGCCCGGAAATCCATGGAGAAAGCGGCAGCCGATCTGAATTTTATCGAGGCTGCACGCTTTCGGGATGAGATGCTCGCTTACAAGGAAATGCTCGCTACCAAATGACCGGCCGCTCGCTTTCGGGACGGTAGAGCTTGTCTTCCGGCTTCACCTGGGGAAATGCGGCATAGAATTCGGGCATGTTGAACACCACGCCGTTGACGCGGTATTTGGCCGGTGAATGCTCGTCGGTCAGCACCCGCTTGCGCAGGGCCTGCTCGCGCATGTTGTTCCTCCAGATCTGGGCATAGGACAAAAAGAAACGCTGGTTGCCCGTGAAGCCGTCAATCTTTTCCGGCTCCGGTTTTCCGGCCAGGGAAAGCCGGTAGGCATTGTAAGCAACCGTAGCGCCGCCGAGGTCGGCAATGTTTTCACCCAGGGTCATCGTACCGTTGATGTACAGCGAATCCAGCACTTCAAATTTGTTGTACTGGTCAATCAGGGGATTGGTATGCTGTTCAAAGGCTTTTGAATCGGCTGCGGTCCACCAGTCGTGCAGGTTTCCGTCCTTGTCGTACTGCCGGCCCTGATTGTCGAAGCCGTGGGTCATTTCGTGCCCGATCACCAGCCCGATTCCGCCGTAGTTGATGGCATCGTCAGCGTACAGGTTAAAGAAGGGAGGTTGCAGAATGCCTGCCGGGAACACGATCTCGTTTTTGCTGGGCTGGTAATACGCATTCACCGTTTGCGGCGTCATTTCCCATTCCATCGGATCCACCGGTTTGCCGATCTTGTCCATGGCATAGCGGAACTCAAACTGGTTCGAGGCCAGCCGGTTCTTTGCATACGAATCGCGGGTTACCGTGAGTCCGGAATAATCCCGCCACTTGTCGGGATACCCTACCTTCACCACAATCTTGTCAAGCTTTGCAAGGGCTTCCTGCTTCGTCTCCGGAGTGATCCAGGTGAGGCTGTCGATCCGCATGCGCAAAGATTTCTTGAGGTTTCCGACGAGGTCGAGCATTTTCTGCTTGGCTTCGGGCGGGAAGTATTCCTTCACGTAAAGCTGGCCCACCGCTTCTCCGAGACTTGCGCTCGTGGCATCGAGGATGCGCTTCCACCGTGGTTCCATTTTTTCCTGTCCCGACAGGGTCTTGTAGTAAAAGTCGAAGTTCTGCGCATCGAAATCACTGCTGAGGATTTCGGCTGTATTGTTGATCAGCGTCCACCGCAGGAAGGTTTTCCAGTCTTCCACCGGCACCGATTTCATCATCGCACTGACTTCCTTCAGGAACACCGGCTGATACACGTTCATTTCCGTAATTCCGGGATAACCGATATGTGTAAGGTAGGCGGTCCAGTCCACATTCGGAGCCAGCTTGGCCAGTTCTTCCAGGGTCATTTTATTGTATGTCTTCACCGGATCCTGGTTCTCCACATGCGTAAACGAGGCCTTTGCAAGCTGCGTTTCAATACGCATCACGGTTTCAGCATTTTTGGCAGCGGCTTCGGGGGTGTCTTTCAGCAGGACGAACATTTTCGACACGTGGTCGGTGTAGGCTTTCCGGAGGTTCACCGATGCTTCGTCGTTGCGGAAATAATAGTCGCGGTCGGGCAATCCGATCCCCGCCTGGTAGAAATTTGCAATGACCATGGTACTGTTCTTTTTGTCAGCCTCGGGGAAGATGGTGAAGAACGGATCCATCGCCAGGGTCTGGAAGCGGGCGGCAACCACCTGTACGTCGGCAGGGGTTTTGATACCGTCAATGGCCGTGAACAGGTCACTTACCGGGGCGATACCCTGCGCGTCGATGGCAACCGTGTCCATCCCGGCATTGTAGAAAAAGCTGATTTTCTCATCGATGCTTCCGGGTTGGATATCCTTTTTGGCAGCGGTGGTTTCAATCAGGGTGCGGATGTTTTTGCTGTTCCTGTCATCCAGTTCCTGGAAGGCGTTATAGGAATTTTTATCCTCCGGAATGGGATGGTTTTTGATCCAGTTCCCGTTCACATAGGTGAAGAAATCGTCGCCGGGACGGATCGTGGTGTCCATGTTTTGCACCTCAAATGCAGGAAACCGTTCGGCAGAAGCAGTTTCCTTGTTGCCGCCGGTGCAGGCAGCGGTGATTCCCAGGGCGATCAGGCCCGTGAGGGAAAGTTGCATGTAATTTTTCATGTGCTATATAAAAGAATGTTGGGAGTTTCAGGGGAGCAAAGATACACAAAGCCGGTGAAAGGCAATTATCCTGACCATGATCGTTGTCAGGCAAAGACCTGATTAATTTTGTTTTAAGATGTGGAATTATTTCGCTTATTTTGCGCAAAATTTAATGTATGGCTAAAGTATCGGATATTTCGAGGGGAAGCTTTGTACGGTATAACGGAGAGCTTTCCATTGTACTTGAATATGAACACCGCACCCCTGGCAACCTGCGTGCCTTTTATCAGGTGAAAATGCGTAACCTGAAATCGGGAAGGCTCATTGAGCAACGCTTCCGTCCCGATGATGAAATGGAAATCGTACGCGTGGTTTTCAAGGAACAGCAATTCCTGTACCTCGACGGAAACAACGTGGTATGCATGGATAATGAAACCTATGACCAGATCCACGTTCCGAAGGAAACCATCGGCGAAGGAATCGGACTGCTCAAGGAAGGTGCGATGCTGAAGGTGTATTTCGACGGCGATGAGCCTGTATTCGCCGACCTCCCTGTAAGTGTGGAAATGGAAGTCACCTATACGGAACCGGGTATGAAGGGCGACACCGCCACCCGCACCCTGAAAGCCGCCACCATCGAAACCGGCGCCCAGGTCAAGGTTCCCCTGTTTATCAAATCAGGGACATTCTCTGAAACTCTTATCATATTGCGTCATGGCCCTTTCGCTCATCCCCATGCTGCTGAAGCCGCCGTCGTGGAACAGGTTCTGCATGGTGACCTTGCGGGTGAGGTCGGAGAAAAGGGTAATGCAATAGTCGGCGCAATCATCGGCCGAAGCATTGCCGAGGGGCGACATCCGCTCGGTGAAGTCGATCAGGGAGTCGATCCCGTACACGCCGCTGCCTGCGGTGGTCCGGGTGGGGGATTGCGATACCGTGTTGATCCGGATCTTTTTCTCCCGGCCGTAAATATACCCGAAACTCCGGGCAATGGATTCGAGCAGGGCCTTGGCATCGGCCATGTCGTTATACCCGAACAGGGTGCGCTGGGCAGCCACATACGACAGGCCCAGAATGGATCCCCAGTCGTTGATTGCATCCATCTTACGGCAGATCTGAATCACCTTGTGGAAGGAGAGTGCCGAAATGTCGAGCGTTTTCAGGTAAAAATCGTAGTTGATGTTGTCATAGGGAATCCCCTTTCTGACGTTCGGCGACATTCCGATGGAGTGGAGGACGAAATCAAACTTCCCGCCAAAGAATTCCATGGATTTCTTCACCAGGTTTTCCAGGTCTTCCACATTGGTGGCATCTGCGGGCACTACGATGGAATTGCAGGCTTTGGCCAGCTCATCGACTTCTCCGAGGCGCATGGCCACCGGGGTGTTTGTCAGTACAATCTGTGCACCCTCGGCATGGGCCTTTTCGGCAACTTTCCAGGCGATCGACTTGTCGTTCAACGCTCCGAAAATGATGCCCTTCTTTCCTTTTAGCAAATTATAAGCCATTGGTAGGGGTTAATTAAACAAAGTGCAAAGATACAATTTGCAGGGGAAATACAAATTATTTAGAACGGGTTTAAATAAATGCGGTGGCTTAATTGCCCAGGAGCGACCGGGCATGGTCGAGTGCCGCGGCTGTAATTTCCTCGCCGCTCAGCATGCGGGCGATTTCCTGGTGGCGTTCTTCAGGCGTAAGTAGTTTCATCCGGGTAACGGAAGCATGGTCTTCCTCGGTTTTGTAAACCAGGAAGTGGGTTGCGCCCTTGCTTGCAATCTGCGGCAGGTGCGTAATGTTGATGATCTGCATGCCTGCTGCCATGCGCATAATGATATTGCCGACCCGACCTGCAATTTCTCCGGAAATGCCGGTGTCGATTTCGTCGAATACCAGGGTGGGCAGCCGGCTTGCATCCACAAGCAGGGACTTGATGCACAGCATCAGACGTGACATTTCCCCGCCCGAAGCCACCTTGGCGATATCCTGCAGGGGCAGGTTCCGTCCTGAGGCAAACAGGAAACGGAAACGATCGCAGCCCCGGTCACCGAATTCTTCGATGGATTCGTGGCCGGCCTTGAAGCTGGCATGCGGCATGCCCACTTCGTGCAGCAGGGTGGTGATTTTTTCTTCAAACACCGGTAGCACTTCAAGCCGTTTGGCACGCAATTCCTGTGCGAGCGCAGTCAGTTCGGCGCGACAGGCATCCAGTGCCTTTGCCTGTTCCGCCACGCGCTGGTCAGCCGAATCGGTGACTGCAATCTTCCCGCGCAGGCTTTCCCGCAGGGCGATCAGTTCGGCTACCGTGGTGACCCGGTGCTTTTTCATAAGGTCGAAGAGCAGGTTCAGCCGGTCATTCACCACCTGAAGCGCTTCGGGATCGGGATGGTGCTGGTCGTTCAGCACCCCCGTATCGTGGGCAATATCTTTCAGCTCAATGTAGACCGACTCCAACCTCCGGTGCAGGTCGTCCGTATCCGGCAGGTACTTCCGTATCCGGCTCAACTGGGCCATGCTTTCCTTTACGAGGGCCAAGACCGCAGGGGTGTCTTCCTCCAGCAGTCCCTGTGCCGCGCTGAGGCCACCCTTGATTTCTTCTGCATGGGTCAGGGCTTCCTGTTCCTGCTCCAGTTGCTCCTGTTCGCCGTCAGTCAGTTTCGCCTCTTCAAGCTGTGAGAACTGAAACAGGTGGTAGTCGAGTTCCTCCTTCATCTGCGCCGCCTCTTCCTGCAGTAAGGCCAGCTCCTTTTCAAGGCGTCGGTAGTGCTGGTAGGTTTCCCGGTAACGCGAAAGCAGGGCTGCGTTCCCGGCATAGCTGTCAATGGCAAGCATCTGGAAATGGCTGCTCGCCAGGTCAAGGTTCTGGTGCTGCGAATGGATGTCGATCAGCGCACCCGCCAGGGCCGACAACTGGTCAAGGTTCACGGGGGTGTCGTTGATAAAGGCACGCGATTTGCCGGTGGCGGCAATCTCCCGCCGGATCACGGTCATGTCGTCATAGTCAATGCCGTTCTCCTCGAAAAAGGGCTGCAGGCCTTCCTGCGAAATGTCAAAGCTGCCTTCCACAATACACTTTTTCTCCTTGTCGAGCAACACGCCGGTATCGGCACGCCTTCCCTGAAGAAGCGACAGGGCGCCCAGGAGAATGGACTTGCCGGCACCGGTTTCGCCGGTGATGATGGTAAGGCCGCTCCTGAACGAAATGGACAGGGAGTCAATCAGGGCGTAGTTTTCAACGATCAGGTTACAAAGCATGCGTTAGCAGGGTGGATGGCCGTGCTAAATTTACGAAAAAATGATCAGGTTGCCGATGCCGCGGAAATCTTCCGGTATTTTTCAGTGTGGGTGGGGTCAATCATATTCAGGATCAGCAATACACGCCGCTTTTCGTCTTCGGTCGCCTCCTGGAACAGGCTCACAAACTCATCCGACTTGGCATCGAGGATCACCTGAAGGAAATGCATGAAGGGATCGGGACGGTTTTTGTACACGTCCTGAAGCAGCACCAGGCTTTCGCCCGCAGCCGTGCGTCCTTCCACCAGTTTGTCATACAGCAGATCAAGTCCCAGCCGGTGGTATTTGTAGCTGAACTCGCGTACCGGGGAATAGTCCTCATCAAGGATGTTGTTTATCAGCCAATAACGGTTCTTGCGGCTGGTGCTTTCGCCCGATCGCCAGCCCCGTTCCGTGGCATTCTGCGCATTGGTGACAATCTTTTCCGCCTTCTGGAAAAATTCCGTGCCGCCACGCAGGGCATAGGAATCAAAATCCATACCCAGGATGATATTCAGATAGAAGGCCAGAATGGAAGTGAGGTTGGACAGGTGCGAGGTTTCGCTGAATTCAAGGGGCTGGAATTCAACATATTTGAAGTCGAGGTCGTTGTCGACGTAATTGAGCAGCACGGTATTGTAGGAAGAATTGAACACCGGACGGCGTACCTGGATCTGCAGGGTCCCCTTGAATTGGTCGGAACCCACCAGTTCCTGGATATTCATCAGCATGCTGCATTCGATGCGTTCGGCATTGGCAAACTTGTAGTTCGACCACGCACGGCTGTTGATGAATTCATTGATGGCCCCCTGAAGGGTCTGAAATACCTGGCGGTTGGTACCCTGTACCTGGGGACTGGTAATCTGGACGCTGCAGCGGAATTCCTGGGCGGATACAACTACCGCCCATGCGGCCAGCACAATCAGAAGGATGGTCTTTTTCATACCGTAAAAAGTTGGGACAGGTGGCGGACAATGTCAATGGCAACTTCCTGTTTGGATTTCAACTCAAATCCGGTGGTTTTATTGTCTTTGCCGATCAGGGTAATCTTGTTGGTGTCGCCCGCAAATCCCGCTCCGGCATCGCGCAGGGAATTCAGGACGATGAAATCAAAATTCTTTTTTCTTATTTTTTCCTGCGCATGAGCCAGCTCGTTGTCGGTCTCCAGCGCAAAGCCGGCAAGGACCTGTCCCCCCTTTTTCATTTTCCCCAGGGCGGCGGCGATATCGGGATTGGCAGTAAGCTCAAGCTGCAGCGATTCCTCCTTCCGCTTAATCTTGGTAGCGGAACGATGGGTGGGACGGTAGTCGGCTACGGCCGCTGCCAGGATGCCCGCATCACAACGGCCGAAACAGCCGGTACAGGCTTCAAGCATTTCCAGGGCGGTCTCCACCGGGATGAATTCCACGCCGGCGGGGCGGGGGAGGCTGACGGGACCGCTGACAAGGATCACGGCAGCGCCGCAGGCTTTGAGGACTTCGGCCAGGGCATAGCCCATTTTTCCGGAGGAGTAGTTTCCGATAAAACGAACGGCATCAAGGGGCTCGTAGGTGGGACCGGCATTGACGAGAACCGTCTTTCCGCTCAGGTCAGGAAGGTCTTTTTTTTTTACGGCTGCAGCAAAGTGCGCCTGCAACTGCGCCACAATTACTTCCGGCTCTTCCATCCTTCCTTTGCCCGTAAGGCCGCTTGCCAGGTCGCCCGTGGCGGGTTCCAGGATGATGTTGCCGAAGCTGCGGAGGGTTTCGAGACTCCTTCGGGTAGCAGGATGCGACAGCATGTCGAGGTCCATCGCCGGGGCAAGAAAAACGGGACAGCGGGCAGACAGGTAAGTCGTCAGCAGGAGGTTGTCGGCAATGCCTCCGGCCATTTTGGCCAGGGTGTTCGCGGAAGCAGGCGCTATGACATAGGCATCGGCCCAGATTCCGAGGTCGATATGGTTGTTCCAGTCTCCGTTCTCCGGATTGAAGAATTCGGTGAACACCGGATGTTTTGACAGGGTGGCCAGGGTAAGCGGGGTAATGAATTCGCGGGCATGGGCGGTCATGAGTACCCTGACTTCCGCCCCTTCGCGGATCAGCAGCCGCACCAGAACGGCTGCCTTATAAGCGGCAATGCTGCCGGTGACACCGACCAATATTTTTTTACCGCTTAGCATGGTCGGTCAGCCTTATTCGGCCTTGCGGATGTACACCTGGTCGTTTTCGAATTCTTCGACTGCAATCAGGGTGTGCTTCGGAAGCCGCTCATAAAACTTGGAGATTTCGATCTGCTCGCGGTTTTCGAACACTTCCTCGAGGTTGTCGGTATAATTGGCAAATTCCTCAAGCTTGCGGTTGAGTTCTTCCTTGATCTCAATGGCAATCTGATTGGCCCTTTTGGAGCAAATCATCACCCCTTCATAGATGTTTCCCGTCTTGCCTTCCAGTTTCCTGAGGTCACGCGTAATGGTGCTGGAAGGAGCCTTTGATTTCTTGTAATCTACATTCTGTTCCATCAATTCTTCAGTGTTTCGGTATCGGGTTCTTTAATGTATTTCGAAGATTCAGCGTACATGTCCTCCGCTTCCTTCTTGTTTTTGCTTTCAGGAAATTCCGTTACGAAGGAAAAATATTCGTCCACCGTGTCCTGGAACCGTTCCGTACGTTTGGCCTGGATGCTGTTCTGGGCCAGCAGGTACTTCGATTTCAGGAGCATGAACATGATCTCTTCCCGGTATTTGCTGTCGGGATAGTCGATCAGGCAGTTGTTGAGCGCCGTGATAGACGCTTTGTAATCGTCGAGGTTGTAATAGAGCCTGGCTGCCAGATATGCCTTCTCCTGCAGCTTCTGGTTCAGTTCCAGGATGATCTTCTGACAGTCGGTGATCCGGTTGCTTTTGGGGTAACGGATCATATACAGGCGGAAGGCATCGAGGGCCTGGTTGGTGCTTGTCTGGTCAAGTTCCGCACGCGGAGACTGCATATAATAGCAGTAGGCTTCCATGAAGGCAGCTTCTTCAATGAAATGGCTGTTTTCATAAACGCGCACAAAATTATTGAAGTAATGTCCTGAAATAATATAGTCGTTCAGCTTGTACTGCGTCATGGCCTGGAAAAAGAAGACCGAGTCAGCCCTCCGGGTTCCGCGCATCAGCGGTGCCAGCACATCAAACAGGGTGCCTGCCTTTACGTATTCTCCATTGTTATAATACTCAAAAGCCTTGTCAAACTTGAAGTTTGGATCTTCGCTTTTCAGCACCTTTTCGTAGCCGGAACAGGAGAAAGTGAGAAGGCCTGTGAATAAAATAATTAAAGCAGTATAGATTTGTTTTTTCAGCATCGCGCAAAATTATAACATTTTATAGAAATACGGTGATTTCCGGCACTATTTTAAAACAGGTTTCTGTAATTCTTATTGCTGCGAAGTTGCCTTTATTTTAAAAAAAGTTACTTTTGCTCACACTTTTATTAACCAAAATCATTAGTCGTGGACATATTTGATAAGATTAACCGGAACCGCGGTCCTCTTGGCCAATACCAGAAAGTCGCGCACGGATATTTCATGTTTCCGAAACTCGAAGGAGAAATCGGTCCCCACATGCGTTTCAGGGGAAAAGAGGTATTGAACTGGAGTCTGAACAACTATCTGGGTCTGGCAAACCGTCCGGAAGTACGGCAGGCGGATGCCGAC
>JADHED010000964.1_pt1 | contig 27496 bp, 26 predicted proteins | sample 8952041 | NCBI WGS metagenome assembly JADHED01 (sample SAMN16124423, study PRJNA663239) | bioreactor sludge metagenome | isolation source: sludge (control) | place: India:Bengaluru | collected 2018-09-08
TGGGCCGCTGCGGACAATTTGCAGCCGACGATTCCCAAGTCCGACAGCCTCCTAGCACGAATGATTTGGAAACGGAATCACGCAGGCGGCAATAAGCCGTCAATCCCTGCGCAGCGAGATCCGGGCGTGTTCGTTGATGCCGATCACGTTGAACAGCACGGCCACCAGCCGGTGCAGCTGCGTGAAGCACACCACCCGGCCTTGCGCCTGCTGTTCGGCGGCCCAATTGAGCACCGAGCCTACGGCCGCAAAGTCAATGCGGATCAAGTGCGCACAAGACACGACCAGCGGCGCGCCTGGGGCGGCCATGGCCTCCAGTGGCAGCAGCAGCGGCGTGGCGTCGCCGTCGATCTGGCCTTGCAGGGACGCCGCTGGGTCGTCGTCCGGGCGCGCCGGCTGCGACAGGGCAAAGCCAGACATGAACAGATCGCTGTCGGGCCCATCGAGCATCGGCACCGGCGCTGCGCCGTCGTCACCGCTGTAGGCGCATTTCGGCGACACCCAGGCGGGCGGCGAGACTTCGTAGGTGACGCAGTAGTCCAGGGCCACCAGTTCGAACTCGTCATGCCGCGCCATCAGGCGCAGTGCCGCCATGCGCAGACGCCACCAGGCGGGCTCACGGCCGCGGTCACCCGACGGGGTATGGGCCTGCAGCAGGGCCTGCAGCGCCTGCTCGCCGACGAAGCGAAGCTGCACTTCGCGATCGGCCCAGTCCTCGAACTGCTGCGCCAGTGCCGTGATGGCTGGCGGTGCGATCTCGCTCAGGCGTGTCCAGTTGAACGCCCAGGGCGATGCGGCACGCGCCAGGGATGCCTGCAGTGCGGCGACCGACTGCTGGGTCAGCGTGGGGGGCGCGATCCAGCTGTGCTCGCACTGCGCGCCCGAGGGGGCGGCCTGGCCGGTGGATGCCTTCAAACCCAGCTGCTCGGGCAGCGAGAACCACAGCGGCGCCGAGCGGTTGAAGCGCGCCGCATAGTCGATGGCCAGCATGTCGAACGGATCCTGCTGGCCCGTGGCGCGGTACAGGTCGAACAGCGTCAGCACGACCTCGTGTCGGCGTGGGTCGTCCTGCGGCTGCTGCGCCAAGACCTCGCGCAACCCTGCCTCGGCACCGGCAAAGTCGCCGCTGGCAAAGCGGATGGCCGCCTCTTCGAGGTCGGGGTCGTGTTCAAAGGGCTTGGCATCGAGCGCTGACGCCTGCGCCACCGTGGCTTCCACTGCGGCCAGGCGCCCGACATCGGCCATCAACGGCGCCGGCCCCGATGCGCTGGCCCGCACGAAAGACATGTCCATGGGAGCCGTGGGCGCAAAGGCGTGCGGCGGCGGCTCGGCTGGCGCGGCGGCCGGGTGCGGCGGCACCACGGCCGGCGGGGTGACTGCCGGACGCTGCGGCTCATGGGCCTTGCCCGCAGCCAGCGCCTGGGTCGAACTGTGGCCCGAATCCTTGCCCTTCCACCATTGCTGGGACATCTGGGCTTCGATCTCGTCGATCTTCCTGAGCGTGCCGGCTCGCTCGTCGGGCCTGGCCATGCTGGAGGAGAAAAACGAGGCGCGCACCAGCGCGTCGCTCAGGCGCCCACCGCCCTGGGCCTCGCGCTGGCGCAGCTTGCGCAATTGATCGAACTCGCGCTTGCGGACAAAGTCGTTGCGCCGCTTGCGCTCGATCATCTCCTTGAGCATCTGCTTGCTGTACTGGCTGTCGCGGTCTGCTTCGAGCGCGTCCAGGTCAGACCAGTTGACCGTGGGGTTGCGCACAAACTTCACCATCTTGGACAACAGTCCACCAGGTGCCGGGGTTTCGTCCTTGCTCATGATTTGAAGCGGTGCGCCTTTATGCGCCCTCCAGCGCGCTCTGTTCCGTGGCGCAGACAGGCATGAAACGGGCGTGTCCCAGGCCAGCGCCGCGAGAGCGGGGAGAAGGCGCGTAGCGCCTCAGGGGGGTGTGGTTCACATCAATCGCCAAACATTTTCTGCTTGAGCTCGCGGCGCTGCTGCGCCTCCAGCGACAGCGTGGCGGTGGGGCGGGCAATCAGGCGGCCCACGCCAATGGCTTCACCGGTCTCGTCGCAGTAGCCGTAGTCGCCGGCGTCGATGCGCGCGATGGATTGCTCGATCTTCTTGAGCAGCTTGCGCTCGCGGTCGCGCGTGCGCAGCTCCAGTGCGTGCTCTTCCTCGATGGTGGCGCGGTCGGCCGGGTCGGGCACGACCACGGTGTCCTCGCGCAGGTGCTCGGTGGTCTCGCCGGCGTTGTTGTGCATGTCCTGCTTGAGCTGCACCAGCTTGTGGCGGAAGAACGCCATCTGCTTGTCGTTCATGTACTCGCTGTCGGGCATGGCCAGCACTTCCGCGTCCGACAGCTCTTCAGCAGACTTGGTTTTCCAGTTGTTGGCCAGCTTGGGGTCTTTCTTGGCGGCCGCCACAGGGGTTTGCAGGGTCGTAGGCATGGTCTATATGAAGCTGGCTATGCAGGTGGGTGTTGGCCCCTGCGTATGGGTCGGGGATGGTACGGCCCATTGAGGGCGAGCCGAAAGCGGGCGACTATAACAAGTCGCACCGCTAGGAGGCTGTCGGACTTGGGGCGTCGAAAGCGAAAATTGGCCCCAGCGAGCACAGTTTTTGCCGGATTTGCAGCCCAATAGCCGAGCTATTGGGCAAAAAGACGGTGAAAAATGGGCCGCTGCGGACAATTTGCAGCCGACGATTCCCAAGTCCGACAGCCTCCTAGCTTGGTGGGATGCTGCACTCACTGGCTCGCTCCTCGCGATTCGTACTGATCCGGCCGCCACTGGGCCACAAAACCCTGGAGCGGCACGGCGCGGATGGCATGGCATTTTTGCCGGGGCGCGATTGTATAGACCCGCGTCCCCATGACCAAATCCTGGGCCATACCACACAAACGCAGTGCAGTTTAGCGGCACCTGAAATACGCCCATCACTGCGCGAGGCACTGCTCCAACCCCTGCAGGAAGATGTCCTGGGGCAGGTCTATGCCGATGAACACCATCTTGCTCTGGCGCTGCTCGCCCTCGGCCCACTGCGGCCCCAGGTCGCTGCCCATGAGCTGGTGCACGCCCTGGAAGATCACCTTGCGCTCGGTGCCCTTCATGTGCAGCACGCCCTTGTAGCGCAGCATGCGCGGACCATAGATGTTGACGATGGCGCCCAGGAAGTCCTCCAGCTTGGCGGGGTCGAACGGTCGATCGGCGCGGTAAACAAAGCTCTTCACATCATCGTCATGGTGGTGATGGTGCGGGTGGTTGCAGTGCTCGCCGTGTTCGTGGTCATGGTCATGGTGGTCGTGGCCGCAATGCTCGTCGTGCACATGGCCGTGCTCGTGACCGTGCTCATCCTCTTCCTTGAGAAAGTCGGGGTCGATGTCGAGCTTGGCGTTCAGGTTGAAGCCGCGCAGGTCCAGCACCTCGGACAGCGGCACCGCGCCAAAATGCACGGCGCGAATGGGCGCGCGCGGGTTCATGTGCTTGAGGCGGTGGATCAGGGCGTTTTGCTCGTCCGCGCTCACCAGGTCGGTCTTGGACAGGAAGATCTGGTCGGCAAAGCCCACCTGGCGGCGCGCCTCCTGGCGCTCGTCGAGCTGCTGCTGGGCATGCCTGGCGTCCACCAGGGTGATGATGGAGTCGATGAGATAGGTCTCGGCGATCTCGTCGTCCATGAAGAAGGTCTGGGCCACGGGGCCGGGGTCGGCCAGGCCGGTGGTCTCGATGACGATGCGGTCGAACTCGACCAACCCCTTGCGGCGCTTGGCGGCCAAGAGCTGCAGGGTCTCGCGCAAATCCTCGCGGATGGTGCAGCAGATGCAGCCGTTGCTCATCTGCACGATCTGCTCCTTGGACTCGGTGCGCAGGATGTCGGTATCGATGTTCTCCTCGCCAAACTCGTTCTCGATCACGGCGATCTTCTGGCCATGGGCCTCGGTCAGCACGCGCTTGAGCAGCGTGGTCTTGCCCGAGCCAAGAAAGCCGGTGAGGATAGTGGCAGGGATCAGGGACATGGGGGACTTTCCGTCAACAAATGCAAAGCGGCGACCGGGTGGCCGCCGCGAAAGCAGGCAAATAGTCAGTGTAGCGAGCCTGTCAAGCCCTTCGTCACGGCAGCGTCAAAGCAGGCGCGCCAGAGCGGCGCTGGCCAGTTCGCCGATGCGCGCCAGGAAGTCCGTGCCCATGGTGGCCTCGAAGCGGTGCGGATCGGGCGATCCCAGCACCAGCAGGCCAAACGCCGGCTCGTCAGCGCTGTCGATGGCGCCGCGGCGCAGCGGCAGCAGCGCCAGCGACTGCACCTCGCCGGCCTGCGCCAGCCAGGCCGTGGCCTCGAAGCCCAGGTTGGGGCCGCAAAACGGCATGGTCAGCGACGAGGCAAAGGAGCGCACGTCCTCGCTCGCACCCTGGGCGAACGGCGCATCGGCATGGGCGCTGGCCGTACCCCACAAGCGCAGCGCAACCTGGGGCACGTCGAACAACCGGGCAATGCCCTGCTCCACCGCCTGCGGCAGCGCGGCGGCGTCCTGCACCGCCAGCAGCTCGCGCGACCAGTGGTGGATCTTGTGCGTGATGGCGGCGTTCTCGTGGCCGTGGCGCACCATGTCCATGATGCGGTGCTCCAGCCCCTTGATCTTCTCGCGCAGCATCTCGGCCTGGCGCTCCTGCAGGCTCACGGCGCGCTGGCCGTGCGGGCTGGAGATGGTGACGGCGGTCAGCAGCTCGGCGTGGCGCTCAAAAAAACCCGGTGTGTTGACCAGAAAGTGGGCGATGTCGTCTTCGGTAATGGGGGTAACAGAGGATTGGTTCATGGTAGGTCGGGAATGTCGATCTGGCCTTCAAAAACGGTGGTGGCGGGGCCGGTCATGAGCACCGGGTCTGCGGGCCCGCCGGCCCAGGCGATGGTCAACAGGCCGCCGCGCGTGTGCACATCGACGCGCGCATCCAGCAGCGAGAGGCCCACGCCGGCCACCACCGCCGCGCAGGCGCCGGTGCCGCAGGCCAGGGTCTCGCCGGCGCCGCGCTCATAGACGCGCAGGCGCACCTCGCTGCGGCTGACGATCTGCAAATAGCCCGCATTCACGCGCTGCGGAAAGCGCCGGTGGCCCTCGATCAGCGGGCCGGTCCGGGCCACGGGGGCAGTGTCCACGTCATCGACCAGCTGCACGGCATGCGGGTTGCCCATGGACACCGGCACTATAAAAACAGTAGCTTCTTGCGCTTGACCATCAAGCGCCAGAGGCCATTTTTGCGTAAAACCCTGGGGCACGGGCACAAGACCGGCGGCATCGAAGGGCACCCGCGCCGGCTCCAGCACCGGGCGGCCCATATCCACCGTCACGCGGCCGTCGGCCTCCAGCCTGGGCGCGATCACGCCGGCCATGGTCTGCACGCGGATCTCGTCCTTGTGGGTGAGCCCCTTGTCACGCACGAAGCGCGCAAAGCAGCGCGCGCCGTTGCCGCACTGCTCCACCTGGCCGCCGTCGGCGTTGTGGATCAAATACTCGAAATCAATGCCCGCGGCGGGCGCCGGGCGCACCGTGAGGATCTGGTCGGCCCCCACGCCAAAGTGACGGTCGGCCAGGAAGCGGTACTGCGCCGGCGTCAGGCCCAGCGCGCCCTGCGTCTCGTCGAGCACGACAAAGTCATTGCCCGCGCCCTGCATCTTGGTAAAGCGAATCTGCATGGGGCGCGATTATCCGCGTGGCACCGGCGCCATCGCTGCCACTTGCCCATAATGCGCTGATGCCACGCCAGAACCAACAACTCCACCCCCACCGCGAACCCGTCACCCCTCTGCATGCCGCCACCGTGCTGCTGCTGCGCGATGCACCCGCAGCCGGCGGCGGCACGGCGCTGGAGGTGTTGATGACGCGCCGATCGGACAAAGCCAGCTTCGTGCCCGGCGCCTACGTCTTTCCTGGCGGCGGCATCGAGGCGCAGGACGGCGACGCCGCCACGCACGCCCTGGCCGACCGCCGCCCCACGCAGACGGACGCGCGCCTGACCGACGCCATGGCCGCCATCCGCGAGAGCTTTGAAGAGCTGGGCGTGCTGCTGGCGCGCCGCGCCGACGGCAGCTGGGCCGACGCCGCCGACATTGCCGCCATCGCGCGCAAGCTGCCGGATGACACCACCTTTGCCGCCGAATGCGCCGCGCGCGGCCTGCGCCTGGCGGCCGACAAGGTCTATCAGCTGGCGCACTGGACGGCCGACCGCAATTTACCCAAGCGCTTTGCCGTGCCCTTCCTGGTGGCGCGCATGCCGGACGGCCAGGAGCCCGTGGCCGACGAGTCCGAGCAGTTCGAGCCCGTCTGGGTGCGCCCGGCTGATGCCCTGGCGCGCCACGAGGCCGGGCAGTTCTTCATGATCTTCCCGACCATACGCACGCTGCAGCGCCTGGCGCAGTTTGCCGATGTGGATGCCGTGCTGGCCGCCGTCGCCAGCGAGCAGCCGCTGTGGGTCAGCAGCCCGCGCTCGGGCCTGCTGGCGGGCAAGGAGGCCCGCTACATGGAGCACGAGGCGCCCTATGGCGAGCTGGCCCTGGTCACGCCCAACGGCCGCGGCGAGCATGCGCTGGACTGGCAGAGCGAAACCCCCGTGCCGCTCCTGAAGAACCTGCAGCGCCTCACGGCCCCCAACCCCGGCGTGATGACCGGCCCCGGCACCAACAGCTACCTGGTGGGCGACCCGGCCACGGGCTACATCGCCATCGACCCCGGCCCGGCCGACGCGGAGCACCTGGAGCGGCTGTGGCGCGCCGCGGGCGGCGACATCCGCATGATCGTCTGCACGCACTCGCACCCCGACCACTCCCCCGGCGCCGCGCCGCTGCAGGCCATGGTGGTGGCCGCGGGGCGCGCCCGGCCGCCCATACTGGGCCTGGCGTCCGGCCCATCGGCGCGCGCCGACAGCCGCTTCACGCCCGACCGTTCGCTACAAAATAACGAGCTGCTTGCGCTTGATGGACAAGGGCCAGAAGGCAAAATCACCCATACCCTGCAGGTGGTGCACACACCCGGCCACACGGCCAACCACCTGTGCCTGCTGCTGCTGGAGGACGGCCTGCTGTTCAGCGGCGACCACATCCTCAACGGCAGCACCACCGTCATCAACCCGCCCGACGGCAACATGGCCGACTACCTCGATTCGCTCGACCGGTTGGACGCCCTGTGCGTGCAGCATGGCGTGGACTTCATCGTGCCCGCCCACGGCTACGTGCTGGGCGAGGCGCGCGCCGCCATCGCCCACCTGAAGGCCCACCGCCTGGCGCGCGAAGCCAAGGTGCTGGCCGCCATGCAGGCCCTGCCCGACGGCAGCATGGATGACTGGGTGCGCCTGGTGTACGCCGACGTGCCCGAGCGCATGTGGCCGGTGGCGCAGCGCTCGCTGCTGGCGCATGTGGAGCGCATACGGATGCTCGAACCTGGCAATGATTGAGATAAAACGACACCCCCCTGAGTCGCTTCGCGCCTTCCCCCCCCTCTCGCAGTGCTTTGCACTGCGGGCAGGGGGACGCAGCCAGCGCGGCGGGGCGGCCCTTGCGCGGCTGCCCCTGGCATTGGGGCGCGCCAGTTTCATGGGTCGTGGGCAACGCTCAGCACTGTGAATCACTGCGATGAAACTGCTTGCCGCCACCCCAACCCTTGCCATCGTCATCCCCGCGCAGGCGGGAATGACGGCCGGAGTGCGCTCGTGGCGCCATGGATGACTGATATGGATGCGATTCGTTTGTCCAAGCGCGTGGCCGAGCAGCTGCATTGCTCGCGCAGCACCGCGGAGCAGTACATCGAGGGCGGTTTCGTCCGCGTGGACGGCCGCATCACCGAAGCCCCCGGCGCCCGCGTGCGCCCCGACCAGGACGTGGCCGTGGCGCCCGATGCCAGCCCTCTGGCGCTGACGCCGGTCACACTGCTGCTGCACAAGCCGCCAGGCTTCGAGGCCGGCCTGGGCGGCGGCGCAGGGCCACAGGGCAGCCGCAGCCAGGGCGCGCCGCAGGCGCTGGCACTGCTGAACGCCGCGTCGCATCTGCCCGAGGATGCATCGGGCATGCGCGTGCTGCAGCGCCATTTCAAACAACTCGAATGCTTCACCCCCCTGCCCACCGAGGCCAGCGGCCTGGTGGTCTATACGCAGGACAGGCGCATTACGCGCAAGCTGGCTGAGGACATCGAGACGCTGGAGCAGGAATGCATCGCCGAAGTGGCGGGCCAGATCGCAGAGGGCGGACTGCAGCGGCTGTGCCACGGCCTGTCGTTCAACGGTCGGCCGCTGCCGCCCATCAAGGTCAGCTGGCAGAACGAAGCCCGGCTGCGCTTTGCGCTCAAGGGCATACGCCCGGGGCAGGTTGCCGCCATGTGCGCGGCCGTGGGGTTGTCGCTGGTGTCGCTGCGCCGCATCCGCATCGGCCGCGTTCCGCTGGCCAGGCTGCCCGAGGGGCAATGGCGCTACCTACAAGGCTGGGAGCGGTTCTGACCGCGACGGCGCAGGCCGCTTTGGCCTGTGCCATGAAGAAAATTGTGAAGCACGCCGATAAGCCGGATTCTGTGCACGCGGTTGCCCGCGCGTGACCGCCATTACTCTGGGCCGGGGGTCGCCCCGCCGGCTCGATGCCACCTACCCGCACACGACCCGGGGGCCCCGGGGAGAACAACGCAGCGAACTGCGCTGCTCAGCGTGTGCCTACTTGGTGTTGCTGCGCGTAGAGATTGCCCGTTTCACCTCGGGCGCGAAGCGCCCGAGGTGACTGCGCCGTGCCGGGCTCATCGCCCGTCACCGTCTGGCTTGCGCCAGCCGCGCCGGCTTGCGCCGGCGAACCGCAGAACACCCCTGGTGGACACTTCTACGCTCGAACTCGTCTCTGTTGCTCTGATCCTCACCTCACGGTGGACAGCCGTTAGCTGCTACGCTGCCCTGTGCAGTCCGGACGTTCCTCCAGTGCCTGGTTTCCCAGCTTGCACCAGCGGCGGTCTGGCGTGCTTCACGGGGGCGATTGTCCCCCAGATAGCTACCCCGCGTGCAACACCTCATAGATGTTGTAGGCAATGAGAAACAACGAGCCGACTATGCCCACCATCATCAGCGCCGGCCCCCAGCGCGATTCGCGCGCGGAAAACCCGACGAGCATCAATGCGCAGGTCACAGTGAGCATCAGTATGGTGGATTGCACTAGGGTCATGTCGCTGGTGTTTGAGTCGCAATGCCTTCATTGTCCCGCACATGGGCGCGGCAGGGCGACCCATGCAGGCCAATTCTTGACTGACGTCAATTAGCGGGCCCACCCGCATATGGCGGCTGGGCATATCGTTATCGCGACGCGGCGAAACAACTGCAGCACAATCTGCGGCCAGGCATTCCCCCCTTCACCCATCGGAGACCCCATGCGCGCCGACAACGTCCTGCACACCATTGGCAACACACCCCATATCCGCATCAACCGCCTGTTTGGCCCCGGCGCCAACGTGTGGGTCAAGTCCGAGCGTGCCAACCCCGGCGGCTCGGTCAAGGACCGCATCGCGCTGGCCATGGTGGAGGACGCCGAGAAGTCCGGCGCGCTCCAGACCGGCGGCACCATCATCGAGCCCACCAGCGGCAACACCGGCATCGGCCTGGCGCTGGTGGCCGCCGTCAAGGGCTACAAGCTGGTGCTGGTGATGCCCGACAGCATGAGCATCGAGCGCCGCCGCCTGATGCTGGCCTACGGCGCGCAGTTTGACCTGACGCCCAAAGAGAAAGGCATGAAGGGCGCCATCGCGCGCGCCGAGGAGCTCAAGGCCCAGACGCCCGGCGCCTGGATTCCGCAGCAGTTCGACAACCCGGCCAACGCCGACATCCATGCACGCACCACGGCGCAAGAGATCCTGGCGGACTTCCCCGAAGGGCTGGACGCGCTCATCACCGGTGTCGGCACGGGCGGGCACCTGACGGGCTGCGCGCGCGTGTTGAAGGCAAAGTTCCCGCAGCTCAAAGTGTTTGCCGTGGAGCCGGCGCTGTCGCCCGTGATCTCCGGCGGCCAGCCCGGCCCCCACCCCATCCAGGGTCTGGGCGCGGGCTTCATCCCCAAGAACCTGGACACCAGCCTGCTCGACGGCGTGATCCAGATGGACGCCGAACCGGCGCGCGAATACGCCCGCCGCGCAGCGCGTGAAGAAGGGCTGCTGGTGGGCATCTCCAGCGGCGCCACGCTGGCGGCCATCGCGCAAAAGCTGCCCGATCTGCCGCCAGGCGCACGCGTGCTGGGCTTCAACTACGACACCGGCGAGCGTTACCTGTCGGTGGAAGGTTTTTTACCGACCGCATGAGGTTGCGATGGCCCCGGGGTGATGGCGCATAGGCACAATCGCCCCACCATGACCACGCCACGCCACACACCCGTCCGCATCCCGCAGGCTCCCAGTGCAGCGCCACTCTCGGCGCAGCAGAAGAAGTTCAATCGCCATATCGAGCGCATCAACGAAGAGCGTGCGCTGCTCAGCGCCTGGCAGGAGGCCATCGCCGCCTACCGCGAGCGCCATGCGCGTGAAGTCGTGCCGCTGCAGCGCTCGCATATCGCCCTGCTGGTGGAGCTGGTGCAGCACCTGGACGCGGCCAGCGATGACAAAAAACTCAGCAAGGCCGCGCGCCGCACGCTGAGCGAGGGCATCACCGACCGCCTGGCCGATCTGATCGACGCCGTGCCCGACGAGGCCACGCGCGCCGGCCTCAAGGAGATCTACAACCGCCACAGCGGCAGCGACTACGACGCCGAAGAGGCCGAGGGCAACGAGGTCGCCAAGGACATGGCCCAGGCCATGGCGCGGGACTTCTTTGGCGTGGACGTGGACCTGCAGGACGCGGACATGGACTCGCCCGAGGACTTTCTGCAGCGCCTGCAGGAGCAGTTGCAGGCGCGCCAGGCCCAGGCCGAGCAGCAGCGCGAGGCGCACCAGGCCAAGCGCCGTGCCAAGCCCAGCGCACGCGAGCGCAAGGCGCAGGAAGAGGCCGCCCAGGCCACGCAGTCGGTGCGCGAGATCTACCGCAAGCTCGCCAGCCACCTGCACCCGGACCGCGAAACCGACCCCGCCGAGCGCGAGCGCAAGACGGCACTGATGCAGCGCGTCAACCAGGCCTACGCCAACAACAAGCTGCTCGACCTGCTGCAACTGCAGCTGGAGATCGAGCAGATCGACCCCGAGCACATCGCCGGCCTGAGCGAGGAGCGCCTGAAACACTACAACCGCGTGCTGGCCGAGCAGCTCAAGGAGCTGCAGCAGGAGGTGAACGAGGTGGAGGGCCATTTCATGATGGAGTTCGGGCTCGACCCCTACCAGCGCCTCAAGCCCGCGGGCCTGATGCGCGATCTGCGCGCCGATCTGCAGGTGCTGGAGCGCGAAAACCTGCGCCTGACCAGGGAGCTGAACGGGCTGCGCGCCGACCCGGCCGCCATCAAGGAGTGGATCAAGGCCGAGCGGCAGCTGCAAAAGCAGCAGGACGATTTCGACCCGTGGTTTTGACAGCATCCGTTTCACTATTTATTTGATAGCTGTTTACGCTTACCCACAAAGCGCTACAGCCGTATTTGATTCAAATTTATCGGGGCCATGGTGCTACCATGGCGCCCCCCTTTTTGCTTGATCGCCCCAAGCCATGATTCGCCTGTCCGAACTGCGCCTGCCCCTGGCCGCCCTGCCGCTCGATCCCGAGCAGCACCCCGACACCGCCCTGCGCGCCCTGGCCGCCCAGGCCCTGGGCCTGCCCCCCGAGGCCATCGCCACGCTGCAGGTGCACAAGCGCAGCTTTGACGCGCGCAAGGCCGAGCTGCTGGCCGTGTACATCGTCGATGTGGCCCTGACCGATGCCGCGCAGGAAGCCACCCTGCTGGCGCGCCATGCCGGCCACCCGCATATCCAGCCCACGCCCGACATGGCCTGGCGCCCCGTGGGCCAGGCCCCGGCAGGCTTTCAAGAACGCCCCGTGGTGGTGGGCTTTGGCCCCTGCGGCATCTTTGCCGCGCTGGTGCTGGCGCAGATGGGCCTGAAACCCATAGTCCTGGAGCGCGGCAAGGCCGTGCGCGAGCGCACCCAGGACACCTGGGGCCTGTGGCGCCAGCGCACGCTGAACCCCGAATCCAACGTGCAGTTTGGCGAGGGCGGCGCCGGCACCTTCTCGGACGGCAAGCTCTACAGCCAGATCAAGGACCCGCGCCACCTGGGGCGCAAGGTGCTGCAGGAATTCGTCGCCGCGGGCGCGCCGCCCGAGATCCTGTATGCCGCCCACCCGCACATCGGCACCTTCCGCCTGGTAAAGATGGTGCAGCAGCTGCGCGCGCAGATCATCGCCCTGGGCGGCGAGGTGCGCTTTGAGCAGCGCGTGACCGACCTGCTGCTGGACGACAAACGCCGCCTGCGCGGCCTGCGCGTGCTGGACCTGCCAAGCGGACAAGAGAGCGAACTGGCCACCACGCACGCCGTCATCGCCCTGGGCCACAGCGCGCGCGATAGCTTTGCCATGCTGCACGGGCGCGGCGTGGCCATGCAGGCCAAGCCGTTCTCGATCGGCGTGCGCATAGAGCATCCGCAGGGCGTGATCGACCGCGCGCGCTGGGGCAAGGACGCCGGCCACCCGCTGCTGGGCGCGGCCGACTACAAGCTGGTGCACCACGCCCGGAGTGGCCGTACCGTCTATAGCTTCTGCATGTGCCCCGGCGGCACCGTGGTCGCCGCCACCAGCGAACCGGGCCGCGTGGTCACCAACGGCATGAGCCAGTATTCACGCGCCGAGCGCAACGCCAACGCCGGCATGGTGGTGGGCGTGGAGCCGCAGGACTATCCGCGCGACCCCGCGGCCTTCGAGGCCCAGCTGGGCGCGACGCACGGCGTGGAGGCGCTGCCGGCAGACCAAACCCACCCGTTGGCCGGCATCGTGCTGCAGCGCCAGCTGGAAGCGCGCGCCTTCGAGCTCGGTGGCGGCAACTACAACGCCCCGGCCCAGCGCGTGGGCGACTTCCTGGCGCGGCGCGCCAGCACGGCGCTCGGCGAGGTGCAGCCCTCCTACCAGCCCGGCGTGACGCTGATCGACATGCACGACGCCCTGCCCGCCTACGCCACCGCCGCCATGCGCGAGGCCCTGCCGGCTTTCGCGCGCAAGATACGTGGCTACGACATGGCGGATGCCATGCTGACCGGCGTGGAGACGCGCACCTCGGCCCCGCTGCGCATAGACCGGGGCGAGGACTTTCAAAGCCTGAACACAGAGGGCCTGTTCCCCGCCGGCGAGGGCGCGGGCTACGCCGGCGGCATTCTGTCGGCCGGCGTGGACGGCATCAAGGTCGGCGAAGCCGTGGCCTGCGCCATGCTGGGTCTGCCAGTGCCGTCGTCGGGTGCGCGCGGCTCGGGCGGGGCGGCCTGACGACTGCACCGACGCTGCCGGGGCAGATCCGGCAGTCAGCCCGCATCATCCTCCTCACTCGCACCCTGCGCGATATCGATCCGCTGCATGTTGTCCAGCAGTTTGAGCAGGTAGTGCAGCGCATGCACCTGGTCGCTGGTCGAGAAGCCCTCCAGCGCTTGCGTGTAGTAGTCCTTGATCTTGGCCTGCGCCCCCTGCTCCCAGGTAAGGCGGCCCGCAGGCGTCATCGCCACCAGGCGTGAGCGCCGGTCGCGCCCATCCGGGGCGCTGCACACATGACCCTGGCGCTCCATGCGCCCTATCAAGCCCGCCAAATTCTGGCGACTGACCATCAGATAGCGCGCCAGCGCCCCAATGCTCATGCCCTCGTCCGTGGTCGAGAGCGCCCCCAACACCGCCCACTGCTGCGTCGTAAGCCCCTCCGACTCCACGGCACGCGAGCCGGTTTTATGCAACATATTTGCACATTGGTACAACTTGAAGAATAGCCTGTTGGCCAACTCCATACGGGTTTCATTCACATTTTTATACTGGTTTTCCATAGGCGTCACCCGTTCTCAGCACATTGACAGCGACAAAGTCGATCCTTAATATACGCAACATATTTACCTAATTGACGGATTGAACTCGCAACCCGCCAAGCATAGCAACCCCTCAGACCGGAGATTGAAGACATGCAAGGATTAAAGGACGAAACCATCATCGTGACCGGCGGCGGCGGCGGCATTGGCAGCGCCACCTGCCGGCGCCTGGCGCGCGAAGGCGCCAAGGTCGCGGTATTCGACCGCAACCTCGAAGCGGCGCAGAAGGTGGTGGCCGAGATCACGGCCGCCGGCGGCCAGGCCGCGGCCTTCGACTGCGACATCACCAACCGCGCATCGGTGGATGCAGCCGTCGCCGCCACACAGGCGCGGCTCGGCCCTGTTGCGGTGCTGGTCAACAACGCCGGCTGGGACGTGTTCAAACCCTTCACCAAGACTGTGCCCGCTGAGTGGGACCGGCTCATCGCCATCAACCTGACCGGCGCCCTGCACATGCACCACGCCGTTCTGCCCGGCATGGCCGAGCGCAAGAAGGGCCGCATCGTCAACGTGGCGTCAGACGCCGCCCGCGTGGGCTCCTCGGGCGAGGCCGTGTACGCCGCCTGCAAGGGCGGCCTGGTGGCGCTGACCAAGACGCTGGCGCGCGAGCATGCGCGCCACGGGATCACCGTGAACGTGGTCTGCCCCGGCCCCACCGACACGGCGCTGCTGGCCGGCGTGGCCGAGGGCGCCGGCAACCCCGAGAAGCTGCTCGAGGCTTTCACCCGCGCCATACCGCTGGGCCGCCTGGGCCAGCCAGACGATCTGGCCAGCGCCATTGCCTTCTTCGCCAGCGCCGACGCGGGCTTCATCACCGGCCAGGTGCTCAGCGTCTCCGGCGGCCTGACCATGAACGGCTGACCCTTCCCACACCCCAACCTGGAATCGACATCATGACCTTTGAAGACCTGCTGTACGAAGTGAAGAACGGCGTGGCCTGGATCACCATCAATCGCGCCGACAAGATGAACGCCTTTCGCGGAACCACCTGCGACGAGCTCATCAAGGCGCTGAACAAGGCCGGCTACGACAAGAGCGTTGGCGCTATCGTGCTGGCCGGCGCCGGCGACCGGGCCTTCTGCACCGGCGGCGACCAATCCGCGCACGACGGCAACTACGACGGCCGCGGCACCATCGGCCTGCCCATGGAGGAGCTGCACACCGCCATCCGCGACGTGCCCAAGCCCGTGATCGCCCGCGTGCAGGGCTTCGCCATCGGCGGCGGGAACGTGCTGGCCACGATTTGCGACCTGACGATCTGCTCCGACAAGGCCCAGTTCGGGCAGGTCGGCCCGAAGATGGGCTCCGTGGATCCCGGCTACGGCACGGCTTTTCTGGCCCGAGTGGTCGGCGAGAAGAAGGCGCGCGAGATCTGGTACCTGAACCGCCGCTACAGCGGCGCCGAGGCCTTGGCCATGGGCCTGGCCAACTTCTGCTTCCCGCACGACCAGCTGGACGCCGAGGTGCAGAAGATTGGCGAAGAGCTCTGCGAGCGCAGCCCCACGGCGTTGGCCATAGCCAAGCGCAGTTTCAACATGGACACGGCGCACCAGGCCGGCATTGCCGGCCTGGGCATGTATGCGCTCAAGCTGTACTACGACACCGACGAGTCGCGCGAGGGCGTCAACGCCCTCAAGGAAAAGCGCAAGCCCGAGTTCCGCAAGTACGTCAAGTAAGCGGCAAGCAGCAGCCCGAGGTGTGAAAACATGGCGATGAATCCCAACCCCTATATCAACCAAGACCTGCAGGCATTGGCCGAGACCGCGCGGCGTTTTGCCCAGGAGCGCGTGGCGCCCGGTTTTCTGGAGCGTGACCGGAGCCGAACCTTCGACCGCGCGCTGATGCGCGAAATGGGCGAGCTGGGCTTCATCGTGCCCGAGCTGCCCGAGCAGTTCGGCGGCCTGGGGCTGGGTTGCCTGGCCGCGGGCGTGATCCACGAGGAGATCGCACGCGCCGACCTGAGCTTTTCCTACGTGAACCTGCTGGCTTCGCTGAACAGCCAGATCCTGTCGCGCTATGGCCAGCCCGAGGTGGTCACGCCCTGGCTGCAGAAAATCATCGCCGGCGAGAGCATCTGCGCCATCGCGCTGACCGAGCCACGCGGCGGATCGGACGCGGCCAACCTGCGGCTGAAGATCGAGCGCGTGGGCGACGAATACGTCATCAACGGCGAGAAGACCTCCATCTCTGCCGCCGACCAGGCTGACATCTGCGTGGTGTTCGGGCGCACCGGCACACCCGAGTCCGGCGCGCATGGCGTAACCGCGCTGCTGGTACCGATGGACACGCCCGGCGTGACCACCAACCGCTTTGACTGCCACGGCCAGCGCGCCATCGGGCGCGGATCCATCTTCTTCGAGAACGCGCGCGTGCCCGTCAATCACCGCCTGGGTGACGATAACAAGGGCTTTGTGCAGGTAATGCACGGCTTCGACTTCTCACGCTCGCTCATCGGCCTGCAATGCCTGGCCGTGGCGCGCGTGGCGCTGGAGGAGGCCTGGCAGTACATCACCGAGCGTGAGGCCTTCGGCCAGCCGCTGGCGGCCTTCCAGGGCGTGACGCACCCGCTGGCGACCTACGACACCGAGGTCGAGGGCGCGCGCCTGTTGTGCCTGCAGGGGCTGTGGCTCAAGGACCAGGGCCTGCCGCACAGCGCCGAGGCCGGCATGGCCAAGTGGTGGGGCCCCAAGCTGGCCTACGACGTGATCCACCAGTGCCTGCTGTGCTTTGGCCACGGCGGCTACGACCGCGGCCCGATGGAGCAGCGCCTGCGCGACGTGCTCGGCTTCCAGATCGGCGACGGCACGGCGCAGATCATGAAAACCATCGTGGCGCGCACGCGTGCCGGCCGCAAATTCGTGCCGGCCTGAGGACACCCCCGTTGCCCCCAGGCACCGCCCTGGGCGCAATCCCTCATAAAAAGAATAAGTAACGCAACAACGCATATCCAGCAAGCGCCAATAGCTGCATTTTTTATAGCAAATCCTGATTGGAGACATTCCCATGGAATTCGACGCCGTACTGCTGCCCCCGCGCCGCGCGCGCCTGATCGCCCAAGGCCTGTGGCATGACCGCACCATCAACGCCGAGCTGGATGCCTGCGCGGCGGCCTGCCCCCAGCAGCTCGCCCTGACGGCCGTGCAGGTGGAAACGGGCGACGTGCGCCGGTTCAGCTACGGCGAAATGGCGCAGATGGCCGACCGCATCGCTGTCGGCCTGGCCCGCCTTGGAGTGGGCCGGGGCGACGTGGTGGCGTGCCAGTTGCCCAACTGGTGGCAGTTCACGCTGACCTACCTGGCCTGCTCGCGCATCGGCGCCGTGATGAACCCGCTGATGCACATCTTCCGCGAGCGTGAGCTGTCATTCATGCTCAACCACGGCGAAGCGAAGGTCATGATTGCGCCCAAGACGTTCCGGGGCTTTGACTTCGAGGCCATGGTGACTGGCTTGCAGCCCAGTCTGCCGCACCTGAAACATGTGGTCATCGTCGGTGGCGACGGAGGCAACAGCTTCGACGCCTTGCTGAGCGCCCCCGAATGGGAAAAGCAGGCAGACGCGCAGGACATCCTCACCCACAGCCGCCCCGGCCCGGACGACGTGACACAGCTCATCTACACCTCAGGCACCACCGGCGAGCCCAAGGGGGTGATGCATTCGGCCAACACGGTCATGGCCAACATCATTCCCTATGCCGAGCGCCTGAAGCTGGATGCCGAGGACGTGGTGCTCATGGCCTCCCCTATGGCGCACCAGACGGGCTTCATGTACGGCCTGATGATGCCCATTCTGCTCAAGACCAGTGTTGTGCTCCAGGACATATGGGAGCCGAAAAAGGCGCTCTCCCTGATCCAGTCGGAGAGGGTCACCTTCGCCATGGCATCCACCCCGTTCCTGACCGACCTTGCGCGCACCGTGGCCGAGGACGTGCAGGCCGGCGGCCCCGGCGTGCCGACTTTGCGCACCTTTCTGTGCGCGGGCGCACCGATCCCCGGCCCGCTGGTGCAGCAGGCGCGTGCGGCGCTGGGGGCGAAGATCGTGTCGGCCTGGGGCATGACGGAGAACGGCGCCGTCACCCTGACAAAGCTGGATGACGACGACGAGCGCTCCTTCAACACCGACGGCTGTCCCCTGCCCGGCGTGGAGATCAAGGTGGTGGACGCGGACGGAGCCCGCTTGCCGTCCGGCGAATCGGGCAAGCTGCTGCTGCGCGCCTGCTCCAACTTTGGCGGCTATCTCAAGCGCCCACAGCTCAACGGCACCGACGCGGACGACTGGTTCGACACCGGCGACCTGGCGCGCATCGACGAACGCGGCTATGTGCGCATCACCGGGCGCAGCAAGGACGTGATCATCCGCGGCGGCGAGAACATTCCCGTCGTGGAAATCGAGTCACTGCTGTACAAGCACCCCGCCGTCGCCCTGGCCGCCATCGTGGCCTACCCCGACGAGCGCCTGGGGGAGCGTGCCTGCGCCGTGGTGGTGCCCAAGGCCGGGCAGAGCATCGACCTGCCGGAAATCCAACGCTTCCTGAAGGAGCAACAGGTCGCCGTCCAGTACATGCCCGAACGCCTGATCGTGCAGGAAGCCATGCCTGCCACCCCATCAGGGAAGATCCAGAAGTTCAAGCTGCGCGATGCGGTGCAAGAGCTGATCAAGAGCAACTAGGCGTGATCGTCATGGACAAGCCGCACGACAGTCTTCGCCCGATCCAGGTCGCCACGCATGGCCGCGTGGGGCTGATCACCTTGCACCGCCCGCGCCAGCTCAATGCCCTGAACGATGCCCTGATGGATGAGCTGGGCGCAGCCCTTAAGTCGTTCGACGCCAACCCAGGCATCGGCGCCATCGTCATCACTGGCAGCGACAAGGCCTTTGCCGCTGGCGCCGACATCGACGCCATGGCCGACTGGTCGTACATGGATGTCTATCAGGGCGACTTCATCACTCGCAACTGGGAGACCATCCGCACCATCCGCAAGCCCGTGCTTGCGGCAGTGGCCGGCTACGCCATGGGCGGAGGATGCGAGCTGGCGCTGGCCTGCGACATCGTCGTAGCGGCGGAGTCGGCGCGTTTCGCGCTGCCCGAGATCAAGCTGGCCATGCTGCCGGGCGCCGGCGGCACGCAGCGCCTGCCGCGCGCCGTCGGCAAGGCCAAGGCCATGGACATGTGCCTGTCCGCCCGCACGCTGGACGCGCAAGAGGCAGACCGCTACGGCCTGGTATCACGCGTGGTACCCGACGCCGAGCTGCTGGCGCGCACTCTGGCGCTGGCCGGACAGATCGCAAGCTACTCACTGCCCGCCCTGATGGCCATCAAGGAGTCGGTGAACCGCGCGTGGGAGAGCTCGCTGACCGAGGGCATTCTGTTCGAGCGGCGCGCTCTGCATGCACGCTTTGCCAGCACCGACGCGCACGAGGGCATGCACGCCTTCTTGCAAAAGCGCCCTCCTTCGTTCATCCACCGCTGACCCCCCGCCCGGCGCTGCGGCGCCGGCCTTCCGTCCGACACAAGAACCAGCGCCCGCTCCACGGGCTCAAGGAGACGACGCAATGTTGACGATCAATCTGTTCAACGGATTGGTGTACGGGGCCCTTCTCATCATCATGAGTTCGGGCCTGGCACTGATCTACGGCCTGCGGCGCGTGGTGAACTTCGCCCACGGCGCGCTGTACATGCTGGGGGCCTACATCGGCTTCTCGGTGGCCACGCACAGCAATTTCTGGGTGGCCCTCGTGGCGGCACCTGCCGTCATGGCCCTGCTGGGAGTGCTGCTCGACCGCTATGGGTTTCGGCTACTGCAAGACCATGAGCCGCTGAACGTGATGCTGGTCACCTTCGGTCTGCTGCTCATCCTGGAAGATCTGGTGGCCTTCATATGGGGCAAGGGCAACCACTCGCTGTTCACGCCCGATCTGCTGAACTTCTCGGTCAACCTGTTCGGCGAGAGCGTGCCGGCGTATCGCATCGGCGTCATCTTCGTCGGTGCCGCTGTGGCCATGGGGCTGACGCTGTGGCTGCGCTACTCACGCATCGGCCTGTTCGTGCGCGCCGCCAGCACCGACCCGGTGACCACCTCCATGCAAGGCGTGAATACCGATCGGCTGGGCGCTGCCGTGGTCGGTCTGGGCGCTGCCCTGGCGGGGCTGGCGGGCGTGGTGGCCGCGCCATTCCTGTCGCTGTCGCCGCACATGAGTTCGGACGTGCTGATCGACTCCTTCGTGGTGGTCGTCATAGGCGGCCTGGGCTCGCTGGCCGGGGCATTCATCGCTGCGCTCCTGCTGGGGATGATGCAGGCCATCGGTGCAGTCTATCTGCCCCAGGTGTCGGTACTGCTGCCGTTCCTGTTCATGATCGCCGTGCTGATCTGGAAGCCCTCGGGGCTGGCCGGCAGCCGTACCTGATCGGAAGGAATGCAGTCATGGGCATGAGTCTTTCCCGAATCGGGCTGTTGTCGGTGCTGGCCCTGGCAGGCGGCACACTGACGATGTGGCTGACCACCTCGGCCAGCCTTCTTGGCATGTTCACCCAGGCCGTCATCTACGCCATCTTCGCACTCGGCGTAGGCGTGCTGCTGCGGCAAAGCGGCCTGGTCAGTTTTGGCCACGCGCTGTTCTTTGGTGCGGCCGGCTACGGCATGGGGGTGAACCTGGAGCTGCAATGGATGCCCGCAGAACTGGCGCTGCTGGTGATTCTGGTAGCCATCGGCGTGCTGGCGTTCGCCATTGGTCTCGTCATCGTGCGCGTGCCTGGCATCGCCTTTGGCATGCTGACGCTGGCGATCGGCCAGATGGCCTACCTGCTAGCCTCGCGCTCGCGCGGCATCACCGGTGGCGCCGACGGCATGGGCATCGCCTGGCCGAACACCTTGTTCGGCGTGCAGCAAGCGACGCTGCTGGCGCCCGCCACGCTGTTCATGCTGGCCTGGACGCTGATGGTGTTCGTCACCTTCATGCTCCTGTGGCTCTTGCGCACGCGCTTTGGCGCCATCACCGAGGCGGTTCGCGACAACGAAGAGCGCGCGCGCTTCATCGGCATCAAAACCACGGTGCCGCGTGCCCTGGTGTACGCCCTGTCCGCCGTGGTCACGGGCATTGCGGGGCTGTTGTCGGCGCTGAACACGGGCTTCGTCTCGCCCGAGAGCCTGCACTGGAGCGTCTCGGCCATCACGCTGCTGATGGTGGTGGTTGGCGGCTTCAAGAGAGCCGCGGGCCCCATCGTCGGAGCCATTGTTTACTTCCTGTTCAAGGACTTGCTGGGCGACTGGGCCACGCATTCCATGGCGATCTTCGGCGCCGCCCTGATCGCTGTGATCGTTTTCTCGCCCGATGGCATCACAGGAGCGCTGGCGCGGCTGCTGCGCCGCCTGCGCCATGGACCATCGAAGAAAGGTGCGCACCCATGACCGCTGCATACGTGCTCCAGGCCGAAGACGTGGCCATCCACTACGGTGGCGTAAAGGCCCTCGACGGCGTCGCGCTGACGCTGGAGAAGGGCCAGATTCGAGGCCTCATCGGCCCCAACGGCGCGGGCAAGTCCACCGTGATCGACGCCATCACCGGACGCAGGCGCCTGACGCGTGGCAAGGTGTTGCTCGATGGCGAGGACGTCACCGCACTGGGCGCCGTGGAACGCCGACGGCGCGGTCTGTCGCGCAGCTTCCAGCGCACGAGCATCTTCACAGGCATGACGGTACGCCGCCAGGTGGAGCTGGCCTCGCACCAGATGGGCATGGCCGACAGCGATGCGGACGCCGATGCCGTGCTGCAGGAGCTGGATCTGGCGCGGCTGAGCGAAATGATCGCGGAGGATCTGGGCTACGGCGAGCAGCGCCGGCTGGATCTGGCCCTGGCTCTGGTAGGCCGCCCCAAGCTGTTGATGCTCGACGAACCCATGGCCGGTCTGTCGGCAAAGGAGTCGCACGACCTGGCGCGCCACCTGAAAGCGCTGACCTCGCGCTGGGACGTGTCGGTGCTGCTGGTCGAACACGACATGGACGTGGTGTTCGGCATCTCCGACGCCGTCACCGTTTTCGAACTCGGCCGCGTGATCGCCAGCGGCGACCCGGCCACCGTCCGCGCCGATGCACGCGTGCGCGAAGCCTACCTGGGGAGTGCCGCATGACTGCCTTGCTCACATTGGAAGATGTGGATGCGTTCTACGGCGCCGCCCACATCCTGCACCGCCTGAGCCTGCATGTGGCCGCCGGTGAACGCGTGGCCCTGATCGGCCGCAACGGCGTGGGCAAGACCACGGTAGTCAATACCATCCTCGGCCTGGCGCAACTGCGCCACGGCACCGTGCGCATCGGCGGGGAAGCCATCCCGCGTCCACGCCCATACCTGGCCGCGCAACGCGGCGTGGTGGTGGTGCCGCAGGGGCGGCGCATCGTGGCCAACCTGACGGTGGAAGAAAACCTGCTGCTGGGCGCCGCCACGCGCCGCAAGGGCCCCTGGACAGTGCCCGAAATCTACAAACTGTTCCCCATCCTGCAGGAGCGCGCGCACACCCCCGGCACGGCCCTGTCGGGCGGGCAGCAGCAAATGCTGGCCGTGGGCCGCGCCCTCATGTCCAACCCCAGCCTGGTACTGCTCGACGAGCCCACCGAAGGGCTGGCGCCGGTCATCGTCGATCAACTGGCCGATATCTTCAACCGCGTGGCGGGCCAGGGCACTGCCCTGCTGCTGATCGAGCAGAACCTGAGCCTGGTGGCCCGGGTGGCGCACCGCTACCTGGCCATGGCCAAGGGCGCCGTGGTGGCCGAAGGCACGGTGGAGGCCACGCCCGAAGGCATGCAGGCCCTGGCGGCGCACGTCGCGGTTTAACACTTTTCACCCCCCCAACCCAAGGAGACAAGCATGAACAAATCCACCCTTCTGCTGGCAGGCGCCGCGCTGGCCACCACGCTGCCTCTGGCGGCTCTGGCCCAGGCCAAGGAGCCGGTAAAAATCGCGCTGGTCACATCCAAGTCCGGCGCCTTCGCCACCATGGGCGCGGACGTGGCCACCGGCATCAAGTTCGCCGTCGATGAAGCCAACGCCAAGGGCGGCGTCGATGGCCGCAAGATCGTGCTGGCTGAAGGCGACGACGAAAGCACGCCCGACGCCGGCCGGCGCGTGGCCGAGAAGCTCGCGCGCGACGGCCACAACCTCATCATCGGCCCCATCACATCGTCCATCTCGCTGGCGATCAGCCAAAACCTGGCGCGCTGGGACGCGGCCTTCATCGGCACCATCAGCAAGGCCGACAAGCTCACGCAGGACGCCTGCAGCCCACGCTTCGTGCGCACCAACCATTCCGACGCCATGGACCTGGCGATGATCAACGAGTGGGCCAAGACCATCCCCGGCAACAACTTCGCCATCATGGCCGCCGACTACGTGTGGGGCCAGGACTCGGCCAAGTCGTTCGAGGCCGCCGTCACCGGCCAAGGCAAGAAAGTCGGCACCAAACTGTTCGTGCCACTGGGCACCAAGGACTACGCACCCTACATCCAGCAGCTCAAGAACGCGAAGGCCGACGCCATCTGGGTGGCCGACGTATCGGGAGCCATCGCCTTCACCAAGCAGGCCGCCGACTTCGGCCTAATTCCGCAGACGCCCCTGATCGGCCACGCGCTGCTGTCCAACTTCATCGTCAACGCCACGGGCAACGCACTCACCAATGTGCCCGGCAACGTGGGCTACACGCCGGACATCGACACGCCGCAGAGCAAAGCCTTCGCCGCGGCCTTCAAGGCCCGGCACAACCGCCTGCCCTCCGACACCGAGGGCCAGGCCTACAACGGCACCATGGTGCTGCTGCAGGGAGTAAAGCTGGCTGGCAGCACCAAACCCCTGGACGTGACAAAAGCCCTGCGCGGCGCCGAGGTCGAGACGCTGTACGGCAAGGCAACGGTGCGCCCGGCGGACAACCAGCTCTTGATTCCCAACTACATCGCGCGCGTGAAGGTGGCCGACGGTGTGCTGCGCCCCGTCATCGAGCAAAGCTACCCCGCCACCATCACGCCGCCGGCATCACCGCTGTGCAAGCTGTGACCCTCCAATGCCCCACCACCAAGAACACAGGAGACAAGACGCAATGCAACGAACCACGATGCGACAAACCACTCTGCCACTCGCCGGCTCGCTGGTGCTGTGCTGCGCCATCGGCACCCAGGCGCACGCACAGAACAACACCACCCTCTACGGGCTGATCGACGCCGGCGTCGAACGCCTGAACAACGTCAGTACCGGCGGCAGCATCACGCGCATGCCCAGCATCGCCGGCTCGGCCGCGTCGCGCTGGGGTCTGCGCGGCAGCGAAGACCTGGGCAATGGCCTGAAGGCCGTGTTCACGCTCGAATCGGGTTTTGGCTCGGACAACGGAGCCTTACAGCAAGGCGGCCGCGCCTTCGGCCGCCAGGCCTTCGTCGGCCTGTCCGGCAGCTGGGGCACGGTCTCGCTGGGGCGCCAGTACTCGATGCTCTTCCCTGGAGCCGCCAACACCGACATCTTTCTGGCGCAGATCTATGGCGCCGGCGCGTTCGACACCTACCTGGCCGGCCCGCGCCTGGACAACGCCCTGGCCTACCTGGGTAAGTTCAACGGCGTTACGCTGGGTGCGCTCTACAGCCTGGGCAAGGATGTGCAGACCTGCCCCGGTGAACGCGCAAATGGCAGCGAATGCCGCGCCTGGTCAGCCGTACTCAAGTACGACGCGCCCACCTGGGGCGTAGGCACCTGGATCGACGAGCAGCGCGGCTACGACGGCAGCGGCGACACGCCCGCCACCGCAGACCTGAGCGGCAAGAAGGACCAGCGCCTGGCCCTGAGCGGCTACGCCATGCTCAGCCAGACCAAACTGACGGCCAACTACATGCAGCGCAAGAACGACGCCGCAGCCAATGCGTACCGCAAGAGCAGCCTGTGGTCGCTGGGCGTTGCATACCCGGTCACGCAGGCCATCACGCTGGAGGCTCAGTACTACCACTTCGACTACAAGGACAGCAACGACGGCGGCAAGATGCTGGCGCTGCGCGGAACCTACGCATTCTCCAAGCGAACCGCTGCCTATGCCACCCTGGGCATTCTGCGCAACGCCGGCAACGCACGCTTCTCGCCATCGGTAGGGGCAAGCAATACAGCGCTGGCGCCCGCCGCAGGAGAGAACCAGACCGGCGTCATGGTCGGACTGCGCCACGCCTTCTAAGCACGCCCAGAAGCGCGGAGGATCCGCAGCCCTCCGCGCGCAACACCCGGCGCAAGACCCGATGCCCATGCAAAGCCTTGCATCACCATGACCAGCCACCCAACGGACAGCAACACCGAGCACAAGGAGTCGTCATGAAAGCCGCCTTTCTCACCGGCCACGGTGGCAACGAAGTGGTACAGGTAGGTGACCGGGATCTACCGAAACGGGCCCCGGGCGAAGTGCTCATCCGCATCAAAGCGGCGACGCTCAACCAGGTCGATCTATACATGCGCAACAGCGGCGCCGGAATCACACACCGCCTGCCGCAGATCCTGGGTTTGGATGCATCGGGTGTGATCGAGGACGTGGATGCAACCGACCCCTTGCTGCGCACCGGGCAAGAAGTGGTTCTGCATCCCGGATTCGCCTGCGGCCGCTGCGAGTTCTGCCAGCACGGCGACAGCGCCCAATGCGCGCGCATCCAGTTTCTGGGGGAGCACCGCGACGGCACGTTTGCCCAGTGGATACAAGTGCCCGCGGCGCAGGTCTTTCCCAAGCCACCGCACCTGAACTGGGCGCAAGCAGCCGCCCTTGGGGTGAATCACCTCACGGCCTGGCGCATGCTGTTCTCCAAGGCGCGCCTGCAGCCTTGGGAGACAGTGCTCGTCTTCGGCATCGGCGGTGGCGTCTCGCTGGCGGCGCTTCAGCTGGCCAAGGCCATTGGTGCGCGCGTGATCGTCACCTCGCGCGACGATGCCAAGCTGCAGCGCGCGCTGGCCATGGGTGCAGACCACGCCATCAACAGCACAACCGACGATGTAGCGAAGTCCGTCATGGCTTGCACCGACGGGCGCGGGGTGGACGTGGTGTTCGAAAACGTGGGTGCCGCGGTATGGCCCTGGGCCATGAAATCGCTCGCGCGCGGCGGCCGCCTGGTCACCTGCGGCGCCACTACCGGCGACCAACCCGGCGCAGATCTGCGCCGCATCTTTGTGCGGCAACTGCAGATATTTGGCTCCAGCCTGGGCAGCTACGGCGAATACCGCGACCTGCTGAGCATGACTGCAAGAGCCGGCATACGTCCCGTCATCGACAGGGAGTTTCCCCTGGACGAGGTGCACAGCGCGCTCGACTATCTCGAAACGGGGGCGCAGTTCGGCAAGGTGGCTCTGCACGTCGATTGACCCACCCGGGGCAGGTGCGTCGAGCGTTTAGCGCCGCCATGCCTGCCGCTCACTTGGCCGCCAGCCCCAGGCGCTCGATCAGCAGCTTGTCCTTGGCAAACGCATCCTTGGCCCATTGCGCATAGTCGGGGCCGGATCGGTACCAGGCGTCCTGGTTCAGCTGCAGCATCAGCTCGGCGTGGCGCGGGTCGTCCATGGCCTTCTTGAAGGCGTCGTGCAGTTTTTTCATCACGGCCGGGTCCATGCCCTTGGGGCCGACCAGGCCGTAGGGCGAGGTGGAGACCACGCCATAGCCCAGCTCCTTGGCCGTGGGCACCTCGGGCCAGCGCTGGGTGCGCTTTTCGCCAAAGGTCAGCAGCAGGCGCATCTGGCCGCCATCGACATACTTGTCCCAGCCCGTGGCATCGCTTTGCGCCGACACATGGCCACCCAGCAGGGCCTGCTGCAGGTCGGCGTTGCCCTTGAACGGCACATGGTTGAACTGCACCTTGGCGTTCTCGGCCAGCTCCTCCATCAACAGGTGCGGCGAGGTGCCCGCGCCGGTAGAGCCGTAGTCCACGGCCCCGGGGTTCTTGCGTGCCGCGGCGATGTAGTCGTTGAAGCTCTTGTAGGGCGAGTCGCCGCGCACCGTGAAGCCGAAGGTGTAGCCAGACACGCCAATGATGTAGCTGAAGTCGGTGATCGGGTTCCAGGCCGTCTTTTGCATATGCGCTACGCGCAGCATCGACATGGGGAACTGCGAGATGGTGTAGCCATCGGGCTTGGCCGTGCGCGCCATGGTGCCCGGGCCCAGCGTGCCGCCACCACCGGGCTTGTTCTCCACCACGATGGTCTGCCCCAACTGCTTGCCCGCCAGGTCGGCCAGCAGACGCATGTGGCGGTCGGTGGAGCCGCCGGCCGGGAAGGGCACGATGAGCGTGATGGGTTTGGCTGGAAAGTCCTGGGCCTGGGCGGGCGTAATGGCTGTGGCCAGCGTGGCTGCGGCCAGGGCCAGCCAATGGCGACGGGCGAATATGCGGTTCATGTGTGGCTCCTCGTAGTTCAAAAAAAGGGCCAGCCCTGCGGGGAGCCGGCCCGATGCCGCTGTCTTACAGCGCCTTGACCAGCTCCGGCACCGCCGTGAACAAGTCCGCCTCCAGGCCATAGTCGGCCACGGAGAAGATGGGCGCCTCGGGGTCCTTG
>JADHED010000965.1_pt1 | contig 27495 bp, 21 predicted proteins | sample 8952041 | NCBI WGS metagenome assembly JADHED01 (sample SAMN16124423, study PRJNA663239) | bioreactor sludge metagenome | isolation source: sludge (control) | place: India:Bengaluru | collected 2018-09-08
CCCGCCCGCAGCTTCATCCGCGTGACGAGGCGGCAGAGGCTCCGGTAGCCGTCGCGCGAGGCCACCAGCACCGGCAGGCGCCACAGGCGTGGCGCAGGCGCGGCGGCCTGGGCGGCCGACCCGCCACTGCGCACCGTCAACTCGGCGCCGACCAGCGCCCGCAGGCCGGCCTTGCGCGCCGCGAGATGAAAACGCGGGGCGCCGTACAGGCCGTCGCGATCGAGCAGGGCGAGCGCCGGGTAGCCGAGGTCCGCGGCGCGCTGCACGAGCGCCTCCGGCGTGGAAGCCCCATCGAGGAAGGAGAAGGCCGAGGCGGCGTGGAGTTCGATGTACATGGAGCGCTCGAGACTTTCGCTTTTTGTTCTCCATACACTACCGCCCACGCCAGCCGCGATCAAGTCCCTCCCCGCCCTCCCCGCCCGCGCGATCTGTCCGTCGTCGTTGCGGCGGCCAGGTCGCCTCTCTCCGACTCAGCCGTCATGGCGGAGGTGGTTTACCGCTTTGTGTAACGCCAGCGCTCGGGCTACATTCGGCGCGGCACGCCGAGGCGTGCCGCTCGTGCTGCTGCCCCGCGGGACCTTCCGATGCCCGACGTGCCGGACGCCATTCGCCTGCTGCTCTTCGAGGACCCGCCTGCCGACGCCCACGCCCTGCTGCGTGCGATTGCGGCGACCGGCCTCGCGTGCGAGTCCCGCGTGGTCGAGACCCGTCAGGCCCTGGTCGCCGCCCTCGCCGACTTCCAGCCCGACGTCGTGATCGCCGACGCGCGCGTGCCCGAGGTCGCCGGCCCCGCCGTCGTCCGCCTCGTCGCCGAGCGCGCGCCCGCGGTACCGGTGGTCGTGATCGGCGTGACGGGAGCCGACGAGGCCGTGGCCTGCCTGAAGGCCGGCGCCGCCGACTGCCTGCCGGCGTCGTTCTCCCGCCTCGGCCCGGCCATCACCGACGCCATCGTCGGCCATCGGCACCGCCGCGTGCAGCAGCGCCTGGTCGAGGCCATCGAGCACGGCAGCGAGGCCGTGCTGGTCGCCGACGCGCACGGCACGATCGAGTACGCCAGTCCCGCCTGGTCGCGGATGAGCGGCCACCGCCCGGGCCCGCTCGCCGGCCAGGCCCTCGAGGCCGTGGTCGGCGACTGCCTCGACGCCCCCTCGGTGGCGGCCCTGCACGAGGCGCTGGAGCGGCGCGAGCCCTGGCGGCACCGGATGCCCGGTCCCCCGGGGCCGAACGGGCAGGCCCCGGAGTACGACCTGCTCGTGTCGCCGCTCGGCACGGCGGGGCCGTCGGCGGGCGTCATGGTCGTCTGCCGCGACATCACGCAGCAGGCCGTCCTCGAGCAGCAGTTGCGCCACGCCCAGAAGATGGAGGCCCTGGGCCGGCTGGCCGGCGGCATCGCGCACGACTTCAACAACCTGCTCACGGCCATCTCCGGCTACTCCGAGCTGGCCATGCTCAGCCTGTCGGCCGACGATCCCATCCGCCAGTCGATCGTCGAGGTGCAGAAGGCCGCCGAGCGCGCCGGGACGCTGACGCGGCAGCTCCTGAGCTTCAGCCGGACGCAGACGCTGCAGCCCCGCGTCATCGCCATCAACGACGTGATCTTCGACGTCGAGCGGATGCTGCGGCGCATGATCGGCGAGGACGTCGAGCTGGTGCTGGAGCTCGACCAGCGGGCCGGCCGCATCCAGGCCGACCCGGCGCAGATCGAACTGCTGCTGATCAATCTGGCGGTCAACGCCCGCGACGCGATGCCCGAAGGCGGCAAGCTGACGATCGCCAGCGGCGACGTGCCGGCGAGCGAATCGGGCACCCTGCACGGGCCGGCCGTGCGCCTGCGGGTCACCGACACCGGCGTCGGCATGACCGAGGCGGTGCGCACGCGCATCTTCGAGCCCTTCTTCACCACCAAGGACACGGGCCGCGCCACGGGCCTCGGCCTCTCCACCGTGCACGCCATCGTGGAGCAGTGCGGGGGCCGCGTGAGCGTCACGAGCGCCCCCGGCCTGGGCAGCACCTTCACCATCGACCTGCCCGCCGTCAGCGCCGCGGGCGCGGGCCGTCCGGCCGCCACGGCGCCGACTGGCCGCGCGCGCGGCCAGGAAACCGTGCTCGTCGTGGAAGACGACGTGGCCCTGCGCCGCATGCTGGTGCAGGTGCTGGGCAGCCAGGGCTACGACGTGGTGGAGGCCGGCGGGGCCGACCTCGCCGTGGCACGGGCCCGCGGCCACCATCGCGCCATCGACCTCGCCGTCGTGGACGTCGTGCTGCCCCGTCATTCGGGCCTCGACGTGGCCGAGCACCTGATGGCGCTGCTGCCCGGCCTGCGGGTGCTGTTCATCTCGGGGTACGCGCCGGCCGAGCCGGTGCGGCAGCGCCTGGCCTCGCCGGGCGTGAGCCTGCTCGCCAAGCCGTTCAAGCCGGCCGACCTCGTGGCCCGCGTGCGGGCCCTGCTCGACGAGCGGCCGCGCCGCGCCTGAGGCCACCGCGCGCGCGCCGCTTCGTCCCCCTGGAGGGACCGGCCGGACGGCGGTCCCCGCGCGACGCCGGCCCGCCCCGGCCCGCGGCCGCCTCGTCACGTTCGTCCCCGCGCCGCCGGCTTTGCGCTATCGTGTCCGGCGGCGTGTCAGCCCGACACGCCGCACGCTGCGCCGCGCCCATCCCGGGGCGGCGCCCCGGCTTTCTCGAACCCAGGAGGCACTGACGTGCGCTCACTGACTCGTGCGACGGCCCTGGTGCTGCTCGGCACCGTGGCGCTGGCGATGGCCGCGCCCCGCGCCGATGCCCAGACCCGGCTGCTGCGCTTCCCGGCGATCCACGGCGATCGCGTGGCCTTCACCTACGCGGGCGATCTCTGGATCGCGCCGGCCGGCGGCGGCACCGCCACCCGGCTCACGGCCCACCCCGGCATCGAGCTGTTCGCGCGCTTCTCGCCCGACGGCAAGTGGATCGCCTTCACCGGGCAGTACGACGGCGACGAGCAGGTCTACGTGATGCCGGTCGGCGGCGGCGAGCCGAAACAGCTCACGTTCTACCCCGCGCGCGGGCCGCTCACGCCGCGCTGGGGCTACGACAACCAGGTGTACGGGTGGACGCCCGACGGAACGTCGATCGTCTTCCGCTCGCACCGCGACTCGTGGACGCTCGGGCAGACGCGCCTCTACACGGTGCCGATGGCCGGCGGGCCGGCCGTGCCGCTGCCCATGCCCGAGTCGGGCGCGGGCGACTACTCGCCCGACGGCACGAAGATCGTCTACTCCCCGCTGTTCCGCGACTTCCGGCCCGAGAAGCGCTACGGCGGCGGCCAGGCCAACGACCTGTTCGTCTTCGACCTGAAGACCAACGACGCGAAGCGCGTGCTCGACCACCCGCGCGCCGACCGCGACCCGATGTGGATCGGCAACACGATCTACTTCACCTCCGACCGCGACGGCACGTTCAACCTCTACGCCTACGACGTGACCTCGGCGAAGGTCACGCCCGTGACCACGAGCCGCACGTGGGACGTGCGCTGGCCCAGCTCCGACAGGCAGTCGCGCATCGTCTACGAGCTGAACGGCGAGCTGCAGGTGCTCGACGTCAAGACCGGCAGGAGCGCGCCGATCGCCATCACCGTGCCCGACGATGGCCTGTGGAAGCGGCCGTCGCGGGTGTCGGCGGCGCAGCAGATCTTCGACGCCGAGCTGTCGCCCAAGGGCGAGCGGGCGCTGTTCTCCGCGCGCGGCGACGTGTTCACGGCGCCCGTGGAGAAGGGCCCGACGCGCAACCTGACGCAGAGCTCGAACGCGCACGACAAGTGGGCGCGCTGGTCGCCCGACGGCGCGCGGATCGCGTTCATCTCGGATCTCAGCGGCGAGGAGGAGCTCTACGTCGTCGCGCAGGACGGCTCGGGCAAGCCCGAGCGGCTCACGACCGGCGGCAACGCCATGCGCTATGCGCCCGAGTGGTCGCCCGACGGCAAGCGCATCGCCTTCAGCGACAAGGACGGCCGCATCTTCGTCTACTCGTTCGACGACAAGTCGCTGAAGCAGATCTACGACGCGCAGCGCGACCAGGTGCGCGACTACGCGTGGTCGCCGCGCGGCCACGTGCTCGCCTTCAGCGCGAACATGCCGAACGGGTTCCGGGCCATCCACCTGTGGAGCGAGAAGGACGGGCAGGTGCGCCAGGTGACCGAGGAGCTCTTCAACGCGCAGAACCCGGCGTGGGATCCCGACGGCGACTACCTGTTCTACCTGAGTGACCGCGAGTACGCGCCGCAGATCTCCGGCGCGGAGTTCAACTACGCCACGAGCCGCACCACCGGCATCTTCGCGATGGCGCTGCGCAGGGACGTGAAGCACCCGTTCCCGCCCGAGAGCGACGAGGTGGCGGCGGCGAAGGAGGAGAAGCCGGCCGAGGGCGCGAAGCCCGAGGAGGCGGCCAAGGCGCCGGCGGCCGCGGCGGCGGGCCCGGCCGCGAAGCCCGGCGAGAAGCCCGCCGAGAAGAAGGCCGAGGAGAAGCCGTTCGTGATCGACTTCGACGGCCTCGCCTCGCGCGTCGCGCGCGTGCCGGTGGAGGCCGACAACTACAACGGCCTGTCGGCGAAGAAGGGCCACCTGCTCTACGCCGTGAGCGGCGCGTTCTACTACGGCCGCCAGAGCGACCGCCGCACGTCGCTGCGGCTCTACGCGCTCAAGGACCGCAAGGAGACGGTGCTCGCCGAGGACATCCAGGGCTACGCGCTCTCCTCCGACGGCTCGAAGGTGCTGGTGCGCGCGGGCCAGAACTGGCAGGTGTTCGACGCCACGCCGCAGGGCGCGCAGGCCGCCAGCAAGAAGACCGTGTCGACGGCCGGCCTGATGGTGGACCGCGTGCCCGAGCAGGAGTGGACGCAGATCTTCAACGAGGTCTGGCGCCGCTACCGCGACTGGTTCTACGTGGAGAACATGCACGGCTACGACTGGGCCGCGCTCCGCAAGCAGTACGCGGCGTGGCTGCCCTACGTGGCGCACCGCTCGGACCTGAACTACGTGATCAGCGAGATGATCTCCGAGCTGACCGTGCAGCACGCCTACGTGGAGGGCGGCGACTTCCAGCTGCCGCCGCGCCCGCGCGTGGCGCTGCCCGGGGCGCGCGTCGAGCTCGAGGCCGCGACGGGCCGCTACAGGATCACGAAGATCTTCCAGGGCCACAACGAGGAGGCGACCTACCGGGCGCCGCTCACCGAGATCGGCGTCGACGTGAAGGTGGGCGACTACCTGCTGGCGATCGACGGCGAGCCGCTGAGCGCCACCGAGGATCCCTATCGCCTGCTGCGGCACAAGGCCGACCGGCCCGTGCAGCTCACGGTGAACGCGAAGCCGGTGATGGAGGGCGCGCGCACCGTCACGTTCTCGCCGGTCACCAACGAGTCCGACCTGATCTACCTCGACTGGGTGACGGCCAACCGCCGGCGCGTGAGCGAGCTGACCAACGGGCGCGTGGGGTACCTGCACATCCCCGACATGGGCGGCCCGGGCATCCGCGAGTTCATCAAGTACTACTACGGGCAGATCCGCAAGGAGGGGCTCGTCGTGGACGTGCGCGCCAACGGCGGCGGCAACGTCTCGCGCATGCTGATCGAGCGGCTGCGGCGCAAGATCCTCGGGCTCAACTACGGCCGGACGGACGACCTGCCCGACACCTACCCCGACGGCGCGTTCGCCGGGCCGATGGCCGCCATCCTCGACGAGCGCTCGTCGAGCGACGGCGACATCTTCCCCTACATGTTCCGCGAGGCCGGCCTCGGGCCGCTCGTCGGGCGGCGCTCGTGGGGCGGCGTGGTCGGCATCTCGGGCCGCGGGCCGCTGCTGGACGGCGGCGGCATCTCGGTGCCCGAGTCGGGCCTGGCCAACGCCAAGGGCGAGTGGGTGATCGAGGGCTACGGCGTCGATCCCGACATCATGGTGGAGAACGATCCGAAGTCGGTGATCGGCGGCAAGGATCCACAACTCGAGCGCGCCGTGGCCGAGGTGATGAAGAAGCTGCAGGCCCAGCCGGTGAAGCTGCCGGGCAAGCCCGCCGGGCCGGTGAAGGTGGAGAAGCGGTAGGCGTCGGGGCTTGGGACTCGAGGCTGGGGGCCAGGAAATGTGGCGCCCGCAAGGCCGTGGGCGTCACGCGAGAGGCCGGCTTCAGTCCCAGTACCCCTCCACCACCCACTCGTTGGACGCGACGTCGCGGCTGAGCCGGTAGACCCCACCATCGGCCGCCGCGACGTCCCATTCCTCGCGGTCCCACGGCCCACCGCGGCGGCCGGGCGCCGGCGCCTCGCGCCACCACTCGCCGGCCGTCCGCCAGGGGCCGGCCGCCTCCTGCACCACCCCGCCAACGGGTCCCCCGCTGCGGCCACCGCCCCCCGGCAGCGTCGCCAGACGTGGCGTGACCCGCGTGGGCCGGCCCTCGCCGGCCGTGACCACGCGCGCCGGCAGCGGCCGCCGGTACCGCCGCAGCACCGCGGCCGGCTCGCCCTGCCGCGCGTGCCGCTGCCCCTCGTCGGCCGTGCGGGGCGACCCTCCCTGGTCGGCCCGGACGCTCCCCCGGCGCGCCCCGCCGGCCGCCGGCGTCTCGGCGGGCGCAGTGGTCGGCGCGAACGGCAGCAGCGCGAACGCGCCCGGGCGTGCCGAGTCCACGAGGGCCGGCTGGCCGCACCGCCCCTCCCCCATCAACGCCCCCAGCCGCGCCACGAGCGTCGACACCTGATCGGGCGCCGGCAGCGGGCGCGCCAGCAGCGACCGCTGCAGGAGGCGCCCGGGCGCGACGTCGAGGGTGAGCGTCACCTCGTCGATGCCGGCGTCGGGCGACCGCGTCTCCAGGTGCAGCAGCAGCAGCGTGCGCAGCGTCTTCGCGTCGCGAATCGGCGACGGGACCTGCAGGTAACTGGTGTGCACCGCGCGCGACACCAGGCGCAGCCACAGCCGCAGCCCCACCGCGCCCCGCTCGTCGCGCTCGAGCCGGGCGCACAGGGGCTCGAGCACCCGCGCCAGCACGAAGGACAACGGCTCCAGCCCCTCGATGGGCCACTCGAGCGCCAGGGCGTGCGTGTACGGTTCGCCGGTCGTCTCGCGCACCAGCGGCCGCAGGTCGTCACCGTGCGCCAGCCGGTGCCACCTGACGCCCGGCTCGCCGAGGCGCGCGTGGACGCCGGCCCGCGGCAGCACGGCGAGGTCGCCGATGGTGACGAGCCCCCAGCGATGCAGCGTGTCGATCAGCGGCAGGGCCGCCGGCGCCGCCGGCGGGCGCGGCAACGGCGCCAGGCGGTAGTGGCGCGCCGACCCGGCCGCCGTCGTCCGGGCCGGTCCGGCAGCGGCCGGAGGACCGCTCCCGGGGCGGGCGGCCACCTCGGACGGGCCCCGATCGGTGGCGTTCTCCGGCGCCCCCCCCGTCTCGGCATCGGCGTGCATCAGCAACGCCAGCGGCAGCCCCGCCAGGGCCTGGGCCTCGCGCCCGCAGGGCACCACCGTCTCGCCCGGCCCGGCGTGCGCCAGCAGCAGGGCCGCCGTCCGCGTGTGCGCGATGGCGACGCCACACGTCCAACCACGCGCGCGCGCTGCGCCGGCGACGTGCGCCGCCAACTGGCGCGGGCCGCCGAACAACCGCTCGAGTCCGGACGCGTCGAACACCACGCAGGCGCCTCGCGCGGCTTCCACGCGCGGCGAGTACTCACGCGCGAAGGACGACAACGCGTCGGCGGCCACCGGAGGGCCGTCGGCGGGAACACCGTGCACGCTCACGCACGCGAACATGGGAGGTCCTTTCAGGGGCGTGGGGCACCGGCCCTTCACCCCGCGCAACCCGTCGCGATCGCCAGCGCCCGGCACACCTCGTTCATGGTGTCGGCCGACACGGTGCCGACGTAGGCCGTCAACCGTGATCGCTCCACCGTCTGCACGTGATCGAGGTTCACGGCCGAGGGATGCTTGAGGCCCTCGTCCACGCCCACCGCCACCTCGCTGGGCGCCCCGCGTCGCGTCGAGGTGACGGGCGCCACCATCACGGTGTGCAGCAACGGGATCACCTCCTGCCGGCTGAGCACCAGCACGGGGCGCCGCTTGTCGGGCGCCTGGAAGCGATACATCCAGATCTCGCCGCGGTTCACGGTTCTGGCCACGTGCCCTCGTCCTCCCAGCCCTCGAACTCCTGGCCCAGCCCCGGCTCCGCCCCGTAGGCCCGCGCATAGGCCATGGAAATGGCCTGCCGGCGGCGCGCCCGCAGGTACTCGGCCGTGGCCCGGCGGATCACCGCCGACCGGCCGTCACGGCGGACTTCCTCGTCGGCGTCGAGACGCGCGAGCAGGTCCTCGTCGAGCGTCACCTGTATGGCTTTCATGTACATGAGAATACGACATAATTCATGTTGTCATGCCGACGTGCCCCCTCACCGGCGACGCCCGGGTCCCCCGCCGCGAACCGGATCTCGTCCCCCCGATCGTCGTCTCGCCACCGCGCGCCGGTGACCCGCACGCGCGCGACGAGCCCGGCCAGCCGCCTCGCGCAGGGATGCGCCCCGGCCCACTCCCCCGCCACGCGCCCGGCCTCGAGCCGCACCGAGGCCCCGCGCGCGCTGCGCGTCAGCGGTTCCGGCGCCAGCACCAGGCACGCCGTGTCGCGCCCCTCGACCAGCCGCGCCAGCCGGAGCCAGGTGGTGAACGGCAGGCGGCGCAGCGCCGGCGCCGGCACGTCGCCCAGGTCGAGCACGACCACGCCGAACCCGCCGGCCTGCAGCACCAACGCCGCGGCCTTCAGCACCTGCTCCACCTCGCGTTCCAGCCGGTCCTGTGTCGCGCGCGTCGGCGCGCCCCCCACGGGCACCCGGCCCCGCACCCACAACAGGTGCGGCCAGTGCACCGGCAGGCTGCCCAGCGAGGCGGGGTCGAAGCTGTCGGTGGCATCCACCCACGCCCCCAGCTCGCCCTCGCTCGTGGCGCGGGCGAGCGCCCGGGCCGCCAGCCAGGATCGTCCCGAGGAACGCGCCCCCACCACCTCCGACACCTCGCCGCGCGGCCAGCCGCCGCCCAGCCTGGCGTCGAGCCACGGCACCCCGGTCGCGGCGGGATCTGGCCCGGCGCTCACCGGGGCGTCGAGCGTCGCGTCGAGCTTGCGGGCACGCAGCAAGGATTCGAGCTGGGCGCGGGCGGGGGTGGCCATGTCGTTTCTCGCCGGCAGGCGGCCTCCCGTGACGTGACGGGGGCCGGAAAGACTTTCGCTTTATTTTCTCCTGTCGGCACGGGATTGCAAGCCCATCCTGCAGGCCACGCATGACACGGTGGGTCACACTCGCCACCGCCGTGCGCGATAAGCTAGCGAAAGCCTCAGGCTCCACGCCTCGAGCCCAAGCCCCAAGCCTCAAGCCCCAAGCCCTCATGTCCCGACTCGTCATCAAGTTCGGCGGCACCTCGGTTGGATCGGCCGATGCCATCCGCCAGGCCGCCGCCATCGCCCACGACCTCCGCGCCTCCGGCCACGCCGTCATCGTCGTCACCTCGGCGATGAGCGGCGTCACCGACCTGCTGCTCGCCGGGTCGCAGGCGGCCGCCCGGGCCGAACTGGGGCGCTTCCTCGAGATCGCCAGCAGCATCCGCCGCAAGCACCTCGACGCGGCCCAGGCCCTGTTTGCCGACGCCGGCCAGCGGGCACGGGCGCTGGACCCCATCGACCAGCGGCTGAACGAGCTCTCGCGCCTGGCCGAAGCCCTGGCCGTGCTCGGCGAGGCGTCGCCCCGCGCGCTCGACGCCGTCGCCTCGCTCGGCGAGCGCATGAGCATCCACCTGCTCGCCCGCGCCATCGAGGACCTGGGCAGCCCCGCCGTGCCGGTGGAAGCCACCAGCTTCGTCCGCACCGACGGGGTGCACCAGTCGGCGGTGCCCGACATGACCGCGACCCACGCGCTGGCGCACCAGCACCTGCTGCCGCTCGTCGAGCGCGGCGCCATTCCCGTGATCACGGGCTTCATCGGCGCCACCGAGGCCGGCGTGGTCACCACGCTCGGACGCGGCGGCAGCGACTACTCGGCGGCGATTGCCGGCGCGGCGCTCGACGCCGACGAGGTGTGGATCTACACGGACGTGGACGGCGTGATGACGGCCGACCCGCGCGTGGTCGGTGACGTGCGCACGCTCGAGCGCGTCTCGTACCGCGAGATGTCGGAGCTGGCCTACTTCGGCGCGAAGGTGCTCCACCCCAAGACGGTGCTGCCCGCCCTCGAGCGCGGCATCCCGATCCGCATCCGCAACACCTTCAACCCCACGCACCCGGGGACGCTGGTGACGGCCAATGGCGAGTCGGCCAGCGGCCACCTGCAGGGCGTCACCTCGATCGAGAAGCAGAGCCTGGTGACCATCGAGGGGCGCGGCATGCTGGGCGTGCCGGGCATCGCCGCGCGCGCCTTCGCGGCCGTGGCCCGCACCGGCACGAGCGTGCCGATGATCTCGCAGTCCTCCTCCGAGCAGAGCATCTGCTTCGCCGTGCCGCAGGCCGCCGTCGCCCGCGTCGTCTCCGCGCTGCGCGAGGCCTTCGACCGCGAGCTCGCCCGCCGCGACATCGAGAACATCACCTCCCAGGACGACGTGGTGGTGGTCACCGTGGTGGGCGCGGCGATCCGCAACACGCCGGGCGTGGCGGGCCGCATCTTCACGGCCGTCGGGGAGGGGGCCATCAACGTGATCGCGATCGCCATGGGCTCCTCCGAGTGCAGCATCAGCCTCGTGGTGGACGGCCCGCACGCGCGCGAGGCCGTGCGCCAGATCCACCGGCTGCTCGCGTAGCGCGGGCAGCCCCGGGCAGGGCCACCGCTCGGCGCGGGATGCCGCGGCCGCGGGCCGCCGGCCCCGGACGGGTTACACTGGGCGTCCGACTCCACGAGGCCCAGGCCACCGTTGTCCTCTCCCCAGCCCCCTGCCGCCGCGGCCGAGCCGCCCTCCCACTCGGCCGGCATGCGCGTGGCGCGCCGCCTGGGCGCCGCGCTGACGCACCGCGACTTCCGCATCCTCTGGATCGGCGCCTTCACGTCCACCGTCGGCACGTGGATGCAGAACGTCGCGAAGAACTGGCTGGTGCTCGACCTCACGAACTCGTCCTTCTACCTCGGCCTCGACTCGTTCCTGGGCGAACTGCCGCTCATCCTGTTCACGCTGATCGGCGGCGTGGTCGCCGACCGCCACAGCCGGCGCCTGCTGCTCACCGCCTCCCAGTACGTGCAGATGGCCTGCGCCTTCGTGCTCGCCCTGCTCGTCTACTCCGGCGCGATCGGCATCTGGCACATCCTCGCGCTCTCCTTCGTGGCGGGCACCGCGCAGGCCTTCGGCGGCCCGGCGTACCAGTCGCTCATCCCCGCGCTCGTGCCCAAGTCCGACCTGCCGAACGCCGTCGCGCTCAACTCCATCCAGTTCAACCTCGGGCGCATCGTCGGGCCGATGATCGCGGGGACCACGCTGGCCGTGCTCGGCCGCTGGCTCGGCCAGGCCACCGGATCGGCCCTCTGCTTCGCCATCAACGGCCTCTCGTTCCTCGCCGTGATCGCCGGGCTCCGCATGCTCCGCGGCGGCGAGACGACACCCGGGCCCCGCAAGGAGCTGTGGCAGGAGCTGCGCGGGGGCCTGGGCTACGTCTGGACGCACCCCTCGCTGCTGCTGCTCACCTCGCTCGCCTGCCTCGGCACCTTCCTCGGCGTGCCGCTGATGACGTTCCTGCCGGTGATGGCGCGCGACGTCTTCGGGCGGGGCGTCGATCTCTACAGCGAGATGCTCGTGGTCTCGGGCGCGGGCGCCGTGGCCGGGGCGCTGCTCGTCGCGTGGCTCGGCAAGAACGTCCAGATCGGGCGCACGATGCTCTGGTCGCAGATCGCCTTCGGCGTGCTGTTCGTGGGCTTCGCCCTCTCGAAGGTCCTGTGGCTGAGCCTCGTCCTGTTGTTCGCGGCGAGCGGCCTGCTGATGGTGGGCTTCTCGCTGCTCAGCTCCCTGGTGCAGATGATTGCGCCCGACGAGATGCGCGGGCGCGTCATGAGCATCTACATGGTGGCGTTCCGCGGCGGCATGCCGATCGGCAGCCTGGTCTCGGGCTACGCCGTGAGCGTGTCGTCGGCGCCCCTCGTCCTGGCGGCCAACGGGGCGCTGCTGACGCTCGTCGTCGGGTACTTCGCCTGGCGGCAACGGGTGCTGCGCGAACTCTGAGCCCGCGGTCCGGGGCCCTCGCCACGCGGCCGGATCACGCCGGCGCCGCGCCACGTCACACGGGCGTCACATCGCCGAACGGCCCTCGCGCTACAATGCCGGGGCGTTTCGCGCACCGGCCCGGGCGCCCGGCGCACGGCCCGATCGCTCCCGCCTGCCCCATGATCGTCTCCCCCCACGCCGACGGCGTCCTGTGTGTCACGCAGCCGGATCACGCGCACCTGGCCGCCGCCATGATGGCGGCGTGGCAGGCCGACGGTTTCCCCGAACGCGCCTCGCGCCCCGCCACCCTGCTGGCCATCGCCCACCACGACGATGGCTGGCGGGAGGAGGACGAGGCCCCGACGCTGGACCCGGCGACGGGCGCGCCCCGGCACTTCCGCGCATTGCCGCCCGGGGAGTACGAGCGCCTCTGGGTGGGCAGCGTCGCGCGGATCGCCGGGCGGTCGTCCTACGCTGCCGCCCTGGTGGCGCAGCACTTCGCGACGATCGCGCGGGCCGCCGGCTCCGCGGGCGACGGGCTGGCCAGGCGTCTCGAGGACCTGCGCGATCACTGGTTCACGGCCCCGCCGGCGGGCGCCGACGACCCCGCGCCCGGCGACCGGCTGTTCTTCCTCCGCGATTTCGCGCTGCTGGCCCTGGCCGACCTGCTGTCGCTGATGGCCTGCGGGGGCGAGCCGGCGGCTGCCGAGCGTGAAGGCTACGAGGTCAGGCTCGAGGGCCCGGGCCGGCTGTCGGTGGCGCCCGACCCATTCGGCGGGCGCGTGGTGCACCTGTCGGTGCCCGGGCGCCGGTTGGGCGTGACGGGAGTCCAGTCCGACGAGGCGCTCCGGGTGGCGTGGCGAGGCGTCGCGCCCGCGCCGTGGCCCGTGACGCTCGTCGGCCGTGCCGTGCCGGATCCGTCATGAGCGACGTGCTGATCGTCGAGGACGACCGCGACATCGCCGACCTGATCGTGCACTACCTGGGTCGCGCGGGATACGCCAGCCGGGTGGCCACGAGCGGCACCGACGCCGTGGCGGCGGCACGCGCCCGCGTGCCGGGCGTCGTCGTGCTCGACGTGATGCTGCCCGGGCTCGACGGGTTCGAGGTGTGCCGCCTGCTGCGCGGCGATGCGCGGACCGCCGCCGTGCCGATCATCATCCTGACGGCCCGCGCCGAGGAGGCCGATCGCATCGCCGGGCTCGAGCTCGGGGCCGACGACTACGTGACCAAGCCCTTCAGCCCGAAGGAACTGGTCGCGCGCGTGAAGGCGCAGCTGCGGCGCGGGCAGCGCGTGCCCCCCGACGGCTCCGTGCTGGCCTACCGGTCGCTCGTGGTGGACGCGGACCGGCACGTGGTCACCGACGCGGGCCGCGACGTGCACCTCACCGCCAAGGAGTTCCTGCTGCTCCAGTACCTCATCCAGCACCAGGGCCGCGTGCTCTCGCGCGACCTGCTGCTCACCGACGTGTGGGGCTACCAGTACACGGGCGGCACACGCACGGTGGACGTGCACGTCCGGCGGCTGCGCGACAAGCTGCCCCTGCTGGCCGAGGCGCTGGTCACCGTCAAGCAGTTCGGCTACAAGCTGCTGGACGCCGACGCGGCGCCAGGCGATCGCGACGACTGACGCGGCCCGTGCCTGCTGCCGGCCTCCCGCTGGTCCCGCTCGCCGCCGCCGCCGCGGCGGGGGTGTGCACCGCCACCCTGCTGCACTGGGCGGGCGGGCCGTGGTGGTTCGCGCACCTCGCCGTCGGCATCGTCACGGCGGCCGTGGCCGGCCTCGCGTGGCGGCGGCGTGACGCGACGCGCGCCTCCGGCCTGCGCGAGCTGGGCGCCCGGGCCATCTGGGCCGCGACGGGCGACGGCCCCGCGTCCTTCCGCGTGTCGAGCGATCCGGACGTCGCCGCGCTGGGCCGCGCGCTCGACGAGGCCTTCCGGGTGGCCGGCGTCGAGCGGGCGGATCTGCAGCGCGACCGGGCGCGGCTCACGGCCATCCTGTCGGGCATGGTCGAGGGCGTGCTGGTGGTGAACGCCCTGGGCCAGGTCGACCTGGTGAACGAGGCGGCGCGGCACCTGCTACGCCTGCCGCCCTCGGCCCTGGGCCGCCGCTACGTCGAGCTGATCCGCCACCCGGACATCGCGAGCCAGATCACCCGCGCGCTCGACGGCGAGATGCCGGGCGGCGTGGAGCTGTCGCTCAACACCGATCCCGGCCAGGTGTTCGTCGCCCGTGCCGCGCCCGTCGAGGCCGGGGAGGACCGCGGCGCGGTGCTCGTGCTGCACGACATCACCGACCTCCGGCGTGCCGACCGCATCCGCCGCGACTTCGTCGCCAACGTGTCCCACGAGCTGCGCACGCCGCTCACGGCCATCCGCGGCTACGTGGAGGCGCTGCTCGAGGCGCCGCCCGAGCCGGAGGACACCGAGCGGTTCCTCGAGGTCGTGGCGCGACATGCCCAGCGCATGGAGACGCTGGTGAAGGACCTGCTCCGGCTGGCCCGTCTCGACGCGGGGCAGGAGGCGGTGGAGCGCGTCGCCTGCAGCATCGAGCAGGTGTGGAGTGGCGTGGTCGGCGAGCTCGGTCCGACGCTCGAGGCGAGGCGGCAGCGGGTGCACCTGGACATCGCGCCGGAGGCGGCCACCGTGGCCGGCGACCCCGCGAAGCTGCACGACATCTTCCGCAACCTCGTCGAGAACGCCTCGAACTACTCGCCCGAGGGCAGCGCGATCACGCTGGAGGCACGCGGCGGCGAGGGCGGGGCGGTGCAGCTCCGCGTGCTCGACGAGGGCCCCGGCATTCCCGTCGCCGACCTGCAGCGCATCTTCGAGCGGTTCTACCGCGTGGACAAGGCCCGGTCGCGCGAGACGGGCGGCACGGGCCTGGGCCTGTCGATCGTCAAGCACCTCGTCGAGCTGCACGGCGGCGACGTGGTGGCGGCCAACCGCGGCGTTCGGGGCGCCGCCTTCACGATCCGCCTGCCCCGGGCGTAGGCCGCATTCGCGCGGCCGGCATCGCCATGCGGCGGCCCGGACCGCCCGCCGATCATTTACCCGCCCGAAACCTGGCCGTCGCCGGTCGCTTACACCCCCTGCCTACCCTTCTCGGCGGTGGGCGTGGTCACGCCGTCGCGTCCAGGCGACGCGGCGCCCCGCCCTCCCGCACAGAGGAGTCCCATGAATCTCGTGATGAAGGCATGCCGGCGGGCGCTCTTGCTCGCCCTGCTCGTCTGCCTCGCCCAACCGGCCTCGGCGCAGCAGGCGCCGCCGGCCGATGCCGACCGCCTCACCACCGTCGTCGGCACCGTGCGCGACGAGCAGAACGCCATTGCGCTGCCCGGGGTCACCGTGGAGGTCGTCGGCACGCCGGACCTGGCGGTGACCGACGTGGACGGCCGATACGCGCTGCGGCTGCGCCCCGGCACCTACGAGCTGAAAGTGGCCATGGACGGGTACCAGGGCCGCTCCGTGAGGCTCACGGTCGGCACCGAGCGGACCCTGCAGGTGGACGTGCCGCTGTCGATGAACCGCTTCGCCGAGGAGGTGACGGTGACGGCGGACGTCATCGAGGCCGAGACCTCGTCGGCGGCGGTGCAGCTGATCGAGCGCAAGAACGCGCAGGTGATCACCGACAACATGGGCGCGCAGGAGATGAAGGCCAACGGCGACTCCGACGCCGCCTCCGCCATGCAGCGCGTCACCGGCCTGTCGCTCGTCGACAACCAGTACGTCTTCGTGCGCGGGCTGGGCGAGCGCTACAGCAACACGACGCTCTCCGGGTCGGTGATTCCCACCACGGAGCCCGACAAGAAGGTGGTGCCGCTCGACCTGTTCCCGGCGGGGCTCGTCGACAGCGTCCAGGTGGCCAAGTCGTACTCGCCGGACAAGTCGGCGGAGTTCGCCGGCGGCCTGGTGCAGATCGTGCCGCTGAAGTTCCCCAGCCGTCCCGTGCTCGACTTCTCCTACGGGACGAACTTCTCGACGACGGCCACCGGCAAGGACATCCTGCTGAGCCCGCTCGGTTCTCGCGACTGGCTCGGCCACGACGACGGCGCGCGCGCCCTGCCGGCGGGCTTCCCGGCCAGCAAGATCGTGCGGCGCGGCATCTTCACCCCGGACGTGGGTTACTCGGCGTCCGAGATCGCGGCCTTCGGCCAGTTGCTCGAGAACCGGTGGACGCCCGAGGCCGCCACGGGTGCCCCCGGCCAGAACTGGGGCGTGGTCTTCGGCCAGCGCGTCGGCAACCTGGGCGTGGTGGGCAGCGTGACGCACTCCTACAAGGAGTCGTACGTCGAGGAGCAGCGCCGTTTCTTCCGCGTCGCGGGTGACGGCGAGCTCGAGGCCGTCAGCGACTACGCGATGCGGTACGGCACGCAGCGCGCGCAGCTCGGCGCGGTGGCCAACGTCGCGTACCAGTTCTCGCCCAACCACCGGATCGCGTCGGAGAACTTCTACACGCACAGCGGGCGCGACGAGGGCCGGTTCTTCGAGGGCCCCAACACCGAGAACAACTTCATCTACCGCAACACGCGCGTCCAGTTCACGGAGGAGGGCCTGCTCACCAACGCGCTGTCGGGCGAGCACTTCTTCCCGGGCCTGCGCAACAGCCGTGTCGACTGGCGCGCCAGCTACGGCCGCGCCAGCCGCGACGAGCCCGACCTGCGCGAGATGCTCTACCAGGCGCCGCTGTCGGGCGGCACCTTCCTGGCGGCCGACGAGTCGCAGAGCGGCTTCCGCATGTTCAACACGCTCGACGACGACTCGCTGGACGTGGCGGCGAACTGGAGCGTGTTCGGCGCGATCGCCAGCCGGCCCGCGATGTTCAAGGTCGGGGCGAGCCGCGTCGACCGCACGCGCGACTTCCAGTCGCGCCGCTTCCGCTTCATCCCGACGACCCAGGGCACCGGCGGGTCCGTGCCCATCAACCTGGCGCTGCCGCCCGAGCAGCTCTTCGCGCCGCAGAACGTCGGTACCGTGTTCCGCTTCAACGAGGAGACCCGCCCGGTCGATGCGTACGAAGGCGAGCAGGCGACCACGTCCTTCTACGGCATGGCCGACGTCGCGCTCTCCGGTCGCGCCCGCCTGGTGGCCGGCGCGCGCGTCGAGTCGTTCCGGCAGGACGTCACCACGTTCGATCCCTTCGGGCTGTTCCAGCGGACCATCACGGCGTCGCTCGACGACACCGACGTCTTCCCCGGCGTGAATCTCGTCTACTCGCTGCGCAGCGACATGAACGTCCGGGCGGGCTACAGCACGACGGTCAACCGCCCCGAGTTCCGCGAGCTGGCCGCCTTCGAGTTCACCGACGTCGTCGGCAGCCGGGCCGTGCGCGGCAACCCCGACCTGCGGCGCGCGCTCATCCAGAACGTGGACGCCCGCTGGGAGCTGTTCGCGGGCAGCCGCGGCGTGGTGTCGGCCAGCGCCTTCTACAAGTACTTCGACGCGCCGATCGAGCGGGTGGTGATCGCCGGGGCGCAGCCCATCGTCACCTTCCGGAACGCCGACAGCGCCCGCAACTTCGGCGTGGAGCTGGAAGCGGCCCGCGAACTCGGCAAGGGCCTCTTCGTCAGCGCCAACTACACCTACGTGGACAGCAGCATCACGCTCTCGCCCGAGCAGCGCACCGTCCAGACCTCGCTGGAGCGTCCCCTGGCCGGCCAGTCGACGCACCTGCTCAACCTCATCGGCGAGTACGCCGTCGGCGGCTTCCAGGCGCGCGCGCTCTTCAACTACTTCGGCGACCGCATCTCGGACGTCGGCTCCAACGACGCGCCCGACATCGTCGAGCAGGGCCGCGGCTCGCTCGACCTGGCCTTTTCGCAGCGGCTGTGGGACCGCGTGACGATCCGCCTGAACATCGAGAACCTCACCGACTCCGAGTACCTCTTCACGCAGGGGGCCGAGGATCAGCGGGTCTACACGCTGGGCCGCACCGTCGCGGTGTCCCTCGGCTACAACGTGTTCTGATCGCCCCCCACCCTTCAACGAGCAGAGACGCCACATGATTCGCACGACACGCTGGATGACGGGGCTCGCCCTGTCCGCGACCTTCGCCGTGGGCCTCGGCGCGCGGGTCTTCACCGATCAGGCCCCGCCGGTGAACGTCCCCGGCATCGACCGGCCCGTGGTGGTCGTCACGGGCGACGTGACCGCCACGGAGAACTGGACCAACGCCAACTACTACGTGCTGCGCGGCGCGGTCTTCGTCCGGCCCGGCGCCACCCTCAACATCCAGGCCGGCACGTGGGTGATCGGCGAGTCTGGCAGCGTCGGCACGCTCATCGTCGAGCGCGGCGGGCGCCTGAACGCGATCGGCACCCGGGAGCAGCCCATCGTCTTCACCTCGGACCAGGCGCCGGGCACCCGCGCCCGCGGCGACTGGGGCGGCATCATCATCAACGGCCGCGCCCCGGTGAACATCCCGGGCGGCGAGGGCGAGGGCGAGGCCGACACGGGCGTCTACGGCGGCGACGACCCGAACGACGACAGCGGCTCGCTGCGCTACGTGCGCGTGGAGTTCGCCGGCACCGAGTTCAGCCCCGACAACGAGCTGAACGGCATCGCCTTCCAGGCCGTGGGCCGCGGGGGCTCCTACGAGTACATCCAGGTGCACATGAACAAGGACGACGGCCTCGAGTGGTTCGGTGGCACGGCCGACATCAAGTACGCCGTCGTCTCGAACGCCGCCGACGACAGCTTCGACTGGACGTTCGGCTGGTCGGGCCGGGCCCAGTTCGTCGCCATCCACCAGCGGGGAGACGATGCCGACAACGGCATCGAGGCCGACAACAACGAGTTCAACAACGAGCTGCTGCCGCGCTCCAACCCCACCATCTACAACATGACGCTGTGCGGCGATCCCGATCGCAACGAGGGCGCCGAGAGCCCCCGCGGGGTGCTCTTCCGCCGCGGCACGGCGGTCACCTTCAGGAACTTCCTGATCACGGGGTTCAAGAGCACCGGCTTGCAGATCGACGGCAGCTCGACGCTCGCGCAGGTGAACAACGGCACCACCCAGATCGGCGCCGGCGTCATCTGGGGCCAGGCCACCAACGCCCACTCCAGCGTCGTGCCGTTCATCCAGAACGGCCGGTTCCCGAACGTCGTCGTGGGCCAGGACGGCGGGCTGACGCCGGACTGCTTCAACCACGAGGCCCCGAGCTGGCGCCCCGCCTCGGTGGCGACGCTGGCCGGCGGGCAGCTGGCGCCGATCCAGCCGCCCAACGACGGCTTCTTCGAGGCCGTCACGTTCATCGGCGCCGTACCGCCGGCGCCCGCCGACGACTGGACGCAGGGCTGGACCCGCTTCCCGCAACGCTGATCGTCGATGTTCCTCCTCCCCCGGCGGGGCGTCCCTCGTGGCGCCCCGCGTCTCTTCGTCCTCCTGGCCCTGTGCGCGCCCCTGGCGGTCGCCCCTGCGTGCACGACGCCGCGTGCCGCCCCAGTTGCGGGCGGGGCCACATCGGTGGTCGCGCTCGCCCAGGCCGTGCTCGATGGGCTGGCTGCCGCCGACCGCGAGGCCCTGCGACGTCTCGCCATGTCGGAGCAGGAGTTCCGGGACCACGTCTGGCCCGACTTGCCCGCGTCGCGGCCCGAACGCAACCTGCCGTTCTCGTACGTCTGGACGGACCTGGCCCAGAAGAGCGACCAGCACCTGGCGCAGACCCTGGCCACGCTCGGCGGCCAGCGCCTGGTGGCGGTGTCCGTCGACTTCGAGGGTGGGACCACCCGCTACCGCACCGCAGCCGTGCACCGCGACTCGGCCGTGCTGGTGAGGCTCCCCGACGGCAGCGAGCGCCGGGTGCGCGTGTTCGGCTCGATGCTCGAACAGGGCGGGCACTTCAAGGTGTTCAGCTACGTCGTCGACTGAGCGCCCGGGCCCACGCCGGGCCGGGCCGCTCCCGCCACCGCGCCGCCGTTGTGCTATAACGCGGCCCACTGAGGTGGCCCGATGAACATCCTGCTGCCGGTCGTCGCCGCCATGGCGGTGTTCTGGCTGGCGCTGCGCATCTACCCGGCGTGGATTGCCCGCGTCTACCAGGAGGACGACCGCAACCCGCCCCCGTCGGTGACCCACGCCGACGACCGCGATTTCGTGGAGAGCCGGACCCACGTCGCCTTCGCCCAGCACTTCGCGGCCATCGCGGGCGCCGGGCCCATCGTCGGCCCCACGCTGGCGCTGGCCTTCGGCTGGCAGCCGGTCTGGCTATGGATCGTCATCGGCGGCATCTTCTTCGGCGCCGTGCACGACATGACCGTGCTCTTCACCAGCCTCCGCGAGCGCGGCTGCACCGTGGTCGGCCTCGCCCGGCGCGCGCTCGGGCCGGCCGGCTACCTGCTCATGCTGCTGGTGCTGGTGTTCGTGCTCACGGTCATCAACGCCATCTTCCTGAACCTCTCGGTGACGGCCCTGACCTCGATCTACCCGCTGGCGCACCTCGGCGTCGGCGCCGAGGCGACGACGCTGCTGAGCGTCACCGACGAGGGCGGGGTCGCCATGGCCCACCTCGGGGGCATCGCGACGACGTCGGTGCTGATCATCACGGCGACCGCACCGCTGCTGGGCTGGGCCATCCGCCGGCGGAACCTGCCCATCCGCCTCGCCTACCTCATCGCGTTCGTGATCGCGGCCCTGAGCGTGGTCCTCGGCTTCAAGTACCCGGTGGCCCTCGATGGCGAGACGTGGCGCTACGCGATGACCGCCTACATCTTCGTGGCGTGCTGGCTCCCGGTCTGGCTGATCATCCAGCCGCGCGACTTCACCAACGTCCAGATCCTCTACGGCGGCATCGGGCTCGTGGCGCTGGCCGCGCTCGTGGGCGGCGCGGCCCACGGCATCCAGATCCAGGCGCCGGCCTTCGACCTGGCCACCGGCGAGCGGGCCCTGAAGGCGGGCATCTGGCCCCTGCTCTTCATCACGGTGGCGTGCGGCGCCATCAGCGGCTTCCACGCGCTCGTCGCCAGCGGCACCACGGTACGGCAGGTGGCACGCGAGAGCGACTGCCGGCGCATCGGCTACGGCGCGATGCTGCTCGAGAGCCTGCTGGCGGTGGTGGTGCTCGTGGCCGTGGCGTCGATGCTCACCCCGAGCGAGTACCTCGACATCGTGTACCCGGCCGACAAGCCGTCGAACCCGATGCTGGGCTTCGCGCTCGGCACGGGGCGGCTCGTGAACGACGCGTTCCCCTTCATTCCCATCGCCGTCGCGGTCGTCTTCGGCATCCTGATGGTCGAGGGCTTCGTCGTGACGACGCTCGACACGGCCGTGCGGCTGTGCCGCTACCTGCTCGAGGAGTGCTGGGTGTTCGCGCTGGGGGAGCGGACGCCGGCGTGGCTGAAGCACCCGATGTTCAACACCGGGCTCGCCGTCGGGCTGATGCTGTTCTTCGCGCTGAGCGGTACCGTGCGGCAGATGTGGCCGGTGTTCGGCGCGGGCAATCAGCTGATCGGCGCGCTGTCGCTGATCACGGTGACGGTGTGGCTGGCGCAGCGGGCGCGGCAGCACCTGTTCGCCTTGCTGCCGGCGGTGTTCATGGTGGCGACCACCTTCGCCGCCCTGCTGGTGCTCGTGCGCAACAACTTCGGTGCCGGCGGCAACACGGTGCTCGGCCTCACGGCCGGCGCGCTGTTCTTCCTCGCGGTCGGCGTGGTGGTGGTTGGCGTGTCACGCTTCGCGCAGGCGCTGCAGCGGCCGCTGGCGGCCGCACCGCTGGCGGACCGCACGCCGAGCTAGCCAGCCTGGCCGGCGGTTGTCCGGCGAAGGCGCACTGGCCCCCACGGTCGCGCCGTGGGGCCAGCCAGCGGCGGCTAGACGTTGTCCCCGAGGAAGAGGATGCGGACAGTCTCGGTGCCACTCCCGAGCCCTGTCGGCCGCGACTGCTGCGGATCCCGCGTCAACACGGCAGCCGGGCCGTACACGGTGAGCACCGGGGCGACATACTGTCGACGGGGAGTGGGTTCGGACGCAGGCGTGGCAGGGAGTGGCTTGTTCATGGCGACAGGTTCGGCTAGCTGCTGGGCTTGTGCGAGGCGAGTGTAACCGAGGAAGGCTCACCACGCAACGCGAGGGTCGCTCGCGTGAGGGCCGCTCGCACAGCTGCCACCGCGTCCGCAGCCCCGGCCAGGGTACGCGGTCGCGTGAGCCTCACCAGCGGAACGCGCGCCGCCACCGCAGTCGCGGTGGTCAGATGTTGGGCCTGTCGCCCCATGCCGGCCGTAGTCAGACAGAAGGAACAGCGCAGGAGCTCGCTGACCGCCTGCTGTCCGCGTAACGGCGTCAGGTCCACCCCGTCACCGTCCTCCAGCACGAGCACGACCGCGAGTTGCCCCAACTCCCCTGGGTCCGCGGCGCGTGCCCACGCGCACAGCATCTTGTCGCCGATGGCCTCTGGGCCAACCTCACGCACGAACGGTGCGGCCGCCGGCGGCAGGCTCGCGAGCTTGGCCAACGTCGGCCCGGCCACGCCCGTGACCGCTGCCCCGTCGATCCGCAGCGGGACGATGTCGTCGCCGAAGGCGCGGGCGCCCGCCGCCGCGAACGAGGCGGCCATCGTGGACTTCCCCGCCCCGCTGTGGCCGCACACGGCCACGAGGTGCCCGTCACACTCGGTGGCGCTCGCGTGCAACACGAACCAGCCGCGCTGGGAAAGCGCCAGCGCGATGCCTGGCCCACACACCATCTCGGCGAGCCCACGGGGCCCGACGCCACCAACGTCCTCCACCCACAACCGTCGCCCCTCCTGCACGTGCACGCGCACGAGGCCCGGCCACTCGAGATCGAGCGACCCGGCGGTGTGCGCGGACGTCGGGCCGAGTTCCACGCACAGGTCGGGCGCGCCGCCGGGCTCGTCCTGAGCCGCCACGAAGTAGGGGGCGAGGACGAGCGAGGAGGCGATGTCGAGGCCGAACGCGCGGTAGCGGTACAAGGTGGCTGGCGGCATGGCGTGCCGCCCGCTATGCTACCAGCCGGCAGGAGACCACGATGGACGAAGGGGCCCTCATCTCGGTGGCGAGCCGCGTCGTCGGCACGGAACTCGACGGCGAGTTCGTCATGCTCGACCCGGAGTCGGGCAACTACTACGGCCTCAACGAGGTCGGGTCGGCGATCTGGCGCCTGCTCGCCGCGCCACGCCGGCTCGACGAGGTGGTAGCCCACGTGTGCGCCACCTTCGACGTGACGCCCGAGCGCTGCCGCGCCGACGTCGAGCACCTCGTGAACGAGTTGGCCGCCCGCCGCCTGGTCACGGTGACGCGATGAGGCCCGCCGCCCGCCTCGGCCTGGCGCTCCTCGCGGTGCTGGGCGCGCTCGCGGCCGGCCCGCTGGCCCAGGCGCCGGCGGACACGCCCGTCATGGTGCTGCGCGCCGCGCGGGTATTCGACGGCGAGCAGGTGCACCGCGACTGGGTGGTGCACGTGGCGGGCCGCACCGTCGTGGCCGCCGGCCCCGCCGCGACCACGCCGCCGCCCCCCGGCGCACGCACGATCGACCTCCCCGGGCACACCCTGCTGCCGGGCCTGATCGACGCGCACAGCCACGTCCTGCTGCACCCGTACGACGAAGCCTCCTGGAACGACCAGGTGCTGAAGGAGTCGGAGGCGCTCCGCGTGGCACGCGCCACCAACCACCTGCGGGCGACGCTCCAGGCCGGGTTCACCACGCTGCGCGACCTCGGCACCGAGGGCGCCGGCTACGCCGACCTGGGCCTCCGGCAGGCGCTCGACCAGGGCATCCTGCAGGGCCCGCGCCTGCTGATCGGGTCCAAGGCCATCGTCGCCACCGGCAGCTACGGACCGAAGGGCTTCGCCGCGGAGTGGCAGGTGCCGCAGGGCGCGGAGGAGGCCGATGGGGTGGACGCACTCGTGCGCGTCGTCCGTTCCCAGATCGGCAAGGGCGCCGACTGGGTGAAGGTGTACGCCGACTACCGGTGGGGCCCCGCGGGCGAAGCCCGGCCGACCTTCTCGGTGGACGAACTGCGACTCATCGTGGACGCCGCCGCGAGCAGCGGCCGGCTCGTCGCCGCCCACGCCGGCACGGCCGAGGGCATGCGGCGCGCCACCCTGGCGGGCGCCGCCACGATCGAGCACGGCGACGAGGGCACCCAGGAGGTCTGGGCGCTGATGAAGGAGCGCGGGGTGGCGTTGTGCCCGACGCTCGCGGCCGCCGAGGCGTCCTCGCGCTACGCGGGCTGGAAGAAGGGCGCGCAGCCCTCACCCGCGCGCATCCTCCGCAAGCGCGACAGCTTCAAGGCCGCGCTCGCGGCCGGCGTCACCATCTGCAACGGCAGCGACGTCGGCGTGTTCGCGCACGGCGACAACGCGCTCGAACTGGAACTGCTGGTCGAGTACGGGATGACGCCCCTCGATGCGCTGCGGGCCGCGACGTCGGTGAACGCGCGCGTGCTGCGGCTCGAGTCGCGCATCGGCCGCATCGCCCCGGGGTTGGCAGCCGACCTGCTGGCCGTGGACGGCGACCCCTCGCAGGACATCGGCGCGCTCCGCCGCGTGCGGCTCGTCGTCAGGGACGGCGCGGTCGTCCGCCAAGTCCCGTAACCTCGCGCCGCGCGATCCCAGGTCGCCGCGCCCTTCCGCCCGGAGGCTGCCATGCACGGTGGAGACCTCGTCGCCGACTGCCTCGCCCGCCACGGCGTGCGCACGCTCTTCACGCTGATCGGCGGGCACATCTCGCCGATTCTCACGGCCGCCAAGGCCCGGGGCCTCGCGGTGGTGGACGTGCGCGACGAGGTGACGGCCGCCTTCGCCGCCGATGCCGTCTCGCGGCTCACCGGCACCGTGGGCGTGGCGGCGGTGACCGCGGGCCCGGGCGTGACCAACACGATCACGGCGATCAAGAACGCGCAGCTCGCGCAATCGCCCCTCGTGCTGCTCGGCGGCGCGACGGCCACCATCCTCCGGGGGCGCGGGTCGCTGCAGGACATCGACCAGCTCGCCCTCGTGCGCCCGCACGTGAAGCACGCGGCGCGCGTCACGCGTCTCCGCGACCTGCAGCCGGCCCTCGACCGTGCCTTCGCCGCGGCCCGCACCGGCGTCCCGGGGCCCGTCTTCGTCGAGTGCCCGGTGGATCTGCTCTACCCGGAACCGGCCGTGCGCGAGCTCTACTTCGCCGGCCAGCGCGCCCCGAAGTCGCTGTCCGAGCGGGCCCTCCGCTGGTATCTCGAGCGCCACCTCGCTCGCCAGTTCGCCCCGGTGACAGGCGGGCCCAGCCCGGCGGCGACTTCGATCGCCGCCCCGCCAGCGCCCGGCGTCGGGCAGGTCGCACGACGGCTCGCCGCCGCCGAGCGCCCGGTGCTCGTGGTGGGCAGCCAGGCGCTCGGCCCCGGCTGCGAACCCGTGGCCCTGGCCGCGGCAATCGGCGCGCTCGGCGTGCCGGTGTTCCTGTCGGGCATGGCGCGTGGCCTCCTCGGCGCCTCGCACCCGCTCCAGTTCCGCCACCAGCGCAAGCAGGCCCTGCGCGAGGCCGACCTGGTGCTGCTCGCGGGCACCCCCTGCGACTTCCGCCTCGACTACGGCCGCCAGATCGGCCGCCGCACCACGCTCGTCTCGATCAACCGCGACGCCGGCGACCTGAAGAAGAACCGCCGGCCGGACATCGGCCTGCTGGCGCCTCCCGACCACGTGCTGCGGGCGCTCGCGGCGCACGCCGCGCCGTCGCCGGACCGCGGCTCCTGGCTCGCCACGCTGCGGGCGCGCGAGCGCGAACGCGACGACGACATCGCCGCCCGGGCCACCCAGCCGGTGTCGCCCCTGAATCCAGTGGCCCTGTGCCAGGCCGTGGACGCCCAGCTCACCGCCGACAGCGTGGTGGTCGCCGACGGCGGGGACTTCGTCGCCACCGCGTCCTACATCGTGCGGCCGCGCGCGCCGCTGTCGTGGCTCGACCCCGGCGTGTTCGGCACGCTCGGCGTCGGCGCGGGCTTCATCCTCGGCGCGCACGCCGCCCGGCCGGGGGCGCCCATCTGGGCCCTCTACGGCGACGGCGCCCTGGGCTTCAGCCTCGCGGAGTTCGACACGCTCGTCCGCAACCGCGTGCCGGTGGTAGCCGTGGTCGGCAACGACGGGAAGTGGGCTCAGATTGCCCGCGACCAGGTGGCCGTGCTCGGCGACGACGTGGCCACGCAGCTGGGGCGCGCCGACTACCACCGCGTGGTGGAGGGCTTCGGTGCCCGCGGCCTGCTGCTGGACGACCCGTCGCAGGTGGCCGCGACGCTGGCCGAGGCGCGCCGCACCGCGGACACCGGCGTGCCGGTGCTGGTGAACGCGCTGATCGGCGACACCGACTTCAGGAAGGGCTCGATCTCACTGTAGGAGGCGCGACGCCTCGAAAGTGACCGTCGCCATCGACGAGTAGTCGTCCTTGCCGCGCCCCGCCGACATCGCCGCGTTCAACACCTGCTGGACGATGGCCGTCACCGGGGCGGACACGCCCGCCCGCTCGATCGCGTCGACGACGATGCGGTAGTCCTTCGCGAAGAGCTCGGTCCGGAACCCGGGAACGTAGTTGGCGTCGAGCATGCGCTGCCCGTGCACCTCGAGCACGCGGCTCTGCGCGAAGCCGCCGAGCAGGGCCTTGCGGACGCCGGCCGGATCGACGCCGTTCTTGCGGGCGAGGGCGAAGGCCTCGGCCACGCCCGCAATCGTCGCGCCGAGCACCACCTGGTTGCAGGCCTTGGTCACCTGTCCCGCGCCCGACGGCCCGACGTGGGTGATGCGGTCGGGGTGGCCCATCGCGGCGAGCACCGGCCGCACGTGCTCGAGCACCGCGCCGTCGCCGCCCACCATGATGGACAGCGTTCCGTCGATGGCGCCGATCTCGCCCCCGCTGACGGGCGCGTCGAGCATCGCCGCCCCGCGGGCGGCGGCCGCCTCGGCGAGGGCCCGGGCCACGGCGGGCTGGATGGTGCTCATGTCGATGACGACGCTGCCGGCGCGCACGGCCGAGAACACCCCGTGCTCGCCCTCGAGCACCAACCGGACGTCAGGCGTGTCGGGCACCATCGTGATGACGACGTCGGCCACCTCGGCCACGCGGGCGGGCGTCGCCGCGGCCTCGGCGCCGGCAGCGACCAGTGCGTCCACGGGCCCGCGGCTCCGGCTGCACACGGTGAGCGCGAACCCCTTCTTCAGGAGGTTCAGCGCCATGGGCCGGCCCATCAGGCCGAGCCCGATGAAGCCGACGCGGGTGACGGGACGCAGGGGGAACGAGGGAGACGCGGCAGAATCGCTCACGGGGTTCTCGCGGGGTCAGGGGAAGGGCGGGGCGGGCGCGCCGCGCCCGCCCCGCGGCGGTGCGCCTGCCTGGGCTCACCAGGCGTTCACGA
>JADHED010000967.1_pt1 | contig 27474 bp, 24 predicted proteins | sample 8952041 | NCBI WGS metagenome assembly JADHED01 (sample SAMN16124423, study PRJNA663239) | bioreactor sludge metagenome | isolation source: sludge (control) | place: India:Bengaluru | collected 2018-09-08
ATCACCATGATTACGAAAGCTAAATAAATATAGCTTTAGTGATTTGCTTTCCACCATTTCTTTGTCCGCAATATAATTGATAAAAATCTTAGCAAAATCGGGTTGACCCGTCTTAGGACAAAGTGAAGTGAACTCGGTACAGATAAATGAAGTCCACGCAATTTTACCAGGGTTTTTGTTTTGAAATGCCTCTAGTAATTTTGGATTATAGTCCGAACTATAATCTGTTTGTGTTTCACCGAGTTTGAAATTCTTAAGTTCTTCTGTTCTTGATACTTTTTTCTTTGCCATAGATTTTGTCTCTCTTAAACTTTAACCTAAACGATTGAAATACTCTTGTAATTGATCCGCGCCAGAATCTAGAGTGCGCAAAACATAATGTGCTTTCATGATATCCCGCTGTTGATCGGTCAATTCCGATTTTAGCCCCAACTGCTTTCGTCGTTGTGAAATATGGTGCAAACAAATCGCCGCAGCCACGGAAATGTTAAAACTTTGTACAAAACCATACATAGGAATCTTGATGCGATAATCAGCTGCAGCTTTCATTTCTTCTGAGACACCGTCTTTTTCGTTACCCATCACCAACGCCACAGGTTTTGAAAAATCGATATCATCAATTGCGATATTCGCATCTAGCGACGTTACGATTAACTTTCGTTTTTCCGATTTTAGAAAATCAACCGCCGCTGTCGTTGACTTCCATTTGCGTTCTTCTACCCATTTTTCCGCACCACGAGTGACTCGTGCTGAATTTTTAAATTTCTCACCCGTTTCAATCACGTGAAATGGCGCAAATCCAAACGCTTCAGCACTGCGGATAACGGCCGATACGTTGCCGCGATCATACAGACTCTCACAGACGGTAGCGACTTCAAATGTTCGGTGAGCAAGGACATCTTGAAAACGTTGTTGGCGCTCTTCAGTAATCTGCGGCAACAACAAATCTAAAACTAATTTGTAATTAACTTTCAAATGGGGCGAAACTTCAATTTCTTCAGAATATGGGAACATGTGCTTTCGCCCTTTAATCCATTATACGTTTAGTACGCTTGGGTTTTTAACTAAATCACGAGTGATATTTTTTTGGTGCGCTTCTAATGTACCGCCACCGATCTCTAGTAATTTAGCATCACGCCATAAACGCTCAACAACATACTCGCCTACGTAACCATAGCCACCCAATACTTGGATCGCGCGGTCAGCTACGTTTTTGCTCATAGTCGTAGCTACAAGCTTTACGCCGTCACTATCTAAACGATTGCCTTCTTTGTTGATATCAAGGTTACGAGCGGTTTCGTATACATACGCTTTAGCCGCTTTGTATTCGGCGTACGAATCACCAATGTGTTTTTGAATCTGACCGAAGAAGTTTAATGACTTACCAAAGGCTTCTCGTTCGATCGCGTACTTGTTCATGATTTGAATACTACGACGAGCAATACCTAATGCCATCGCCGCCAGTGTTAGGCGTTCGATCTCTAAGTTCTTCATCATGTGAATCATCGAATCACCTTCGTGACCAATTAAGTTAGCTACCGGCACTTCGCAGTTTTCAAACACAAGCTCCGCTGTGTTCGATGCGCGCATACCCAATTTGTCTTTGATTTTTTGACCGACGTAGAAACCCTTCATGCCTTTTTCTACAAGGAATGATGAAACTAACGGACGACCATTTTTTTCGCCCGTCTTAGCGTACACAAGAACTAAATCGCATGGAGTCTTGTTTTCATCGATGGTACCATTTGTGATCCACATTTTTCGGCCGTTAAGAATGTACTTATCACCCTTCTTTTCTGCCGTTGATGTCATACCTAGAACGTCTGTTCCCACGTGCGGTTCCGACATACCCATCGCGCCGATCCATTCTCCAGAGCACACCTTAGGAAGGTATTTCTTTTTTTGTTCTTCTGAACCATTTTGTGCCAAATTGTTTACCAACAACATTGAATGCGCTAGGTAGGCTAAAGCAAAACCTGGATCTGATGACGAAAGCTCTTCGTGTACAATAACAGCCGCTGTCGCGTCCATTCCTGCGCCGCCATATTCTTCAGGGACTGTGATACCCATTAAACCTAACTCCGCTGTTTTTTTAAAAAGATCTAAGTTGAAGTTCTCTTTTCGGTCATATTCATGAGCTTGAGGTTCGACTTCCGATTGAGTGAATTGAGCCAGCGTTTCGCGTAGCATCTTGTGTTCTTCAGTTGGGTTGTACAAATCATAGCTTTTGTAATGAGTCATAGTCAGTCCTTAGTTTTGAGAAGGCTCATCTATACAAAGGCTAAGCGCGAAAGTAAATCGCTTACTCTAGCCATTTTTTACGCCTTGCGGAAAAGGTCAAAATCGGGATAGTCTTGAGGGCATGAAAACGATCAGGGCCAGTCATATCGTCATTGGAACAGAATTAACCTCGGGTCAGACCCAGAACACCAACTCCCGCACCATTGCGGAATTTTTACAAGAGATGGGCATCAAGAACCAAATGCACATCGTGGTACCTGATGATCGCAAGTTAATTATGCAATCTTTTGATTTTGCGGACCCAGAAACCGATTGGTTTTTTGTGTATGGTGGCCTGGGACCGACGACCGACGATTTCACTCGGGACATGGTCAGCGAGTGGTCCGGTAAAAATTTAATCTTAAATGACTCTGTTTGGTTGCACGTCCAAAATTTGCTTCGCCAGCGAGGTGTGATTGTTCGAGATTTTCAAAGGCAGCAGGCCCTATTTCCAGAAGGGGCGCACGTAATGGAAAATTCTAAGGGCACAGCACACGGTTTTCATCTAACGGCTCGTGGAAAAGAAATTTTCGTCCTTCCAGGCCCTCCAAAAGAAGTACAAAGTGTATTTGAAAATTACCTGCGATCGTGGGTGCAAACTCATTCACAAACTTCGGATTCCGAGATTACAGAGATTTGGAATACCATGGGAGTGGGCGAAAGCGAAGTCGCATATCAAGTCGAAGCTTTAGTCAAAGATTACGAAGTCGTCGTTGGTTATCGCGTGCACATTCCCTACGTCGAAGTAAAAATCACGTATTTAAAATCACAGCTTCAAAAAAATCGCCCGTTAGTCGATGCTATTAGCAATAAGCTGGCTCCGATTCTAGTTTATAAAAACAAATACCCTTACCCAGATTTTTTCAAAACATTTTTTGAAACGCGTCCCGCACTGACTTTGATTGATGAATACTCTCAAGGTGGAATATTAACTGATTTCCAGAAATGGATTGGTCAATGGGACAAACAAACGGTGGCTTACTTTAATCACCCAGTTTCAACTATGCTGACACCAAAAGGTCCGCTACCGCCGCACATGGCGCGGATATCGATCACTCGATCTCAAACAAGCAATGCCATTGCAATCGTGGTTAAATCAGACACATTAGAATTAGATTTTGAAATTTCATTAGAACCGTATGTAAAAACTGTGCCTGAACGTAAACCGATCGTTCTCAAAGAAGTCATTTACAAAGAACTGATGACCAGAATTTCTGGTCATCATAAATAAATTACTTACTTAACGCAGGCTCCGTCGATTTTGATTTCTTGCCTGACTCGTTTTCTAGAATCGGCTTCAGGAATTTCGCGATTTCACTGCGGGTATTTTTCACAACATGCTCGGGAGTTCCCGTGACGACGATTTCACCGCCGGCATTACCACCATCCGGTCCTAAATCGATAATATGATCTGCCGTTTTAATAACTTCAAGATTGTGCTCGATTACTAAAACAGTATTTCCTTGCTCTGTTAATTCTTGCAATAGCTCCACAAGTTTTCGGATATCTTCAAAATGCAAACCTGTTGTCGGTTCATCTAGAATATAGAACGTTTTTCCCGTGCTACGTTTTGAAAGTTCTTTTGATAGTTTCACACGTTGTGCTTCACCGCCCGATAACGTCGTCGAGCTTTGTCCCAAGGTCATGTAGCTTAAGCCGACCTGATTCAATGTCTCTAGCTTTTTGTGAATGACCGAATGATTTTTGAAAAACTCAAGCGCCTCAGCCACCGACATATCTAAAACATCAGAGATATTTTTATCTTTGTATTTCACGACTAACGTTTCACGGTTATAGCGTTTGGTTTGGCAGACGTCACACGGCACATACACATCCGTTAAAAAGTGCATTTCCATGCGAATTTGTCCGTGACCTTGGCAGGCCTCACAGCGTCCACCTTTAGTGTTAAAACTAAAGCGACCGGGACCATATCCCCTAAGCTTAGCTTCGGGAATTTGTGCGTATAGCTCACGAATCAACGGCAATAATCCAACGTACGTCGCCGGCGTTGAACGTGGGGTACGACCGATAGGTTTTTGATCGATCTCGATCACTTTATCAATATTTTCTAAACCAGTGATAGATTCAAATGGCGATGGTTTCACCTGTGCTTTATAAAATTTAGCAGCCAAGTGTTTGTACAAGGTGTCCATGATCAGCGTACTTTTACCACTACCCGATACCCCCGTTACACACAGAAATAAGCCTAATGGAATTTTCGCATCCACATTTTTTAAATTGTTTCCACGCGCACCTTTGATTTCGATAAATTTACCATTACCTTCACGGCGTTTAGTCGGCATCGGTACGCGTTTCGCTCCACTTAAATACTGACCGGTAATTGAATTTTTATTTTTCTCAATTTCTGCAGGAGTCCCTTGTGCCATGATCTCGCCACCCAGTTTGCCTGCGCCGGGCCCCAAGTCGACAACAAAATCAGCTTCGCGAATTGTATCTTCATCATGCTCCACTAACAATACTGTATTGCCACGATCGCGTAGTTCTCGAATAACTTTTAGCAAGCGATGATGATCACGCGGATGCAGTCCAATACTTGGTTCATCCATTACGTACAGAATTCCGATCAATGACGAGCCCACTTGTGTTGCCAATCGAATACGTTGCGATTCGCCACCAGACAACGTTCGTGCCGTACGATTCAAACTTAAATACCCAGTACCGACTTGCAGAAGATACTGAATACGCGATTGAATCTGAGCAATAATTTTATCAGCTAGATATTTATCACGCTCTTTTAGCTTTTTATTTTTTGTATAGGCTTCTAACCAAGTCTGTAGTTCTGTTAAATTAAAACTCGCTAGTTCTACGATGTTTTTATCCAACAGCTTAACATTCAAGCTTTCTGGTTTTAAACGGCCACCATGACAATCGGGACAGTCTTGAATATCTGGCTCAAACGAATTTTCTTCGTCGTCTTCTGATTGCGATTGGTTTTTTAAAACGTATTTAACCTTTTCTAACTTACGTGAACCTTCGTCACCGTCTGAATACACTTCCTCTTCAACAAAGTCTAACGTACCGAGCCCCTTACATGTTTCACAGTAGCCACGTGGATTATTGAAACTGAATAACCGAGGCTCGAGTTCAGGGAACGCAAAACCACACACAGGGCATGATGATTTCAAAGAAAATAACGTGCGTTTACCTTGAATTGTCTCGATGACCACTTGACCATCAGCCATCTGAATAGCGGTATTCAAGCTTTCCGCAATTCGTGTTTTTACGCTTTCTTTTACAATCACTTGATCGATCACAAGATCGATATTGTGAGCTTTTGTTTTTGTTAACTTTTTAGCTTTATCTAAATCGATGAACTCGCCATCGACTTTGGCTTTGATGAAACCTTTTTTAAACCATTTTTGAAATTCAGCTAAGAACTCACCTTTTTTATTTTGCGCCATCGGAGCTAAAATAAAAACCTTCGATCCTTCACCTAAACGCAAAACTCCTTCTAGCATATCTTGCGGTGTTTGCGATGCTACAGGAATGTGATGTTCAGGACATTCCGGCACACCTACTTTTGCAAATAGCAAACGAAGGTAGTCATAAATTTCAGTAATAGTTCCCACAGTCGAGCGAGGATTGGTTCCTGCGGATTTTTGGTCAATGGCCAAAGCTGGCGACAAGCCCGTAATCGAATCTAGATCAGGTTTTTTTAATTGGTCTAAAAAGTTTTTAGCATACGAGGACAAACTATCGATGTAACGTCTTTGTCCTTCGGCATAGATAGTATCAAAGGCCAATGATGACTTACCCGAACCGCTAAGGCCAGTAAGAACCGTAATTTTATTACGCGGAATTTGGATGTCGATTTCCTTAAGATTGTGTTCCCGCGCGTTTTTTATGGTTATAAAATCATTTATTTTTTCATCTGGCATGAAGTACAAATTCCATAGAGTTCAAGAACGTGATGAGTCAGTTTGAAGCCGTATTGCTTTGCTACTTTTTCTTGATGATCTTCTATGTTTTTGTTCTGAAATTCAACGATTTTCCCGCACGCTGTACATGTCATATGATCGTGATGTTTCTTTGGTGTTAGTTCATAGCGCGTTGGCATAGAACCCATGCGCAGCTCTGTCACAACACGTGATTCCGCCATACCTTTAAGAAATCTGTACACCGTTGCGAAACCCACATCTGAATTGATTTTCTGCACTTTTTCATAAAGCTCTTGCGCAGTGATGTGAACTCGGCCTTCATGCAACGTTTGTAAAATCAAAATACGCTGAGGCGTTACTTTCAAATTCATCTTGCGAATGATTTGTTTTAGATCATCTTCCGTCCAGCTTTCGTCAAAATAACTCGTTTCATTATTTGAAGGAATTGGCAGTACAGTTTCATCGTTGTTATTGTGACGGCTATTGTGTTCGAACATGATCAGTAGTCTCCCTAAGACCAGAGATACTAGTAATGAGAATCATTTTCAATTAGAAATCACCATTGATGCAGTTCAATATTAGCTAAAACTCAAAGTAAGCGACTGCGTTGTGCGAATGCAGAGACTCTAAATGACTGACTTTCCCCTGCCCAGAACGCAGCTGAGGCGCAGTTTTAAGGAACACCGTTAACTTGCGAGCCGCATCTTCGCAGAACATTAAGTTAGCGGCGTTTAAGCGCGCAAACTCTTGCTCATCTTCACGCTTAACGATTCCTTGAGTGGGCGTACCCAATGCGTGCTCAATACCTAAAAACACATCGGCAAAATTACCTAATTCAAACTCGTTGCTAAGGACTACAGATAAATCGAGCTCACTCCTTTGGGCATGCGGAGTCGCAATAAAACCCCGCTGAGCATACCAAGACGTTAATTCGGCACCACTGAATGAACTGTGCTTTTCAAGTTCCGCAATCGTTAACTGATGCGCAAGCGCTGCCGATTGCGGACATGTACTAGAATAATCCAATCTAAATTTCATTTCGGTAGTTACCGCCGCAGAATTAAAAATAAAAGAAAACTGCAGAGGCACTGATTTGAAATAGTTTTTCTCGGACTTCAATGTTTTTACAGTTACCGGTAAAACTAGCGACATTCCTATTTTTGCGTCGGTGCTTAAACCATTTTGCGACGATACTAAGTTTTCTAATAATCCGCGAATACCGGCCAGACTTAATGATTCTCTCTGAATGTACTGAATCAATAACTCATACAAACGTGACATATGAATCCCTTTAGACGGATTCACTAAATTTACAAATATATCAAATTCCGCAATGATATTGCTTTTTACGCCTGCGAGTTCAAGATGGACCGGCACTAGGACCTTTTCCATACCTACCCATTTCAATGGGATTTGGTCAGTCTCTGAGGATTTTTTCATTGCGTCGACTGTGATCATATGATGCTTTATAGCCAATAAGAAAATAAAAGTCTAATGATGAAAAAAATCGTTTTAGCTAGCACCTCTAAATATCGCCGCGAACAACTGGGAACCCTAGGGATTCCTTTTGAAAGTATTAAACCCGTATTTGACGAAGACACTGTTAAACATCAAATCATCGCGGATTTAAAACACCCACATACGATCGCTCAAAGACTGAGTTACGAAAAGGGCGCCTCGATTGCCCAGCCCGACACCATCACTATCTCTGGTGACCAACTTGTTACGTTTGATGGTGATATTCTAGGCAAGCCTGGAACCGTTCAAAACGCCATTGATCAACTTATGCGCATGCAGGGAAAAGCTCACGAGCTTGTGACCGCCTGCACCGTTTTTGATGGATTAACGCCCATCGAGATTTTAAATATCACCAAAATCACGCTTAAATCGTTAACTGTCGCGCAAGTCACGGCTTATGTAAATTTAGATCAGCCACTCGATTGCGCGGGCTCTTACAAAATCGAAAAGCACGGCATTCAATTAATGGAGTCCTTAAAGACCGATGATTTCACAGCGATTCAAGGATTACCGCTTTTATCACTTGCCAAAGTTTTCAATTCCCTGAATATTGCAATTCCTTTTTTGGATGGAAAAACATGATCAGTGCTAAAAATTTCAAATTGTCTCAGGTAAAAAACCAAACTCTAAAATCAATGATTGAAAACGCATATGCCGTTCAAAAAAATGCCTATGCGCCGTATTCTGGTTTTCACATTGGCTCGACCGTAATCGATGCCAATGGAAAACAATATACGGGTTGCAACGTTGAAAATTCATCCTACGGCGGGACTGTCTGCGCAGAACGCGTTGCTATCTGGAAAGGCATTGCCGACAATATGAAGCTGCCACTACAAGCCGTTGTCGTAGTTTCATCTGAACGAGACCAATGGCCGCCATGTGGACTGTGCCGCCAAGTTATGGCGGAATTCTGCACACCCGACACCGTCATCTTTTTCGGAAACAACCGTAAAGAATTTAAAAAGATTCTATTCAAAAATTTACTTCCAGAAGCGTTTTCTAATAAATTCATTTTGAAATAGAATTTAAACGCGTACCGAACAACCGAGTTTTGGGTCAACATACTGGAAGCTCGAAAACGCGAAACCAACAAATGCCCACTTCAACTTATCTAGTCGTATGGTTTCTAATGAATCGTCAATTTTTTTGGAGATAGCCATACTCATCGGCGGATTTTTGTGATTTTGAACCAGCAACGTCAATGTCACCGGAGATCGCCAGGTAAGCTGTTTTGATTTCAGAACCGAGTGACGAGTCCATTTCAAAAATGTATCCACTCCCTGAAACTGCACGCCCCAATCGTGAAAATTAATGCGAATATCGCAGAACTCAGTACGGTCAATCAACTGAGTGAACGTGTTTTTAATATACTGGCTAAACTCCCACCGACTGCTGTGAAACTTCTTACTGGAACTTGATTTAAACTTTGCAATCCACGCATCAACTTCAACCAAGTTAAGCACCATGCCCGATTCAGAATCAACGGGACCGGTGAAACCTAATGTTATTTCTACAGATTCAAGGATGGTTGTGGTCTTGCCCGACAGGATAGGGGCAAACACCCCAAAACGCCTTAGAAAGGTCGGTGTGGTGCTTGCCATCGAAATTTACTCTAGAACAGCTTGATTAATTTGTACTGTGCTTGAACGTCTGAACTGCTGAATCCAGTCGTCTTGCATTTGGTTAGACGCTTGCTGAGTCATCATCTTAGCTTCGTCACGTTTTTTATCTGCTTCTACAGTCTTAGTTTCTTTTAAATGTAGAGCGTACTGAACGTTTCTAACCGTCACTAATTGTTTAGATAACGTATTTTTCGGAGATAATTCTAACGCCGCCATCTTTAATTCTTTTTCTGACAATTTAGGAATTTGCGCAGAATCTAAACCAAAGAATCCCGTCTCTTCCCACGCCAATCCCATTGTTTTCAATGAAGCATTAACCGCATCTAATTGCCCCGCTTTAAGCGCATCCGCTAGCTGAGTTTGCAATCCTTCAAATTTATCCTTACCAATTAATTCAGTCGCGATTTTTCGCTCTACAGTGGCCAGCTCTGCTTTGGCCGCTGGCTTTCTATCCGTCAATTTCACCAACTGAAATGATGTGAAACCTTTAACTGGCACCGAAACTTTACCAACTTCTAGCGAGAACGCTGCTTGTTCAAGTGTCATTTCTTTTTCACCACGAGCAAAGTAACCCAAGTCACCTTTATTGTTTTTTGTACCCACATCATCAGAAAACTTTTGAGCCAACTGTCCGAAGTCTTCAGTTTGCGACTTTTTATGAAGGTCATTGATTTTATCCATTGCCTTCTTTTCAGACTCAGGATTACCCGGAGTAAAATTAGCAACGATAACCTGAGCCGATACTTTTTCAGGTGTGTCATACTGGGAACGATTAGCTTCAAAGTAGCTATTAACACGCTTTTTAAATTCGTCTTTCGCTAGACGTTCAGTCACTTCCGCATCCGATACAGATACTTTTTTACCTTGAGCTTCGCGGTCTAAACGAACAAATTGAATGTTCCATTGCTGACGACTAAGTTCATTTAACTTTTCAACTTCCATTAGTGACGGGCGAGATACTGCTTCGAATAACTGACGAGTACGTTGCGTCTGAACTTGTTTTTTAATTTTGCTTTCAAAAGACGCTGGCGACAAACGGTTCGCTTCTAGTAATTGAAAATAGTATGACGGTTGAAACTGGCCGTCTTTTTTAAATTCATTCATATCTTGGATAAAACTTAGGATCTCTTTATTAGACACCAAGATGTTTTCCTTTTCCGTGGCCTGAGACAATAGCTCGAGCTGAACTAATGACTCTACAGCCTGGCGGCGCATAGCCTTTTGTCGCTCCGGGTCGAAAGTGATCGGCTGACCAAACATTTGTGCATAGTATTCTTGCATTTTTTGAATACGCTGCTCTTCCTGAAGGAAATCCGCTATCGAAATAAATGTACGATTCACGCGAGCGGCATTAGACGCACCCGACATGTTGCTATTGTCACTCGGTAGACCGAAAAAGATAAAAACGATTATAATAGGCAATCCGAACAACAAGGTTCCAATAATTTTCTTAGTGCGATCCCTAGACTGAATTAAGCCTTTCAGCTGATCAAAGGTCGATCCACTATGTGGCGTTACATCCTTCATTGTTTCGGAGTTTTGTTTGTCACGATTGTCGCGGCCTTTTCTTGTATCCATATTTTCTCTCTTTGTTGATCGAGTTCAAATCGAAGGTTAAATAACACCTTTTTTTCTAGCGCTTTTCAAGTCAAAAGTTCCACCAATCCCCTTAAGAAGTGGTGTGCCAATAAGGCCTTATTATGTGTTGCTAGGCTTTAGGTGTTCATTTAGACTTATTTGTACGCACTTTTAGGAGCTCATTTTTGAATTTTTTAAATATTAATATAAAAAAACTAATTTTCTTTGTTTTCGTTCTTGTCATGCCTTTGATCACTATCAACATGGAAGAAAAACAAAACGATTCGGAATGGTTCAAACAACCTTTTTCGTGGCTGGCTGGACATTTTCAAGATTTTTTCTATAACTACAGTGCGGGTGTGAAAACAACGACTGGACAGTATTTGAATTTGATTCAAATTAAAAAACAAAATGAAAATTTGAAGCATCAAAATCAAGAACTAGCCACTCGCCTTTTAAAGTTTGAAGAAATCAATCAAGAAAACGAACGCCTTAAACAGCTTCTTACGTTCCGTGAATCCACAAAAATGGATTTGATCGCAGCCCAAGTTATTGCCCGTGATTTGATTCCAGATCACAGCACAATCACTATCAACAAGGGCACTGAAGATGGCCTAAAAGAAGGCCAAGCGGTAATGACTCTTCAAGGAGCGCTTGGCTATGTATTTAAGCCTCTGCAAAAAACATCTCACATTTTGCTTATGACTGATCGTTACGCCGTTATCGATGGCGTAATCCAACGAAGTCGCGCGCACGGCATCGTTGAAGGCAAAGGTAAAACTGGCGCCGTTCTAAAATACGTAGAGCGCACTGAAGACGTTCGTCCGGGCGATTTAGTTGTGACGGGTGGCCTTGATAATATTTTTCCAAAAGGTTTCCCGATCGCCATCGTGGAATCCGCAGAAAAAAAACAAATCAGCGTATCTTTGAAAGTTGATTTAAAGCCTCTGGTCGATTCGGACAAAGTAGAAGAAGTTTTTGTAGTATTAAATGCAAAGAACCAGGACATGTCTGAACTGGTTCCTCCAACGGAGACTAAAAATTGAAATTTTCGCGCTTGCGGGTCGTGCACGGCCTCATATTCTTTTTTCTGACGTACGCTCTATGTAGCCTTCAAACTGTAGTTTGGTATCAGCTTTTTGGAACGTGGGCGTCTCCTTTTTTCTGCTTTATTTTGTTCGTGTATTTCGGCTTAGACAAAGAAGATTGGAAATCTGTTATTTACTGCTACGGTTCGATTTTTATATACTCCCTATTCACCTACTCGTCGTTAGGTATATTGATGTTAACCTGTTTGTTTAACTACATTCTGTTGTACATTGTTAAAAACCGTGTCTACTGGCCAGGAGCTGCGTACTTTACGTTGATCACTGGCGTATCGATGACGTTGTTCAATGTTGTATATATTATTAACTCGTATTTATTTGAAACGCGCGTATCCCCATTGTTGATTTGGGATCGCCTGTTCCAAATTCTTGCGACAACACTTTTAGCTTACTACGCGTATCCTGTTATCAAGCGTTTAGATATTTTATTTAAGCCAGAGATGCCATCAGAAGTTCACGGAGAATTAAATGGCTGATTATGTCAGTAATCCCGACGAATCGAAAGAGTATTGGGGTCGTTATAAATACATTTATGCCTTAGTCATCACAACGTTCTGTATTTTTTCGTTGCGACTTTGGTATCTACAAATCATTTCCGGTTCCGAACTGAGAGACTTCTCGGAAAAGAACAGGATCAAACAAGTCAAGATTCCAGCACCTCGCGGTCTTTTGCTGGATCGCCATGGAAAATCACTCGTACAGAATTTACCTGGCTTTGAAGCTATCCTGACGCCTCAGTACATCGTAAATTTAGAGGAAATGGCGGCGCGACTGGCACCCATCCTAGCAATGGAACCTGACAAAATTGTGACTCGCGTACAGCGTAGTCGCCGCGTGAATGGACCGTTTGCTACGATTCGTTTAAAAGAAAATTTAAGTCGTGAAGAAGTATTCCGTTTAAAACGTATCAATCTAGACACGCCGGGATTAGAAATTCGCGAAACGATTATCCGTCACTATCCACTGAAACAAAACGGCGCACAGCTATTTGGTTACGTGAGTGAAATCTCAAAAAAACAATTACCTTTACTGAATGAGCTTTACAAAGGCGTATTGAAATTCGAACAGGGTGATATCATTGGTAAGAGCGGTCTTGAGGAAAATTTAGAGCGCGAAGTACGCGGTCAAGATGGCGTCAGCTTTATTCAGGTCGATGCCCATGGCCGTGAAACAAGTCTTAGAAATCCAAACATCATCGGTGACAAAATCACAGATCAAGAAGCGTCCCATGGTAACAATGCTGTTCTAACGATTGATCGTGATATCCAAGAAGCCGCACATAAGTCATTTACTGATTTAAAACGTATCGGCGCGCTTGTTGCGATGAAATCAGACGGACAGATCCTAGCCTGGCTATCGGAACCTTCGTTCGACCCGAATGAGTTTGCAACGGCGATCTCGTCACAAACATGGAGCACATTAGTAAACGATCCGTTTAAACCTTTAAGAAATAAAGTTATTCAGGATCATCACTCACCGGGCTCAACATTTAAACCGCTAGTGGCACTTGCCGCTTTAGAAGAAAAGAAAATCACGGATACACAATTGATTTATGCACCGGGTGTATTCTACTTCGGTCGTCGCCCCTACCATGATCACCAAAGAGGCGGTCAAGGTTATGTTAACGTGTACGATGCCATCGAGAGAAGCTCGAATGTGTTCTTCTATCAAATGGGTATCAAACTTGGGATCGAAAAAATGTATGACTACATTTCCTTGTTAGGGATCGGTCAAAAAACAGGTATCGAATTAGCACGCGAAGTCCCAGGTATTATGCCAAACTCAGCATGGAAAAAACAAAACCGTGGTGAAGAATGGCAAGACGGTGAAAACTTAAGTACAGCGATCGGGCAAGGTTTCGTAAATACGACGTTGATGCAGATGGTGGTGGCCTACAATACTGTGGGTCTTGGCGGTAAAGTTGTTAAGCCGTACGTGATTCAAAAAATCTTAGATCAAGACGGAAAAGTTTTAAAAGAAAACTTCCCGCAAGTACTGCGTGATGTTTCACAAGTGCAACCAAATGGCGTGAAAATTTCTGAAAAGACGTTTGCGATCGTTCGTGAAGGTATGCGCCGGGTAGCTAATGGCGAACGCGGTACGGCCCGTTTCTGGAAAATCCCCGGTGTCGAGATGGCGGGAAAAACAGGAACGTCGCAGGTTATGAATTTCTCGGCAGATCAAATTTACTCGAATTGTGCTTCGAAACCAATCCATATGCGCCATCACGGCTGGTACGTAGCCTTTGCTCCGGCAGTTAATCCCGAAATCACGGTTGGCGTTCTAGCGGAACACTCTTGCCATGGTAATACGGGCGCGGCGCCGATTGTTCGCGATGTGATTCAAGCTTACTTCCAAAAATACCATCCTGAAGTTATTGAAGAAGGCTTAAAGAATATGAAAGCTAAAAAAGCCAAAGCTCCTATAGAGTCTGGAAACGTTTTACAGGAAGGAGAGTAATTTGGATTTATCAATCTCGTTAGAAGAAAAAACACTCGTCCGCCGTTTAGATTGGAATATTATCCTAGTTATCTTGGCCCTGAATGTAATCGGGCTTATCAATCTTTACAGCGCGACTCATGGACCAAACTCAAAAGAGGTTGAGTCGTTGTTTATCAATCAGATCGTTTGGTTAATTTCTGGCTGGAGTATTTTCTTTATTACCACCCTCCTCGACTACGCTATCGTTTCCCGGATTTGTTACTTTGTTTATTTTATCAATCTACTTGCAATCTTGTACGTGGATTTCTTTGGTAAGATCGCCCTAGGCGCCCAGCGCTGGATTGATTTTGGTTTCTTCCGTTACCAACCGTCCGAGACGATGAAACTCGCGCTCATTATGTTATTAGCGAAAGTATTATCGCAGAGAAACTCGATGGGCAGCGGTATGGGCTTTCGTGAACTTCTGGCCCCACTTATACTGGTTTTGATTCCCTTTGCACTAGTTATGAAGCAGCCCGATCTAGGAACGGCCATGATGCTTGTTGCGATCAGCGGATCGATGATTTTATTTACAAAGGTACGTAAGCATCTCATTGTGAGCGCGATCGTTTTAATTTCGATCTCGTTACCAATCGCTTGGGAATATGTGCTTCATGATTACCAAAAGAACCGCGTATTAAACTTCCTATCACCAGAAAACGATCCAAGAAAGACAGGTTACAATGCCTTGCAATCACGTTATGCGGTTGGCTCGGGCCAGTTCTTTGGCAAAGGTTTCCGTAAAGGAACACAATCACAGCTAGAATTCTTACCTGAACGTCACACGGATTTCATTTATTCGGTATTAAGCGAAGAGCATGGATTTGTCGGCAGCTTAACGACGGTCGGTTTGTTCTGTATTCTATTCTTCTTAGTGATAAGGATCGCCTATCAAGCCAGGGATAAATTCGGCGCTCTCATAGCCGTCGGCGTCCTCAGTTACATCTTCTGGCATATGTTTGTAAACATAGGCATGGTTATCGGCTTACTTCCTATCGTGGGGGTTCCTCTGCCGCTGCTATCGTATGGGGGGTCGAGTATGTTGACCACGATGCTTGGACTTGGCATGATCTCTTCGGTATCGTTTCGTCGCTATTTATTCTAGAATTGATCCAAAAAATTCAACTTGCATAAATATGCAAGAAAGCTCATCCATAAGAACAGTCAAATATATTAAGTGGCGAAAATATTTTCAAAAACTCAAGGGTTAATGAACGCGTGTATACTCAATAGGACCAACCTTAGAAGCAAAAGGCTCTTTACCAGGGGATTTAAGTTTTATCCCAGTCTCTCTTAAGATATCACCATTAACTTTAAATTGGCTTGTGACCTCATCGCCGTCTTCAAAAACAATCTTGGTATTTCTATTTGTCTCTGCGTAGTATTTAAACTTTAGTTGTGTTTTTTTAGAAGTTTCCTTCTCACATCTTAAATCTGAAAAAAAATCACAGTTGTAAATGCCCGATCCGTTATCTTTGATCGTGTAGCTGCACAATCGACCTGAAGACGGGGCAATTGGAGTACAATAACCCTTCCAAGTTCCAATAAAAGGAGCACTCGAATCAGCCCAACTCCATTGATAGGTCACAGCAAAATAAATTAATAAAATTTTTTTCATCTTAAGCCCTCCGCGTTCGTAACTTTGTTTCATGCTATTGACGATCAGTTTAATGGTCAACAAAGGAATCAATCTTGGTACGTTGGTAGATTTGCTTAAAATCAATTTCATACGCTATAAACGATTTTTTAGAAGTTGTACCAGCAGTCTAGAAGGTTAAGCAGCTTTAATTCTGGTTACTTGTTTTTATTGATTTAAGTGAGAATTGTTTTAGAAAACTTATAAAGCAAATCTCTATAGTTTAAATTTCGATCGCTCGCGTAAATAGTCTTCCCATAAATTTTTCTCAACCTCCTTTTGCGGCTTGCTATTCTCTTTTAATATAAAGAGCCAGCTCCTATATGTATTTTCACCTTCTGCCAGAAGCATTTTTAATGCAGTTATGTTTTCTGGCTTCAATACAAAATTTTTCTTATATAGGTCTGGGTGAGATTTACTTAGGCGCTCAACGTACAGAACACTGTAGAGCAAAAACAGTGGTAAAACGATCACTGGTCGACTTTCCTCCTTAAAAATTGCGGACTGACCATTTTTTTTTAAAATATTAGAATACGCTCGGGTTGTCAGAATATAAGAGTTGAGCTCATCGAAAAGATATAGCGGTGGTTGGTCTAAATCCGTTAAATATGTCTTTTGAAAAAAGATCAAGCCAGCTAGTTGATTGGAATTTTTCGTGGGGAAGCTTTCAAGTTTAGCTATGCTTCTAAGAGGTAGTGCGGAATCCAAGTCAAAACACAAATTAGAGGAATCTTTTGCGAACCGAAGACAACTACCTTCGCGAATTTCGTGGTTAAGTTCATGAATGAATGTCGCTATACTTTCAAACCAATCTGACGTTTTTCTATCCTTACAGTTCAGCCACTTTGCAGGCCCTATATCATAGTCATCCCATAGCCATGACCACTTCTGCTTGTGAAGGTCAATAATCTCTTTAAATGATGGGGAGAGAACGCCAGCTTGGGATACAGCTGCGAATAGGCACTCTTTAGAACCAACATTTTCAATATTAGATATGCTTCCTTGGACAACTCCGTCAGCCGCAACCGGATTCTGATAAACTAGCAAACGATAACTATTTTTTTCGTAGACACGTTTATTACAAGTTGTTTCTATTAGTTTGGAATTCGCTTTAAGACTATTACTCGAGTTTACGTCGGTATCCGCTAATTTTTCTAACACCCTAAGGACGCTTGAAACTTGCTTGTCTTGCAAACAGCCCAATGTTTCCTTTTTACTTAATGAAGTGCACGCAGACACAACTAAGACTATCAAGATTACTAGTACCTTTTTCATCACGAACTCCGTTTTATAGTGACAGGTTACATCATATAACTAAGTCGCTCAAAAACCCTGCCTCAGCACATACCACAAAAGCACATAATTTCGTTTTAAAGTCAACAATGGCAGCCGTGTTGACCGGCAGAGGCCCATAGCTAGGTCAGAAAGCTCAGTCGCAGGAAATCGTGGGTCGTCGATATTCGTTGGGTTTGGAATGAAGCTCGCCGGGGCAAGCCCCGCAGTTTTATTTTGATTTTAGTTTCGCTTTCTTCAACCCTGACTTTAGCTGCCAAGGAGGCGTGCGAAGGCTTAAGTACTATTCGTATGCAGATGCGGGTGATTAGCGCTAATATTGCTAACGTTAACACTACCAGAACACCCGAAGGTGGCGCCTACCGTATTCGGCATTTAGAATGTGATAAGCATCAAAAATGCGAGATCAAGGAAACCCAAAAGACCCTACTAAAATACGAACCCGATCAAGCCGAACAACAAAATCAAAAAAACGGTTGCGGCCTGGGAAAAACTTTTTATTTGAAGTTCCCTTTTTTAAGGGCGCCGATGCAAGCTCGGTCTTCCTTTTTTTTTGGAGGACGGCATTTTTAAAGACATGAAAAAACGAGTTCCGCAGCCGGCGCGAAGCGCACGGAGAGGACTGTTTGCGGGCGGCCAGCCGAGCTTTTTTTATGTCTTTAAAAATGCCGTCCTCCAAAAAAAGGAAGATCCCCGCATGAAACGAAATAAAGCTATTGAAAAAGGGAACTTCAAATAAAATGTAGGGGGTTTTAAAAAACTACGGGACGAAGAGGCGCCAATTATTTGCCTGGATTAATCTTAACAACTTCGGAAACAATCGTTCCGATTTTAATGCTCGATTCAATTCTTAAGATATACTTTCTATCGTCATCGCTCAGCCAGAAATAGATGTCACCGATGGGCTTGAAAATACCCTTTACTGTGATTTCTGGCTTGATAACAATGGCGTTCATTTCGCCGATTTCTGTGTCTATTTTTTCTTTACGAATCGCTTTGCCTTTGAACACTATGTTTTCACCAGCGTCAGCTACCCGGAACGAGTATTCTTTTCCCACTTCCCATTTGAATAAGCGCATATAATAAGCGGCACTATATACGTTTTGTGAAAACGGTGAAATATCCCATTCTTTCTTTTGCTCTTCTTGGCCATTCTTTTTAGTGAATTTCTTTTCCCAATACGTCGCCTTGTTACTTTTGATATCGAACAAACCTTTAGCATCCTTGATTTGTCCGGACTCCTTAACCGACAAAGTGAAAACATGCGGAACAAATAACAAGTAATCTACGTATGTTGTTGCAGAATCCTTAACGCTATAGAATGACGAGAACATACTCGAAGACTCTAACTCCGTGATGAATGTGTAAGATTTACGGCCATTCACTTCAACATACGGCCCTACCTTTAATCTTAGTTCACCGGCCGCTACCTTAAAGTAATGTAACTCATGAACAACTTCTTCACCTACGCGAAACGGATCTACGGCTGGACGACGTCCATTCATTCCGTCTTTATCTTCGATGTCGTTGAACTCGATGCCCGATACAGGGACGGCCGCTGCCGTTGTCGTTTCTTCAGGTTTTTTTTCGTCTTTGCTAGCTTTACCTTTTTTAGATTTTTTAGCTTTCTTTTTAGACGTTTCTTTTGGCTCTACCTCAGGAACGACTTTAGGTGGATTGGCTTGTAACGAGCCCGTAGGAATATCTGCTACTTCAGTTGCCGTGTCTGGCAATTCTTTAATAACTACTTTTTCTTCAAATTCTGCATTTTTTTTGAAGTCTTCCTCTTTTTTGTCCATCTTCAAAAACGAAGACGTGCAGCCTCCCAATAAAGAGACAGAACAGATTAGAGCTATATAAATTAATACCAAACGAATCACTCGTTTTATTAAATCTTATCTTCCGCGACTAATCACTCAAATTTTTTCCATCGTCTGTGCAGCCACATCCAATGCTCTGGATGTTTACGAATAATATCCTCGGTGACGTTGCAAAAGTGCTGAGTCAGCCGAGCAATTGATGCCTCTTTGTCGTCAGACACCTTATCAGACAAGGCAAGCGCGGGTTCGAATACTACATGCACACGGCCGTCCTCGGCTTCGTAACAATAAACAGGAACCACTGGAGACTGAGTTTTAAGGTGGAATAGAGCTAGACCTTGGGCTGTCCCCGTTCGTCGCCCAAAAAAAGTGGTTTCGATGCCGTACGGTTTACCCATGAACTGATCCAGAACAAAAACGACAAGGCCATTCGACTTAAGAGCTTTTAAAATCTGAAACGGAGTTTTTTCTCCGTGAGGCTCAATATGATGTACCCCGTAAAAGCCACGCAATGAAAACCAAACATCATTTAAATTTTTATTTTTAAAAAGCTTAGTGATCAAATGCAAATTACCCAATTCCGCACTGATCATGTTGGCTGCTAAATCACCGCTACCAATGTGCATACCTAAAAGAAAAACGCCCTTGCCCTGCTGGCGCGCTTCTTCGACGTAATGTTTACCGTCGAATACAATATTTTTATCGCGCCACGGTTTATCCATGTAAGGCATATAAAATAAATCGGCCATACTGCCGGTAAGCAATCGCATACTTCGACGAGCCATTTTTACTTTTTCAGCTTCACTCATATTTGGGAAAACAATACTTATATGATGAAGCACATCGTTCCGACGAAGGCGTAAAATATCGAACCATACGATTCCAAGCAATCCGAACAACCAACGACTATTGCGCCAGCCGATCATGTAGCAAAAGAAAGACATTAAACTAGTGCAGAAATGAAGTAATCGTTTCATAAAGTATTTTGTCCGCTATATTCGGACGCGGTTCCCATTTTACAATACCCAACGGAATATCGCTTGGCCATATATCTTTCAATTTTGTATAATCCTTCTCTGTTGTAAGGAAATGGTGGAAATTAATGGGTTTATCTAAAATTTGCTTAATGTCAGCTTCAGTATACTGGTGATGATCTCTGAATTTCTTTTCAACGACTTCGTATTTTGGGTTTAAATCCTGAACAATTTTTTTAAAATATTCTGGACGCGCAATCGCCGACACCAAAACAAATCTGCGAATAGATGTAAAATCATTTTTCCCAACGACTTGCATTTTGCTCTTGCCCTCAAAATTTAACTGAGGAAAGCCAGGAAATTCAATACAAGTTAATTCAAACTTCCAGTCCACTTGCAAACCCGAAAACGAAATCATTTTTTTTATTTCAGCTAATCGCGCCGCCGGAATGAAGTTAGTTTTAGTCCAAAAAATAATATTAGCTTTCTGATAGCCGATTAAAGGTTCACGGTAACGCCCACGAGGTAGCAAATGATTATCTTCATCCATTTGAGTTACATCGCACAAAAGAATATTGCAGTTCTTTTTCAAACGCAGATGTTGGAATCCATCATCGATAACTACAGCATCGATTTTTTCAGTGCGAACGATTTCTTTCGCCGTTTCAACTTTTTTCGGGCCTACGTATACGGGCACACCCGTCTTTTGAAATATTAATAGCGGTTCATCACCAAATATTCTTCCGTCAGCGGCCTCTGTGTTTTTACCCGGTTCTACTTTCACGATCTGCGAAGACACGGCCTTATAATTACGGCTGACAATACCGACTCGCATACCTTGCGACTGAAGCAAGTTAGCCAAATAGATCAATATCGGAGTCTTACCGGTGCCCCCGACCGTTAAATTACCCACGCTAATGACGGGCATAGACAATGTCGTAACTTTTTTAAAACCTTTTTTGAATAGCCACGTATTAAGCGATACCAGACCAAGATAAATATAGGACAGCAGACTCAATAACCACAACACTGGAAAAAAATATTTCCTATCAGCTTCTAGATCAGGAAAAAGCGCAGACGACGTTATTTTCATTTCGCCTCAATGTACGAGTTTAAAATGCAAACTACTTTTTCTGTAACCTGCCCTTGTCCCAACTGTGTTTTGAGCTGCTTCAATTTAGTCTTTTGCTCCGCATAGACGTCTGGTTTTGAAATCAACTCAAACACTAAGTGCTCAAGTTCATCCGGAGTGGCCTTTTCTTGAAAGCGCTCGGGACTGACTTCAGCATCCATGATAAGATTGGTGATACCAAAATATTTGACACCTTTAACCAAAATTTTTGCGAGTACGCTAGTTAGCCACTTCATACGGTACATTATAACCATTGGTTTTTCTAGCAACCCTACCATCAACGTCGCCGTCCCGGAGGCCGCCAAAATCATATCTGTTAGCGCAATCATCTTGAACGGATCTGTTTTCAGCATAATGAAATTAACTTTGAAATTTTCCAAATACGGCATCAGTTCTTCTTTTTCAAAACTAGGCGCACATAGAATAATTATTTTTAAATTAGATACCTTGTGAGACAGACGCCGAGCCACTTCCAGCTGGGTCTGAAACAACTGTTGCAATTCTCCGTGACGAGATCCAGGCATTAACCCTAGGACAATTTCGTTATCCTGGATTCCACAACGACGACGTTCCGCCATAATCCATTTTTCATCTAACCATTCAGGCTTTAACTCATCGATCAACGGATGACCCACAAACTCATACGGTACGAGGTGCGTTTTGAAAAATTCAACCTCGAACGGAAATAAAAGCAAAACCTTATCGCAATATTTTTTGATTTGAAAAACACGCTTTTGCTTCCATGCCCATACTTGAGGTGCAATATAATATACGACCGGAATATTTCGTTTTTTTAGTTCCTTAGCCAAACGCAAATTAAATCCTGGGTAGTCTAACAAAACAGCTACCTTTGGTGGATTACGATCCACTTCCGCTAAAACGTCATAGAAAACTTTTTTGATTTTAGAATAGTGCTTGGCAATTTCAACAACGCCCATCACCGCCATATCTTCTGAACGACCAAAACGACGAAAGCCGATAGCTTCCATATTATTGGAGCCAACGCCATAGGCATCAACATCCGTACCATTCTTCTTCCATTGTTCTAGAATTCGTTGAGCATACAGAACGGAAGACGCCTCTGCAGATATAATCAATACAGATGGCTTACTCATTTGCGAATGTGTTTATCGATTTTATCGGCCCAAACCATGGCCCGCAATCCATCTTCCGCTGTGATAAGAGGTTTTTTACTATTCAAAACACAGTCTACAAAGTGATTCGTTTCTTCTTGAAGCGCATCAACTTTAGCTACCGTCCAATTTGTTGTTTTGATTTTCTCTTCGACTTTGGTTGCTGACGGATGGAATTCATACATTTCAAGTTCATGAATTCCTGTATTGGCCGTAATCGTTTTTGTTTTGCTGTAGGCTTTTAGTTGACGAACACCTTTACCACTAGAGCGGTTCACAGACATATATACAGATTTCGTCTTTCCGTTATCTAAAACTAAATCGAAATATCCATTCACCGAGTCTGGCTCTTGCGAAACAATCACATCACCGCGAACTGAATGATTCGTAACTTTTCCATTTTGACATAACCAGAACATCAAATCGATGTCGTGAATCATTAAATCAAATACAACAGATACATCCGAACCACGCAGATTAAATGGAGCCCAACGAGTCAGTTCAAAACTGGTAGCCTCGCCGGCCATCTGATTGGCTACTTCCACGATTGACGGATTAAAACGTTCGATATGGCCAACCGTTAAAAACGAGTTCTTTTTTTGGCTAGCTTCAAATAATTTTTCTGCTTGTTCTAACGTTGCCGTCATAGGTTTTTCAACGTTAACAGGAATTCCCGCTTCAACGAACATCAACGCAAGCTCATAGTGAAAACGCGTTGAAGTCGCTATCGTAGCTAAATCTACTTTTCCGATTAAATCTTTTGGATTCGTAAACGCAGCAACACCTAATGAGGTCGCGATCTTCTGCGCTTGTTCAGCGCTGGCATCGCACACACCAACGAGCTCACAGTGGGGATTGTTTTTATATTTCTGAGCGTGAAAGTTACCTAGGTAACCGACGCCAACCACTGCGGCTCTTAGTTTTTTCATTTTCTATTCCTCTGACTCTATTCTTCTAAGTCGGAGCTGTTTCCTCGGGAAATAGCAATGCCTCGCTTAGATTGTTTTACAAAGTTTACTAGATAATCGATATTCTCAGATGGCTTACATTCCGTTGCGATACGCGCATAGGCTTCGTCCAAAGTGCTGCTACCCATGATAAATATCCGGATGGCTTTATGAACGTTAGCTACTTCTTCGCGTGGGAAACCTTTTCTAGCCAAACCGACTTTATTAGTTGCACGCACTAATGCATAGGTACCCTGAGCACGGCTAAATGGCAGAATGTCTTTGTTGATAACAGAACTACCGGCGATAAATGCATTTTTCCCAACTCGCGTGAATTGGTTAAACGCACACACCCCACCGATGGTAACATTATCTTCAACTATACAGTGACCACCCATATGAGTGTCATTGGCGATAATTACGTTATTGCCAATTTTGCAATCATGACCCACGTGCGTGTACGCCATCATGTAACAGTTATTACCGATTTCGGTTTTGCCATCGCCCTTGTTTGTAGCCAAGTTGACAGTAGAAAACTCACGAAATGTATTGTTGTTGCCAATGATTAACTGAGTCGGTTCTGATTTATACGTGATGTCTTGAGGAGGTCCGCCGATAACGGCACCAGGGAAAATGTGATTATTCTCGCCAATTTCCAAGACTCCATAACGGGAGCCTACAGTCGCGTGACCTTCGATAATGGTCCCCTTTCCAATTTTAACTTTACCTTGTATTAAACAGTAGGGACCGATTTCGACGTCAGGTCCTAATTCCACATCGGGACTTAGGACACTTGAAGGATGTACTTTCATATTTATTTATCTTTTTCGAATGCCTTAACAACTTCGTCAGTCAAATCATGAGCTGATTCTACGTAAAGAACCATGGCTGTGTTTTCAAGAACCATTGAGTAGCCTTTTTCTTTAGACATCTTCTCGATGATTTTTTTCATTTTTTCTAGAATTGGCTGAGTTAACTCTTGTTCTTTCTTTTGAATTTCGCCTTGGTTCTTTTGAACCACTTGCTGGAACTTCATCATTTCTTCACGGAATTCATCCTGCTTTTTAGCTAGAACTTCCTCTGAAAGAACGCTTTTCTTTTTTTCGATATCTTCCTGCATTTTCTTTAGGTCGCCCTCTTTCTTTTGCAGTTCTTTTTTCTTTTTCTCGAAATCAGCTTCTAATTCTGTTTTAGCTTTTTTACCAGCTGAAGTCGCTTGAATCGCTTTTTGTAAATTCACAACGCCCGCTTTAAATTCGGCTGCAAACGTATTAAGTGAAAAACCAAGAACGGCTACCACTAACAACGATGACTTTGTCATTTAATTCTCCTATATTCATGCACTGAATTATTATTAAGCCTAGATTAAAATTTTACCCGTGTCTACTCTGCAATGCGAATTAGTTTGATCAAATCGAGGCGCAAATCCTGAGGCGACTGAGGCGTGGCATAGCCACGTCGCAGGGAGACCGAAGGTTTTGCAACGAAGAGTTGGTCAAACTAATTCGCATTGCCCTAAAATGGGGTTCCGATTGAGAACTCAAAGACCACAGCTTCGTGTAAATACTCACGATTTAATGGGAAACCCCACTCAAATCGTAATGGACCAATTGGCGAGAACCAACGAATACCAAAACCCGTATCTGCAAAGAAGCGCTCGTCTACGATCGTATCTTCCGCTTGTCCGACGTCATAGAATGCAACCCCGTACATTTGTGCTTCGCGAATCAACGGGAATAACAATTCACCTTGATACATAAGCTGTTGCGCACCACCGTAGTAACGTTTCGATTTCTCTTCGATATCCGTCATTCCAGGGATGGCTTTTAATTCGTTTTCAATTTTTGTCGATTTAACTTGTCGACCGACACGACCGTAACGGTAACCGCGTAGGCTGTACGGACCACCCAATAAGTATAATTCATTGAACGGAGGCAGACGGTTTGGATCTGTCGATTCAATACGTGCATAAGAAATCGAGTTTCTGAATACTACGTCCCAGAACAATGTTTTAAAGAAACGGAAATCTGCATTTCCTTTGTAATACTCTAAATTACCACCAAATGGTCCTGTTAACGAGTAACCCAACCGAGCATAAATACCCTTAGTAGGACGGAATCTATCATTACGAGTATCGTAGTCTAAGCTCACACCTAACAAACCAGAATCACCTTCTGCTGTGTTTAGAGGGAACAAGTCGTAATCTGTAATGTTGTTACCAGCCGCATCCGTCACATTCGTCAATTTAGTCGCTGTGTAGGTATAACTAGTATTTAAACGTAAATAGTCTCCCAGTGGGTAACCCAAGAATACCGAACCACCCGTACGTGTTTCATTGTAATCTAGACGACCCGAGTTTTCACTGCGGAATACGCGAAAGCCCAGTGACCATAATGAATCACGGAAATAAGGTTCAGTGAATGTAAAGTCGTACACTGAATACTGAGACGCTAAGTTTAAGCTTACGCCCAAGTTCTGACCGCGACCCATGAAATTAGTTTGCTGAACGCTACCTTGCAATGTGAAACCTTGAGCCGAACCGTAACCGGCACCAAGCTGAATCTGTCCAGTATTACGTTCTTTCACTGTGATATCGATATTAAGGATATCTAATTTATCTGGTGGAGTTGATGTCTTGAAATTCACTTCATCAAAGAAACCCAGACGCTGAATATTTTCTAACGATAAACGACGACGAGTTTCATTGTATAGTTCGCCCTCTTTGATTTTCAATTCGCGGCGAACGACTTTGTCGCGCGTTTTTGTATTAGAAACAACGTTGATACGGCCGAAGTAAACTTTATTACCCTTATCGAAATCAAATACGATATCGACCTTACGTTCTGACTCTTTTACTTTCCATTGTGGGTTCACATTGGCAAACGCGTAACCCAAATCCCCGTATTTAGCCTGAAGGTCCGCTAAATCCCGTTGCAATACATCGTAGGCGAAAATCTTGTTTTCATCTAGCTTCATCGTATCTAGTAGTTCTTGCCTAGAAAACAAAACGTCACCCGAGAAGTCGATATCACCCACGTCAAACGCTTCACCTTCATCAATATTAATAGTGATGTAGATGCCTTTTTTATCCGGAGTCACAGTCACTTGCGGACGATCGATTTTAGCTTGGATGAAACCTTTATTGAAATATATAAAGCGGATACCTTGGATCCAACGTTCGAACATATCTTGTTTGAACTGGCCTGATCCCGAAAGACCTGTAAAGTATCCTTCTTCCGCTACTAATTGATCAATAATCAACTGAGACGAGGGAACTTTTTTATTACCTAGAAATGTGATTTTTTTAACTTTAACTCGGTCGTTTTGTTTGACAGTGACTTTGATTTTAACAGTTTCATCTTTAACCACGTCTTCGATGGCGTAATCAATTTTCGCTAAGAAGTAACCTTTGTCTTCATAAAACTTTTGAACCTTTTCTTGGCCTTCTTTAAGTTTTGTAACGTTTAAGATTTCGTATGATTTGATACCTAGAGCGTCGTTTAGTTCTTCTTTTTTAACGTCTTCAGAAACGCCTTCCCAAACAACCTCAGCCACGGACGGCTTCTCTTGGACTTTGAAAACGATCGTTTTATCGCTGCCTACGTTTTCAATATACACGTCTACATTCGAGAAAAAGCCTGTTTTGAAAAGTGTAGTGATATCTTCACGGACTATCGTTTTAAAATCAGCCGCAGAATAGCTTTGGCCTTTTTTCATTTTTAAACGGCTCGTAACCGAGTCTTTTTCGATTTTCTTTTGACCATCCACTTTGATATCGGCGATCGCAACCGATTCACCTAAATTAACGGATTCCATCTTTTTTAGGTTAGAATTTTTCTTGGGCGCTGTTTTTTTTGTTTTGGCCGCTGTTTTCTGATTTAGCGGCTGCTTTTTGACTGGCGTATTTTGTTGCGCCAATGACGGATTTGCAGAGAAAATCAGACTCAAAAAAAGACAGCTCAATGTTAGATAAAATCTTGTCATGTGCTCAGGATATTAGGGCCTATGTGTGACGAGTCACAACCAAAAAAGCGGCGTGTTAGAGGGGGATTATG
>JADHED010000969.1_pt1 | contig 27463 bp, 23 predicted proteins | sample 8952041 | NCBI WGS metagenome assembly JADHED01 (sample SAMN16124423, study PRJNA663239) | bioreactor sludge metagenome | isolation source: sludge (control) | place: India:Bengaluru | collected 2018-09-08
CTTTCGTTCGCGTAAGTTCGCGTAGAATTTCGGGTTTGTTCGTGCTCAGTCGGTAGTTCCAGAACTGGACCGACTGGAGAATCCGCTTCGAATTCCGGGTTTGTGGGCCTCCTCCGGGCGGAGATGCGGACTTCCCGATCGGGAAAATTGCGCTTCGGAGGCGGTCGCTCGCCGAAATCTTCCCGGTCGGTAAGATTTGCCCTTGCGGCTCACCCGTGAGGTCGATATCTTCCCTCTCGGTAAGATATGTTCACTCCCATCATCTCCGCCGCCGACTTCGGAGCCACCCTGGCCCGTGCCCGCAAGGCCCTGGGCCTAACCCAGCGCGAGCTCGCCCTCGCGGTGGGCGTGGGCGAGCGATTCATCGTCGAGCTCGAGGCCGGCAAGCCGACGGCTCAGCTGGGCAAGGCTCTGGCGGCCGCCCGTGCAGCCGGGATGAGCCTGGCCGACACCGCCGAGGTCGCGATCACCCGGCCGTCGCCGCGGCCATGAACCTACCGCTCTTCGCGGGCGGGCGGCTGGTGGCCACCGTGGGGTCGGCCGGAGACGGTCCGCGCCTGCGCTATGACGAGGCCTGGCTCGCCGCGCCCGATGGGTTTCGGATTTCGCTGACCATGCCCCTGGCGACGCCCGAGCACGGGCCGGACGTCGCGATCCCATGGCTCATGAACCTCCTGCCGGAAGGCGAACCCCTGCGGGCCATGACCCGCGCCCTGGGCGTGGCCCGCGACGACGTGCTCGGCCTGATCACGGCCTTGGGCCGCGACCTGGCCGGCGCCCTGACTATCGGTGCGCCGCGCGGACACGAAGCCCCCGGGCTGATCCCGCTGGCCCGGCCGGCCGACCTCGAGCGGATCATCGAGGAGTTGCCGGCCAGGCCGTTCCTAGTGGGCGAGGACGGCGTATCCATGAGTCTTGCCGGCGCCCAGGAGAAGCTGCCGCTGGCGCGGTCGGACGGCGTCCTGGCCATCCCGGTCAACGGCTCGCCCTCGACGTTGATCCTGAAGCCCGACAATCCGCGCCTGGCGGGCAGCGTCCAGAACGAGGCGCTCTGCATGGTGTTGGCCCGTCGCTGCGGCCTGCCGGTCGCCCCTGTGACGACCGGCGTCGCCGGCAAGCGGTCCTACCTTCTCGTCGAGCGCTACGATCGGGCGCCGGAGGGCGGACAGGTCGTACGCCTGCACCAGGAGGACTTCTGCCAGGCGCTGGGTCGCCCGCCCGCGGCCAAGTACGAGCACAACCGATCGGGCATGAAGGGGCCGTCGCTGGCCGAGATGTTTGCTCTGGTGCGCGCACATATGACGGCGCGCGAGACCATGCGCCTGCTCGATGCGGTGATCTTCAACATCGCCATCGGCAACGTCGATTCGCATGCCAAGAACTACTCGGTGCTGCTGGGGCCGGGGCGTCCTGCGCTCGCGCCGCTCTACGACCTCATGTCGGGCCTCGCCTGGGCCAACATCACCCAGAACCACGCCCAGGACATCGGCGGCCAGCAGCGCGGGCGACACATCTACGCCCGTCACTGGCGGCGAATGGCCGAGGCGGCCGGGCTGGCGGGTCCGGCCACCGTGCGCCGCGTGATCCAGGTGGCCGAGCGCGTCGTGGCGGAGCTGCCCGCGGCCGGGGCGGAGGTGGCGGCCATGCCGGCCGGCGCGGACATGCTCTGGCGGTTCGCCGCCGAGATCGGCGGGCGCGCCAGACTGGTTGCAGCCCACGCGCGGGAAGAAGGCGAGGACACTGCAGAGCCGGAACCCCAGGCCGCGATGGGCGACAGCGCCTACCCAACATAACCGAGGACGCCCGAACCCTGAGACCCGACGTGCTGCGTGTCCGGAAGTGGCGGAACGTCTGCGCCGAAGAGCTCGCGCCCGCCCTCGTGGAGATCGGTGCGCCCGATCAGCGCGATCTGCTCGTTGCTGACGCGGCCAGGCGGACGTGGCCGTGCCGGTGATGCAGCTTCGGATAGCGCGGATGACTGCGGGTGAGCGCCCCGCGCCGGTGCGGGTGGCTGTGCGGCTCGCTGCCGGGGGCGTCCGGCGCGTGATCGCACTTGTGATGTGCATCGTGCACGTGGCGATGATCATGCGCCAACAGCTCGGGGGAGCGTCCGTGCGCGTAGCGATCTGACAGGTGGCGCCAGACGCCGAAACCCATCACGTGGGCGGCGATAGCCAGCCGCGCGCTCAGCGGACCCTCTAGCAGCAGGACGGAAAGTGCGGAGCCGATGAACGGCTCGGCGGCGAAGTAGGCGCCCGTGCGGGCCGTGCCCAGGTGTCGGAGCGCGAGCACAAACGGCGTAAGGTTGACGCCCTAGCCGAGGAGGCCGACAGCGATCGCCAAGAGCGCTGGCGCCGGCCACTCGCCGCCCGCCAGGAGCGTCAGGGGCAGGTACACCGCAGCGGCGCCGAAACCTTTGATCGTGGCAATCTCCATGGCGTCGGCCGCGCTGAGCTTGTTCGCCTGACAAAAGGGCGCGCGGCCTCAGTCATGGTAGAGCGAGACGTGAACATCTCCCGCGGGCGTCGTCAACGCTCCGCTCGATCGCCAAAGCCGCCGGACGACCAATCGGCGATCTCGAACCCGCCGGAAGGGCGCGGATCGATCAACGCCCGCTTTCCCGCACCATCGAGTCTCAGCCATTCCAACCCTTGCTCACGGGTCAGCAGGCGCGGCTGTCTTCGCGCCAGCGCGCCAGGACGACCGGGTACCGAATACTCCTTCGCGGGCTGACCTACGACAATCGCGAAGCTCAGCAGATCGCGCGGCTCGCCAGGCAGGCTCGCCCGGTCCCAGATCGCCGGAAAGAAGCGGACGGTGTCAGCCGGCCCCATTGGTCGCCACGTGACCGACCAACCATGGTCCGGGCTACGACCCCGTTCGGACCCGCGAGAATGGACACTGAAGCTCGTGAAGGGCGCCAGCGCGCGCTGGTAACGGTAGGGCTCTCGGAACGCGTGCCGAGTCTCCAGGTTTTCCAGCCGTGCGAGCGCGGTCCCGATCCGCCACGTGGACATCGCGCCATGATAGAAGGAGGGCACGAGCCACCAGCGTGCGAACAGCCACCTCAATCCCGCTTCCGGCGTCTTCGGATCGACCGGGACGAGCACGGGGGCGGTATCGCCGGGGCGGCAGGTGATTCCATGCTTGGAGAGGAGCTGCTTTTGATGAGCGATGAGGGCTTCTGCATTCCCCCCAAGCGCGACGGACATGTCCGCGTTCAGGCGATACTCATCGCACATCGTCCCTCCCATGCCTGGCCCGCCGCCCAATCCTCCAGCCGTTCTCGCCAATCTTCGGCCCTAGCGTCGTGCATTTCGATCAAATCCGGATATCCTCGGGGCATGTTAACATGCCCTGTTTGGGTCGGCTGAGGGTGCGCCCTGGGGCGCGTCGCGTGGGTCAATGGACCGTCGGCCGAGCCGCCGGCGGTCTCCGCGCCACGCAGCCCGATTCCCCCGCAAAGACGGCCTTTCCCAAGATCTTCCCCCATCTCCTGGCTCGCCATGACCGCAAGCAACTCTGAAACCTGGCCGAAGGAGCGCGAGGCCGTCTGCTGCTAGAGGCGCTCCGCAGTCCACAAACTCGGCTCAGCCGCTTGCCGCCGCGCCTCGAGACGTCCGCCGTCCAACAGCGGAGCCGTCAAGCCAAGCCGGCGTTCCCGCCTAACCCAGAGGACGCGAATAGGATGTCGGCGCTGAGCGCGTCCGGGTTAAATCGGCGCTCAGGCGAATGTTCGGCAGCTGGCTCGCTCGGGAGTCACCCTTCCAAAGAGGTTCCCAAGAAAGAGAAGGACGCGCCGAAGCGCGCCCAGTTGCCCAGACAGAGATCTGCTGAGGGGAGAACGCGATAAGATTGTATTCTAGGTTATTAGTCAAGCATCCGCGGGCGGTCTATTCCCTAAGGGGCGCGTCGCAGTCTGATGTATCGTCAATCGCAAAAAGCGGCGTAGGCTGCACCGACGACAGTGCCCGCCAGGGCGCTGGAGCTGGGCCGCAAGGGATAGCCATTTGAGCAAGCCGCAATCCTCGCATCCCAACGACGTGGCAGCGCTTCAGATTGCCCTTTCTGCGGCGCCGTTTCATCGTTGGCTGGGACTGCAGGTCACCGCCCGAACGAGCGAAGGGATCGAACTGCTGATGCCTTGGCGTGACGAGTTGGTTTCCAATCCGGTGCGCCAGACGACGCACGGAGGCATCCTCGCCAGTCTCGTCGATCTGTCGGGGTTTTATGCGCTCCTCGCGAGCGGCGCCACCGTTCGAGCCACCGCTGACCTGCGGGTCGACTATCATCGCGCCGCGACTCCTGGCGAATTGCGAACCCGAAGCCGCGTCGTCAAGGCGGGGCGCCGGCTTTGTGTCGCGGACACCGAAGTTCTAGACACGTCAGGCGTTCTGCTCGCAAGCGGCCGTGGCGCGTACCTCAGCGATTGATCTAGGACCGCCTCGCATCCCAACAAGGACCGCCTCGACCGGCAGGGCGTCACCCGAAAAGGACAGGTGTCGCGAAGCTGCGTAGTATGTAAGGCTCATTACGAAAATCGTGGAGCCCAAGCGCATTATGGTCAAATCAGAGACGATCGTCTTCCGCGGCGACGAAGGGGTCACGCTTGCGGGCGACGCGTATGGCGAGCCTGTTCGCGGTACCGTGCTCCTCGCGCACGGCGGCGGACAGACGCGGCATGCATGGGCCAAGGCTTGTACCAGCTTGGCCGCGTCCGGTTGGCGCTCGGTAAGCGTGGACCTCCGGGGCCACGGGGAGAGCGGATGGTCCCCGTCAGGCGATTACCGTATCCAGCGCTTCGCATCGGACCTCGTTCGCGTCGCCGAGCAACTTGGAGACCGCCCGGCGTTGGTCGGCGCGTCGTTGGGTGGCATCGCCGGGATGGTTGTGGAGACGCAGTCCGCGCCGAACACCTTTTCATCGCTTACGCTTGTCGATGTGACCCCTCAGATGGAGCCCGCCGGCGTCGCGAAGGTCATGGGCTTTATGGCGGAGCGCGTGGGCGTGGGATTCGCCAGCCTCGACGACGCCGCCGACTTTATCGCGGGCTATCTCCCTCATCGGCCACGGCCTACGGATCATTCCGGACTCGCCAAGAATCTTCGACTGCATCCCGATGGGCGTTACAGGTGGCATTGGGATCCACGCTTCGTTACGAGCGTAGCCGAAAGCAGAGGATCCTACGCGACCTCCTCGTTCCAAGACCGCCTGGGCGACATAGCCATCCCAATCCACTTGATTCGGGGTCGCATGAGCGAACTCGTGTCACCTGAGGCCGCTGCGGCTTTCAGAGCGGCCGTTCCGCACGCTCGCTTCACCGATGTCGAAAACGCCGGACATATGGTGGCGGGTGATCGCAACGATATCTTTGTCGATGCCGTCCTTGATTTTCTCAACAGCAACGCGTCGCGCCTCATTTAACTCGCGGCCTTGACCGTCGAATATTGCACTTGCGGGGCCTTCGGCGTGACCTGCTCCCTTCGGCCCAGCTTGTAGAGGTTCGCACGCAAACGACGACGCCGTCGGGGTTTTGGAGGACCCCCAGCCGACGGGTTCACAATCGGGGCGGAGGGGCCAGGCCACGCCAGACCAGCGCTGCGATTTCCTGCGCTGTATGGCCGACGTCATGGGCGGCGCGCGCCCACACCCCGGAGCAGAGAGACGCGCAGATCGCCGCTACAAACACCGGCGAGAGGTCATAGAAGCGCTCTCGCAACTCATCTTTCGCCACCCCGTCCACCTGTCGCTTCCGAAGCAGCTCCCACATCATCCGCCACCGCATCTGGACAGGCTCGCCAGGCGCCGGCGAACGTGGGAGCGCCAAGGGACTCAACGGCTGGAGGTCCTCCCGCAGGTAGGCCTCCGCGAGTCCACGCATGAAAGCGGGAAACCCTGGGCCAAGTTCGCTGCCCTGTGGAAATGCCTGGTCTCGGATCTGTAGCACCAGTCCGATCGTTCGTTGCTGGCAGGCTAAAATGGCGTCGAGCCCGCGCAAAGCGTCTGCCGCCTGTCCTTCGGTGCAGTCAAGCTCCGCAGCAATGCGAGCTGCGGTGACTGCTTCCGCCCCCGCGCGGTTGATCGTTCGCGACACAACAAGCCGAAGACGATCATCCTGGTACATTCCCATCGAATTCGAATGGTTCCTCGACGCGATCAGCGGCTTCGCGTCGCCAAATCCGCCCCCTCGCCCATACGTCAACAAATCCTGCAGGCCCTCCGCGATGCGGCGTCCGTTGAGCAGCTTCCGCGGTTGAGCCTGGGATACGGCGACCGGCGTCCAGAGTGCGAGACCCAGGACAAGCTGCGCCGCTATACGGCAGTCGCAGTCCCGGATCGCTCCCGACAAGCGGCCGGCTTCGAGCACTGAGGCGAGCCTCGACGCGAGGTCTTCAAAGGCTGCCAGCACATCTCGGCGGCGACCTGCAGGTAGTGACCAGATTGCGCCGAGCGCCGCAAAATCGCCGCGCCGCGGATGACAGACTGCACCGGCGAAGGACGTCACCACCTTGAGCGGATTGCTATGTCGGCGCGTGGCGCTACTCAAATAGCTGGCGAGGGCCCGGCAAGATCGCTCATGAACCTGGAAGAGACGATCTGACGGGTCCCCCTCGAGGGAGGAGTTCCCTGAACGCACCGCAAGGACAGCCGAGGGCCAGATCGCACCGGTCGCGTTGAAGCGTGTGGCCGCTTGACCCAGCACTTGATCGTCTTGCGACGGAAGCGGAGGCGATGCGAGCGTGCGCGTCATGGCGACGATCCGGCTGATAATTTATCCCACCGGGCGGAGAAATAGGCAGGCGCGGCAGAATCCTGGCGCGCCTGCCCTGAAATCAGAAGAAGCGGTACTGAAGCTCGATCCCGTAGGTTCGCGGCGGGGTCAAAGGGTAGCTCGTCGCAATGCCTTGGGTGACCGGGATGATGGTCGTCCCTCCGGCCGTGGCTGGGCCGATGTAGCCCGCGCGGCGGCCAGCGACAGCCCCGCCCTCGTAGCCCACGTCATCGAAGATGTTGCGAGCAAAGAGGATGACGGTGTACCGATCATCCTCAGGCGTGAGCGAGAGCCGCGCGTCGACTTGGTCCCAGGACGGCGAGCGGGTGTAAGCTCGATTGAAGATGCTGCCGTACTGTGCGTCGCGCCACGTGTAATTCACCGAACCCGTGAGCGCGTACCCGGGAAGTCTCCAAGTGTAGTTGACGTTCACGGCGATCTTATTCTTAGGCGCGTTGGGAAGCTTTTGTCCTTTCAAATCCTGACCGAGTTGGAAGCCGCCACCGGTGAGGGCCGTGAAGACATCCGCCGCACAGTTGTCGGCCGGCGAGGGCGTGAGCGCCCGGGCCTGGCAATCTGCAAGCGAACCAATCGGCGTGGATCGCGGATCGAGCGCCGCCGGGTCGGCCGGATCCACCGGACCGGCCGCCCGCGTGATGTGAGAGTCCAGATACGAGTAATTGAAGAGAATTTGGAGATCGTCGATCGGTTGCCAAATCGCTTCCAATTCCACGCCTTTGGAGATGGCGCGGGGCACATTGTAAAATACCGACTGCGCTTGAGTGATCCCCCCCGCCGTGTTCACGATCGTCAGCGGAATTTGGGCGTCCTTATACCAATAGTGGAAAACCGCGATATTGGTTTGAAGGGTCCGACCGAAGTTCTTCTTGAGGCCGATCTCAATGTCATCCAGGAACTCGGCGTCTGTATAGGGGTCGGAAGTCAGGGCCGTATCGACGCCAATCCGGAAGCCGCCCGCCTTGTAGCCGCGGCTATAGCGAATAAAGGCTGTCGTGTCGCGATCAGGCTCCCACTGCAGCGTTGCGTTGCCGGTCACGGCGTCCCAGTCCGCGTCGTATTCCCGACGCGCCCGACCCGTTGCGGGGTCGAACGTGAAGTCGCTCGACACGCCCTTGGGCGGTTTCGCCCCCGGAATGAAAAGGGCCTGGGTCAAGTCGATCGCGGGCGTGAACGGGCCCGTTTGCTCCGGCGTCAGTCCAGGCGTGCATGCGAAGAAGGCGAAACAAAGCACGCGCGCCTCTTCCGACCCCGATTTGGTATCTTTGGAGTAACGCAGGCCAACTGTCGCCTTCAGCGTTTCGTTAATCTTGTAGTCAACTTGCCCGTAGATCGCCTGCGACTGCACATGGAACCTCGGCAGGTCGACCGTCCGCTGCATCAGCGGATTCGTCGGGCACACGTTACCGAAGCGCGGACAGCTGGCCCCTAACGGCGCACCAATCTGCGGCTGAGCGTACAGGTAGGTCGAGGTCGGCTGCTTGTAGTGCTCATTCCAGTAATAGGCTCCCACCAACCACTGAAGCGGGCCGTCCGAAGTGGATGCGATCGTGAGCTCGTGGCTCCACCACTCCTCGACTTCCTGATAGTTGTAGAGCTGCTGCGGATAGACAGTGAGGCCACCCGGCAAAGTGAATCGCTCGACGGGCGCCACAGTGTCATCCGGTGGGCGATTCAGCTTGTAGTGATATCGCGTGCCACCGGTCGTGTAGTTGACGTCAAAGTCCGACGCGTGCCAGGTCCACTCGCTGGCGAAGATCAACGTGTCGTTCAGTTTCACCTGGTAGGGGACCGTCGAGGCGAACTTTCGCGGATCGGAGGTCGTGGGATTGGCGCACCCGAGCGGAGAGGGGTTGCTGACGTTGGTCACGCGGCCGCTGCAACCGTAGCCAGGCTCGAGGCTGGTCGCTCCGTTCGCGATCTCGAATGAAGCGAACGGACCAGGGGTTGAGTTGCCGCGAGAACCGGGTCCGCCACTGCCATTTCGCCACTGGATCGTCGAGAGCTTTGCCCAACCTTCGAAGTTCTCGTTGAACTGGAACTTGAGTTGGCCCTCGACGATGCTCGTGTCGATGACATTGCCTTCGTCTGGCTGGCCTGGAACGATATTGTCGTACCAACCCTTTCGCTGCTTCTCCCAATTTGCCGCCAGCCTGAATTGGACGCCGGGGATGGCCGTCCGTCCGGAGATGGCGCCCTCAATGATGTGGCGATCGTAGTTGGCGTACGTCGCACGAACCTCAGCGTACATATCTTCGGTCGGTCGCTTGGACACCAGGTTGATAGCCCCGGCGATGGCATTTCGGCCATAGAGCGTGGCCTGTGGTCCGCGCAGCACCTCCACGCGTTCCAGGAACAGTGGCGACTTTCCCGCCTCGATCGTCGAGGTAGTGTAGATGCCGTCCGAATAGACGGACACTGAAGGGTCGGCGGCATGCACGTTGCTGGTACGCCCGACCCCACGTAGCGACACACGATCAAGCTGGCTTGAATACTGAAGACCGGGCGTGAAATTCGTAAGGTCAGATACCGTGGTGATTCCGAGAAGATCGCGCTTCTCGGAAGTGAATGCCGAAATCGCGACAGGCACATCTTGCAAGTTCTGCTCGCGCCGCTCTGCCGTCACGACCAGCTCCTCGATCGTGTTCGCTGGCTGAGCTTCCGCGGTCCCCGCCGCGAAGACCGCGCAACTTGCAAGCATCGCGGCTTTAGGCCCAAGGACCCAGGAACTCCGTGATCGGCTGCAACCGACAGCGGCAGCGGTTCCTCCTGCGAACGCAGGATTTCTTATCGTTCTCATACGATACTATCCTCCCCGACTTCGTTTGTGATGCGTCTAAACGCGCATTATCGAGGAAGGTCTTCCACGGAGGAGACAACGTCAATAGCCAGCGAGGGAATTGTAACGCTCAGCACAGATCTGGCGCGAACCCACTCGAGGTCATCTCCAGAGTCTGCGCGGGGAGACGTTATCGTTCCAATTCAAAGTTCAGGTTGGACCTCATGCGCTCCAGGATGCGGTGAAGCAACTGCTGCTCGGCCCGCGACACGCCCTGGAAATACACGCCTCGTAGCCATTCCGCCGCGGCGACAAGTTCTGGCACGGCCGAACCTGCCGCATCGCCCGCAAAAATCTGCCATTCCCGCTGGTCGAAGCTGGAGCGCTGACGCCGGACGAGATCGAGGTTCTCCAGCGCCCTCACAAGTTGTCCCAGCGGCGCGCGCTCAATATCCATTGCTCGCGCGAGCGCAGACTGAGAAAGTCCCTGATTTTGGAGGACGTAGACGAGGACTCGCCACTGCGGTCGCGTCAGTCCGAGGCTGCGCACACGCCGGTCGAACCCCTTGCGCATCAAACGTGTCACGTCTGAAACAAGAAAACCGACGTTCTCAATCCGGGCCGCAGCAAGCGACGGCGTTTCGCGGGGATCGACCAGGGAATCGGCCTCCGGACGGCGTGCCCGGCGGGGGGGGGGATCGTTTTGCAGTTTTGTTCGCCACGCCTGCAAAGGTTCAGGTATCCGCGGCGTCATGCAAGCCCGATCCTATCAGGCGGACGAGGTTTTCGCGTGGCCTTCCCGCCCGCGATGCGCGGATACCTCTTGATGTCACTTAAGATCGTATTGTAGCATACATTTGCTTTTGGATTTTGTTCTTCCCAAGGCATCACTGGCGCCGCGCGCTGAAGGGCGCGCGGCGCGCTTTCCGACCATCCTCGAGGCCGCGTGGTCGCAAACCGCAACGTCCTACTTCGCCACGGCTTGGCAGGCTTGCAGCTTGTCCGCGGGTAAGGCTTTGACGCCGTCGCCGAAGGTCTCGACGCGTCCGAATCGGTGCGCAATGACTTTGCACGCTTCGAGAGTGAGGGTTCTGTAGTTCGGCGCTCTGGCCACGCACCGGTTCTCCTCGCACTGGAAGACCGCGCCGCCGGCTACCAGTCTCGTGCGAGCAATGTCCGAGCGCGCCAGGGTCGCGACGACTTCGCCGGCCCCGTAGGCGTTCGATGCGGAGGCCAAGGCGACAGCGGCCACCGCGACCGTCAAGATTTCGGATCGTAACACGGCTTCATTTCCCCGTTAATGGCAACGTACATATAACATATCGTAGACGGCGAGATATCGGGAAGCTCTACGCCCCTTCTGTTCATGGAGGGGCCGCAGCGCTTTCCCTGCAGCAGGGGGCGGAGGCGCCGCTCCGCTCAACGGAGTTTGGTGAGCCGGGATGCAACGCGCCTTCGCGCGTTGCCGCGGGGAATGGAAGGGAGCGAAGCCAAGCGGATTTATCCCGATATTTCAGCAAGATTGAGCTGCGTCTGGAAGCGTCGCGCGGCACATGAACTCTGCAGCGCAGGTCTTGCGACGTTAGCGAGCCCGCCTTCGATCGACGTTCATTCCGCAAACCATCTACGTTGCAATGCCCGCCGCCGCGCTTGCAGATAACATATTGTGCGTTACGTTACGAAGATTGGGCGGGTTGAGGGGCCATGGCCGCTCGTCGATTTGGGTTGGAGGGCCCCAAACCGCACAGCCGCGATGCTGCAACATTCTGGCGCTCCGAAACCGCACTCACAACGATGCGGGAGGAGCGGAAAGGGGAGGATTCATGTCTATTCGGACCTATCTTGGCAGCGGATCGTTGATCGCCTTGTCGCTCGCGATCTCCACTGGCTCCGCATCGGCTCAGACCGTCTCGTCGCCGCCCGCTTCGGAGGTCGAGGAGGTGGTCGTCACGGGCTCGTTCATCGCAGGCACTCCGGAAGACGCCGCACTACCCGTCGATGTGCTGTCCAGCCGCGAGCTCGAAGCTCAGGGCTCGCCGACGGTCGTTCAATTGGTGAAGACGATGACCTCGTCGCAGTCGTCTCTCGGAGAGAGCAATCGGTACAACGGCGGCGCAGGCACCGCCTCAATCAACCTGCGCGGCTTCGGCGCGGCACGAACCCTAACCCTGATGAACGGCCGGCGGTTGGCCGACAGCCCTTCGGCGGCCTTTCAGGGGGGAGGGGCGAATCTCAACTTCATCCCTACGGCCGCGGTTGGCCGGATCGAGGTGCTCAAGGACGGCGCAGCGGCCACTTACGGTTCCGACGCGATCGGGGGTGTGGTGAACTTCATCACGCGCACGGACCTTGATGGCCTCGAGGTGGATGGCGAGTACTCGCTTATCGACGGCTCCAATGGCGACTATCAGGCAAATGCCGCCTGGGGCCGCCAGTTCGAGAACGGGAATGTTCTGCTGACCGCCGGCTACCGCCACCGCTCCCGCCTCGACATCCATGACCGCGATTGGGCGTTGCGTGAGTTCGACAAGGGGGGGTACGCGGGGGCGGGCGGCTGGACCGGCGCGTCCAATCCCGGCCTGTTCCTAGCCGGTGCGAACCTCTTTCGCGATAACGGTTGCGCCGAGCTTGGCGGCGTTCTCACCAACAACGTCACCTATGCTAACCCTCTGAACGGAACCCTCGGCCAAGGCGCGACCGCGACGGTCGCAGTCCCGGTTGGCGCGCAGAACCCCGCGACAGCGACATCGACCTGCCGCTTCCAGTTTTCGAACTATAATGATCTTGTAAACCGCGAGGACCACTACCAGCTCTACGGCGAAGTCAACTTCGAGCTTTCCGAGAAGCTGGCGTTCCACGGCGAGGTGGCCTGGACGAAGAATGACACGCCCGTTCAACGCATATCGCCGGCCAATCTGACGGCGCAATACCCTTCCCCGGTGGTCATTGGGGGCACGTCCTTTTCGCCGACAGCGCCCAGCGGGCCGAACTTCTCGGTGCCCTTCAACATCCCAGCCAACCATCCAGGCTTGCTCGCTCTGCTGAACGACTGCCGTTCACCGCTGACCGCCACGCAGTGCGCCGCGATCCGCGCGTCAGCAAGCAGCCCCGTGGGGGCCCAAGCGGGCGCGCCACTCGGGTCCCGCGGGGTCGATATCGTCCAGTTGGGATGGCGAGCCATCGCCTTTGCCGGCCATCCTCTCAACGCAGACAAGGCGGACCATCAGGCGATCGTAAACGACGCCTTCCGCATTTCGGGCGGCTTCCGCGGCGAGATATTTGGCGGCGTGAAGTTCGACACGGCCATCACCTATATGGAGCAGAAGAACACCACTAACTCCAACGACCTCCTGGTGTCGCGGATTCAGCTCGGCCTACGCGGTTTCGGGGCGAAGGCCGACGACCCGGGCGGCTGCACGGCCGCCGAGACGAGCAACTTCACGTCTGGCGCCGGGAACGCGGCGCTGGGGTGCTATTACTTCAACCCCTTCACCAACGGCACGCAGACTAGCGTGGTGAATGGCGCGTCGAACCCATTTTTCAACGCTGCCGTCGCGAACGACCCGCAGGTCGTGGCCTGGCTTTACGGCAACTACACGAATGTCCTGACGAACCAGCTGCTCGTGGCCGACATGGTGTTCTCCGGTGACACGAACGTCGAACTCCCGGGAGGCCGCATCGCCTGGGCGGTCGGCGCGCAGTACCGCTACAGCCACGAAATTCGGAAGTATGGGGAGCTGTACAACTCGAACGAGACTCCATGCCCAGACCGCCCAGCGTGCGCTGATGAAAGCGGTCCGCTAGAGTTCTTCGGGTCCGCTGTGGATCGGGATGACGACGCCGACGTCAAGGCTGTCTTCGCCGAGCTGCAGGTCCCCGTGCTCGACAATCTCAACTTGAACTTTGCGATCCGCCACGAGGACTACCAAGGCGCCATCGGCTCGACGACCAATCCCAAGGTCGCGGCCAAGTGGCAAGTGACCGACTTCCTGGCGCTTCGCGGCAGCGCCAGCACTACATTCCGCGCGCCCGGTCCAGGCCTGGTCTCAACGGGGTGCAACAACGGGGTGAGGGTTCTGGGGAGCGCCTATCGGGCTTTCCAGAGCTGCGGCAATCCGGATTTGAAGCCCGAGAAGGCCGATACCTTCAACGTCGGCGCAATCGTGGAATTCGGCGGGTTCAGCGCGACGATCGATTACTTCAATTTCAAGTTCAAGGACGAGATCACCGAGGAAAGCGGTGCGCGACTCTACGCCAGCATGTTTCCCGGCGGGACCAACGTAAACTGCGGCAACGCGGCTTTTGCCCAGTTGCAGGCACGTTTTACTTTCGCAGGCGCGTGCGGCGCAGCCAATGTGGCGAGGCTGCGCAGCTTCACGATCAACGGTCCCACGACCAAGACGTCCGGATTGGAGTTCCGCGCGCAGTATGACTGGGAGGGCTGGCTCGACGGGCGTTGGGCGATTGGTGGCGAGGCGACCTATCTGATCGAATACAAGCGCGGAGTGACCAAACTGCTTGGCACCGACATCGCAATTTCGCCCGCCGAGGATCGCGCCGGCCTCAGCGACCTTGTGAACGAGTTCTTCTCGTACTCGAAGCTCCGGGCGAACGCCTTCGCCGCCTACAATAGAGGACCGCTTTCGGTGCGATGGCAGACCCGCTACGCCGAAGGGACCTCGCCTGCCTTCGGCTCGCCGCTCTTCGTGACCGTGCCAAATCCGAGCGCGACGGGGGGGCGGGACCTCGTTCCGGTCGGCAAGTCGAAGGACTTCTGGCAGCACGACCTAATCGTGCGCTGGGAGGCGCCCTGGGATACGACGGTTACGGCCAGTGTGCAGAACGTGTTCGACAAGGATCCGCCGTACGTCCCGAGCCAATACAACTACGACTACACGAACGGAAATCCGCTCGGCCGCGTGTTCGAACTCGGCTTCAAGAAGCGGTTCTAGGGAGCGCTGCGGGCGCCAAGCGCGGTGTCCGCCGCACCTTTGACGCTTCGCGTTCTCCAACTGCCTCGATCGCAAACTGTCGCCGATGCGATCGAGGCGGCGGGCCGGGCTTTGCGCGAGCAGAGATTTGGCGAAGCGAAACGCCTGGCCCGCTTCGTCTTGAAGTCCGATGGCGCCCACGTCGGCGCCGCGCGCCGTCTCGGCTACGCCGTCGTGCGAGAGAAACTCCTCGTTCACGCGGCCGAGCGCTCCGGTATCGCGCCCGGCGTAGCCGGTCATCGGGGCTCGAAGCGCTACAGGCGCTCGCGCTGACGGGGCGGCTCATAGGGCGGGGGCCGCGACGTGCTGCAGACGGCGATCACGCCGGCCCCGTTCCCCTCACGGGCTCGGGCGATGCGCGGCCCTCGTCATTTTTGGTCCTCCAGCTCATTCGCCGACCGATAAAGGGGTGACTCCTCCACCCCGATCAGCACAATCTCGACCACACCTGCTAGGAAGCCGTCCAGTTGACGCAGCATCCGCGATCTCAGGCGCGCGGGTGTCATCCGCACGTGGTTCGCGATGGCGCCCACGACAAGGTCCATGACGAGGCCGGGGTTCGTCGAAGGGGGGAGTTGTCGCCGATCCACCGCGCGTCGCACGATCGCCCGTCCTTCGGCGATCGTCGCCTCCGCGTAGGGCCGCAAGAACTCCAGCACCTCCGGGTGCTCCCCGATGTCGAGGGGCAGGCGCTTATGCGCCCCGGCATAGGGACCGGTGAGGGCGCGCGCGACGATCCAGGCGAGGGCGAGAAGATCGGCACGAATGTCTCCATGGTCGACGCTGCCCACCCGTAGCCATCGCGCCTCGAACGTCTGGCGGAGCAGGTCTCCGCGCTGGGGCCAGCGACGATAGAGCGACGCCTTGCCGACGCCGGAGCTTCGCGCGACGGCCTCGAACGTGAAGCCCGCCCAGCCCACCTCCGCGTAGAGCGCCATCGCCGCGTCGAAGACCCTTCCTTCGATCTCCGGGTCTCGAGGTCGCCCGCGGCCGGGCGCGAGCGAGGCTTCGTCGGCTGAGATTTGCTTGCGCACCACGTCCAACTGGGATTTTCTGACGGTCCCCGTCCTATATTAGAACTCGCCACCGATGCCCATACTCGCTGCGGATGATCGAACGGCTGTGAGGGACGCGGTCGCGAAGCTCTTCGCCGAGTGGAGCCCGCTTCCGAGCGTAAGGTCCGCCATGGAGACGACTAGGGGCTATGACCCCGCGCTCTGGCAGCACCTGGCCGCGATGGGCGTCCTCGGGATCGCGACCTCCGAAAGGTTCGGCGGCATCGGCGGTGATGCTCTCCTCGTCGAAGCGCTCATGGAGGATGTCGGAGCCGCGCTCGTGTGCGGTCCGTTGCTGTCCAGCGCGATCTTCGCCGCCGCGCTGCTCGAGAGCCTCGGCGACGAAGACGTTTCGGCGAGGCTGCTGCCCCAGATGTCGGCCGGCTCCCTGATCGCGACCGTGGCCGTCCAAGGCGTCGCGACGGCGGGGCAGCACGCGGGCAATAGCCCGAGGGCTCGGCGCGAGGCGTCAGGCTGGCGCCTCGACGGCGAAGTCGCCTACGTCATCCATGCGGACGCCGCGCACATCCTGCTTGTGGCGGCCGAGACCCCGGAGGGTCTGGGCGTCTTCCTCGCCGAAGGGGATGCTCGCGGCCTGACGCGATCGCCCCTTTCGACCTTCGACAAGACTCTCCGGCTGAGCCGACTTCGGTTCGACGCGACGCCCGTGCGGCGGATCGAGACGCGCCGCGAAGCGGGCGAGGCCCTGGCGGACGCCTTGGATCTTGCCCGGGTCGCGCTGGCGGGGGAGCAGGCCGGCGGCGCACGGCGGATCCTAGAGATCACCGTCGACTATGCGAAGTCGAGAATACAGTTCGGTCGCCAGATTGGGAGCTTTCAGGCGATCAAGCACATGGCGGCGGACCTCCTCCTCGAGGTCGAGAGCGCCACCTCCGCCGCGCGTGAGGCTGCACGATTGCTGTCGGCCGGAACTTCCTCGGCTGGGGCCGCGATCAGCCTGGCGGCCAGCGCCTGTGGCGACGCCTTCGTGAAGGTGAGCGCCGACGCGATTCAGATGCACGGGGGCATCGCTTTCACGTGGGATCACGACGCGCACCTCTATCTGAGGCGGGCCCGCGCCGACGCCCAGCTCTTCGGAACGCCGGCCTTCCATCGCGAGCAGTACCTCAAGGCCGTGGGGGCCTGACGATGACGAGCCAAACGTCCCAAGGTAGCCAGGATGAGCTCAGAGATGAGGTGCGCGCCTGGCTGCGCGCCAACTGGCCCGGCCGGAGCCGCGAAGCGCCGCGCGATTGGCTCGCGAAGGTCGTCGAAGGGCGGTGGGCCGTGCCGCGGTGGCCCGCCGCGTGGCTGGGCCGGGACCTGGACGACGAACACGCCCGCATCGTCGAAATGGAATTCGCGGCTGTGGGCGCGCCCGGCGCGGGACAGGATCGCACGAACCTCTGGGCGAACACGCTGCTGGCGCGCGGGACCGGCGCGCTGAAGGAGAGACTGGTCCTGCCGCTGCTGCGCGGCGAGGTCGGAATGTGCCTGCTCTATTCCGAGCCGGGGGCGGGATCAGACCTCGCGAGTGTGCGCACGCGCGCCGATCGCCGAGGCGACCACTTCCTGGTGAACGGCCAAAAGGTCTGGACGAGCTTCGCGGCGAACGCGGACTACGGCATGCTGATCGCCCGGACGGACTGGAATGCGCCCAAGCACAAGGGGATCGGCTTTTTCTTCCTGCCGATGAAACAACCGGGGGTGCAGGTGCGCCCCCTGCGGCAAATCACCGGCGAGAGCCAATTCAACGAGGTGTTCCTCACCGACGCGGTTTGCCCCCAGGAGAACCTGCTCGGCGAGGCGAATGAAGGCTGGGGCGTGCTGCAGACCGCTCTCGCCTACGAACGGTCGGCGATGGGGGAAGCGGCCCGCGGCCCGAGACGCGGTGCGGCCCGGTCCGCACCGGACGAAGACCCCTTGATCACGCTGGCCCGGGACTCCGGGATGCTCTCGGATCCTGTGCTTCGCCAAGAGATCGCCAAGGTGCTGATCCTGAAGACGTTGAACACGCTCAACTCGGCCCGCGCCAAGGCGGACATGCGTCAGGGGACCTCTTCGTCGCTGATGAGTCTGGGAAAACTTGCGATGAGCCGCATCCTGCACGAGGAGGCGCGGGTCCGGACCCTCATCCTGGGTGCGGAAAGCCTGCTCGACGGTCCGGATCATCCGCGCCCCGACGACGCCAACTTCCTGACGCTCAACGCCTACTTCACCTCGATCGGCGGCGGCACCGACCAGATCCAGCGCAACATCATCGGTGAGCGGGTGCTGGGTCTCCCGAAGGAACCGGAAGTCGATCGCGACATCCCGTTCCGCGACGTGCGGACAAATTGATTCAAGCGCCAGCACAGGAGGCCGGCATGCGTTGGAACTTCGGAGACATACTGGACGCCGTCGAGCCGGTCCTGCCGGCCGACGCTCCGGCGCTGGTCCATGGCGACCGGGTCATATGCTGGCGGGAGGCCACCCGGGCTTCGAATAACCTCGCCCAAGCGCTCGTGAGGCGCGGCGCCGCGCCTGGCGCCAAGCTGGCGATCTACATGCGCAACCGGCCCGAGTACATGATCTCGCTGGCGGCCGCCTTCAAGGCTCGGCTGACGCACGTGAACGTCAACTACCGCTACACGCCCGACGAGGTCTGGTACATCTTCGATAACTCGGACGCGCGGATCGTGGTCTACGCCTCGGAGTTCCGGGACGCGGTCGCGCACATCCGCGCCAAGCTGCCTGGCGTCGCGACCTGGGTCGAAGTCTCGGAGGACGGAGGGACCGCAGAGTTCGCAGAACCGTTCGAGGCTCTGACCCGGGAGGGTGACGGCGCGCCGCTCTCGATCGAGCGCGCCGGCGACGATCTGCTTTTCATCTACACCGGCGGCACCACCGGCATGCCGAAAGGAGTGATGTGGCCGCACCACGACCTGCGCGAGATCACCCTTCAGGCGGCGCGGAAACTGGGGCCGGTCCCGGAAACCCTGGAGGCGCTTCGCGATCACACGCGCAAGGTCGGCCCGGCGCCCACCGCGCTGATCGCGCCGCCCCTGATGCACGGCACCGGCCTCCTCACCGCCATGGGGGTCCACCTCGCCGGCGGCTGCGTCGTTACGCTGACGGGTGAAGCGTTCGACCCGGTGGAGATGCTCGATGCGATCCACCGGCGGCGCCCCCTGTCGCTCACGATCGTCGGCGACAGCTTCGCCCGTCCCATCCTGAACGCGCTGGACGGCCAGCCCGGCCGTTGGGACGTCTCCTCGGTGGCCGCAATCGTGTCCTCCGGCGTCATGTGGAGCCTGGAAGTGAAGCGCGGACTGCTGCGCCACATGCCCCACGCGGTGCTGAACGACGCCTTCTCGTCCTCGGAAGCGCTTGGCATGGGGACATCGGTCATGACCGGCGCCGGCGAGGTCCAGACGGCGAAGTTCGCGCTGACCGACCGCTGCCGCGTCTTCGACGAGGAAGACCGCCCCGTTGTTCCTGGATCGGGCGTTCAGGGCATGGTCGCGCTCGGCCCGCCCAATCCCATCGGCTACTACAAGGATGCGGACAAGACCGCGCGCACCTTCAGGGTCGTCGACGGCGTGCGCTATTCGATGCCCGGCGACTGGTGCCTGGTCGAGGCCGACGGCAGCCTGACGCTGCTCGGGCGCGGCAACGCATGCATCAACACCGCCGGAGAGAAGGTCTTCCCCGAAGAGGTCGAGGAAGCTCTGAAGACCCATCCTTCGGTCGCCGATGCGCTGGTCGTGGGATTGCCAGACCCGAAGTGGGGGCAAGCGGTCACCGCGGTGGTCGAACTGGTGGCAGGCCAGACACTCAACGAAGCGGATGTGCGGGCGCATGTCCGCACGACCCTGGCCGCCTACAAGGCGCCCAAGCGCATTTTCGTCGCGGACCGGCCGTTGCGCGTCAGCAACGGCAAGGCGGACTATCCCGCCGCGAGAGCGTGCGCAGAGACCGCCGCACTGTCGGCCACTGCGCCCACGCCCTGAAACCGAGGCCGCATCGTCGGCCGGCGGCCGGCACATACAGAAGGACACGATGCCAGACGACACCGAGACGGTCCGGACCGGCGAGCCCCCGTGGAACATCATCCAGACCACCGCGCTGGATCCTTCCGCGCGCGACGACCCGCACAGCCGGTTGAAGGCCTTGCGCCAGCAGTGCCCCGCCATGCGCGACGAGCCGGTCAAGAGCTGGTTCCTGACCCGGTACGCCGATGTCCGGCAAACCGTCAACGACGCCGCCATCTTGCGGGCCTCGAGTCACGCCGAGGACGGCGCGCTCCTGAAGCGCCCTCCGGAGCAGATGCTCGGGCGGCAGGAGAGCATCCTCACGCTCGACGACCCGGACCACGCTCGGGTCCGTCCGCCGCTCGCCCAGGCGTTCTACGGGCGCGTCAACCGCATGAAGCCGCGCCTCGAGGAAGTCATCGACGACGTGATCGGCGCGCTGCCGGGCGGTCAACCCTTCGACCTGATGAGCGACGTCGCCGTTCCGGTGCCGATCCTTGTCATCGCCCATGTGCTCGGCGTCGAGCCGGAGCGGCGCACGGAGTTTCGCGAGTGGTCGGAGGCCGTGATCCTGAGCCTCAATCCCTTCCGCTCACCTGAGCAGGCCGCCCGCGCCGAATGGGGCTCGGCGCAACTTACCGCGTATTTCACGCGGTTGATGGCCGCCAGGCGGGCTTCACCTCAAGAAGACCTCATCAGCGACATGGTGAAGCTTCAGGCGGACGGCGCGCCGCTTTCGGACGACGAGGTCCGGGTGAACCTGTCGGCGCTACTGGTCGGCGGCAACTTGACGACCACCGACCTGATCGGCAACGGCGTCTGGCTGCTGCTGACCCATCCCGAGGAATGGCGCAAGCTGACGGCCGATCCCGCGCTCTCGAGCTCCGCGGTCGAGGAAATCCTCCGGTTCGAAGGGCCGGTCGCCATCACCAGCCGCGTCACCGAGGCGCCACACAGGGTCTGCGGCCGCGAGATTCCCGCCGGCCAGTTGCTCATCACCTCGCTGCATGGCGCGAACCGGGACCCGGACGTGTTCGACGACCCGGACCGCTTCGACATCACCCGCAAACGTGCGCCGCACGTGGCCTTCGGCGGGGGGACCCATATCTGCATCGGCGCGCCGCTGGCGCGTCTCGAGGCCAAACGCGTGCTTGAACGCCTCGCCGAGCGCTTCCCGGACTTGCGACTGACCGAAACGGATCCGCCCAAGTGGCGCACTCTGCCCTTCTTCCACGGTATCGAAACTCTGACGGTGGTCGGCGAGCCCGATAGAGCCGGCGCAGAGGCCGAATGAAGGGTGCGCCACGGCAGCGTCGACGCCACGTAGGCTTCACGCCGCCGCGCCAACGACCGAGGTCGGAACCCAAATGGCCCCGGCCAAGGTCCCATTGCTGCTAGGCGACGCGCAGGCCGTAGAGTTCGACGACGTTGTCGTGGCAGATGCGGTCGCGGGTGGTCGGAGACAGGCCCTGGGTCTGCTCCTTAAGCACCGCCTGGGAGTTGGGCCAGGTGGAGTCCGAATGGGGGAAGTCGCTGGCCCACATCAACCGGCGCTCGTTCATCAGTTCCGTCGTGCTGAACGCGACCCAATCGTCCTGGAACGTGATGTAGATGTGTTCCTTGAAGTAGTCGCTCGGCATCCGTGCGAGCGGTGGGGCCTTCATCCAGTAGCGATGCCGCTTGTAGGCGTGGTCCATGCGATACATGTAGTGCGGCGCCCATCCGGCATCCGCCTCCACGCAAACGACCTTCAACTTCGGATGGCGATCGAACACGCCGCCGAAGATCAGCGTGCCGATGATGTCCTGGTTGCCGCGGATGATGGACAGGAAGCTGTTGATCCGCGGGCCGCGAGGGTTCTGCGCCAGCGAGCCCGACTTCGTCGTGAGGATGTGAAAGGAAAGCGGCAGGTCCAGTTCCTCCGCCGTTCGGAAGACAGGCGCCCAGACGGCGTCGTCAAAGTCGGCCTCGCCCGGATCTCCGGGCATCATCACGCCTTTGAAGCCCATGGCATGCGCCTGCTGCAGCTCGTCGACCCCCACCGCCGGCGTCTTCATCGAGACCTGGGCAAGCCCATAAAGGCGCTGCGGCGCCACCTCGCAGTACCCGGCCAGCCAGCGATTGTAGGCCTCGAAGCAGGCCTTCTTGAAGTCGAAGTCGGGGTGGTTGCAGAGAAGCATGCCGACGGTGGGATAGATCAGCTCGGCCGCCACCCCGTCCAGGTCCTGATCCGCCAGGCGGTGCTTCGGATCCCATCCGCTCCGCCACAGGTCGGCAAACGCGACACCCGACGTCGTTATGTCCTTAGGGTCCTTGCCGGCGGCGGCGAGAAGCCCGAGGGGAACCGGGGTCGGCATCCCCTCGATGACGAAGGCGTCGCCGATGTTGGGGAGATTTTGGATGCGCGGCGCACGGTCGCGATAGGCGGGATCGATGTGATCGACGTAGCAGTTCGGCGGCTCGGTAATGTGCGAGTCCGCGGAGATCGGCTTGCGGAGCATGTTCGTCTCCCTCCTCAAATCCTGTGCTGATCGACCCCTGGCTTCACCCCGCCCAAGCCGAGCATGAGGGCCTGTCGCGGATCGCGAGAGGGCGCGCGTCACCGCTGGCGCCGCTCAATGCGGGTGAAGCTTCACCGGCATGGAGGTGAAGCCCCGAATGATGTTGGAGTAGGTGCGCTTGGGCTCGCCCACGAGTTCGACCTGGCGGAAGCGCTGGACGATCTCCTCCCAAACGATCCGGAGCTGGAGCTCGGCCAGGCGATTGCCCATGCAACGATGTATCCCGAACCCGAACGACAGATGATGGCGCGGGCTCTGCCGGTCGATGATGAACTCGTCGGCGCGCGAAATGACGTCCTCGTCGCGATTGCCGGAGAGGTACCACATCACGACCTTATCGCCCTTCGCGATCATCTTGCCGCCGATTTCGACATCCTCGACCGCCGTTCGTCGCATGTGGGTAATGGGCGTCTGACATCGGATGATTTCCGACACCATGGCGGGAATGCGCGCCAACGGGTCGCTCATCAGCTTGCGGTACTCGTCCGGCGCCTGGTTGAGCGCCACGACGCCCCCGCTGATCGAGTTGCGGGTGGTGTCATTGCCGCCAACGATCAGCAGCAGCAGGTTCCCCATAAATTCGACGAAAGGCATGTCGCGCGTCGCCGGCGCGTGCGCCATCATCGAGATCAGGTCCGGCTGCGGGGGGGCTTTGGCCCGCTCATCCCAGAGCGCCTTGAAGTACATTGCACATTCCAACAGTTCGTCGCGGCGCTGCTCGAAGGACGCAATGATCCCCGTCTCGGGGGAGGCGGTGGTCACGTCCGACCACCGGGTCAGCTTTCGGCGTTCGGCCCATGGGAAGTCGAAGAGCGTCGCCAGCGTCATCGTCGTCAGCTCGATCGAGACGAGGTCGACCCAATCGATCTCCTCGCCGACCGGAAGCCCGTCGAGGATCTCGCCGGCCCGGGAGCGAATGATCGGCTCCAGGAGCTTCAGGTTGCCTGGCGCGACGGCCGGGCTGACGGCGCGTCGCTGCTGATCGTGCTTGGGCGGATCCATCGCGATGAACATCTCGATGGGAACCGCGGCTTCGACGCTGTTGAGATCCTGGATCGCGATCCCGCCCCACTTCGAGTCGGACGACAAGGCCCGGTGGTTCGTGTCGGCCTGGACGATGTGGTCGAACTTTGTGAGTGACCAATAAGGCCCGTTCGCGCTCTCCGCGCAGTAGTGGACCGGGTCTTCGTGTCGCAAGCGGGCGAAGTAGTCCCCCACCACGTCGGTCTGAAACAGGATGGGCTTGCTAACGTCCATCTGCGCGAGCGGGATCTCGTGGGCGCTGAGCCGTCGAGGCGGGGTGTCCAAGGACGGTGCGTTCATGCTGCTGGGCTCCCGCGGAGGCAGGCCTCGGTTTGGTCGTGGGTCGCGAACTTGTCCGTCGCCCTCATCGCGACAGCTCGAATCCGTCGTAGCCTGCCGCAGCCGAGGCCTCGCAGGCCTGGAGATAGAGCGGCAGACCGCCCGGGTAGTTCAGGAACTGCCTGGGCTTCCCGGGGATATTGGCGCCCAGATACCAAGAGTCCGCGTCGGGAAAGAGGGTCATGGCGCCTGCATCCTCGACGTGCTGCGACCAAGCCGCCTGGGCAGAGGACTTCGCCTCGAGGCGCCGGTAGCCGCCGGCGCGCAGAAACGCGAGCAGCCTGACGACGTGCTCGCCCTGCAGCTCGGCGCAGCTGGGGCCGTTGCAGAAGCCCGAGGGACTTTGCGGGCCGTAGAGGAACAGCAGGTTCGGGAACCCAGCGCTGGCCATGCCCAGGTAGGTTGCGGCGCCGGCGGCCCAGGTTTCGGCAAGGCTCGCGCCGCTCGGCCCACGTATATCGATCTGCGTCAGGCCGCCGGTGACCGCATCGAAGCCTGTGGCCAGGACGAGCAGGTCGAGGTCGTGCGCGTGTTTCTCTGTCCGTAGACCGGTGGCGGTCACTTCCACGATCGGATCGGCCCTCAGATCCACGAGCGTGACATTCGGCTGGTTGAAGACGTCGTAGTAGGTCTGCTCAAGGGATGGCCGCTTGACCCCGAACGGATGCGGCGGCTCCGCGGGCGCGAGCGCCTCGGCGACCGCCGGATCCTGGACGCGCTCGTGCACCTTCTCGCGCCAGAAGTCATACGCCGTGCGGTTCGCAGACCTGTTGGTCAGGATATCCCCGAAGGTGGCGGCCCAGAAGGCGAAGCCGCCGGCGGCCCAGCACGCCTCGTAGACGCGTCGACGCTCCTCTTGCGAGACCTCCAGGGCCGACTCGCCACCGATCCGCTTGAAGTCGAACCCCCCGAAGTTGAGCGGCCGGCTCGCGAACCGTTGGCGATAGTCCCGCTTCATCGCCGCTTGGTCCTCTGCGCTCAGCCGTTTCTGGCGCATGGGCAGAGCGATGATCGGGGTGCGCTGAAAGACCACGACGTCGCTGGCGACGGCTGCAGCCTCCTGCGCGACCTGCACCCCGCTTGCCCCAGTTCCCAGAACGCCAACCCGCTTTCCGGCCATGTCGACACCGTCCTGCGGCCAGAGCGCGGTGTGGTGGGCCGCGCCCTCGAAGCGGTCGAGGCCGGGTAGGTCGGGCGTGTAGGGCTTGGCGGCAAACCCCGTGCACATCACGAGGAATCGCGTCTCGAGCGTCTCGTCCGTGCTGGTCCGCACCGACCACACCTGGCGCGTTTCATCGAACCGCGCCGCCTCGACCCGACACCCGAACTGGATATCCCGCCGCAGGTCCAGCTTCCGGTCCACGTAGTCGAAATACCGGCGAAGCTCCGCCCAGGCGGGGAAGCGCTCACTCCAGCACCAGTCCTCCCAGAGATCCGGGTCGGAGTATTCGTAGATGGGAACGTGACTGTCGACCCGCGCGCCGGGATAGCAGTTCCAATACCAGATCCCGCCCAGGTCCGGCGCCGCCTCCAACAGGCGGACCCGGAATCCGAGCTCCCGCAACCGCCTGAGCTGATAGAGGCCACTGAAGCCCGCGCCGACGATGATGACCTCGAAGGGATCTGCGGCTTGCGAGCGGGCGGAATCCGTCATGGCGCGGCCGTCTCCTCCACTGTCGACTCGACGAGCTCGAACCAGGGCGCGAAAACGCCTTCGCCCAGGTCCCGAAAGGCAAGGCGCACGGGCAGCCCCAACCGGAGATCGCCGGGATCGCAGGCCGTCAGCCGTGTGGCGAGCCTGACGCCCTCCTCCAGCTCGACCACGGCGGCGACGTAAGGCACATCTTGCGCGAACGCCGGGTGCATCGCCTGGTGGATGACGGTCCAGGTGTAGAGGACGCCGCGACCGCGCGATTCCGACCACGTGAACTCCGGCGAGCCGCACTGCGCGCACATGTAGCGCGGCAGGAACCGCCAGACGCCGCAGCCCTCGCAACGCTGGAACCGCAGCTCGCGCCGGCGGCAGTAGGACCAGAACGTCTCATCAAGGGGATCCTGGGTGCGGGGCGCCGGGGTCATGCGTCGTTCCGCAGGATGGCGAGACTGCCGTCGCCGAGGTCGCCCCACCCGGTGACCAGGCCCATGCGGGCGCCGCGAACCTGACGCTCGCCGGCGTCGCCGCGCAGCTGTCGCACGGCTTCGACGACGTGGTTTAGGCCCCAGACGTGCGCCTCGCTCAGGAGGCCCCCGTGCGTGTTCAGCGGACGGCGGCCGCCAAGCCGAAGCTGACCGTCCTTGACGACATCGTAGACGCCACCTGGCTCGCAAAGGCCCAGCGCCTCGAGTTGCAACAGCACCACATAGGTGAAGCAGTCGTAGACCTGGAGGAAGTCCATCTCCTCGATCGACACCCCCGCCATGGCGAGCGCGCGGGGCGCCGCATAGCTGAGGCCGATCCTGAACATGTCGGGGCGCGACGGAATGTCGTCGGCCGGATAGGGATGTCCCTCGGCGGCGCCGGCGATGTAGACGGGCCGATGCGGAAGATCCTTCGCCCGTCCGGCGCTGGTGACCACCACGGCGCAGGCCCCATCGGTCTCGAGACAGCAGTCGTAGAGCCGGAACGGCTCGGCGATCCATCGCGCGTTGAAGTAGGTCTCCACGTCCAGCGGCCGACCATAGGTCAGCGCCTGCGGGTTGAGTTGCGCGTGCTCACGACAGGCGAGCGCGACTTCCGCCATCGCCTGGCCCGGAACGCCGTACAGCTGCTTGTGACGCATCGCCAGCCACGCGTACATCTGCACCGGCAGCGTCACCCCATAGGGCAGATAGAAGCCCTGGATCGTGCGGGTCAGGGTGTTCATGTTCATCGACCGCTGCGGTGGCGCGCCCGCCTTCGGCCGCAGCGCGGAGAACCCGTTCCAGCCCAGCACGACGAGCACGTTGTCGGCGACCCCCGTGGCCACCGCCATCGCCGCGTTCTGCAGGGCGGTCGTGGGGCTTGCGCCACCCATGTGCACCGTCGCGGCGTACCGCAGCACGTCCACGCCCAGATTGGCGGCGAGCTCCTCGGACGTGGTGTAGATGGGCGGCGGCGCCATGCCGTCGATGTCGCGCGGCGAAAGACCGGCGTCGGCGATCGCGCGGCGCGACGCTTCCAGCATCAGGTCGACCGCGGTGCGCTCGGAGCCCTTGACGAACGCGGTCTCGCCGATCCCGACGATCGCGGCCTTGTCGGCGAAGTTGAAGCGATCACCGCGCATCTGTCAAGCGGGCGGAATGAGGCAGGAGTGGATGGACTCCTCGCCGTCGATCTGGCGCGCCAGGGTCCGGATGGCCCGCTCGGCCTGCTCGAGGGGAAAGTCGTGCGTGTGCATGATCTCGAGCGGCGTCGTGCGGGCCTGGATCAGGTCGATCGCCTTGCGGTACCCGGACGACGTCACGCCGATCACACCCTTGATGGTGATTTCGTTCAGCACGATGAGGTCCGACACAAAGTCGTCGACGGGCTTGAAGCCCTTGACGCCCGCCAGCACGATCGTGCCGCCCCGGCGGACGTAGCCCAGCGCGTCGCGAACGGGCTCGGTGGCATAGGACGTGACCTCGACCACGACGTCCGCGCCGCGCCCGCCTGTGTAGCTCTTGATGCGCTCCAGCGCCGGCTCGTTGTCGACGTCGATGGTGTGGTCGGCGCCGAGCCTGCGGGCGATCTCCAGCTTGCGGGCGTCGGAGGCGCGACCGGTCACGATGATCTTGCCGGCTCCGGCGTGCCGCGCGGCCACCACGCTCGCCAAGCCACGTTGCCCCGGCCCCAGGATCAGGACCGTGTCGCCGACCTGGGTCTGCGGAACCTCGACCGCCCAACGGAAACCGGCGCCCAGGGGATTGAACATCACCGCGAGTTCCGGCGGC
>JADHED010000970.1_pt1 | contig 27429 bp, 19 predicted proteins | sample 8952041 | NCBI WGS metagenome assembly JADHED01 (sample SAMN16124423, study PRJNA663239) | bioreactor sludge metagenome | isolation source: sludge (control) | place: India:Bengaluru | collected 2018-09-08
CACCGAGCAGGAAGCTGCCTAAAATGCCCGTCCGTCAAACCGATCGGTGCTCTAGATGTCAGGGAGGTGTGACCATGAAGAAAAGCTCCGCCCAGAAGCCCAGGATCGCGGTTTTCAAGTTCGCTTCCTGTGACGGTTGCCAGTTGAGCTTGCTCGACTGTGAAGACGAACTCCTGGCCATCGCGGGCGCCGTGGAGATTTCCAACTTCCTCGAGGCTTCCAGGGCCGTCGAGAAGGGGCCCTACGATGTCACGCTGGTCGAGGGATCGATTACGACTCCGCATGACGCGGAGCGGATTCACCAGATTAGGCGGGCGTCGAGGCACCTCATCGCGATTGGAGCTTGCGCCACGGCAGGTGGAATCCAGGCTCTTCGCAACTTCAAGGACGTTGCCGAGTTCACGAGGATGGTCTACGCCTCGCCCTCCTACATCGAGACCCTCGGAAAATCGACGCCAATCGTCGATCATGTTTATGTCGACTTCGAGTTGCGCGGGTGCCCCATCAGCAAGGGCCAACTCGTGGAAGTTCTGAGCGCCTTCCTCAACAACCGCAAACCTGTCACTCCGGCCTACAGCGTCTGTGTCGAATGCAAGAGAAGAGGCAGCGTCTGCGTTATGGTGGCGAAGGGCATGGGGTGCCTCGGGCCAGTCACACAGGCGGGTTGTGATGCCATCTGTCCTGCCTACCAGAGGGGTTGTTACGGATGTTTTGGCCCCATGGAGGACCCGAATACGGCCTCTCTCTCGGAGTGCTTCACGAGGCTTGGAACTGGCGCGGAAGAGATCGTCCGGGCCTTCAGAACCTACAATGCCGGCGCGGAGCCGTTCCGGCGGGAGAGCGAAATCCATGAGCGCCACTAAGATTTCCGCCGCCAAGAAGACACCTGCAAAGAGATCCGCCAAGACGTTCACTGTCAACGTCGAGGCTCTCGCTCGCGTGGAGGGGGAGGGCGGCATTCTTGTCAAGGTCAAGGGAAACCGTGTGGATAGCGTTCAGTTCAAGATCTTCGAGCCGCCGCGGTTCTTCGAGGCCTTCCTGAGGCAGCGCCATTTCACCGAGGCCCCGGATATCACGGCCCGCATCTGCGGGATCTGCCCGGTCGCTTATCAAATGAGTTCCGTTCACGCGATGGAGGATGCTTGCGGTGTTCACGTCGAGGGCCCGCTCCGCGAATTGCGGCGTCTTCTCTACTGCGGGGAGTGGATCGAGAGCCACGTGCTCCATGTCGCCATGCTCCACGCTCCCGACTTCCTTGGCTACGAAAGTGTGATTCACATGGCCAGGGACCATCCAGAACTGGTGACGAAGAGCCTGCAACTCAAGAAGGCCGGAAACGAGATCGTCACGCTCCTCGGAGGGAGAGAGATTCACCCCATCAATGTCAGAGCCGGGGGGTTCTACAGGGTTCCCACAAGGAAGGAACTGGCTCCTCTCGGAGAGAGACTTCGTGCCGTCCGGCCCATTGCCCTGGAGCTGCTGTCGTGGGCCGGGGGTTTCAAGTATCCAGACTTCTCGGCCGATTACGAGTTCGTCTCGCTACGGCACCCATCCGAATACCCGTTCTGCGAGGGGCGAATCGTCTCGAGCAAGGGAGTCGATATTGCCATCCCCGATTTCGAGCGGCACTTCGTTGAAGAACACGTGCGGCACTCGAACGCCCTGCAATCGCGGAAGGTGGGGGCCGGCCCGTACTTCGTGGGACCCCTCGCGCGCTACAACCTCAACTTCGACCGGCTTCCCGCCGGGATCCAGGAAGCTGCCCGGAAGGCGGGCCTCGGCGAGTCTTGCAACAACCCATTCCAGGGAATTGCCGTCCGGTGCGTGGAAACGCTCTATGCAGTGGACGAGGCCCTCAGAATCATCGATTCCTACGAACCCCCATCCAGGCCCTTCATCGACGTGGCGGCCCGGGACGCCAGCGGATCGGGGTGCACCGAGGCTCCCAGGGGCCTTCTCTACCACCGGTATCGCATTTCATCTCGCGGGCTCATTCAGGATGCGCGCATCGTCCCGCCGACGGCCCAGAATCAGAAAGTCATCGAGGATGACCTTCGAAACTTCGTGGAAACCCGTACCCATCTTCCGCTCGACAAACTGACCTGGCAGTGCGAGCAAGCCGTTCGCAATTACGATCCCTGTATCTCGTGTGCCACGCATTTCCTGAAGATCGAGAGGTCTCCTGTCTGAATCCTCGCACGCTCATCATCGGTGCCGGAAACGGGTCCCGCGGAGATGATGCCGCGGGACTCCTCATCGTGGAGAGACTGAGGCGGCGAAAAAGGAGCATCCCCTTCTCGTTCCTGGCTTTCAGCGGGGACGCCATGGAAGTTGCCGGTTCCCTTGCCGAATTCGCGGCGGTTCTCGTTTTCGACGCCGTGGTCTCCGGCCGCGCTCCTGGGACAATTCATGTGTTCGAGTGGCTGCCCGGGACGCGAATGGCCGGGTTCCGGAACCTCTCGACGCATGCTTTTGGCATCGAGCAGGCCCTGGAGCTTTCGGCCGTTCTGGGCGTTTTGCCGGAGTGTGTCCGGTTTGCCGGGATCGAGGGCGGCAGCTTTGGCGTGGGTGATCCGCTCTCTCCCGGGGTGGAGGTCGCCATTCGCTCCGTCTCCACGGACCGGTTTGTGATGAGATGCCTTTCCCGCGCGTCGAAGAGATCTGGTGCGGGGGCACAAGAGTAAGGAGGGTTTATCGTGACGGGGGAACGTGCGGATATCGGGCTTATAGGGCTCGCCGTCATGGGCGAGAATCTGGTGCTGAACATTGAGAGCCGCGGATTCACGGTCGCCGTTTTCAATCGAACGGTTGGCAGGGTGGATGCATTCACGAGCGGGCGGGCCAAAGGGAAGAAGGTCATCGGAACCCGGTCCCTGGCGGATCTCGTCGCAGCCCTGAATAAGCCCCGGCGCGTCATGTTGATGGTGAAGGCCGGGACTCCGGTAGATGGTTTGATAGATGAACTTCTGCCGCTGCTCGATCCAGGCGACATCATTATTGATGGCGGCAACTCACATTTCCTGGATTCGGTGAGGCGAACGAGGACCCTCGAAGCTAGAGGCCTTCACTTCATTGGCACTGGGATTTCCGGGGGAGAGGAAGGGGCACTTCTCGGACCGTCGATCATGCCAGGGGGCTCCCCTGTTGCATGGCCTCACATTGCGCCGGTTTTCCAGGCGATTGCCGCGAAGGCCGGTGGCGGAGTGCCCTGCTGCGACTGGGTAGGCCCGGACGGAGCCGGCCATTTCGTGAAGATGGTCCACAACGGCATCGAGTACGGTGACATGCAACTCATCTGCGAGGCCTACGGGTTGATGGCGCACCTCCTCGGGATGCGGGCTTACGAGATACACGATGTTTTTGCGGTCTGGAATAAGGGAGATCTCGACAGCTATCTCATCGAAATCACTCGGGACATCCTCGCGTTTCGCAACGAGGACGGGAGTCCCCTCGTCGACGTCATTCTCGACTCGGCGGGACAGAAGGGGACGGGGAAGTGGACGAGCACCGCCGCCCTCGACCTTGGAGTTCCTCTTACACTAATCAGCGAAGCCGTGCACGGACGCTGTCTTTCGGCCATGAAAGATGAGCGTGTGGCGGCTTCGGAGGTCCTTTCGGGCCCCAAAAGAGTGTTCGATGGCAACCGCGGCCTGTTCATCGAGGATCTCGAAAAGGCTCTTTACGCGAGCAAACTCGTCTCCTACGCCCAGGGGTTTGAGCTGCTGCGGGCCGCGTCGGCCGAATACGGCTGGAACCTCAATTACGGCCGTATCGCTCTGCTGTGGCGGGGAGGCTGCATCATCCGCTCGGCCTTTCTCGGCAAGATCGAGGAGGCGTTCAAGGGCCGGCCCGGTCTTGTTAACCTGCTGCTCGATCCTTACTTCGCGGCCAAGATCGAGGGCGCGCAGGACGCGTGGCGCCGCGTCGTCTCGGTAGCCGTTCTCAACGGCGTCTGGGTGCCCGCGCTCGCGACCGCGCTCTCCTGGTTTGACGGGTACCGGAGCGCCCGTCTTCCGGCCAACCTGCTACAGGCTCAGCGCGACTATTTTGGCGCTCATCTCTACGAACGAATCGACCGGCAGAGAGGCGTGTTCTTTCACACGAACTGGACAGGCCGGGGTGGAGAGACATCCTCGTCAGCGTACAGCGTGTAGCCTGATCCGCGAAGCCTAGACTGTGTCCAGGCGGACTATGGCCAGATGGCCTCCTGGCCCGTATGCCAGTCTCTGGTCACGTCGAGCCAGAACGCGAGTCCTGCCCACTTGCCGAAAGACGAATAGAAGCGCTCTATCTCCGGGTCGCTCGTTTGACGCCCCTCGAAGCGAAGATCCGCCACCTTCTTGCGAGACCAGGAGTCGAGCCCGAGTTTCTGATGCCGGCCCAGGAGGCGCAGCAGCGTTTGCGAGGCGTAAGGGCCAAAACCGGGGTTCTTGCGAATGGCTGCCTCGATGTCCTCGTCTGGCAAGTGGGGGTTCTCCCATGCCGCAAGGTCAACCGTCCCCTCGGCAGCCGCACGGGCGAAGCGCAGGAGGAAAGGAGCGCGATAGCCGCAGCGAGCCTGCTTCCTTAGCGTTTCTTCCGAGAGGCGGGTGATGGCCTCGGGAACGGGAAACGCGCGCTCCTTTCCGCATAGCTCGATGAGCCGGGTGACCATGGCCTTCGTGAGGCTCCAGGAACAATTGGTGGTTAAAAGAACCTTGACGGCGTCCTCGAAGAGCGTGGGCGAAGAGAGCATGTGGCCCGCTCCTCGGGCTGCGATCCAGCCGAACCCTTCGCTTGCGCGCGCGGCGCAGAGCGAATGGAAAGAGCCGAGGTCCACATGCCTTTGCAGGACCCGATCGGAGACGGTTTTCAAACGTGATGGCGAAAGACTTTTCGTGCCCGAAGCCCATGTCCCCTTCTTCCCTGCCGTCCATTGCAGAAAGACGGTGCCAGACTCTGTCTGCCACGCTGTGTCCAGCCTGTGTTGGACTTCGTCATAGCGAAACGGCGGCAGGTCGTACCAGCCGTGGCTCCTTGCCACGAGGTCGAGATCACAGTTCGGCAGGTGAACTCTCATCTGCGAGGGACCTCTGCCGGGGCTGCGGGGGGATGTTTCAACGCCATGCCGTGAAGTGTCTGTTCAGGGGACTCGGACATCATTCTCGATATGATGCCAGGTTCGCTGAGCAGAGGACCAGCAGAGGAACCAGAGGCACAGAGAGGCACAGGGACAGGTAATTTTCTGGTATGCTCATGGAGTGAGAAGGGCGCGCGCATTTCCGGTTGATGGGTCGCATACGGGGTTCTTCCACTGCCTCTCCCGCGTCGTCGACCGGCGGTTCATCATGAACGATCCCGAAAAGGAGGTCTTCCGGAAGATCTTGATGCAGTGCGAGGTCTTCTACGGGATTCGGGTTCTGACCTACTGCATCATGTCTAACCACTTCCATGTCCTCGTCGAAGTTCCTGAACCGAAGGAGCTTACGGAGGATGAGATCCTTTCTCGCGTGGCCGCCCTTTACCCAGTGAAGTTTGTCATCGGTCTTCGGAAGGACCTTGACGCCTTTCGGGATGCCGGCCTTCCAGATCTCGCCCAGAAGCGTTTGGATTCGTTCACGCGCCGGATGTGGAACCTCTCGAACTTCATGAAGTCCCTCAAACAGCGGTTTAGCACCTTTTACAACCGGAACAACAACCGCAAAGGCACCCTCTGGGAAGAACGTTTCCGTAGCATCATAGTGGAGGGGGAGGAGAGTGCCCTCCTCACGATGGCCCTCTACATTGATCTGAACCCGATTCGAGCCGGTATCTCAGCCGATCCGGCGGACTACCGTTTTTGCGGCTATGGCGAAGCTGTTGCCGGCGGGGAATCGGCCCGTTCTGGGATCAGCCGTCTCGTGCACTGGAGATCAGGGGCGTGGAAAGAGATGCATTCGGAATACCGCCGGCTTCTCTATGCAACCGGGGAAGAATCTTCTGTTCGCAAGGGGTTTACGAGAGAGGAAATGAAAGACGTGGAAGCCGCGGCAGGGCACCTTCCTGCCGGAGCGGCCCTCCGGCACCGGATCCGTTACCTCTCTGAAGGGGTGATCCTGGGAAGTCGCGGCTTCATCGACGGCTGGCTCCCACAGAACACTTGGCGGTTTGGGAAGAGAGCGCTCAGCCGGGGGGCCTCCCGGCGGCTTGCGGATCTTTCGGGACTGGGTCTTCTGCAAGCGGATCGAACCTGAAGGGCGATGAGCCAAGTGGCCATGTTCTCCGTGAGGAGGCTGAGATTACGGCCTGGCCTGTGGAGCCTCATCTACCAGGGACCTCCGCCGGGGCTGCGGGGGGAACTGTCCCTTCGTGAAGCGGACAGAAGCCCGTGGGCTGGGTGCCATCGAGAAAGACCTCCGTGATTGTCTCGGGGCAGGAACTGGTCGCCAATAATCCGGATGCTGGGTCAAGGGGCACTCGCCGGATGCCGGGAGGATCCGGGAAGGGGAGTTCAAATTCGTGAGCAGGCCGCCTCCTGACGAAATCCGAAAAGATGGGGAGGGCGGCCATGGTGCCGGAGAGGTTGAGACCCCGGTTGTCGTCGAACCCGACCCAAACGGCGACCAGGAGTCTCGGGGAAAACCCGATGAACCAGGCGTCTCTTCCCTCGTTGGTCGTACCGGTTTTTCCCGCAAAAATGCCATGCGCGCCGAGCCGCCGAGAAGACGCTGCCGTTCCGCGGTTGACAACACCCTGAAGCAAGTTGACGGTGACGGCTATGGGAGCGGGCGCGGCCGCGCGAGTAAACGGTTTGTCAACGGGGTGAAAGCTCGTCACGTTTTCGCCTGAAACACCGGTCAGCGCCGTGGGTGTCACCCGGAACCCGCCGTTGGCGAAGGCCGCGTAGGCGCCGGCAATCTCCATTGGCGTGACTTCGTAAGAACCCAGAGCGATCGACGGGTACTCCTTGAGCGGGGATGTGATCCCGCAGGCCTTGGCGATCTCCACGATTTCGCGTCTGAGACTCTCGGTTTCCATGGCGATCCGGATCGTTGGAATATTGATCGATTTTTCGAGAGTCTGACGCACCGTGACCGGACCCCTGAACGACCCGTCGTAGTTTTTGGGAGTCCAATCTTTGTCCGGGCCGTTTCCGAACTCGATGGTGATGGGAGTGTCCTGCAAGACAGTGGCGGGGGTGATTCGCTTCCTGACCTCCGGATTGGAGAACGCAGCCAAGAAAACGAAGGGCTTGAAGAGAGAGCCAGGCTGCCGTTTGGCCTGGACGACCCGGTTGAACTGGCTCTTCTGATAATCGCGGCCCCCGACCAGGGCCCTGATGGCACCAGTGGCCGGATCGAGAGCTATCAGAGCGGCCTGGAGAGGGGCCTGTCCGGCCCGTGGTTTCAGCCGTGAGTATTTTTCCTCGAGGGTTTTCAGGCCCTCCAGGACCGCTGCCTCGGCTGACTCCTGCATCTCCGGATCGAGCGTTGTGAAAATGGAGAGGCCCTCGACCGAGAGTTGTTCTCGCGATTCCTCGAGCTGGCTCAGAACGAAATCAACGAAATGAGGAGCCTGGATGCCAAGGGGCGGCTCTGCCAGCGTGGTGAGAGGGGCTGCCGTAGCCGCGTCGTACTGCTCTTTGGAAATCGCCTGGGTTTCGAGCATCCATTTGAGGACCATCCCTCGCCGCCTCCTGGCGGCCTCCGGAGCGCGAAAGGGTGAAAACCGGCCAGGCGACGCGATGAGTCCAGCCAGCATCGCTGACTCTGGAATATCGAGATCCCGTGCTGGCTTGCCGAAGTAGTAATGGGAAGCCTCTTCCACGCCGGTTACGGAGACAGCTCCACGCTGTCCAAGGTAGATCTCGTTCAGGTACGACTCGAAAATCTCGTCTTTTGAATAACGGACCTCGAGAATGACGGCGAGAAGAGCCTCCTTTGCCTTTCTCTGAAACGTTCTCTCGTGGGTGAGGAAGAGGTTCTTGACGAGTTGCTGGGTGAGAGTCGACCCGCCCTGACGTACGGACCCTCTCGTCAGGTTCCGGAACGCGGCTCCGAGAATGCGGCGGAATGAGATGCCGCCGTGGGAGTAGAAATCCCGGTCTTCGGTGGCGATGACGGCCTTCTTCAGGAAGGGAGAGATCTGGTCGAGCGTGACGAGCGTCCGGTCTTCCATCTTTTGGTCGAACACCGATCCGGCAATCTGTGGCTCGAAAACAGCAAACGGAAGTGACTGCCCGTCATCCAGGCGTCTGATGGCGCTGATCCTCTTTTCAGCAAACTCAAAGAAGACCCGGCCCCCCGAGATCCTGCCTTGCGGTGAAGGGCGGTCATTGACCCAGATGGCGGTGCGGCGCCCGGCCTCGGCGAAACGTCCCGGGAGGAGTTTGGAAACATCTGGAACCTGTGTGTACCGGAGCCGCTCGAGCCGTTCCCTGATTTCCTCCTGGCTCCACGTCTCGCCCGGGCGCACGGCCCAGACTCCAGAGTAGATCCGGGTGGGCAGGTTCCACCTCCGGCCGTCCATCCGTTTTCTGACCGTGTGGTCGTAGAACGAAACGACCGCCGCGAACACGAGAAGCGTGATCAGCGTGAGAATCCCGCCGAAAACAAAAACGATCCGGGGAATGCGGCGGGATCTGGCCGTTCGTCTAGCCAATCGCTCCCTCAGTAGAAGTACTTGGTCTTCCCGGCCCAGGGGCTCTTGGGGTAGTTCTTGTGCAAGAGCTGGTAGGCAGCTTTTGAGAGGGAAGACGTTGTGTCATCGGTGCAGCCGTAGCGCGTGGAACGAACTGCCAAGTGTAGCGCTTCGGCGACCCGTTCATCCTGAGGGTTCCGCTTGCCGTATGCGATCACGATTCCGCTCAGGTAATTCGGGGCGGTTGGAAGAACTCCTAGCTTCTCGAACTCGGCCCTGCCTTTTTCGAGTTCCTCTTTTTGGAGGAAAGGCCACGCGGGCTCGTTCTGTTCCGGGTAGACGTTGACGAGAGTTCCGTCAAGCCACGAAGCGGGTCTCTCCCCGGTGGCGGGCGGCGTGTGGGCACACCACCAGTTGTCGCGGTAGCTATCGATCTTGGCAATGGGCTCACGCCGCGCGAGGCCGGAATTGATCGAGGGACGCAGGGCGGGAAACCGCAGGATGATCAACGCGGCCACGAACTGACGCTCCTCGGTGGTTCGGGCCGATGTGAACTCCGTCAGGGAGGGCGCGAGTTCCCCAACGGCCTTTCCCAGGTCTCGCGCCGCTCCGAGCGCAATTTCTTCGTTTTCCAGAAGCACGGCCCTGACCCAGAGAGAGGAGAGCAGGCGAGAGCGTAAAGCCTGAGGCAGTGCGGGAAACCGGACCGCTTCCTGCCAGCGGGAAAGGGGAAGGGTTCTGTTGAAGACGGTGGCGCCGTCCTCGTCCAGGAGCGGTTCTCTTGTTTCCTTTTTTTCGTGTTCCGCCTCGAGTTCCTGGCCGTCCTCGTCAAACGTCGTGAAGACGGGGACTCGAAGGGCGTGTGTCAGCGCATCGCTGAAGGACTCTGAAACCCGGAAGCGAAGGGCCAGAAACTGATTGCGTGCGGACGAGCCGGGCCGCAGGGTTTTTGATGACAGGATTTGATCGATGCGCTGCCGGGCCTCCCGAAGCTTGCCGGACCCGGCCTCGAGCCGGGCCGTGTGAAACGCCGCCATCAGGAACGGAGGCGTCCCGGGCGCTACTTTCGAACCGGCTTCGATGAGGAGAGGGGTCTCGGGATCAGCGGGGCGTGCCTTCGAAAGCGCGGCCAGGAGCCAGGGGACGGACTTTGATGCGGCAAAGCGCGTAAATGCGCGCCGGCGTGCCTCGTCACTCGAGTTCTGGAAAGTCAGAATCCAGTCCGTCATCTCGTCCAGGAGACCCGGCTCGGGGGCCGGGACAGGCAAATGATCCAGGAGGTAGGTGTACTCCTCGAATGTGGCCAAGAGTTCTGGTCCGGTCCCTTTCTGCTGAAGTTCCCTTGCCTTGACCGTCACCTGGCCCACAGGATCCAGCCGGATGTTCACGAAAGAAAGGAGCCGGCGAGCGCTTTCATGGGTCCGTTTTTGGAGGGGATCCTCGAGAATGGCCTGGAGTTCCGATTTGGCCTTTTCGAGGAGTTCCTTGTTTGGGCTCTCGCCGGTGAGAGTGGCCCAGCGAATGACCGTTCGGGCGGCAAGGAGCGGGGAAAGATCGCGCCACGGTGAAGATGGGTCTTTTGCGATCTCCCGGAAAAGCCCTCCGGCCGTCTCGAACTTGCCAGCATAGAAGTGGGCGGATGCAATTTGGTAGGCGCGGTCGGCGCGTGCGGAGGCGGGGGAAGAAGCGGCCAGCGACTCTGGAATCGATTCAGCACCGGAGCAGTTGGAAAAAACCTGATCCTGAGCGGTGACCCAAGCGCGGACAAGGGAACTGGAAGGTCCATTTGCCTTGATGCGTTCGGTCAGTGTTTCCGCCGCGGTCAAGAAGGATGATGGGGTGCAGTTGACGTACTCGAAGTAAACCCCCGGTTCCGAATTGGAGCGGTTGGGGTAGATATCGGGTCTCGTCTCGGTTCCAGCAACCAGCGCTCTGGCATCGAGCCAGACGGAAAGCGGATCCTTTTCCGTTGGGGTTTGGAATCCTGAGGCCAGGCGTTTGGCCCAGAGAGCCTTCACGGCGGCTTGTCCGGCCTCTCCGAGGGGATTGGCCGAGGAGTAGCGGTAAGCCACTGCGAGATAGGATCTTGCGTATTCCGGGGACAGAATCCCGAGATCCCCCGCGGCGAAGGCGTCGAGCGGGAAATCGGGGTGAGGGCCTGGCGCAAAGACCGCCCGCTCGAAAAACGGGCCGCAGGCCAGAGCCGCGGAAGGAACCAGCAGCAGGGCGGTCAGAAGCAGCGAGACGGCGGTAAGGGCAGGCCTCTTCATGGTGTCCCCCGAAGGATTTATCGGCACGGCAGATGAATCGAGGCGGGTGGCGTCCTCCTAATTGGTTTCGGCGGGCCGCCAGACGTCGATCTTGTCAATTCTTACACGGGAGCCGAGCACGGTGGCTTCATCGCCCGGTTTCTTCCCGAGCAGTGCTTTTCCGAGTTCGGAGACGTACGAGTAGATCCCTTCCTCGGGTTTGGAATCCCACGGTCCGAGGATGGTGATCGTCTTTTCTCCCTCTTCTCCAGTCACGGTCAGTTTGGTTCCGGGCCGGACTTCCGAAGGATCGATCGCACCCGGGTCGAGAGCCCGTGTCAATCTCAGCGCCTGTTGAAGCTGGCCCGCCCGGGCGGAAAGAAGCTGCTGCTTTTCGCGCCGGGCCTTGTATTCGAAGTTCTCCGAGAGATCTCCCTCGGCTGCGGCAATGGCTATTCCCTTCGTGTTTTCTGGAATCTCGACCTTGAGGATGTGTTCGAGTTCGTGGCGTTTTTCCTCGAGGGCCTCTGGCGTGACGAAAACGATCTCCTCCTCCGCGTCCTTGCGCAGGGCCGGGAACTTCATTTCCACCGCCTTGACGAGGGCCGAGACGCGGAAGGACTCCAGTTCGTGGTGCCGGCCGAGGGCGTCGAGGAATGTCCGCGCCTCGTCCTCGGTGGCGATCTTCACGAGCCAAATGGCGGCGAGTCCGGTCCGGTCGAACATCTCGCGGATTCTGGTTCGAACGGCCGAGAGTTCAGACCAGGAAATCGAATCGAGAAGGCGGGAGAGGATGCCCGGGGTGAGGCGGTTTCTGAGGGCTTCATCGGTTCCCGCGCGCTGCGCGAACCAAAAAAATGCTCTCGGGCCGAGCCGGGGGTTCTTGAGGAGCCGGTCAAGTGTCTGCTCGCGAAGCGCAGGGTCAAGCCGGTTCAGGTCTTTGTCGATCGCATCGAGCGTGCGGGTTTCCTCTTCCTTGAAAAACCAGTCCGCGAGGATTCGGGCTGCTTTTTCGGGGAACTTCTCCTCAAAGATCTCGAGCGCGCGTTCACGGGCTGGACGGTCCGTGATTCTCCCGAGGAACGGGACGAGGTTCTCCGGGATGAGTTCCTGGAGCGGGAACGCGAGGTTTCCGCCGGGGGTCTTCTCGATCAGGACGCCGATCTCGAAGGCGGCCGCTGGATCCTCCTTCCGTAGCTCCGCCGCCTCCCTGGAAAGGGACGCCGCCAGCTTCGAAGTGAGATCCGATGAGCGCTTGATGTTCTTGCGGAAGAAATCGAGTTGTTCCAGAAGGGACGACCGCTCGAACTTCTGCAGAAGCTTGGTATCAGCATCTTCGATCGACTGGGACCACTCGATGGTGGCCGTCCGGCCCGTGCCGTGGACGATCACTTGGGGGTGTTTGCGGACCGCACTCCAGAAACTCGTCCAGGCATCGTCGTCCAGGATGCCCTGAACGGCTTCCTTGACGTCTCCCACACTGACGCGTGGACCAAGGGACTGGATGATCCACTCCATGGCTTTCGCGGGTTCATTCTTGAGTTGGGCGCTGACGGCGGCCGGGTTGGTCAGTTTCTCGCGGAGGAAGTGATCTGGCGGGAGCGGGGCGAGGCTCTTCATCGCTACGCCGATCGGGACCGCAATTCCCTTCGCTTTCTCGAAGTCGACGCGCACGGACTCGAGGGCAAAGTTTGTCTCGACGACCTTCCCGACGCCACGGCCGGGCATCGCAACAATTTCCCCGGGTTCAAACGGCAGCCACCGTTCAACCTTCTCCAGTCGCTGCATGCCGTCGAGCGGAGTTTTGGCTTCGCGGAACTTGAAGCGGCCAAGAAGTGATGTGAGGGTCTTTCTCGTGGGATAGGCGCGGGCGATCGCCTCCTCGAAGAGCTTGTGGAACCCATCCGCGGACGAGGGCGTGGCCCCCGCTTTCACTGTCTCCTTGAGGACTTCCCAACGTAGCCGGGCCCAGTCAAGATCAGTCAGCCGGGACCTCAGGGCTGTGTCGGTCGCAGTCGAGAGGTTCTGCAAGCGGTTCTTCTGGCCTGCCTTTGAAAGGCCGCGGCAGGCCGCAAGAAGGAATTCTGAGTGCATCAGAGGATCCTTCAAGGACTCCTGCCATGCCACCTCGATGAGGTCAAAGCGTTTCTCTGAGAGAAGGGACGAAAGCTCGGAAGTCGTGACCACGTCCCCGAGTGTACCGAAGAAGCTGCCCGGGTTCTTCCCGGGGTTGGCAGGGTTCGTGTCCGATTTCTTAGATTCCGGCCACGCTCGAGGGTGCCGACAGGCGATAAACGACGGTGAGAGTCTCGTTTTTCAGCGGTTTGAGGCTGACTTTGAAGGTGATGATCCCCTGATCGTCGGGTTTCATGCCGTGAGTCGATTCTTTTTCAAGGAACTCACTGGTCACGTCATCGATTTCGGAAACGGGGATTCGTTCCTCGAGGGTGAATTCCAGTTCCTTTGCCTCCAGGTTCGATACGAACACCCTCACGGTTCGAGTGATGGTCTGCCTTCCGGTGAGGCGTGCTGTCTCCCGGTGTTCCGTGGCCTCCCTCTTTATGCTGAAAGCCTCGTCTGGGCCCCACCCGAGGACGAACGTCTCCCCGGGCGCGACGAAGCCTATCTCCGTGACCCCTGCCGAGCCGCCGTCCCGAATGAGTTCCACGGGGCCCGCGAGAATTGGGAATGGGGATGCGTTGACGTGCCGTGACCGTCTCAGAACGGCGGCTACCTTCTCGGGGCGCGCAATTCGGCCGGTTTCGGCTTTCGCGAGGAACGCTGTCAGAGGCACCCACGTCATGCGGCCGTCGGGTTTCATCGAAACCTGGGCGGGTGCGTTCAAAAGGCGTGATTCCCCGCCGTCGTCGACTCCGGGAATTTCGTCTGTTAACCTGACTTGCCCTTCACCCGTGGTCGAGATTTCTTGCTCGCGCATAGTGACGGTGGTCTGCCTTTCCGTCCGCTTGCGCGCGCTCAGGATGTCATCCGACAGAAGTGGCGGCTCGGCGCTTCTTGCTGGCCGGGCTGTGGAGAAGGCAGCCTCGACACCCTGCCATGTCTCGCCCGTTGCTTGCCAGGCCGCGGCCCCGAGGGCGAACTTCAGTTCGCCGTCAGTGAGGGTGGCCTGGTGCAGCGGCCGCCACAGGGCACACGGAACGAGGTACTGAACCCTCAGCTCCGCTTCGCAATCCGCGGATGCAGTGACGTCGATGACGAGTGAGGCTTCAAGAACGGGCTCGAAGGGGCCAGACTGCCTGAGTTTGGCCTCGGCGATGGCGATCTTTCGGTCAAGATCCCGGATTGTCGAGGCCAGACTGGCGATCCGTTCCCCTGTTCTCAGAATTGCCGCTTCGAATGACTGGAGTTCGCTCCTCCAAGTGTCGAGAAAAGCCCCCGCGTACTTGATCTCGATTCCGACCGACTCGCTCCTGAGATCCGCCGCATTCTCCATCCTCTGGCGGTGGAGGTCTTCCGCCGCTTTCTGGCCTTCGGCGAGGGACCGTGCGGCCTTGAGTTCGCGCAGGGTCTCGGTCAGCCGGGCCGTTTCCTCTGGCTGTTCGGCCTGTCCAATTCTGAAGCGCCTCTCAACGCGAACATCGTCGATGCGAACCCCTGCCATCGAGACGAGAAGAGAACCATCGACGGCGACTGGAGAGACGCCAGAAATCACCAGCTGCAAAGACCCGCCCGCGAGTTTGACCATGCTCTTTCTTACGACTTGAGCACGGTCCTCGTAAAAGAGGACTTTTCTGACCGGAGCCTCGATCTCTTGTCTCATGCTTCCCTCCGGTTCCCGCCGGCGAGTTCCAGTTTGGAGTCGATCTTGACCGTGTAGGTGTAAGAGAGTTTCTTGGTCTCTCCTGGGTCGAGCGTCAGCCTCCACCGCTTTCCACCCTTGATGATGGGGCCCGGTGCCTGATCGAAGGGAGACCACGGGGGCGTGGCTTCGATCGATGTCAACTCGATCTGGTCCTCCTTGTCCTGAAGAACCGGGATTCGTTCGCGGACATCTAGCTGAATTCCCGCGGGTAGTCTCGATGCGATCTCGATCTCGACCCGGTGAACGAGGCTCAGACCACCGCCCAGAAGCCCGTGGCTCGTCTCATTAAAGAAGGTGTTGCGTGCCACTTTCACGGCTTCCTCGACGCCCAGACCGAGGACAGCCTCTCCCCCGGCGGGGATGGTCTTGAGAGGAGTTCGTAGAAGGAATTCATCCCCCAGATAGACATCTGCCCCACCGGCCAGGAGCGGGACCGCGAGAGGGTTCATGATGCGGGCCGCCCGGAATGCCTCGAGGCTCTCTCGCGGGGCCGTGACGATCTCGAACTGGACGCTCGCGCTTTTCTCGAAAAGCCCAACGTTGTGGAGCGCGCCATCGCAAGGAACCTCGACGAAAGCCTCCGAATCGTAGCGGTAGTCGAAAAAAACAATCGACTCTTTGATGGGCCGGGTGCCGGAGGGCAGATCCATCGTGAGAAGGGGCGCGCCAGCGCCCGAGAGCTTCTGTTGGAGCGCGTCAAGCACTGGTTTTGGGAAACTGGCGGGAATCAACTGATCCTGAAGGGTCATCCGGCGCAGACGCCCCCTTAGCCCGGGGGCGGCGGTGAGCCCTTGCAAGATGAGGGCCCCGAAGTTCGAGTCCCTGGGCCGTAAGCTGGCCTGGGGCTCTGGAGCCGCCTGCACATCGGTCGCGGGGGAGGACTCATCAGCGGCTCCCGATGCGGTTTTGAAGCTTGCTGCAAGGGTGGCGGCTTCCCTTCGAAGGGGCTTGGCATCCTCCATTTCAGGAGGCGTAGCGGGGACGCTGCGAGAACGGAGTTTGGGGGCGGCGGGTTGCGAAGGAGCCGCGACGGCGCCAGGAGGCACGAGCGAGGGTTGGATCGATGGCGGGGGGATGGGAATCGGCTCAGGGATACTCTTCTCCTTGGCAAGTTCTGTGTGAGGGAGGGCGAGTGCCACTGGGCGGGCTTGCTCCGGTGCGGGAATGCGGGCAGGTTTCTTCAGAATCATCTGGTCGTACGAAGAGAACAACTCCTCGAGTCCCGCGGGAACTTCACGGTATCCCGAGGATGCGGGAGGGGGTTGCCGCCGGCCGATCCGCAAGGAGGCCAGATCTGGAATCGACTTCACGTCCAGCGGCTCGGCGGTCGAAACGCTCAACCGCACGTGTTCCCATGCTTCTCCCGTGGATTGGGTCACGAGCGCCCTGAGGCTCACAGAGGCCCGGTTCTCTTTTGGAAAGATCCGAAAGACGTAGGAAGGAACCCACCGCGCCAGGGAGACGCGGTATTCGATCTGGATCTCGATAGTTTCTCCGGCCGGACCGGATAGCTGGAAAAGGACCTTCTTCCGCACTTTGTCGGCCAGGGCAGACTCTCGCTTACGCGTCTCCGAGAACTCGCGTTTTAAGCGGGCCACGCGTTCCCGGGCGGCTGTCAGTTCCGTGTTCAGCTTCTGTCTTTGGGCTGCTGCCTCCAGACCGGCCTCGCGCAGCCAGGAAAGAAGCCCTGTCCATGCCGCTGCCGGGGCGGGCCTGGGGGGCTCGTCCTTGACTGGTGTCGGCAAGGAGAGAGGGATTCTCTCTCGCCGGGCCTGCTCGGCTGTGAGGGTTAGAAGGGAGCGCTCGAGGCCGGCGGCATCCTCTTCAGCTTTCCGTATTGCCGCTTCCAGTTCCGGCTCTGCAACCTCCCCCTCGGGCGGGAAAGAGAAAACGGCCTTGACGCCGCTGGCAAAGCTTTTTCCGCTTGCTCGCACTCGAACGCTGCTCTCTTCCAGCGAAAGGGGAAGACCATCGATACAGAACTGAGCCGGCAGCGCGGTCGCCTGAACGGTTCCCGACCGGGTGATAACGGCCCCCGACCGGTAGACGCAGACGTGAGAGATCGACGTGGAGACAGTGGATGCAAGAACCTCGCTCATCCAGTTCCCCCTAATACAAATACAGCATACACAAAAGAGGCTGATGGAAAGCAAAGGGACAGGCAATTTTATGGTAAACTTCGCGGTATGCGACGGGGACGAGCATTTCCGGTGGAGGGGTCACATGCGGGGTTCTTCCACTGCGTGTCTCGTGTCGTGGACAGGAGATTCATCTTTGGGGAGCCGGAAAAAGAGGTGTTCCGTGGGATTCTGAGAAAGTGCGAGATCTTCTACGGTCTCAGGGTTTTGACCTACTGTGTCATGTCTAACCACTTCCACATCCTCCTCGAAGTGCCGGAACCTCAGGAACTTCGTGAGGAGGATGTCCTTCTTCGTGTTGCCTCGCTTTACCCAGAGAAGTTCGTCATCAGCCTCCGGCGGGACATAAGGGCCTTTCGTGATGCGGGGTTGGGGGAGCGGGCTCAGGCCCTCCTGGACAACTTTACCCGCCGGATGTGGAGCCTTTCCAACTTCATGAAGTCGCTCAAGCAGCGATTCAGTAGCTTCTATAACCGGAATCACAAGCGGTCTGGAACTCTCTGGGAGGAACGCTTCCGAAGTGTCATCGTTGAGGGGGAGGAGGCCGCCCTCCTGACGATGGCGCTCTACATTGACTTGAACCCGGTTCGTGCTGGCATCGTCCCTGACCCAGCTGACTATTATTACTCCGGCTATGCAGAGGCGGTGTGTGGCGGAGAAACGGCGCGTGCGGGAATCAAATCACTCGTTTCGTGGAAGCCCGGCCCCTGGAAGACGGTTCAAGCCGAATACCGGCGGCTCCTCTACGCGACGGGAGAGGAGACCTCGGTGCGCAGGGGCTTTGCGAGAGATGACATGGCGGAAGTTGAATTCGCGAAGGGCGAGTTGCCATCTGGGGCTGCGCTCCGCCAGCGGATCCGCTACTTGTCACATGGAGTCATACTAGGGAGCCGTTCCTTCATCGATGGCTGGGTTGAGAAGAACCGGTGGCGGTTCGGGGCTCGATCGCTTTCCGGGGGCTCCATGCGGCGGTTGCCCGGGCTGGCGGAACTGGCATTTTCAGGGTCGTAGGAAACGCTCCTTGAGCATTCAGCACTGGCGTCCCTGTGGTCTCGCCGTCCGTCGAAGATTCAAAAGTCCTCGAAAGTCGTCATCGGCAGGGAGCCGTTAGAGAATCCTGTTCGTGGCGGTTCTCTTCAGCGTTCTCTGGCTTCTCGTCATCATCCTGCTTCCGTCTCTGGGAGTCTGGGTTGCGTCATCTCTCGCCGTCTATTCAGGAGGCCCCGTCTGGCTCGCTGTCGTCGCGGGGGGTCTCCTGTTTCCTGCCCTTCCACTATCGTGGGAAGCGTGGGCCGAGTCCAGGCGCCGAAAACGGAAGGCGCCAGGCAAGCGATTCCTCGCGGCGTGGGACCGCATTGCTTTGCGAACGCTCTTCATCAACCTCGTCTTTCTTTCGTCTGTCTTGGCGTATGCACCCAGGAGTGCCTTCGCCGCGCTTTCCGCCCGGGGTGATTGGTTCCTCGAAGGACGAGCGGGCACAGCTGTCGAGACATCCCGCAGCCTTCTTTTTCGGACCGCGGAGGGGCTGGAGTGGCTCTACAACGCTGCCAGAAACGACCCTTACGAAAAGGAGCTGCGTAAAGAAGACCAGCCTCTTCAAGAGCCCCGGCCTGTCGCTTCGTCGCCCAAACAGCCCGCGTCCGAAGCTCCTCCGCCATGGAATGGCCAGGGAGTCCCTCCCTGGCCGCTTCCGGCTTCCCTCCATCCACTCGTCTCCCGTCTGCCCGCCGAAGTTGAAACAAGTCTTGAATCCGTTGCCCGTTACCTCAGCGAGAGAGAACCCAATCAGTGGCTCAGAATCAAGGCGCTCCATGACTACGTTGCGGACCGCATCGCCTACGACGTTCCGGCCTATTTGAGGGGGGAGATTCCGCCGCAGGACGCCGCAACGGTTTTCGAGCGGCGTACGGCCGTCTGCGCGGGGTACGCCAACCTGCTCGCCGCTCTCGGTGCCGCGGCCAGAGAGGAAATCACCGTGGTTTCCGGGGACGCTCGCAACGAGGGAAATGACCTGACGGGGGAGGCACATGCCTGGAACGCCGCACGCATCGAGGGGGGATGGGTTCTTCTCGACCCCACATGGAACGCCGGCTGGGTGAACAAAGACTCTTTTAATAAGGAGTACAAGACCCACTACCTTTTTCCGCCGCCAGAAATCATGGGCGTCTCCCACTTCCCCAGGGAAAGCGCTTGGCAACTCCGAGAGCCGCCCCTCACCCGCGGAGCGTTCTTCCGCCAGCCAATGCTCAGGGCTTCCTTCTTCGCCAACGGCTTCCGTCTCGTGACGCCAGACCGGTCCCAGGTCACCGTGGATCGTGTCTTCCTTGCCTCGATTCAAAACCCGTCCGGACGTTTTCTCCTGGCAAAGGCCCGCCCGCAGCACTCAGGAGAAGAGTTGGAGTGTGCCGTCGCAGGTACGTCCTCCCTTTCTCTCAGCTGCACGTTCGCGGTTCCAGGTGCCTACCGCATCCGCATTTACGCGGGAACGCTACAGTACGGCACCTACTCGCTGGCGGGTGAGTTCCTGGCCCAAGTCCGGGGCGGGGGCTGATTTTTGATACTTTGCGTGCCCTTCCCGTGAGACCCCTTGACATATATAACCTTATGGTTATATATTGATTTTACGATGAAGGTTGTGGTGTTAAATACCGTTTGTACGCAACTCGAGGAGGTGTCATGAGGATTTCCTTCCTGCCTCTCGCCCTCGCCTTGGCCCTTCCCCTCTCCGCCGCCGAAACGCTTACCCTCGACCAGGCCATGAAAACGGCACGGGAGAAAGCCCGTGAAGTCACGGCTGCCGAGGCGCGCAAAAACGCTGCGGAAGAGCGGGCGAGGCAAGCTCAGGGATTCAGGCTTCCATCGCTGACGTTCTCGGAAACCTACATCCGGACAGACTCTCCCGCGGAGTCGTTCGCCCTGAAGATGAACAAGAACCAGTTCTCGTTCCCCGACTTTGTGATGTCGGACCCGAACGACCCCGGTTATTCGGGGACCGCCATTACGCGCTTCGAGGCCATCTGGCCCCTGTACACCGGCGGAGAACTTTCCGGACGCATCAAACAAGCGGAAAACGCCGCGGCGGCCGCCACAAAGAACCGCGACTGGGCCGCCGAAAACGCCGCTTACGAGGCCGCCAGCGCGTACGTCATGGTCTCTCAGGCCGAGGAATTCGTCAGGCTCCTGACCAAGGCCCGTGAGACGGTGAAAGCGCACGTGGACCTCGCAACGGCGTACGTGAACGAGGGGATGCTCGTGAAATCCGAGCTTCTGCGCGCCCAGGTGGAACTCGCACGCGTGGAGGACATGCTGGAAGACGCGAAAGGGAAGGTGCGGGTCGCCAACGCGAACCTTTCTTTCCGGCTCGGCGCTCCGCAAGACACGCACTGGGAACTCACGCCTCTGCCCGCGCCCACGCCTCTCGCAGGACCAGTCTCGGAGTGGATCGCCACGTCAAAGGACCGCAAGGACCTGGCGGCTGGCCGCGACATGCTCAAAGCGGGGGAACTCGAGGAAAAGGTCAAGAAATCGGGCTTTCTTCCCAGGGCGGGGGTTCTCGGACGGTACGACTGGCACGGAACCCGGCTCTTCGGAACGAGCGGGAACGCCGGAACCGTCATGGCCTTCCTCTCCTGGAATCTATTTGCCGGTGGTTCTGACAAGGCGGCGGTGATCGCCGCCCGCGAGGAGGCCCGCGCCGGACGCGAAGACATCGCCCGCTTCACGGAGGGCGTGGCACTCGAAACGCGCCAGGCTTTTGAAGAGGCGGCCACTGCCCGGGAGCGCCACAAGACGGCGCTTCTCGCTCTCGAGGCCGCGCGAGAAACGGAACGGATCATGAAAGAGCGTTTTGCCAATGGTGTCGTGAAGACACTCGATGTGCTCGATGCCTCCACGGCCCGGCGGGAAGCCGAGACGCGGGAACTCACCTCTCGCGCTGATGCTCACGCGGCGGCGTTCCGCCTCGCCGTCAAGGCCGGCCGCTCACCCGAATCGCTCTTGACCCAGAAAGAAACGAACTAAGGAATCGGAGGAATCGATGACCATTCAGCGGAATCTTCTCGGAGTCAGTCTCCTCTCTCTCGTCACCGTGGCCTCTGGTTGTGGCGGATCCCACGAAAAGGCCACCGCCCCATCTGCTCCTCCGGCACCCGTCAAGGCGTCTCTTGCCATGGCAGAGGCCCGGGACATCTCAAAGACGGTCGAACTCTACGGAACCGTGATGGCGGGAAAAACCGTGGCCGTTTCGAGCCGCGTGATGGCCTCGGTCTCGGCCGTTCACGTCAAGGCGGGTGACAGCGTTTCCGAGGGCCAAGTCCTCGTCGACATCGACCCTCAGACCGCTCAGGGCCAGGAATCTCAAGCAAAGGGCGCCCTCGCCCAGGCCAAGGCAGCCCTCGCTCTTGCCGAGCGGAACTACCAGCGCTTCCAGAATCTCCAGAAGACCGGAGCCGCCTCGGAACTCGAACTCGACATGGCCCGGATGCAGTTCGAGCAGGCCAAGGGTGCCGTGCAGCAGGGTGAAGGCGCCGTTGCCGCGGCGTCGTCGGTCGCCAAGGAATCCAAGGTCGTGGCTCCTTTCGCCGGCCGCGTCGCGCAGCGGATGGTCGAGCCTGGCGACCTTGCGGCCCCCGGCCGCCCCCTCATCATGATCGAGTCCACCAGTGGCCGCCGGCTCGTCCTCTCGGTTCCCGAGAGCGCCGTTCTCTCCTCGGGTCTGGCTCCTGGCAAGACACTGGCTCTTCGCATCGACTCCCGCCCCGACTTGAAAGACCTGACCGGAAAAGTCGTTGAGATGAGCCCCGGCGCCGACCCCGCGAGCCACACCTTCATGGTCAAGGCCGAACTCCAGAGCGGCGACGTCCCCACTGGCATCACGGGCAGGGCCTTCCTAGGGACGGGTTCCCGCAAGGCGGTCCTCGTTCCCGCCTCGGCCATCCTGAACCAGGGCGGAATGCAGCTCGTCGCCATTCGTGACGAGTCCGGCAAGGCGCGGACGCGCGCCATCACGACCGGTCAAACGGAATCCGCGGGCTTCGTCGAGGTGCTCTCTGGTCTCTCTGGCGGCGAGACGGTTCTGACGGGGCTGACACTCGTTCCGCAGGATGGCGCGCCCGTCGAAGCCTCGGGCGAGGTGACGAAATGAAACCGGAAGACTCCGGAATTCACGAAAGGCCATCCCTGGCCGAGACCAAGCGTGAGGCTCTCAGGCTCAAGATGACCCGGCGCCCGATCGGGGCCTCGGGCAAGGTTGCCAAGGCATTCCTCGAGTCGAAGCTCACGCCTCTCATCGTCGTCTTCTCGCTCATGGTCGGCGCCTTCGCCGTCATCGTGACGCCCCGCGAGGAGGAGCCCCAGATCAAGGTCCCGATGATCGACGTCTTCCTCGCCATGCCCGGCGCCACGGCCGAGGAGGTCGAGCGCCGCCTGACGAGCCCGCTCGAGAAGGCGATCTACGAGATTCCCAACGTCGAATACGTTTACTCCACCACTCAGCCCTCGGGAGGAATGATCATCGTCCGGTTCCTGGTTGGAACCGACCCCGATCAGGCCGTCGTCCGCGTCCAGTCGAAGATCGCCGAGCAGATGCCGAACCTGCCGCCAGGTGCGATGCCTCCCGTCGTGGCTCCGAAGGGAATCGACGACGTGCCGGTTCTCGCCTACACGCTCTGGTCGCAGGACGCGACGCCCATGCAGCTGAAACACGTGGCCGAGGAAATCAAGGCTCAGCTCTCCCGGCACCCGCGCGTCTCACAGGTGACGATTCTCGGCGGCGAGCGCCGCGCGGTCCGGGTGACATTCGACCGGGACCGGCTGGCTGCCCACCACGTCTCCCTGATGCAGGCCTACATGGCGCTCTCTGGTCTCAACTGGCGCCTTCCGGCCGGAAGCTTCTCGGAAAACAACGCGGAAACGCAGATCGAAGTCGGATCGCTCTTCCGCACTTCCGAAGAAGTGGGCAACGCTGTCGTGGGCGTCTGGAATGGCAAACCGGTCTACCTTCGCGAGATCGCCACGATCAGCGACGGCCCGGATGAACCAAGGGAATACGTCTGGATGATGGCGGGTGCGGCCGCCAGCCACAAGGGTCTGCCGGCAGGAACGGACAGCCAGGCGGTCACGATCGCGATCGCAAAGAAACCAGGCACCAACGCCGTCGAACTCGTCGAGGATCTCGAAAAGCGAGTGGCCGGGATGAAGGGACCAGTCGTCCCCTCCAACGTCACGGTCACAAAGACTCGTGACTACGGCCACACCGCGGAAGAAAAGTCCTCGGAGCTGATGTTCCACATGGCTCTGGCAACATTCTCGGTCGTCCTCTTGATGGCCTTTGCCCTCGGGCGCCGCGAAGCCATCGTCGTGCTCGTCGCCGTCCCGATGACACTGGCCCTGACCCTTGCCGCTTCGTACTTCTTCGGGTACACCCTCAACCGGGTCACCCTGTTTGCACTCATCTTTGCCATCGGCATCCTGGTCGACGACGCAATCGTCGTGGTCGAGAACGTCCACCGGCACTACGAACTCGGGTGGGGACCTCCGCGCTTGACCACGGTTTACGCAGTGGACGAAGTGGGCAACCCGACCATCCTCGCCACCTTCACGGTCGTCGGCGCGCTCCTGCCCCTCGCATTCGTTTCGGGCTTGATGGGACCGTACATGCGTCCGATTCCGATCAACGCCTCGGCCGCCATGGTCTTCTCACTCTTCGTCGCCTTCGTCATGTCCCCCTGGCTCACCTTCAAGCTCTTCCGTAAGTACGCCGAGGAGCACGCCAAGTCTCGCTCCGGACACTTCGAGGTCGATGCCGAGACCGCATCGGAAGACAGGCTCCACCGCTTCTACAAGGCCCTTTTCACCCCGCTTCTCGGCAGTGCCGTCAAGCGCTGGGCGCTGATCGGCGCCGTCGTCATCCTGCTTCTCGGTTCCGCGGCCCTCGTCGGCATCAAGGTCGTCAAGGTCAAGATGCTGCCGTACGACAACAAGAGCGAAATCCAGGTCGTCCTCGACATGCCCGAGGGGACCACGCTCGAGGCGACGGCTGCTGCAGCGCGAGATCTCGCCCTCGCCGTGAAGGCCATGCCCGAGGTGACGGATGTGCAAACCTACGTGGGCACGTCCGCGCCGTTCAATTTCAACGGACTCGTCAGGCACTACTTCCTCAGAAGCGGACCGCTGGTCGCTGACCTGCAGGTCAACCTCGTTCACAAGAGCCAGAGAAAGCGCGACAGCCACCAGTTTGCCAAGGACGCGCGCGACCTCCTCTTGCCCATTGCCAAGAAGCACAACGTGAACCTGAAGGTGACCGAAGTCCCGCCCGGACCACCCGTCCTCTCCACCATGGTTGCCGAGATCTACGGTCCCGAGATGGAGAAACGGGTCGCCATCGCTTCCGAAGTCAAGAAGATCTTCGAGGAGACGCCGGGTGTTGTCGACACCGACTGGCTCGTCGAGGATGCGGCCAGGAAGGTGGAACTCGTCGTCGACCGTGAAAAGGCGATGCGTGCGGGCGTCACACCCGAAGTCGTCACCCGCACCTTGCGCGTGGCCCTCGACGGGGCGGACGCGGGACTCCTGCGTGACGAGACCTCCCGGTCACCGGTTCCCATCGTTCTCCGGCTCGACCGGGCTCAGCGCTCGTCGCTCGACGGGCTCCTCGCAACCGCGGTCCACGGCGGCATGGGGCAGCTCGTGCCCTTGCGCGAACTCGTCACGGTCAAGGAAACCACCCGGGAACGGTTCATCTACCACAAGAACCTGCAACCCGTGACCTATGTCCTGGCCGAGATGGCGGGTGTGGCCGAGGCTCCGGTCTACGGAATCCTCGACATGCAAGACCGGATCGAGGCGCTGAAGGGACCGGACGGAAACAAGCTCGAGATCATGTCGACGCACCTCCCCACCGACTCGACGAAGTACGCGATGAAGTGGGATGGCGAGTGGCACATCACCTACGAGGTCTTCCGTGACATGGGAATCGCGTTTGCCGCGGTCATCGTTCTGATCTACTTCCTCGTCGTCGGGTGGTTCCGGTCGTTCATCACGCCGCTGATCATCATGGCTCCGATCCCGCTGACACTGATCGGGATCCTGCCCGCGCACGGTCTGGGCGGTGTCTTCTTCACGGCGACATCCATGATCGGGTTCATTGCCCTGGCGGGCATCATCGTGCGCAACTCGATCCTCCTGGTTGACTTCATCAACCTCGAACTCGAACTCGGCGAGAAGCTCGAGGACGCGGTCATCAAGGCGGGAGCCGTCAGGTTCCGCCCGATCGCGCTCACCGCGGCCGCCCTCGTCGTGGGTGGCGTGGTTATCCTGCTCGACCCGATCTTCCAGGGACTCGCGGTGGCCCTGATCTCGGGCGTCATCGTGGCGACTGCGTTAACGCTCGTCGTCATCCCGCTCCTCTACTACATGTACCTCAAGACCGTCGGTACTGAAATCGCCATTTCCAGGGAACAGGAATCCTGAAAGGAATGACCATGACCATCAACGAAGTTCTTCGCATCATCGCAGGGCTATTTGTCCTCATTTCCGTGGCTCTCGGCTATTACGTTCACCCCGGGTGGTTTCTCTTCACGGCGTTCGTCGGGCTGAACCTCTTGCAATCGGGATTCACGAAGTGGTGCCCGATGATCACCATCCTGAGGAAGGCCGGGCTAAAAGAGGGCTGAGCGATGAAGATGCTCATGCTCATCGTGAACGATCAGCGCAAGGAGGAACTCGAGATCTTGCTCCAGAAGAGCGGGGTTTTGGGGTACACCGAGATTCCGGGCGCGCGGGGGGCCGGCATTACCGGTCCCCGGATGGGCTCGGCGGCCTTCCCTCGAACATCGGCGGTGCTCTTCACGCTGGTTGACGAGGAAACGCTCGCCAGCGTGAAGAGCAACATCGACGCCTACTGCCAGGACTGCGGCGAGCGGCTGAAGATGGCCGTGTGGAGCCTGGAAGAGAGCCTCTAGGGCGTTGTTTTGGCCGGGCCTCCCCTTCGGTGGAGGCCTGGCCGGGTTCGCCACTCCTTCGATGTCGCATGGACCTCGACCGGTTGCTCGAACTCGTGGAGGACCTCCCGGCGGAGGATCCGCAATAATCTGGGCATGCTTCGCCAGGGGGAGGCAAAACAACGATGACGGTTTCTGTCTTCGATCTTTTCAAGATTGGGATCGGCCCGAGCAGCTCGCACACGCTCGGACCAATGACGTCCGGCCGGATGTTCGTGGAAGGACTGGCGGCTTCCGGCGAATTGCAGCGGGTAAGCCGTGTTCGAGTCGAGCTTTTCGGTTCTCTCGCGGCAACCGCCCGGGGGCACGCGACGGATACGGCTGTTTTGCTGGGCCTCATGGGTGAGCGCCCGGAGGGCCTGGAGCCCGAGAGAGGACGTTTGCTCGTCGACTCGGTCCGGGAGACCAAAGTTCTTTCGCTCTCGGGCCGTCACGAGATCCCGTTTGACGAAAACGAAGACCTCTCCCTGGAGGAACGGCCGCTGCCGTTTCATCCGAACGGTCTCCGGTTTACGGCCCATGATTCTCGTGGGCCCATTTCTTCCCGGACGTTCTACTCGATTGGCGGCGGATTCGTCATTGAGGACGGGGCACCGGAGTCAGGCGCCGGAACCAGACCGGCTGGCGTCCCGTACCCCTTCACGACCGCGGCCCGGCTCCTGGCGATCTGCAAGAGTGAAGGGCTCGAGATCAGCGAGGTGATGAGGGCGAATGAACTCTCTGAAAGATCCGAGGGGGAACTTTCGGCCGGTTTGATGCAAATCTGGACCGTCATGCAGGAATGCGTGCGCCGGGGGTGCCGGGCCGAAGGAGTCCTTCCCGGCGGGCTCGGAGTGAAGCGGCGCGCGCCGGATCTCTTTCGCAAGCTCACGGAGTATCCGGAGGCTGGTCTGGCAGACCCGCTCACCGCGATCGACTGGGTGAGCCTCTACGCCCTGGCCGTCAACGAGGAGAACGCCGCGGGTAGCCGTGTGGTGACCGCGCCCACGAATGGAGCGGCAGGCATCGTCCCGGCGGTTCTCCACTATTACAGACGGTTCGTGCCTGGCGCCACGGATGGCGGGGTCCGCCGGATGCTCTTGACGGCGGCTGCCATCGGGATTCTTTGCAAGGAGGGGGCCTCGCTGAGCGGTGCGGAAGTTGGCTGTCAGGGTGAGGTTGGAAGCGCCTGCTCGATGGCTGCTGGAGCGCTTGCCGAGGTTCTCGGGGGCACGCCTAGTCAGGCTGCCAACGCCGCGGAGATCGCGATGGAGCACAACCTGGGCCTGACGTGCGATCCCGTCGGCGGGCTCGTCCAGGTTCCCTGCATCGAGCGAAATGCCATGGCAGCCGTGAAGGCGATCAACGCGGCCCGGCTCGCGCTGCGCGGGGACGGCCACGCCTTCGTCAGCCTCGACGACGTGATTCGCACCATGAGGGACACGGGGCTCGATATGAAGAGCAAGTACAAGGAAACGGCGCGAGGGGGGCTCGCGGCGCGGTTGCGGGGAAGCGTCGGGCTCGCCGACTGCTGAGAAGTACTCTCCTGGGAGCGCGGGCGTCTCGCCCGCCCCCGGTCGCCACAGAAATAACCTGTCCCTATCCACGAGAAGGCAAACTCCCCCATATAAGTGCATTCGAGA
>JADHED010000966.1_pt1 | contig 27390 bp, 16 predicted proteins | sample 8952041 | NCBI WGS metagenome assembly JADHED01 (sample SAMN16124423, study PRJNA663239) | bioreactor sludge metagenome | isolation source: sludge (control) | place: India:Bengaluru | collected 2018-09-08
AGGGTGACGGCGGTCGCGAGGAGCAGCCCGCCGGCCTGCGCGACGCAGAGCGGGTACCAGAGCGGGCCGCCGCGCAGCGCGAGCGGGACCAGCGCGAGCACCGTGGCCGCGACGGTCAGCAGCACGGGGCGCACGCGCAGGCGCGCGGCGGCGACGAGCGCCGCGCGCAGCGCGAGGCCGCGGCGCCGCTCGGCCTCGACGCCGTCGAACAGCACGACGATGTGGCTGACGACGACGCCGGCGAGGCTCGCGATCCCGAGGAAGGCCATGAACCCGAACGGCGCGCCCGCGAGGCGCAGCGCGATCACGGCGCCCACCGCCGCGACCGGGACCGCGGCGAGCACGATCAGCGCCAGGTGCAGCCGGCGGAACTGCAGCACCAGCGCGGCGGCGATCAGCGCCAGCGAGACGGCGAGCACGCGCGCGAGCTGGGCGAAGCCGCGACGCTGCTCCTCGTGCTCGCCGCCGAGCCGGAGCGTGACGCCCGCGGGGAGCGACGCGCGGATCCGCTCGAGCGCGGGACCGGCCTCGCGCAGCACCTGCGACGCGAGCGCCCCCGGCCGCGGGAAGCAGGAGACCACGACCTCGCGCCGGCCGTCCCGCCGCAGGATCGCCGCGCCCGACGGCGGCCGGAGCAGGGCGTCGAGGTCCACGCCGAGCGCCGCGGGCGCGCGCGCGACGTCCGCCGGGTCGAGCCGCAGCACGACGGGGAGCGCGCCGTCCGGCCCCGCGCCGCCGGGCTCGGCGCCACCCGGGGCGACCCGGACGACGCCGAGGGGGAGGCCGCGGACGGGGTCCGGCCGCGGGACCGGGGGCGCGACGTCGTTCTCGATCCGCGCGCCGCGGGACGCGGGCGCGGCCCGCAGCGCCGCGAGCACCTCGGCCGCGGCGGCGCGCAGGGCGGTGGGGTCGTCGCCCCCGAGCAGGATCTGCACCGGCAGCCCGACCGGCTTGCCGATCTCGAGCTGCCGCGCGTCCGCGATCGGGGCGGGGGCGACGGCAGCGTGCGCGGGGGTGGCGGCGTGCGCGGGGGCGGCGGCGAACGCCTCGTCGAGCGCGCGCTGGACCGGCGGCAGCGCGCGCTCGACCGCGCGCTCGTCCTCGGCGCGGAACAGCACCTGCGCGTAGTCCTCCCGCGGCGGCTCCGGCGCGAGCGAGAACCAGAAGCGCGGCGCCGCCCGCCCCACGAACGCGACCGCGGAGCGCAGGCCGCCGTCCGCCGCCGGGAACACCGCCTGTTCGGCGCGCGCCGCCGCGGCATCCGCGGCCTGCGCGGTCTCCGCGGCCTGCGCGGTCTCCGCGGCGGAACCCCCGCCGGCGGCGCCCCGCGCGAACACGTCCACGTAGAACACGTCCGCGAGGTCGCGCGGGAAGTACTGCGGCGCCAGCCCGCGCGCGAGCGGCAGCGCGGCGGCGCAGAGGGCGATCGTCCCGCCGAGCACGACGCGGCGGCGGGCGAGCGCGGCGCGCACGAAGCGCTCGTACGCGTCCTGCGTCCGCGCGCTCGCCCGTGGGGGCGGGGCTCCGCCCCGCCGGGGCGGGGCACAGCCCCGCCCCCACGAGGCGGAGCCCCGCCCCCACGAGGCGGAGCCCCGCCCCCACGAGGCGGAGCCCGCGGACGCCCAGCGGCCGAGGAACGGCACGAGCGTCATCGACACGACGCGCGACGACAGCAGCGCCGCCGTCATCACGAGCGGCAGGCTGTGCACGAACCGCCCCGTGTTGCCCGCGACGAGCAGCAGCGGCAGGTACGCGAGGACGTTCACGAGCGTCGCGAACAGGATCGCGCGCGAGAGCCGCGCCGGGCCGCGCCACGCGGCGTCCGCGGGCGCCGCCCCGGCGTCCCTCTCGCGCTCGACCGCGTCCGCCGCGACGACCGGGTCGTCCACGAGCAGCCCCAGCGCGAGCACGAGCGAGGCGAGCGAGACCTGGTGCAGCTCGACGCCGGCGAGCCGCATCAGGACGAACGTCGCGGCGAGCGTCACCGGGATCGAGAGCGCGACCACGAGCCCGGTGCGCCAGCGCGCGAAGCCGGCGAAGGCGACGACCACGACCAGCGCGACCGCCTCGGCGAGGCTCGTCGTGAACGTGCGTAGCGCGCGGCGCACGCCGCGCGGCTCGTCCGCGACGCGCTCGACCACCAGCGGACGGGTGGCGGCGGCGTCGTCCAGCACGCGGTCGGCGGCCGCGCCGAACGCGTCGGCGCGCGTCCCCGGGCGCCGGTAGACGGCGAACGCGAGGGCGCGGGCCCGGGTCCCGGCGCCCGCCGCGACACCCGGGCTGCCCGGCCCGCCCGCGATCGTGAGCGTGACGGCCTCGGCGGGCGGCTCCTCGTCCTCGATCGCCACCCGCGCCACGTCCGCGACGGTCACCGGGCCCGCGGGCCCGATCCCGAGGGGCGCGGCGCGCAGCGCGTCGAGGCTCGCGAACGCGCGCGGCCGCGGGTCCGTGACGAGCGTCTCGACCAGCTCCGGGACCGGCAGCCCGGACGCGCGCAGGCGCGCGAGGTCCACGTGGACCGCGGCGCGGCGGCGCGGCGCCCCCACGACGTCCACGCGCTCCACCGCGGGCAGCGCCGCGAGCCGCTCCCGCAGCGCCGCCGCGTTCTCGCCGAAGGAGCCCTCGGCCCCGGGGCGCGGCGCCACCGCCAGGAGCAGCGCCGCGGTCTCGCCGGTGTCGCGCAGCACCCGCACGGGCCCGGCGCCCTCGGGCAGCGGGGCGGCCGCGGCGCGCCGCTCGACCTCCGCGAAGGCCGGGCCGGGATCGTCCTGCCGCTCGTCCACCAGCACCAGCAGCGTGGCCACGTGGTCGCGCGCGAGCGCGCGCACCTCGACGACGGACGGCGCGCCGCGCAGCGCCTGCTCCAGCGGGAGGACGACCTCGCGCTCGACGGCCTCGGCCGCGGCGCCCGGCCACGGGCACACGAGCACCGCCTGCGGGACGACCACCGGCGGGTCGCGGCGGCGGGGCAGCGAGACGAACGCGAGCGCGCCCGCGAGCAGGAGCAGCAGCACGAAGGCCGCGGCGCCGCGCGGGTGGCGCGCGAACCAGCGCGGGACCCGGCTCCCCGGCGCGTGCGGCGACGGCCCCGGCCGCGGGTCGGCCTCACGCAACGCGCGCGGCGGGTCCGGCGGGTCCGGCGGGGGAACGTGCCTCACCGGCCGGTCACCGGTGCGCGCGGCGGGTCACGGGACGATCACGATCGCGCCGTCCACGCGCCCCTCGCGCAGGGCGGCGAGCGCCTCGTTGGCCTGCTCGAGCCGGTAGGGCACGACCTCCGTCCGGACGGGCACGCGCGGCGCGAGGTCGAGGAAGCGCACGCCGTCCTCGCGCGTCAGGTTGGCCACCGAGCGGAGCGTCCGCTCCCCCCACAGCAGGCGGTACGGGAACGACGGGATGTCGCTCATGTGGATGCCCGCGCACACCACCGTGCCGCCCGGGACGACGTCGCGCAGCGCGAGCGGCACGAGCTCGCCCGCCGGCGCGAAGATCAGCGCGGCGTCCAGCGGCTCGGGCGGGACGTCCCCCGCGTCGCCGGCCCACGCGGCGCCGAGCCGGCGCGCGAAGTCCTGCGCGCGGCGGTCGCCGGGCTTCGTGAACGCGAACACCGTGCGGCCCTCGTGGGCCGCGACCTGGGCCAGGATGTGCGCCGCCGCGCCGAAGCCGTAGAGCCCGAGGCGGCGGGCGTCGTCCGCGAAGCGGAACGCGCGGTAGCCGATCAGCCCGGCGCAGAGGAGCGGCGCGGCCTGCAGGTCGGGGTACCCCTCCGGCAGGGGGAAGCAGAACCGCGCGTCGGCGACGACGTACTCGGCGAAGCCCCCGTCGCGGGAGTAGCCGGTGAACGCCGCGTCCGGGCAGAGGTTCTCGCGGCCGGAGGCGCAGTACCCGCAGGACCCGCAGGACCCGCCGAGCCAGGGCACGCCCACGCGCCGGCCGGTCGCGACGTCCCTGCCGACGACCTGGTGCCCCGGGACGAGGGGCAGCGCGGGGCGGGGCAGCTCGCCGTCCACGACGTGGAGGTCGGTGCGGCAGAGCCCGCACGCGTGCACCTTCAGCAGCCGCTCGCCGGGGCCCGGCGCGGGGACCGGGCGCTCCTCGAGGCGCAGCGGCTGGCCGGGTGCGGAAAGGACCATCGCGCGCATGAACCCCATTATCGTATGCTCCGCCGGATCGGCCGTCCGGCCGCGCGTTCCCGTTTTCCGGCGGCCACCCTGCAGCCACTTTGACAGCCACCGTGATAGCCACCCTGCAGCCACCCTGCAGCCACCTTTGCAGCCACCTTTGCAGCCACTTTCGAAGCGACCTGTGCAGCCGCCGTTGACGCAGCCCCCGACCTTCCGAGGACCACCCGATGTCGCTCTTCAGGACGAAGCCGCTCGAGGACCTCTTCGCCGAGACGCACGAGGCGGGCCGCCAGCTGAAGAAGACGCTGCGCGCGCGGGACCTCGTCGCGCTCGGCATCGGCTGCATCATCGGCGTCGGGATCTTCGTCCTGCCGGGGGTCGAGGCGGCGCACCACGCCGGCCCCGGCATCATCCTGTCGTTCGCGATCGCGGCGGCGGCCTGCGCCTGCGCCGCGCTCTGCTACGCCGAGCTGGCGGCGATGATCCCGGTGTCCGGCTCCGCGTACACCTACGGCTACACGACCCTCGGCGAGCTGCCGGCGTGGATCATCGGCTGGGACCTGATCCTCGAGTACATGGTGGCCGCCTGCCTCGTCTCGATCGGCTGGTCCGAGTACATCGTCAACCTGATGAAGCAGATCGGGCTCGCGATGCCGTTCGCGCTGACGGCGGCCCCGCTCGCGTGGGACCCCGCCGGCGAGACGTTCGTGAGGACCGGCGCGCTGATCAACCTGCCGGCGGTCGTCGTGGTGGCGTTCCTGACGGTGCTGCTGGTGCGCGGCATCAAGGAGAGCTCGAGCGTCAACAAGGTGATCGTGGTGATCAAGCTGTTCGCGGTGGTGCTCTTCCTCGCGCTCGCGGTCTGGCACGTCGAGCCGGCGAACTGGCAGCCGTTCCTGCCGTTCGGCTTCGCGGGGGTGATGACCGCCGCCGCGATCGTGTTCCTCGCCTACGTCGGCTTCGACGCGGTCTCGACCGCGGCGGAGGAGGCGGTCAACCCGCAGCGCGACATGCCGATCGGCATCATCGGGTCGCTGCTCGTCGCGACGGTGCTCTACATGGTCGTGGCGGCCGTGATGACCGGCGTCGTCCCCTACGACCAGCTCGGCGTCGCCGACCCGGTCGCGCACGTGCTGAACCTCCTGAAGATGCCCTGGGCGTCGGCGGTCATCAGCGTCTGCGCCGGGATCGGGATCACGAGCGTGCTGCTGGTGCTGCTGCTCGGGCAGCCGCGGATCCTGTTCGCGATGTCACGCGACGGGCTGCTGCCGCCGGGGCTGTCGCGCGTGCACCCGCGCTACCAGACGCCGCACGTGACGACGATCCTGACGGGGGCCGTGGTCTGCGTGCTGGCCGCGCTGCTGCCGATCCGCGTGGTCGCCGAGCTCTGCTCGATCGGGACGCTGTTCGCGTTCGTGATCGTCAGCGCGGGCGTGATCGTGCTGCGCTCCACGCAGAAGGACCGCGAGCGGCCGTTCCGCGTGCCGACCGGCTGGCCGACGGCCGTGATCCTGCTGGCCGTCGCGCTGGCGCTCAACGCGTTCGTCCCGTGGGGCGGCATGACGGAGGGGATCGGCGGCGAGCCGTTCCCCCGGCCTTCCGCGTCGCTCGGCGTCGTGCTGTACCCGATCCAGGTCTTCGTCTGGCTGCTGCACACCGGCGAGGCCGCCGTGCTGCGCACGTGGGGCGCGCTGCACGTGGGGCTCCAGTCGGCGGTGATCGTCGCGGCGTTCGTCGCGCTGCGGAAGGTGCTGGTGCCCGCGCTGGGCGTGCTGCTCTGCGGGTCGCTGATGCTCAGCCTGCCGACGCAGGCGTGGGAGCGGTTCATCGTCTGGCTCGGCTTCGGCCTGCTGTTCTACGCCGTCTACAGCCGCCGCCACAGCCGCCTCGCCTGATCGCGTCGCACACCCGTGGGGGCGGGGCTGTGCCCCGCCCGGCGGAGCGTAGGGGCGGGCAAAACGCGGGCGGACCATCGCGCCCTTCGGGCGCGAGGCCCGCCCCTACGGCAAGCGAGGCCCGCCCCTACGGGAGGGACGGTCAGCCGCGCAGGCGCGAGACGAGGCCGGCGAGGGGCACGCAGGCGGCGAGCAGCGCGACCGTGAACGGCCCCGTCGGCAGGTCGAGCTCGAACGACAGGACCAGCCCGGCCAGCACCGCGCCGACGGCGATCGCGGCCGACACCGCGAACGCCGCGCGCAGGCCGCGCGTGATCAGCAGCGCCGACATCGCCGGCAGCACGATCAGCGCGAACGCGAGCAGCGCGCCCGCCTCGTGCACCGCCGCCGCCGTCGCGGCGCCGACCGTCAGGTACAGCAGCAGCGTCCAGAGCGTGGTGTTGATCCCCGCCGCGCGCGCCGCCTCGGGGTCGAAGACCACGAGCACGAAGCGGCGCGCGAAGAGCGCCTGGATCCCGACCGTGACGATCGCCACGACGACCAGGATCCCCGCCTCGACGCGGCTGATCGCCAGCACGTTGCCGTAGAGCAGCCGCAGCGCGTCGGTGTCGGCCGACGCGCGCGCCAGCACCAGCACGGACAGCGCCGACGCGGCCGCGAACCCCCAGCCGACGATCGACTCCGCGGGGAGCCGGCGCGGCGTGCCGGCGAGCGCGAGCGCGGCGGCCCCGGCCACGGCGGCGAGCATCGAGGTCAGGTGCAGCGGCAGCGCGAACGCGAGCGCGACGGCGGCGCCGAGCGTCGCGAGGTTGGCGAGCGTCAGGCCGACGAACACCACGCGCTTGAGGACGACGTAGACGCCCAGGATCGAGAGCGACAGGCCGGCGGCGAGGCCCGCCACCGCGGCGAGCCGCATGAACTCGAGCTCGAAGATCTCCGTCAGCATGCGCCCGCCCTTCGCGTCAGCATGCGCCCGCCACCAGCGTCCGCTTGCCGGCCACCGTCGCGAGGCGGACCGGCAGGCCGTAGAGGTCCGACAGCAGGTCCTCGTGGAGCACGTCGTCGATCCGGCCGTAGAGGCTGCGCCCCTTCTCCAGCAGCAGGATCGTCTCCGCCGAGTTGAGCACGATCGGCAGCAGGTGCGTGACGAGCACCACCGCGAGGTGCCGCTCCTGCTGCAGGCGGACGAGCAGGTCCACGATGGCGGTCTCGCTGGCGAGGTCCATCCCCGTGGTCGGCTCGTCGAGGACCAGCAGGTCCGGGCCGGACGCGAGCGCGCGCGCGAGCAGCACCCGCTGCTGCTGGCCGCCCGAGAGGTCGCGGAACAGCCGCGGCGCGAGGTCGGCGACGTGGAGCAGGTCGAGCGCCTGGCGCGCGAGTTCGCGGTCGGCGGCGCCGACGCGCGCCAGCGGCGAGAGCCGCGGCGCGCGCCCCATCAGCGCGACCTCCAGCGCGGTCACCGGCAGGATCGTGTCGATCCGGTCGCGCTGCGGCACGTAGCCGATCACCGCGCCGCGGTCGCGCACGACGCGGCCCGAGCGCGGGCGCAGCAGACCCAGGATCGCCCGCAGGATCGTCGACTTGCCCGCGCCGTTCGGCCCGACGATGCCGAGGAACTCGCCGGGGAGGACGTCGAACGTGATGTCGCGCAGCACCGTGCGCCGTCCATAACCGAGTTCCGCGCCGTCGAAGCGGACCAGCGCGCTCACGCGTGCCCCTTCGCGAACGCGTGCTCGAGCGCCGTGACGATCAGCTCGAACAGCGCGAGCGGGTCGTCGGCCCCCGGCTGCGCCCCGGAGAGCACGGGGACCTTGACGAGCGGCACGCGGGTCTTCTCGGAGAGCATCCGCGGCACGCGGTCATCGAAGTACGACTCCATCAGGATCGCCTTGACCGTGCCCTTCGCGAGCCGCTGCTGGAGCGCGGCGATGTGCGGGCCGGTCGGCGGGATCCCGGGCTTCGGCTCCATGAAGTCGACGACCGTGAACCCGAAGCGGCGCGCGAAGTAGGGCCACGAGTTGTGGTACGAGACCAGCTGCGCGCCCTTGTGCGGGAGCAGGCGCGCCTCCCACGCCTTCAGCGCCTGGTCCATCCGCGCGGCGTAGCGCTCGGCGCCGGCCTTGAACTCGGCGGCGCGCGCGGGGAGCCGGCGCCCCAGCGCGTCCGCGACCAGCCGCGCCATCGGCCCGTGGTTCGCGGGGTCGAGCCAGTAGTGCGGGTTCCCGTAGCGGTGGAGGTCGCCCTGCGACGCGTCCACCGGCCCGCCCGGCACCTCGAGCGGCGCGATCGCCTTCGAGACGTCCACGACGTCCACCTTCGCGTTGCGCGAGCCCTCGACCAGCTGCTGCGACCAGAGGTCGAGGTCCATGCCGACCTTCAGGTACACGTCGGCGCGGCGGACCTTGAGCATCAGCGACGGCAGCAGCTCGACGGCGTGCACGTCGCGGTTGCCGCGCACGATGCTGTCGCTCTCGACGGCGTCGCCGCCCACGGCGGCGGCGATCGCGGCGAGGTCGGGGATCGCGGCGACGACGCGGATCTTCTCCGCGGCGCCCGCGGGCGCCGTCGCGGCCGCGAGGCCGAGCAGGAAGGCCGGCGCGAGAACGCCGGCGACGAAGGAGCGGCGGTCCATGGCGGCCTCCTCAGAACCAGTGGGCCCGGTGCGGCCCGAGCGAGAACACGAGCTGCAGCACGGCCTCGTCGACGGGGCGGTCGCCGGGGGCGTCCGACTCGGTGCGGCGCAGCAGCAGCCGGAGCAGCGTCGTCTCCTCCATCAGGGAGAAGCCGCCGAACAGCCCCGCGCGCCGGTAGGTCAGGCCGGCCTCGACCGGGGAGCCGGCCCGCTCCAGGATCGCCCCGACATTCCAGCGCGTCCGGAAGCGGTAGTCCACGAACCCGTAGAACCCGTCCGCCTCGACGGTGCCGAGGACGGGGTCCTCGCCGGGGGACCCGGCCGCGGCGACCTCGCGCTCGGAGCGGATCCACTCCGCCTGCGCGGTGAGGCCGCGGAACTTGTCCGGCGCCCAGCGGTACTTCACGTCGGCGCCGAGCAGCGTGACGTCGCGCGGCAGGTTCGGCTCCTCGTCGAGGCTCCCGGACAGCGCGTTCACGCCGACCTCGAAGCCGGCATAGTCGCCCGTCGGGACGAACAGGCCGAGGCGCCCGGTCCAGGCCAGGCCAGTCTCGAGCGGCCGCCCCTCCTCGTCGGCGACGTCGCCGGCGGGCTCGCCGTCCGGCGCGTCGAGGAGCGACGCCGCGAAGTCCCCTTGCAGCAGGTTCACCGACGGCGTGAGCACGAGGTTGCCGAGCGGGATCGCGGCGTTCGCGTTGACGCCGATGTCGGCGAGCCCCTCCTCGCCGAGGTAGAGCCGGTGCGCGAGCGGCGTGTCGAGGAACGAGTAGGCGTGCGGGTGCAGCAGGTTCAGCTTGCCGAAGTCCACGCGGAACTTGCCGGCCCGGACCTGCAGCCCGCCGGGCAGGCCGCGCTGGAACGTCGCGTAGGCCTCCTCGATCACGAACCCCTCGTCCTCGCTCCAGGCGGCGAAGACGTCGCCGCGCACGTAGGGGTTCAGCGGCGCCTGGAGCGCGAACTCGACCGCGTCGAGCTCGAACTGCAGGTCGCCGTCCTTCGGATCCTCGGACCCGTCCTGCGACGCGACGAACGCGCGCGTGTCCACGATGACGGAGATGTTCGGGTTCCCCGCCTGGGCGGACGCGGGGGCGGGCGCCAGCGCGGCCGCCGCCAGGGCGGAGGCCGCGCCGCGAAGGAACAGCCGGGCGAATCTCATCGGATCATCCCTTCCGTAGGGCCGCGGCCTCCCGCGCAGCGGGATGGCCGCCCCCGCGGCGCGAGCCGCGAAGAAGATCGCGACGGCCCGCCGCCCCTCGCGGGGCGGGGCCGTCGACCGGTCAGGCGTCGAGGAGGGAGGCCGGGGGCCCGCGGGCGACCGGCGGCGCGGCCGGCGGACGCACGACCGCCGCCGCCACGAACGGGACGACGGGGCGGGCGGGCGCGGCCTCGAGCGGGGCCTCGACGGCCGGCGCGAGCGCCGCGGCGCGCGGCCCCAGGGCGCAGACGAGGCACGGGCCGGCGTTCGGGACGGCGTGGCCCGCGGGAACGGCGCCGGCCGACGCGGCGGGAACGCCGCCGTCCGGCACGTCGACGGGACCGTGCATCGCGTGCGTGTGGCCGAGGGGCGCGACGAGCGCCGGCACCGCCGCCACGAGGGCGGCGCAGGCGAGGAGGCGCAGGAGCGCCCGCTGGCGCGGCGTCGTCACTGGCCCGGGACCTTACGGCGCCGGCGTCGCGGTGTCAAACCGCCGCCGCACATCCTTTTTGACGGCCCGCCTGCCTCCGCTATCTTTGACGCCGTGCGCAACAAGACATCCGCCGCGTGGGCGCGCCCGTACCGGGCTCGCGTCGTCCTCCCCCTGCTGTCGCTCGCGCTGTCCGCGGGCGCGGTCCCGGCGTCCGCCGCCGAGTCGCCGGCCCGCGCCGGCGCCCCGCCGACGGCGGCGACCGCCCCGCCGGCGGCGGCGCCCGGCACGCCCGCCGCCGCGCCCGCGATCGAGGCCTTTCCCGAGAGCGAGATCCGTCCGGGCCTGAAGGGGGAGGTGCGGACCGTCCTGCGGGGCACCGAGGTCGAGACGATCGAGGTCGAGATCCTCGGGGTGCTCGAGGACGGCATCGCCCCGGGGATCGACATGATCCTCGGCCGCCTGCTGGGCGAGAAGGGCAACTGGAACGGCGTCGCGGCGGGCATGTCGGGCAGCCCGGTCACCATCGGCGGCCGCCTCGTCGGCGCGCTGTCGTACTCGATCGGCCAGTTCTCGAAGGAGCCGCTGCTCGGCATCACGCCAATCCGGCAGATGCTCGCGCTCAAGGAGTACCCCGGCGGCGTGCTTCCCTGGCGCGCCGGCACGAACGCGACGGCGGCCGGCTTCGTCCCCGCGCCGCTCGCGCTCGTCGCGCCGGGCGTCGCGCCGGCCAGCCTCGACGCGGTGGACGACCTGCTGAAGGACCTCGGGCTGGTGCGCTCGGTGGCCTCGATCTCGGCCCCGGCGGGCCGCACGCCCGTGGCCTCGCGGCTCCAGCCGGGCGACCCGGTCTCCGCGCTCCTCGTCTGGGGCGACGTGAAGCTCGGCGCCACCGGGACCATCACCTGGCGCGAGGGGGACCGGCTGCTCGCGTTCGGGCACCCGTTCATGGGCTCGGGACGCGCCGAGATGCCGGTCGCGGCCAGCGAGATCGTCTGGACGGTGCCCTCGCTGATGAACTCCTTCAAGATCGCGCGCATCGGCGAGCCGGCCGGCACGCTGCGGCAGGACCGGCTGACCGCGATCGCGGCGGACCTCGGCCCGGTGCCGAAGGGGCTCCCGGTCGCGGTGACGATCCGCCGCCCGAACCGCCCCGTGCTGGCGAAGCGCTTCGAGGTGCTGCGCGACCCCTTCCTCGCGCCGCTGCTCGCGACGGTCGCGTTCCGCATCGCGCTGCTCGAGGGCCTCGGCGCGGAGCGGGACGAGGGGCTGCGGATGGACGGCACGCTGTACCTCGCGGGCGGCCGCCGCGTGCGCTTCAACTCGGGCTCGATCCCGTCCGGCTCGTTCGGCAGCTCGCGCGACCAGCAGCTCGGGCTCGAGCTGCTGCAGCGCGTGAACGCCCTGCTGCGGGCGCCGATGGACGTGCCGGAGATCGAGCGCGTCGAGCTGACCGTGGACGCGCAGGAGCCCGAGACCGCGTGGGCCGTGCAGCGCGCCCTCCCGGACCGGCTCGCGGCCCGGCCGGGCGACACGCTGCGCGTCCTCGTCGACCTCGAGGAGACCCGCGGCGCGCAGCGCCAGGAGACGTTCGAGCTGACGCTGCCGAAGGCGCTCACGCCCGGCAGCTACACGCTGCTCGCGGGCTCGTCCCGCACGCTCGCCGGCGAGTTCGGCAGCGTCGCGGAGGCGCGGCGCCGCACGGCGCGCAGCGCCGACGAGTACCTGGCCGCGCTCGACGACGTGCCGCCGGACGACCGGCTCGAGGTGGCCCTGGCGCGCGGCGCCGAGGGCATCGTCGCGGGCGGGCGCTCGTATCCCGCGCTGCCCGGCTCCGCGCACCTGCTGATGCGCTCCCGCCCCGGCGGCTCGGAGATGTACCGCGCCCGCTGGCAGGCCGAGGCGCGCTCCGCGCGCGACCTCGGGCGCACGGTGACCGAGGTCGCGCGCGTCACGATCGAGATCCTCCCGGAGTCTTCCCGATGACCCGACCCGCCGCCGCCCGAGCCGCGCTCGCGTTCTCCCTGGTCCCGGCCGTGCTCCCGCTCGTCCTCGCCGCCGCGATCACGCCCGCGCGGGCGGTCACGACGCAGGCCTTCGTGCGCGAGGGGGACACGCTGCGCGCGGGGACGTTCGAGGGGATGGTCGCCACCCCCGACGGCCGCCTCGTGCCCGGCCCGCGGGCCGAGGTCGTCGCGCGGCCCGAGTCCGCCGTGATCTGGTCGCTCGTGCTCGCGGGCGGCGAGGTCGTCGCGGGCGCCGGCGAGGAGAAGGGCCTGCTGCGGATCGTCCCGGCCAAGCCCGGCGCCGCGGGCGAGGCCGCCGCGGCCACCAAGCCGGGCGCCACGGGCGAGGCGGCCGCGGCCGCGCCCACGAAGCCGGCCCCGCAGATCGGCGGCCAGGACGTCTTCGCGCTCGCGGCGTCGCCGAAGGACAAGGACGTCGTCTTCGCGGCGACCGGCCCGGAGGGCGCGGTCTACCGCGTCGACCTCGGCCGGGGCGAGGCCCGCGAGATCTACCGCCCGCAGGCGACCTACGTCTGGGCCCTGCTGCCGCTCGCGGACGGCGGGCTCGTCGTGGCCACCGGCCTGCCGGGCCGCGTCGTGCGCGTGGACGGCCGCGGCGGCGGCACGCCGGTCCCGCTGTGGGAGACGAAGGAGTCCCACGTGCGCGCGCTCGCGCTGGGCGGCAACGGCCGCGTGCTCGCGGGCACGTCGGGCGGCGGGCTGCTCGTCGAGCTGGACGGCAAGGGGCAGGCGTACACGCTGTGGGACTCGGACCGCCCCGAGGTGGCCGCGATCGCCGTCGACGCGGCGGGCACGGTCTGGGCGGCGTTCGCGGGTTCGGGCCGCGGCGGCGCGTCCGCGGCCGAGAGCAAGGCCTCCGCGCGCAGCGCCGGCACGGTGAGCGTGACGGTGCGCGCGCGCCCGCCCGCCGGCGGAGGGGGCGGGGGGGGCGGCGACGAGGACGCGGACGCGACCGCGCGCGCGACGGCCGCGGACGACAAGGCCCCCGTGGTGCGCGGCGGCGCGGACCTGCCGGGCGGCGGCGGCGCGCTGATCCGGATCGGCGCCGGCGAGGAACCCGAGACGAGCTGGTCCGACGAGCGGGAGACGCCGCTCGCGCTGCTCCCGCGGCCCGGCGGCGGCGTTCTGCTCGGCACGGCGAACCCGGCGAAGATCTGGTGGCTCGACCCCGCGGGCCGGCTGGGGCAGTTCGACGAGCGCAAGGACGCCAAGGCCGTGTCGGCCCTGGCCGCCGCGGGCGACCGCATCGTCGCGGCGACGAGCAACCCCGCGACGATCGTGGCCTACGGCCCCGGCGCCGCCGCGCCGGCGCGCTGGATCTCCGACGTGTTCGACGCGAAGGTGCGCGCCACGATCGGCCGCGTGCAGGCGGTGACCGACGGCGCGTCCGCCGCGGACTTCGATCTCTTCGTGCGCGCGGGCAACACCTCCGAGCCGGACGAGGGCTGGACCGACTGGGTCCCGGTGCAGGGCGCGATCGGTGCGCCCGACGCGGCCGGTGCGGCCGCCGCGCTCCCGCGCGCGCGCTTCGCGCAGGTGAAGATCGAGTCCCGGGCGGCGCAGCCGTACGGCACCGGCATCGGGCGGCTCGCGCTCCGTTACCGCCCCACGAACCGCCCGCCGCGCATCGACGACGTGGACGCGCTGCCGCAGGGGGTCGCGATGCGGGCGATCCCGCCGTCGCAGATGTCGAGCGGCGAGGTCCCCGTGGTCCCGCCGCCGCGCGGCCCGGAACTCGAGCGCGCGCTCGGCGAGGCGAGCGCCTCGTGGCGCAGCAAGCGGGCCTACGAGCCGAACGCGCTGACGATCACGTGGGACGCGCGCGACCCGGACAGCGACGCCCTCCGCGCCGCGCTCGCGTATTGCCGCGACCGCGGCGCCCCCTGCGCCGACGGGGACTGGATCGAGGTCGCCGACGACCTCGACCAGGCGTTCTACAGCTTCGACGGGCGGACGCTCCCCGACGGCATCTACCGCTTCCGCGTGACCGTCACGGACGTCTCCGCCAACGCGGCGGGCGAGGCGCGGACCGCCGAGCGCGTGTCCGACCCCGTCGCGATCGACAACGCCGCGCCCGTCATCGAGCGCGCGGAGTACACGGCGGAGAAGGGCGAAGCGCTCGCGCTCACCGTGGTCGCGCGCGACCCCGGCGGACGCCTGGTCCGCGCGGAGGTGACGCGCGAGGCGGGCGGCTTCACGACGCTGCTCGCGGCGGACGGGGTGGACGACGGGGCCGAGGAAACGTGGCGCGGCACCGTCCCCGCGCCCGGCGCCGGCGAGGAACTGCTGGTGCGCGTCACCGACGCGGCCGGCAACAGCAGCACGCGCCGCGCGACCGCCGCCGCGGGGCCGGGCTCCGGCTCGTCCTCCGGCTCCGGCTCCGGCACACGCCGCCGCTGACGTCCGTGGGGGCGGGGCTGCGCCCGGCTCCGGCTCCGGCACACGCCGCCGCTGACGTCCGTGGGGGCGGGGCTGCGCCCCGCCCGGGCGGGGCAAAGCCCCGCCCCCACGGGAAAAGGGCGGGGCAAAGCCCCGCCCCCACGGGAAAAGGGCGGGGCAAAGCCCCGCCCCCACGGGTTCGCGCAGGCAGCCCCGCCCGCACGGGATGGCGCAATGGGGCAGGTCAGTGGTCGCGCGGGACCGGCGGCATGCGCCCGCCGACGAGCGCGACGACCTCGACGCGGCCGTCCTGCAGGAGCTTGCGCGCCTCGGCGCTCTCCGGCGCGATGGTGCGCAGCAGCCGGCGGCCGATCCGGACTTCGATCGGCATCAGGCGCCCCGAGGGCAGCGAGGCGGCCCGGTAGGACACGACGGGCGGCGGAGCGGGTGCCGCGACCCGGGTGCGCGGAACGGGCATGGGACCCCCTTCCTCTCGGCGGCAGTCTAGTCCCGAACCCGCCCCGGCGGTGAACTTCCCCCAGTCGCCACGCATGTCGCGCGTATGAAGGCCGACGCCGGGATCAGGACTCGAGTTCGTCGTCGCTGCCGGTCCCGCCGCCCGCGCCGTAGACGAGGTCGCGCTCCCGCAGCCAGCGCGCGCGCTCGCGCTCGGCGCGCGCGGGCGTGAAGCCGTTCTGCCGGGAGAGTCGCGCGAGCGCCGCGTCCATGATCGCCGTCTCCTCGGCGGCGGACGCGGCGACCTCCGGGACGCGCCAGCGGTGCATCAGGTCCGCGAGCGTCCGCGCCTCCTCCTCGCGCACGGCCCACGCGATCTCGCCGGCGAGCGGGGAGCCCCGCGGGCCGATCGGGTCGATGCCGCCCGAGGCGTCGATGACGTCGCGCCAGCGCGAGCCGTAGCGGCCGACCATCCAGCGCGCCTGTCCGGGGTCGAGACCCGACGCGCGCGCGGCCGCCTCCTCGCCGGCGAGGCTCGCGATGTCGCCGCCGGGGAGGAAGCCCGGCGAGCGGGACACGCGCCCCGCGAAGCCGCCGAGGTCCGCGCCGAGCCGCTCGAACAGCCGCCGCGCCGCCGGGCGCGCGAGCAGCGGCACGCCGCTCGCGACCGACCAGAAGGGCACGCCCGACTGCGTCTCGCGCACGAGCCCGGGCGCGGCGCGGTGCACGCGCGCGCCCTCGAACGCCACGCGAATCGACCCGGCGCCCGCCTCGGCGTCGTCCGCGCCGGAGCCGGCGTGCGTGCCCGCGCCGGAACCCGCGCGCGCGCCCGCGCCGCCGCCGAACGCCGACGCCAGCGCCTCCTCGAGGTAGCGCGCGCCGTCGCGCCGGCGTGCGGCGTCCGTGCGCCGGCCGTCGCGCGGCTCCCCCGCGCCGGACTCCGCCGCGCCGTGCTCCGCCGCGCCGTGCTCGGAGAGCAGGGCGCCGCCGGGCACGGGCGCGAGCACGACGGGCCGCCCGTCGCGCGGGTGCGGGAAGACGAGCCCGGCCTCGGCGAGGGGGGCCGTCACCACGACGCGGGCCGCCCGCGCGACCGGGAACGAGGCCGCGGTGCCGACGTCGAACAGCCGCCGGGTGCGGTCGATGAAGGCGCCGGTCGCGTTCACGACCGCGCGCGTGCGCAGCGTGGTGCTGTCGCCCGTGACGCGATCGCGCAGCTCGGCCCACGCGTGGCCTTTCTGCGCGGCCTCGAGGCCGACGATGTCGCAGCGGGACGCGAGCCGCGCGCCGCAGCGGCGCGCCTCGAGGGCGAACGCGAGCGCGAGCCGCCGCTCGTCCAGCAGCGCGTCGAAGCGGATCGACGGGGCGCCGGCGAGGCCGGGTGCGAGTCCCGGGAGCAGCATCTCGAGCTGCCGGCGCGAGATCGGGCGCGGCTCCGGCCAGCCGGTCGCCGGCCCGTCGCGGCGCAGCCAGCGCGGGACCAGGCCCGCGATGCGCGCGCCGAGCCCGCGCTCCGCCGGCCGCGCGTCCACGACCGGCACGACGCGCACGAGGTGCCGCGCCGCGCGCGCGAGGACCATGCGCTCGCGTTCCAGCGCGTCCGGGACGCGCGCCGCGCGCGCGGCCGCGCCGCCCGGCCCGAGCGCGAGCCGCGCACCGCGGCCCGAGCCGGCCCAGCCGAAGTCGACCGGCTCGACGAGGCACACGCGGGCGCCGCCCGCGGCGAGGGCGCGCGCGACCGCGGCGCCGGTCAGCCCTCCGCCGAGCACGAGCGCGTCGAAATCGCCGTCCCTGATGCCTTCCAGCGGAGAGCCCGACATGTCCCGCGCATCATAAGACGAACGCGCGCGACGGGCGTACGCCTACGGGGTCTCGCCGGAATCGCCGGCCGCGTTGCGCGCGGCGACCAGGTAGAAGAACGAACCGCTGCCCGCGCCGCCGTTCCCCGCGTCGCTCCACGCCGGCGACGACGGCTCGCCCACCGCGACGAAGCCCGCCTCCGGCGCCGCGGAGCGGTAGACGGGGTAGAACCGCGCCGGGTCGTGCTCCGCGTCCACGGCCGGGGCCGCCCACGCGAGCCGCACGTCCTCGCGCGTCCGCTCCGCGCGGACCGTGTCGCCGACGGCGCTCGGCGGCTGCGCGTCGGGGGGCGTGAAGCCGCTGCAGGTGATGGTGCGGCGCACGATCGTGACGTCGTCGACCAGCAGTTCGACCAACGGGTCCATCGTCGTGCGGGCGTCCTCGGACGCGGTGAAGCGCACGCGCATCGCGGCCGTCGGCGTCACCACGGCGGCGAGGTCGAACTCCTTGCGGGTCCAGGCCGCGGCGCTCGCGTCGAGCCGTTCGATCGTCGTCCAGGTCGCCCCGTTGTCGGCGCTGACCTGCGCCGTGTACCACGCGTTGTCGAACGGGGACAGGCCGCTGCGGTGGAACCAGCGCGAGAACGCCAGCACGAGGCTCCCGCTCCCGGTGCCGTCGAACGCCGGCGAGAGGACGAGGGCGGTGCCGCGGTCCACGTCGCCCGCCGCCGGGTTGAAGCCCGGCGGGGCCGGCGGGTTGCCGGTGACCCAGCACGCGGCGCCGGGGGCGGGGGTGGTGTCGTCCTCGGGTTGCACCTGGCCCGCGGAGGCGTCCGTCACGCCGTTCGGGTCCTGGCGCACGAACTGGCCCGCGCGCGCGTTGCCGCCCGGGACCCAGCCGCCGTCGCTCTCCATGTCGGACGCGAGGCGCGTCACGTCGTTGAGGGCGCCGACCGGCACCGTGAACGTGCTGACGGCGCGCCCGCCGTCCTGCCAGCGCATCGTCAGCGCGAACGTCAGCGTCGACCCGCACCCGCCGGAGGTGCGGACGGTGAAGTGCGGCGCCTCGCTGCCGGCGAGCGCGCCGGGCCCGAGGTCCGGCCAGGCCGCGACGGCGTTGTGGATCGTGACGCCCGGCGTCGTCGAGGTGAGGACGCCGGTGACCCCTTCCGCGATGGCCCCGCCCGTGTTGCGCGCGTCCACGAGGATCGTGAACGTCTCGTCCGGGTCGACCTGGCCGTTGCCGTTCGCGTACGCGGGGTCGGCGTCGTCCACGGCGTGCGCCGCGACCTTCACGCGCGGCCCGCCCGCCGGCAGCTGCTCGCCGCAGAACGCGAGGTCGTCCACGTAGAAGCCGGCGGCCGTCGTGCTGCCGTCGGCCTGCAGCGAGAAGCGCACGAACACGTTCGACTCGCCGTCCACGAGCGCGGCGACGTCGCGGCGCACGACGTACCACTCGGTGTCGCGCCCGAACCCCTCCCACGCGACGCGCCACTCCGGGTGCGTGTCCGTGCTCACCTCGACCCGCGCGATGTCCCAGCCGGGCTCGGCCTCGAGCCAGCGCGCGAAGCGGAGTTCGGCGTGGCGCAGGTCGGACAGGTCGTACGGGCCCGCCGTCAGGAAGTACTGTCCGTTGTCGGCGTAGTTGCCGGCGAGGTTGGTGCCGTAGACGTGGTCCCCGCTGTACCCCGCGGGCGGCCCCACGACGCCGGGGGCCCCGAAGGCCCACCCGCCGCTCGCGGCGCCGTTGTCGATCGTCCAGCCCGGGTCGACGTCGAGCCGCTCCTCGACCGCGGGACAGGACGGGAAGCCGCGCGTCACGCGCAGGCGCGCCTCTTCGGGAAGCGCGCAGAACGCCCCTTCGGCCGCGAACGCGAGGGCCAGCGTCACCGGGGTGTCGTCCGGGGCGTCGGCCGCGACGGTCACGCGGATCGGGTCGAGCGCCTCGGCCTGCGCCGCGGGCGCCAGGTCCCCGAACGCCGCGGTCTCGTCCACGATGGAGAGGTAGGGGTCGGACTCCGACGCGGTCACCGTGAACGGCGGGAGCGCCGTCCCGGTCGCGAGCGCCGTGACGTACAGGTCCACCGTCTCGCCCGGGTCGAGCTGGCCGTCGCCGTCCCCGCCGCGTATGCCGTCCCCGCGGCGTGTGCCGCCGCCGTCCCCGGCGGGGGCGTCGTCCACGCGGATCGAGACCAGCGCGGCGCCGCCGGTCCCGTCGGGGACGAGCGCGACCTCGCGCGCGGCCGGCCCGAAGCCGACGTCCGTCGGCCAGGACTGCGCGGCGTAGCCCGGGGACGTGACCTGCAGCGTGTAGGTGCCCGGCACCACCGGCCAGTCGATCCGCGCGAACACCGGCGTCGCCGTGCGCGGCGTCTCCCCGTTCGCGAAGACCTGCTCGGCCAGCGCGAGGCCCGCGCCCGGCAGCGGCGCGCCGGTGCAGGCGTCGCGCACGTGCCCCGTCAGGCGCGGGCCGTCCATGCGCTCGAAGAAGTAGCGCCAGCCGCCGCGCGCGCGCTCGACGGTGGTGTCCCGCCAGGTGGCGTAATCGGGCTGGAAGCCCTGCGCGCCCGCGTTCAGCTCGTAGGTCACGCCGACGCTGCCCAGCTCGCCGTAGAACCAGCCGTCCGCGTCGCCGTCCACGTCGTAGAGCAGCTCGAACGGCGTCCCGAACGCGTACCAGGACGACGGCGCGTCGCCGGGGATCCGCGTGGACGCCTCGTTGGCCACCTCGCGCAGCGTGCGGAAGTCGGGCGCGGTCGCGTAGACGCCGCTGCAGCCGAAGGCGTGCAGCGCGTACTCGCCGTACGTGTGGTACGAGACGTAGAAGACCGGCCGGTGCTCGCGCGCCAGGTTCGAGAGGCCGATCGTCGCCGGCTCGGAGCCGGCCGACGGCCCGCGGTAGGTGTCGCTGCCGGGGCTGCCGGAGGACCCGCCGCACTGGTTCCAGGCGAAGGCCCAGTTCCGGTTCAGGTCCACGCCGTGGCTGCCGTCGCCGTTGTCCCGCCGGTTCTTGCGCCAGTTGGTGTCGCTGGTGAAGACGTAGTCGGCGCCGTCGGGGTTGTGCGTCGGCACGACCCAGGTCTCGTACGCGTCCACCCAGCGGCGGACGGACGCGTCGGACGCGTAGGTCGAGAGCAGCTGGTCGACGATGTCCAGCGCCACCTCGGGCGTCATCACCTCGCGCGCGTGATGCTGCGCGATGAAGAACAGCGCGGGCTCGTCCTCGTCGACGGCCACGTTGTCCGAGATCCGCAGCGCCCACACCGTGCGGCCCTCGTGGTCGGTCGCGTAGGCGACGCGCCGCGCGAGGTCGGGGTACGCGGACTCGTACTGGACGAGCCGCGCCTCGATCTCGGCCGGCGAGAGGTAGTCCGCCAGCGCCTCGGGGGCGGCGGGCGCGTCCACGACCTCGGGGGAAAACCCCCAGGCGCGCAGCCGCTCGATCTCCGCCTCGCCGCCCATCAGCTCGATCGCGCCCCGCTTCGCGTCGACGAGGGTGACGTCGAGGCCCTGCGCGCGCAGCGCCGCCGCGACCTGCGGCAGCCCCCCGGCGACGGGGACGCGCAGCCGGAAGGTGGCCGGCGCCGGCGCGGCGGGTACGGCGGCAGCGCCGGCAGCGCCCGGAGCGTCGGCAGCACCGGGAGCGCCGGGAGCGCCGGGGGCGCCGGGGGCCGCGAGGGAGGGAAGACACGGGCCGGACAGCAGCGCGCACGCGGCGGCGAGCCGCGCGAGAATCGTGAGTCTCACGGTCGGACCTCCCACGGGGACCCGAAATATACGGAGTGCGGGCGCGGCTAACCCGAATTCGGCGTCCGGTGCGTCGACTCCTCCCGGCGACGGTGGTAAACAGGGCCTGCCGGGGGGCCCCGACCCGGCCGAGCGACCGCTCCGCGAGGGACGGCATGGACTTCGATGCGGTCTTCCTGTCCCGGATCCAGTTCGCGCTGACGATCATGTTCCACTACCTGTTCCCGCCGCTCACGATCGGGCTCGGGACGCTGATGGTCGTCATGGAGGGGCTGTTCCTCCGCACGCGCGACCCGCTGTACGAGAACATGGCCCGCTTCTGGACGCGGATCTTCGCGGTCAACTTCGCCGTGGGGGTCGCGACCGGCGTCGTCATGGAATTCCAGTTCGGCACGAACTGGGCGGCCTACAGCCGGTTCGTCGGCGACGTGTTCGGCTCCGCGCTCGCGGCCGAGGGGATCTTCGCGTTCTTCCTCGAGTCCGGGTTCCTCGCCGTCCTCGTCTTCGGCTGGGACCGCGTCTCGCCCCGGATGCACTTCTTCTCGACCTGCATGGTCGCGCTCGGGTCGATCTTCTCCGCCGTCTGGATCGTGGTCGCCAACTCCTGGCAGCAGACGCCCGCGGGCCACCACGTCGTCGAGCTGGCCGGCGGCGGCACGCGCGCGGAGACGGCGGACTTCATGGCCGTCCTGTTCAACCCGTCGAGCGTCCACCGGCTGCTGCACGTGCTGCTCGGTGCATGGATCCTCGGGGCGTTCTTCGTGATGAGCGTCGCCGCCTGGTACGTGCTGAAGGGGCGGCACCTCGAGTTCGCGCGCCGCTCGTTCCGGATCGCGCTCGTGCTCGGCGCGGCGAGCTCCGTCGCGATGCTGGTCTCGGGGCACTTCCAGGCGAACGTCGTGGCGCGCACCCAGCCGGCGAAGCTCGCCGCGTTCGAGGGGCACTTCGAGACCGGGCCCGCGGGCATGTACCTGTTCGGCTGGCCGGACGAGGAGCAGCGGCGGGTCCGCTACGGCCTCGCGGCGCCCGGGATGCTGAGCTTCCTCGTGCACGAGGACCTCGACGCCTCGATCACGGGGCTGTCGGACGTCCCGCGCGAGGACTGGCCCCCGGTGGCGATCCCGTTCCAGACGTACCACCTGATGGTCGCGCTCGGCTTCTTCTTCATCGCGGTCACGCTCTACGCCCTCTGGTCCTGGCGGCGCGGGACGCTGTTCACGCAACGCTGGCTGATGCGGGTGTTCGTCGTCGCCGTCGGCGGCGCGTTCGTCGCGAACCAGGCGGGGTGGGTCGCGGCCGAGGTCGGCCGGCAGCCGTGGGTCGTCTACGGCCTGCTGCGGACGAAGGACGCGGTGTCGAAGTCGGTCCACCCGGGACAGGTCCTCGCCTCGATCGCGATGTTCGGGGTCATCTACGCGCTGCTGTTCGCCGTCTGGGTGTTCGTGCTCGACCACAAGCTGCGCCACGGGCCCGAGGACGAGCCGCACCCGGAGCGCCAGGTCCCCGACGCGCCCGAGCCGGGGGACCGGTTCGTCAAGGGGGCGGCCGCGGCGAAGCTCGCGCCCGGCTCGTCCCTGACCTCGACGGAGTGAGACGGCGATGGACCTCAACCTGCTGTGGTTCGCGCTGCTCGGCCTGCTGCTGACCGGGTACGCGGTCCTCGACGGCTTCGACCTCGGCGTCGGCGTGCTGCACCTGGCGGCGCGCGGCGACGACGAGCGGCGCGTGATGCTCAACGCGATCGGCCCGCTGTGGGACGGCAACGAGGTCTGGCTGGTCACCTTCGGCGGCGCGCTGTTCGCGGCGTTCCCGGAGGCCTACGCGACCGCGTTCTCCGCCTTCTACCTGCCGTTCTACCTGCTGCTGTTCGCGCTGATCTTCCGCGCCGTCTCGATCGAGTTCCGCAGCAAGCGCGAGATGCGCTGGTGGCGCGCGACGTGGGACGCGGCGTTCAGCGTCGCGTCGGCGCTCGCCGCCCTGCTGTTCGGCGTCGCGGTCGGGAACTCGATGCTCGGCATCCCGATCGGGGCCGACCGCGAGTTCGCGGGGGCGCTCGGCGACCTGCTGCGGCCCTACTCCCTGCTCGTCGGCGTGCTGGTGGTCGCGCTGTTCGCGATGCACGGCGCGATCTTCCTGAACCTGAAGACCGAAGGGGAGCTGCAGAAGCGGGTGCAGGGCTGGATGTGGCGCACGTTCGGGATCTTCCTGGTGCTGTACCTGCTCACCACGATCGCGACGCTCGCCGCGGTGCCGGGGGCCACGCGCAACTTCCGCGAGCACCCGTGGATCTGGGTGCTGGTCGTGCTGAACGTCCTCGCGGTGGCGAACATCCCGCGCGCGATCTTCCACGGCAAGCCGGTGGACGCGTTCCTCTCGTCGTCGGCGACCATCGCCGCGCTGACCTGCCTGTTCGGAGCCGCCCTGTTCCCGAACCTCGTCACGTCGAGCCTGGACCCCGCGTACGGGCTGACGATCTACAACGCGGCGTCCTCCCCGAAGACGCTGGGGATCATGGCCGTCATCGCGCTGCTCGGGATGCCCTTCGTGCTGACGTACACGGCGGTGGTGTACTGGACGTTCCGCGGCAAGGTGCAGCTGGGCAAGTTCTCGTACTGAGGCTCGTGCCGCCCCGGCGCGCGCGCCGGGGCACGGGCCCGTTCAGGTGCGGGGAGCCGGCGGGCCGGGGGCGAGCGTCTTGTCCGGGTCGATGCCGCGCAGCGCCTCCACCAGCGGCGTGCGGTCCACCAGCGTGTAGAGGTCGATCACCCTGTCCAGCGCGGGGTCGCGCCCGGCGAGGTGGGCGAGCAGCAGGATCACCCGCGCCCGCTCCGCGTCGTCGAGGGCGTCGGCCCGCGCGGCGAGGCTCGTCAGTTCGCCGAGCGCGGCCGCGTCGTGGCTGCGCAGCTCCTCGCGGTCATTGATCCGCATCAGCATGCCGGCGACGGCGGCGGCTTCCTCGAGCAGGCGCCGCAGTTCCGGCGCGGTGATCTCCGCGTCGCGCCCGAGGGCGGCCTCGACCCGGTCGTCCAGGCGGCGGAGCGCGCAGCGGTCGGCGACCCGCAGGTCGTTGTAGACCGCGGCGCGGGACACGCGGCGGACGGCGTCGCGCAGCCCGAGCAGCCCCTCGGCGGGGCCGAGGTCCGCCCGGTCCGGGTCCGTCCGCTCCGCGCAGCGCGCGACCGCGGAGCGGAACTCCGCGTACGTCGAGCGCACCGCGAGCGAGAGTTCGAGGTCCCGCCGCGTGCCGGGAGGGGCGGGCAGACCGCACAGGACGCAGGCCGCGCGCTCGATCGCGAGGGTCGCCTTGACGAGCGAGCCGCGGGCCCGGTTGCAGGCGTCGAGGAGGTCCCAGGTGTCGCGGCCGTCCGGATCGGACCGCAGGTCGTTGATCGCGTGCGCCAGCTCGAGCCGCGCCGCGAAGCAGGCGGCGCCGAGGTCGCCCGGGCCCTCGTCCGGCTCGCCGCCGACGGACCCCTCGGTCTGCCGGAAGAAGTCGAGCGCGACCTCGCACAGCCGCTCGACGAGCGGGCGCAGCTGGCGGTGGATCGCGTCGCGCCCCCCCTGCTCGAAGTGCGCGAGGTCGATCCGTCGCGCCGCGTGGCGCATGTTCCGGACGACCGCCACCGTGCGGTCCGCCGTGGTGCTCATGAGGTCGGGCCCCCCTTGCGGCGGCAGGGCCGCCGCGCTGTCCCGAATCTCGGGCCCGCAGGGGAGCCGCGGCAACCCGCTCGAAACAGTGCCGGACCTGCCGCGGCACTTTTTGCAAAGCCCGCGCGGCTTGCCCAAGTCACGGGCGGGAACGAACTTGGAAGGGGGGGGAGGCGAGAGAAGGTTGAGTCTCCGGGGGCGGACCCTGCTCGCGATCGCGGCCGCGCTGGCCGTGGTGCTCGGCGCGTTGGCCGGCGGGCTGCGCACGGCGTGGCTCAACGACCGCGAGCGCGTCGAGGGCGACGCGGCGCGGGAGGCCCACGCGCGCGCGCGGCACGAGCTCGACGAGGTCGCCGACCGGCTCGGCGCCGCCGCCGCGGACTACGCGATCTGGGACGACACCTACGAGTTCGCGGCGGGGCGCCGGCCGGCGTTCCTCGCGCGCGAGCTGGCGAACGTCGCGATCTACCGCCGGCTCTCGGTCGACCTCGCCGCCGTCTTCGACACGACGGGCGCGCTCGTCGCCGGACGCGCCGCCGACCGCGCACGGGCGTCGCTCGCCGCGCACGCGCCGGGGTGGTGGGACGGCCCGATTTGGCGCGCGCTCGTGGCGCGGGCGGCGCTCTCGCCGGGCCCGGTGACCGGCTTCGCGCGGCACGACGGCGCGACCCTGCTGCTGGCCGCGCACCGGATCCTGCGCCGGGACAACGGCACGGAGCCGTCCGCCGGCGTCTTCGTGTTCGGCCGCTACGTCGACGACCGGATGCTGCGGCAGGCCGGCGCGCAGCAGCAGGTCGAGCTCTCGCTCCTGCCGTTCGCGCGCGCCCGCGGGCGCACCTCGAGCGCGCCGGGGACGACGCCCGAGGCCGCCGCGGCCGCGGCCGCGCTGTCGGCCGGCCCGCCGGTGCTGGTCGAGGCGCGCGGGCCCGACGTGATCAGCGGCTACAGCTTCCTGCGCGACGTGTCCGGCCGGCCCGCGGCGATCCTGCGCACGCGCGGCGACCGCGCGCTGTGGCGCGAGGCGGTCTCGCTGTCGCGGACGACGCTGCTCGCCGGCTCGCTCGTCGGGCTGCTGATCGGGGCGCTCGGGCTCGCGATCCTGGACCGCAACGTGCTCGCGCGGCTCTCGCGGATGGAAGCCGACCTCGCGCGGATCCGCGCGTCGCGCGATCCCGGGGGGCGGGTCCGGGTGGACGCGCGGGACGAGATCGGCCGCCTGCAGCGCGGCATCAACGACCTGCTGCAGGACCTCGAGCGCTCGCAGCAGGACCGCTTCGACGGCGCGGAGCGGCTGCGGCGCGGCGAGGCGATCGTGTTCGCCGCCGAGCGGATCCTCAGCCTGCACACCTGGGAAGAGGGCGCGCCGGTGATCCTCGCGCGCCTCGGCGAGGCGACCGCCGCTGCCCGCGCGCTGCTGTTCGAGATCCGCGGGAGCGGGGACGGGCTGAGCTGCGACATGCCGTTCTCGTGGGCGCGGCCGGACGTGGGCCCCGCGCGCGAGGTCGCGCGGACCGAGCGCGCGCGCGAACTGGCCGACCGGCTGGCCCTCGGCGTCAGCATCGAGCTGCACGCGGACGGCGGCGACGCGGGCGACCGCGAGCTGCTCGCGCAGCGCGACGCCGGCTCGCTGCTCCTCGTCCCGGTGTTCGTGGACGGGCGCTTCTGGGGCGCGATCAGCTGCGAGGACGTCCGGCGCGACCGGACGTGGACGCCCGAGGACCACGAGGCGCTCGGCGCCGCGGCGCACATGATCGGCGCGGCGATCTCGGCCGAGGCGGCGCGGCGCCAGCTGATCGAGGCGAAGCGCGCGGCGGAGGCCGCCGCCCGCGCCAAGGGCGAGTTCCTGGCCACGATGAGCCACGAGATCCGCACGCCGCTGAACGCGGTGATCGGGCTCTCCGAGCTCGCGGTCGAGACGGACGACCCCGCGGAGCGGCTGAACTACCTGCGGATCGTGCGGACGTCGGCGCACGCGCTGCTCGCGCTGATCAACGACATCCTGGACTTCTCGCGCATCGAGGCCGGCCGCGTCGAGATGGAGACCCTCGACTTCGACGTCCGCCGCTGGGCGGGCGACGTCGCCTCCGCGTTCACGCCGCAGGCGCAGGCCAAGGGGCTCGCGCTGACCTTCCACCTCGACGAGGACGTGCCGCGGATGGTGAAGGGGGACCCGGGACGGCTGCGCCAGGTCGCGGTGAACCTGCTCGGCAACGCGATCAAGTTCACCCCGCGCGGCGCGGTCTCGTTCCGGATCGGGGTCGAGGCGCAGGACACGCGCGGCCTCACGCTGCGCTTCGAGGTGCAGGACACCGGCATCGGGATCGAGCGCGACAAGCAGGACGCGATCTGGGAGGCGTTCTCCCAGGCCGACAGCACGACGACGCGCCGCTTCGGCGGCAGCGGGCTCGGGCTCGCGATCTCGCAGCGGCTGGTGCGGATGATGGGCGGGCGGATCTGGCTCGCGAGCCGCGTCGGGGAGGGGAGCACGTTCGTGTTCACGGCGCGCGTGGACCACTCCGCGACCGACGAGGAGCACGACAGCGGGCCGGTGACGGGCGTCGTGCCCGGCCGGCTGCGCGTCCTCGTCGCCGAGGACAACGAGGTCAACCAGCTGCTCGCGCGGCGGCTGCTCGAGCGCGAGGGGCACACGGTCGACTGCGTCGCGTCGGGCGACGCCGCCGTGGAGGCCTGCCGCGGGGGCGCGTACGACCTCGTGCTGATGGACATGCAGATGCCCGAGATGGACGGCCTCGAGGCCACGCGGGCGATCCGGGCGACGGAGGCCCTGACCGGGGACCACGTCCCGATCGTCGCCATGACGGCCAACGCCCTGCCCGGCGACCGCGAGCGCTGCCTCGCGGCCGGGATGGACGGCTACGTCGCCAAGCCGATCAAGGTGAAGGAACTCTTCGGCACCATCGACCGCGTCCTCCACGCGTCGCGCGTCCTGTGACGATGTAGGGGCGACCCTTGGGCCGCCCTCCGGTTCGAACCGCGTGAAGGTGTAGGGGCGGCCCTTGGGCCGCCCTACGATTCGAGACGCGCGACGATGTAGGGG
>JADHED010000972.1_pt1 | contig 27387 bp, 19 predicted proteins | sample 8952041 | NCBI WGS metagenome assembly JADHED01 (sample SAMN16124423, study PRJNA663239) | bioreactor sludge metagenome | isolation source: sludge (control) | place: India:Bengaluru | collected 2018-09-08
TCTTTGCCGGTGCTGCTGCCTTCTTGGCGGGTGCAGCCTTCTTCGCAGCTACGGCCTTCTTGGCGGGAGCGGCTTTCTTTGCCGGTGCTGCTGCCTTCTTGGCGGGTGCAGCCTTCTTCGCAGCTACGGCCTTCTTGGCGGGAGCGGCTTTCTTTGCCGGTGCTGCTGCCTTCTTGGCGGGTGCAGCCTTCTTCGCAGCTACGGCTTTCTTTGCCGGTGCTGCTGCCTTCTTGGCAGGTGCAGCCTTCTTGGCGGCTACGGGTTTGGCTGTTGCAGCCTTCTTCGCGGGAGCAGCCTTTTTAGCGGCCGGTTTTTTCGCAGTTGCCATCATGTTCTCCTTGGGTCAATTTGCAAAGAGCACTTCCTGTCTGCAGTGGACAGAAAGCGATCCATGGAGATGGATCAAAACTCCATCTCCATGAACACGGGAACGCCCCGCAGGGCAGCACTCTGCGGCGCTGTCGGTGCTGGGCGTGGTGTAAAAATCCATGTGGTGTGGCCTGCAAAAAAAGGCGCTAGTCCCAGGACAGCGCACCACCGGACTGGTATTCAATAACCCGGGTCTCGAAGAAGTTGCGTTCCTTCTTGAGGTCGATCATCTCGCTCATCCACGGGAACGGGTTTTCTTCGTTGGGGAACAGTGTCTCCAGCCCGATCTGCGTTGCGCGGCGGTTGGCAATGTAGCGCAGGTAGCCCTTGAACATGGAGGCGTTCATGCCCAGCACGCCACGGGGCATGGTGTCTTCGGCGTAGCGGTACTCCAGCTCGACAGCCTTGAGGAACAGTGCCTTGATCTCGGCCTTGAACTCCGCCGTCCACAGGTGCGGGTTTTCCAGCTTGAGCTGATTGATCAGATCGATGCCGAAGTTGCAGTGCATCGACTCGTCGCGCAGGATGTACTGGTACTGCTCCGCAGCGCCCGTCATCTTGTTCTGCCGGCCCAGCGCCAGAATTTGCGTGAAGCCCACGTAGAAGAACAGGCCTTCCATCAGGCAGGCAAAAACGATCAGCGACTTGAGCAGTGTCTGGTCGGTTTCGGGGGTACCGGTTTTGAAGGATGGGTCCATGATCGCTTCGATGAAGGGGATCAGGAACTCGTCCTTGTCACGTATCGACTGGACTTCGTTGTAGGCGTTGAAGATCTCGCTCTCGTCCAGGCCCAGCGACTCGACGATGTACTGGTAGGCGTGGGTGTGGATCGCTTCTTCGAAGGCCTGGCGCAGCAGGAACTGGCGGCACTCAGGGGCCGTGATGTGGCGGTAGGTGCCCAGCACGATGTTGTTGGCGGCCAGCGAGTCTGCGGTGACGAAGAAGCCGAGGTTGCGCTTGATGATGCGGCGCTCGTCGTCGGTCAGGCCGTTGGGGTCCTTCCACAACGCGATGTCGCGCGTCATGTTCACCTCTTGGGGCATCCAGTGGTTGGCGCAGGTGGCCAGGTATTTTTCCCACGCCCACTTGTACTTGAAGGGCACCAGCTGGTTGACGTCGGTCTGTCCGTTGATGATGCGCTTGTCCGCGGCATTGACGCGGCGATGCGCTGCAGCGGTGACGGGTGTTGCGGAGGTGTTTGCTGCGGAGGACGTGGCGCCCACGGGTTGCAGCGAAGGTGTCTGGAAAGCGAGAGGCGGTTGTTCCACCTGGCGGTTGTTGGACAGACCGCCGTCCAGTTGATTTTGCGATGAGGGCTTGACTTCTTCGTCCCAGGTCAACATAGATTTTCCAGTGTTCGGATTATGAAAGCAGTGCTGCGAAAAGAAAAGCACTGAAGCGTTGTGCAGTAAGGTTTTGTTGCTTCACAGCACCGAAGCAACGCCCCGGGCGATGCCGAAGTGTTGCTCGCAAAGTGCTTACTGGCAGGCCTCGCAGCCAGGATCGTCGATGGCGCAGAACTTCACGTCCGTCGCTGGCACCGCTGCGGCCTGTTGAGCAGCCGCTGCAGCAGCGGCTTCCAGCGGGCTGGGCTGCGCTTGCGCCGTGGCAGAAGCTGCCGATGCGCCGATGTCTCCACCCGACGACACGGCATTGAGCTGGCGCGTGTTCACGGTGCTCATCTCGACGTGTGTGGCGCTTTGTGTGCGCAGGTAGTAGGTGGTCTTGAGGCCACGGACCCATGCCAGCTTGTAGGTGTCGTCGAGCTTCTTGCCCGATGCGCCAGCCATGTAGATGTTCAGGCTCTGTGCCTGATCGATCCACTTCTGGCGGCGCGATGCGGCCTCCACCAGCCACTGAGGCTCGACTTCAAAAGCTGTGGAGTACAGCGCCTTGATGTCCTGCGGCACGCGGTCGATGGGGTGCAGCGAACCCTTGAAGTGCTTGAGGTCCATGATCATCACGTCGTCCCACAGGCCCAGGCGTTTGAGATCGCGCACCAGCCCGCTGTTGATCACGGTGAACTCGCCCGACAGGTTGGACTTGACCGACAGGTTGCCAAACGAGGGCTCGATCGAGGCATCCACGCCGATGATGTTGGAGATGGTGGCGGTGGGCGCAATGGCCACGCAGTTGGAGTTGCGCATGCCGTCCTGCGTAATCTTCTTGCGCAGCGCGTCCCAGTCCATCGTGGACGAGCGGTCCACTTCCACATAACCGCCGCGGGCCTTGGCAAGCATGTCCAGCGTGTCAAACGGCAGGATGCCGCGGTCCCACAGCGAACCCTTGTAGCTGGAGTACTGGCCGCGTTCCTTGGCGAGCTCGGTGGACGCCCAGTAAGCGTAGTAGCAGATGGCTTCCATCGACTTGTCGGCGAATTCCACTGCCTCTTGCGAGGCATAAGGAATGCGCAGCGCATACAGGCTGTCCTGGAAGGCCATCACGCCCAGGCCCACGGGGCGGTGGCGCAGGTTGGAGTCACGGGCCTTGTTCACGGCGTAGTAGTTGATGTCGATCACGTTGTCCAGCATGCGCATGGCCACGGTGATGGTCTTCTTGAGCTTCTCGTGATCGATCTGGCCGTCTTTGATGTGCTGCAGCAGGTTGACCGAGCCAAGGTTGCAAACGGCAGTTTCGGTGTCGCTGGTGTTCAGTGTGATCTCGGTGCACAGGTTGGACGAGTGCACCACGCCAGCGTGCTGCTGGGGCGAGCGCACGTTGCAGGCATCCTTGAACGTGATCCAAGGATGGCCGGTTTCAAACAGCATGGTCAGAATCTTGCGCCAGAGGTCGGTGGCCTGCACAGTCTTGGCGGGCTTGATCTCGCCGCGTGCGGCTTTTTCTTCGTAGGCCACGTAGGCCTTTTCAAAGTCAGCGCCGAACAGATCGTGCAGATCCGGCACGTTGGAGGGCGAGAACAGGGTCCAGGAGCCCTTTTCCATCACGCGGCGCATGAACAGGTCTGGGATCCAGTTCGCCGTGTTCATGTCGTGCGTGCGGCGGCGGTCATCGCCGGTGTTCTTGCGCAGTTCCAGGAACTCTTCGATGTCCAGGTGCCAGGTTTCCAGGTACGTACAGACGGCACCCTTGCGCTTGCCGCCTTGGTTCACCGCCACGGCGGTGTCGTTGACCACCTTGAGGAACGGCACTACGCCTTGCGATTCGCCGTTGGTGCCCTTGATGTGGCTACCCAGGGCGCGCACGCGCGTCCAGTCGTTGCCCAGGCCGCCCGCGAACTTGGACAGCAGGGCGTTTTCCTTGATGGACTCGTAGATGCCATCCAGGTCGTCCGGCACCGTGGTCAGGTAGCAGCTCGACAGCTGCGAGCGCAGCGTGCCGCTGTTGAACAGCGTGGGCGTGCTGGACATGAAGTCGAAGCTGGACAGCACTTCGTAGAACTCGATGGCCCGCGCCTCGCGGTCGGTTTCGTTCAGCGCCAGGCCCATGGCCACGCGCATGAAGAAGGCCTGGGGCAGCTCGATGCGGGTCTTCTTGACGTGCAGGAAGTAGCGGTCGTACAGCGTCTGCAGGCCGAGGTAATCGAACTGCAGGTCGCGCTCGGCCTTGAGCGCAGCGCCCAGGCGGTTCAGGTCGTATTGCTTGAGCAGGCGCTCATCCAGCAGCTCGTTGTCCACCCCCTTCTGGATGAAGGAGGGGAAATAGTCCTTGTAGGCCTGGCCCATGTCGCTTTGGGTCACGTCACGCCCCAGCACCTCACGCACGATGGTATGCAGCAGCAAGCGGGCCGTGGCGTAGGTGTAGTCGGGATCTTTTTCGATCAGGGTGCGGGCGGCCAGAATGGATGCCTTGTAGACCTCGTCCATGGGAACGCCGTCATACAGGTTGCGCATGGTCTCGGCGACGATCGGGGCAGCTTTGATGTCGGCGCCCAGATTGGCGCAGGCCGACTCGATCAACGCGTGCAGGCGCAGGATGTCCAGCTGCACACGTTGGCCGTTGTCGATCACGTGCATCACCGGGGTGGCGGGAGCGAGTTGTTCCTGGTGGTGGGCGCGCTCCTGCGTGCGGCGTTCGCGGTACAGCACGTAAGCGCGGGCGACTTCGTGGTGCTCGCCGCGCATCAGGCCCAGCTCGACCTGGTCCTGCACATCTTCAATATGGAAGGTGCCGCCGCCCGGGCGCGAGCGCATCAGGGCACGAACGACGTTCTGGGTGAGCGTGTCCACCACCTCGCGCACGCTGGCAGAGGCTGCGCCCTGCGTGCCGTGCACTGCCAGAAACGCCTTCATCATCGCCACTGCAATTTTCTGGGGCTCGAACGGCACCACCGCGCCGTTGCGGCGAATGATCTGGTAATGCGTGAGCGGGTGCCCGGAAGCTGTGGCGGCTGCAGCGTGTGTGGCGGTATCCGCAGAGGCGGTGGGCGACGGGGAAGGCGTGTTCAAAGCAGCTTGCATGGGTGTCCTCTTCTGTGGGCTGTCTGGGGTGGCGTGCGGCCTGGAGTGCCGCCGCAGGGTGTGGGTGCTGCACCGGACTTCAGTCTGGCGCACACTATATATGGTGTGTCGAGGCGGTTCAAGACACTACCGGTAGTGTACCGCCGGAATGAGTTCCCAAAACCGAAACAGCATGTTGCCAACCCCGTTGCCTTGGCAACTGGCGTCTGCGGCGAACCCGTGTAAACGCGATGTGGGCGATGCAAAACCTTGCAGTGGCGTACCTTGGCGGCAGATTTCCTGCGCCAGGCCGCGCAGTGCTTGGCTGCAAAAATATGTGCGAACGCACAAAGAAAAAATTGCCTTGATGCGCCCGTGCGACAGTGAAAGCGCGGCGTCAGCGAAGCTGCTGCGGGCCTGTCTGTGTGCCTTGCGGGAATCGCTGCGCAGGCCAGCCCAGGGCCTGTTGCAGCCTGGACCAGTCAAACCCCTGGCCGGGGTCAAGCTTGCGCCCCGGGGCGATGTGTTCATGCCCCGCGATATGCTCGATGGGGTAACGCTGCGCAATGTCCTGGCAGACCCAGGCCAGTGTCTCGTATTGGGCGGATTCGAAAGTGAGGCCCTCCAGGCCCTCCAGTTCAATGCCGATGGAATCGTCGTTGCACTGGCTCCTGCCTCGGTAGAACGATTGCCCCGCATGCCAGGCTCGCTGGTCGCAATCCACAAACTGCCACAGTGCACCGGTGCGCTCGATGAAAAAATGGGCGGACACCTGCAGTCCACGAATGCCCTGGTAGTAAGGGTGCGCGTCCCAATCCAAAGTGTTGGTGAACAGCTGTTGCACGGCGCCGCCGCCGTATTCACCCGGGGGCAGGCTGATGGAGTGCACCACGATCAGGTCCACCCCCGAGGCCTGTACGGGGCGTGGTCCGAAGTTCGGCGATGCCAGCCGCTGGGCTGCCAGGTGCCATCCGCCGTCCCAGTGCGTGGGGGCTGCTGCCGGGGCGCTGTCAGCCCTGGTCGTCATGCAGGTCCTGGTCGTTGGGTACCGCGATGTTCAGCCGGGCAATGCGATAGCGAATCTGGCGCAGGCTGATGCCCAGGCGTGCCGCCGTGGCCGTGCGATTGAATCCGGATTCTTTGAGCGCGCGGATCAGGATCTCGCGCTCCTGCTGATCCAGCCAGGCCTGCAGGTCGCTGGGGAGGGGCACGGTGCATCCGCTGGCCAAGGGCTGCTGGGTTGGAGCGGCATCGGATGGGACGGAGGTGCCGCCCGCCGAACCCTCTGCCGCACTGGCCAATGCGGACGGCGTAGGCGGTGCCATCTGCACCTCTGCCGCGCCGCTGGGTGCATCCACCTGCAACTCGTCCCCATCGCTCAACGCCACTGCACGGTGCAGCAGGTTTTCCAGCTCGCGGACGTTTCCGGTCAGCGGGTGGGCGGCGATAGCGTTCAGTGCGCGGTCGGTGAGCTGGGGTACCGGCATGCCGGACTCGTTGGCAATGCGGGTGAGGAGTGCTGCACACAGTGCGGGCAGATCCTCCCGACGCTCGCGCAATGGCGGGATGACGATCTCGATCACATTGAGCCGGTAGTACAGATCCTGGCGGAACCGGCCGGCCTGGACATCGGCCGCCAGGTCGCGGTGGGTAGCGCTGACGATGCGCACGTCCACGGTTTCTTCCTGGGTGGAGCCGAGCGGCCGCACGCTGCGCTCCTGGATGGCGCGCAGCAACTTGGATTGCATCGCCAGCGGCAGGTCACCGATTTCGTCGAGGAACAGGGTGCCCCCGCGTGCGGCCTGGAAGTAGCCGTCACGGTCTTGCGAAGCCCCGGTGTAGGAGCCCTTGCGGGCACCAAAGAATTCGGCTTCCAGCAGGTTTTCAGGGATGGCTCCGCAGTTCACGGCGACCAGGGGGCCATCCGCGCGCTGGCTGCTGGCGTGCAAGGCCTGTGCCACCAGTTCCTTGCCGGTGCCCGACTCACCATGGATCAGCACGGGCGCCATGCCGCGCGACACCTTGGCCACGCGCTGCTTGACGTTGCGGATGGCGTCGGATTCGCCCACCAGGCGATCCAGGGCGGCGTTGGCACTGCCGAATTCGCTGGCCGCCGCTGCATTGGCAGAGCGGCTGGAGCCGTTGCTGCGCGCCGCACGTGGTGGGGGCACTCCGCCGGTGCCCTGGATGGCCGAGGCCACCACCGAGCGGAACTGCTTGAGGTCCACGGGCTTGGTGAGGTAGTCGAAGGCCCCGGCGCGTAGCGCCTCGACCGCGTTTTCTGCCGATCCGTAGGCGGTCATGACCACGCAGCGCTCCCGGCGCTGCTGGTCGCGCAGGTCCTGCAGCAGCTCCATGCCGAACCCGTCAGGCAGTCGCATGTCAGTGATCACCGCGTCAAAACGCTGGGCCTTGAGCTGCTCGCGGGCCTCCTGCACGTTGGACGCGGTCTCGACCCGGTAGCCCTCGCGCAGCAAGGTGAGCTCGTACAGGGTGCGCAGATCGGGTTCGTCGTCAACGACAAGGATGGAGGCGGCAGGGGCGTTCATGGGGGCTGCAGTCAGACCACGATGGTGTCAAACAAGGTGGCATTGTCGGCGGGGCGGGTCGTGCGGCGGAAGCCCACGGTGAAGGCGTTGCCTCCGATGTCTCCGCGTGCGGTGGTGCGGTTGAGGCGCTGGTAGCTGATGGAGGCGCCATGGCGCTGGCACAGCTCCCGGCAAATATAGAGGCCCAGGCCGCTGGAGCGGCTCTCGGACGAGAAGAAGGGCTCGAACAGATGCCGCTCCACGGATTTGTCCATGGGCGCTCCGTCGCTCCACACCTGCAGGCTGACTTGGCCAGCGGGCGTGTTGCGCGTGGTCACCGATAGCGAGTCAGGCTCCGGGCCCATGTAGCGCAGGGCGTTGTCCAGTAGGTTGACCAGAACGCGGCGCAGGTGCTCGGCGTCAAACTCCACCTGGGTGGCTCCGGTATCCAGCGACACCACGGCGCGCCGCCGCGCGGGGTCCTGGGCCTGCCAGTCGTTCCAGATCTGGGCGACGGTTTCGTCCAGCACCACGGTGGAGGCGGGGGCGTGGCTGATCTGGTGCTGCACGCGGGCAATGTCCAGCACCTCTTCGGCAATGCGTGCCAAGCGGTCGGCATTCTGCTGCACCATGTGCGCCAGGCGCTTTTGTGCTGGCTCGTGCAGGTCTTCTTCCAGCAGGGCATTGGCTTGCACGATGGCGGCCAGCGGGTTGCGGATCTCGTGGGCCACGGCGGCAGACATGCGGCCCATGGCCGCAAGTTTTTCGGTGCGCAGCCGCGCTTCCATCTCCCGCAGATCGTGCAAGAACATCACGCACAGCCGCTCGGAGTGCGTCTGCAAGGCCGCATTGCGTGTGGACGTGAGCCAGGTGCGCACATGCAGGCCGGTGGGGCTCTGGCCTTCGTGCAGCAGATCAACATCGGCCGTCTGGGGCTGTTCGTGACGGAAGGTGCGCCTTGCCAGGATCACCAGGGGGTGCCACGGCGCGGTGGAGGTCAGGGCAAACGGCAACTCGGTCAGTGCCACGCCACCCAACAGCTGCAGCCCTGCGGGGTTGGCAACGCGCACCACATCGGTCTCGTCCACCACCAGCACCCCGTCGGTCAGGTTCTGGATGACCAGTGCACTGACCTGCGTTTGCACGCGCGCCGCGATCTGGCTTTGTTGCGCCACTTCCTGTTCGCGCGCCAGGCGGGTGGCCAGCTGGTGCACCAGATAGCTCACGATGAAGTAGCCCGTGCCGGTCAGCGCACTTTGCAGGTAGCGCTGGCCTTCGTCGCCCGTGCTGTACTGGCCCACCCACCACGCCCAGCCCAGCAGCAGCAGCGTGACTGCGGCGGTGGTGCCCAGGGCCAGGGTCAGCGTGCCCATGACCGCTGCGATCAGTATGGGCAGGCCGAACAGGGGTGTGTAGTTCATGGTGCCCGCATGCAGCAACTGCAGCGCAGTGATCGCAGCCAGGTCCACACCAATGGACGGCAGCCATTGCGGGCCGGCGCTGGGCGACGGGGGGGCTTTGCGCGACAGCACCCGCAGCACCACGGTGGCTACGAGGTAGGCCACGCAGACTGCGAGCACGGAAGGCGCCGCCGCTTGATTGATCAGCTGCCCGGCCCCCTGCAGCACCAAAAGTGCCAGGGCCACCATCACGCGGCCCGTCAGAAAACCGAGCCACAGCCGTGCGAAGGGAGCGTCTGCGGAAAGCGGCAGTGGGCCTGCGGGCGCTGCTTGCATGGTCACAACGGCAAGGCGTCGCTCAGGCCGGGCCCATGCGCCGGTGCTCGGCACTGCAATAGGCCTGACTGCCCATCATCAGGGCTTCGGCCTGCGGGATGTGCATGCCGCAGTGCGCGCAGGCCAGCATGTCCTGCGGCAGGGCAGGCGGTGTGGGTGGCGCTTTGGGCGCCGCCGCATCAGGGGCGCGGCGGCTGCGCCAGATACCTACGGCCACCGTGATGACGACCAACAAGACCAGGTACTTCATGCGCTGCGGCCCAGAACAACTTCCAATACAAAACGCGAGCCCACATAGGCCAGCAGCAACAGGGCCGAGCCCGCATACAACACACGCACCGCATTGCGGCCCCGCCAGCCAAACCGCGCGCGGCCCAGCAGCAGGGTGGCGAAGGTCAGCCACGAGAGCATCGAGAACACCGCCTTGTGGTCCCACCGCCAGGCCCGGCCATACAGCGTCTCGCCAAACAGCCACCCGGCCAGCAAGGTGGCGGTGAGCAGAACAAACCCCGCGGTCACGAACCGGAAGGTCAGCCGCTCCAGCGTCAGCAGCGGGATGCCGCTGTGCGGGTCTTCGGCCTGCCGGATGTGGCGCTCTGCGCGTGTCATGAGCCAGGCGTGCACCACCGCCGCCGCAAACAGTCCATAACACGCAATGCCCAGCGCAAGGTGCAAGGGCAGCCAGGCGGATGCGGTCACGTGCAGGGGCTGCCCCGGGAACAACATGGACAGCACAATCGCTGCCGCGCCCAGGCCTGCCAGCACCCAGCGCGACTGCATTTGCGGAAACAACTGCCGCTCCACGGCATACACCGTGAGCACCAGCCAGGCCGTCATCGACAGCGCGGGCGCAAAACCGAACCGGGGCGCATCGCCCCACAGGCCCCAGACCAGCCCGGCGCCGTGCAGCAACCACGCGACCAGCAGTGCATTGCGCGCCGCTGCAGCCCCCAGGCGGGAGGCCGCGGCAGCCGGCACGGCATAAGCCACGGCAGCGGCCAGGGCCAGCAGCCAACTGACGGGTGAGCTACTCGTTAAAATCATGGGCACAGTTTAGCCTTTCGCCCACCGCCAGCGCCCTGGCGGGGCTGCGCACGCAACGCCCTTGTTGACGGCGCGCAGCCAATACCGGAAACACCCCTATGGCCTCCGCCCTTACCGACAAACTCACGCGCCTCGTCAAGGAGATGCGTGGCCAGGCCCGCATTACCGAATCCAACGTGCAGGACATGCTGCGCGAAGTGCGCATGGCGCTGCTCGAAGCCGACGTGGCCCTGCCCGTGGTGCGCGACTTCATCGCCCGCGTCAAGGAAAAGGCCCTGGGCCAGGAGGTGCTGGGCTCGCTCAAGCCCGGGCAGACGCTGGTCAGCATCGTTAACCGCGAGCTGGCCGCCACCATGGGCGAGGGCGTGGCCGACATCAACCTGGCTGCCCAGCCGCCCGCCGTGATCCTGATGGCCGGCCTGCAAGGTGCGGGCAAGACCACCTCCACGGCCAAGCTGGCCAAGCACCTGATTGAAAAGCGCAAGAAGAAGGTGCTGACCGTGTCGGGCGACGTGTACCGCCCTGCGGCTATCGAGCAGCTCAAGACCGTGACCAAGCAGGCCGGTGCCGAATGGTTCCCCAGCACGCCCGACCAGAAACCGCTCGACATCGCCCGCGCCGCCCTCGACTACGCCAAGAAGCACTACTTTGATGTGCTGCTGGTCGATACAGCCGGCCGCCTAGCCATCGACGAAGCCTTGATGAAGGAAATCAAGGACCTGCACGCCGCGATCAACCCCGTCGAGACCCTGTTCGTGGTGGATGCCATGCAGGGCCAGGACGCCATCAACACGGCCAAGGCCTTCAAGGAAGCGCTGCCCCTCACCGGCATTGTGCTCACCAAGCTGGACGGCGACTCGCGTGGTGGTGCCGCGCTGTCCGTGCGCCAGATCACGGGGGCGCCCATCAAGTTTGCGGGTGTCTCGGAGAAGATCGACGGGCTGGAAGTGTTCGATGCCGAGCGCCATGCGGGCCGCATCCTGGGCATGGGCGACATCGTGGCGCTGGTGGAGCAGGTCACTGCCGGGGTGGACATGGAGGCCGCACAAAAGCTGGCGGCCAAGGTCAAGAGCGGTGACGGGTTCGACCTGAACGACTTTCTCTCGCAGATCCAGCAGATGAAGCAGATGGGCGGGCTGTCCAGCCTGATGGACAAACTGCCCTCTCAGCTCACCGCCAAGGCCGGTTCGCTGGACATGGACAAGGCCGAAAAAGACATCAAGCGCAAGGAAGGCATCATCCAGAGCATGACGCCCCTGGAGCGCCGCAAGCCCGAACTCATCAAGGCCACGCGCAAGAAGCGCATCGCCAACGGGGCGGGCGTGCATGTGCAGGAGGTCAACCGCCTGCTCAAGGAGTTTGAGCAGATGCAGGGCATGATGAAGAAGATGAAGGGCGGCGGCCTGATGAAGATGATGAAGCGCATGGGCGGCATGAAGGGCATGGGCGGCGGAGGCATGCCCAAGATGCCTTTCTGAAAGGTTTCCAAGCCTTTTTGGCTCCAGGCGCTACAACCATATACGTGAGCTGCTATGAAAATATCAGTGAACAAAAAAGCCGACATGTGTCGGCTTTTTCATAGCCCGTCTGGGAGCGGTGGTGCGGTCTGGCACCTCAGGCGGTTTGCAAGGCCATGGGCCTTCCCATGCGCCCCGCATGCAGCCAGGCCCTGCGCAGCACCGGGGGCGACCACGACTCCTCAGGAATCAGCAGCAGCCGCTGGGCACGCAGCGCCCGGCCCAGCGCGATCTGGCTGGTCCACACCGCCAGCGGAATTGCCAGTGCCAGCGGCAGGCCCACGGGCATCAGCCACAACAGCGCGCTGCTGTCGATCAGCGCCACGCCCGCCGCCAGCAGGGCGATCACGGCGCTCATGGGGGCCAGCTGGCGCACGGCGTGGCGCCAGGGCACGGCATGGGCCTCGCGCGGGGGCGACTTCCACTCCAGCTTCAGTCCGGTCAATGCGATCAGCACGAACAGCGAATGTGCCAGCATGCGCACGGGCGCCTGCAGGATGGCCATGACGCTTTCCAGTACGGCGCTCTTCATCAGACTGAAAGCGCCGCCGTACTGCTTCTGTTCCCGGCGCATGAACACGGCTGTGACGCCCAGGATGCGTGGCAGGAACAGCAGGCACAGGGTCCAGGCCCACAGCGCCAGCAGCTCGGCGGGCAGGATGTGCCAGTTCGCCACCAGCTTGGCGCCCGACAGCCACAGGGCCGTGCCCAGCGTGAGGAAGGCCAGCCACAGCGGCGCAGACAGATAAGCCATGGCGCCGGTGATGAACATGGAGCGGTGCACGGGGTGGATGCCGGGCTCGGCCATCAGGCGTGCGTTCTGCAGGTTGCCCTGGCACCAGCGGCGGTCGCGCTGCAGTTCGGCCAGCAGGTCGGGCGGCTGCTGCTCGTAGCTGCCGATCAGGTCGGCCACCAGCCACACGTGGTAGCCCGCGCGGCGCATCAGTGCGGCCTCCACAAAGTCGTGCGACATGATGCCGCCAGACAGACCACCCGTGCCCTGGATGGGCGCCAGCGCGCAGTGCTGCATGAAGGGCGCCACGCGGATGATGGCGTTGTGGCCCCAATAGTGCGATTCGCCCAGCTGCCAGTACTGCATGCCCAGCGTGAACAGGCGGCCCGTGACGCGCGACGCGAACTGCTGCGCGCGGGCGTGCAGCGTGACATGGCCGATGGCCTGCGTGGCGGTCTGGATGATTCCGGCCGTGGGGTGGGCTTCCATCAGCTTGGCCATGGAAACGATGCAGTCGCCGCTCATCACGCTGTCGGCGTCCAGCACCACCATGTAGCGGTAGTCCTTGCCCCAGCGGCGGCAGAAGTCGGCCACGTTGCCTGCCTTGCGGTGCGTGCAGCGCGTGCGCAGGCGGTAGTACACCTGCACCTGGGGCTGCTGGCTGTGCTGCGCCAGGGCGTTGCGCAGCTCTTCCCAGGCAGCGCGCTCGGCGCGGGCAATGGCGGGGTCGTTGCTGTCGGAGAGCACAAACACGTCGAACGTGGTGCCATGGCCGGTGGCGGCCACCGACTCGCAGGTGGCCCGCAGCCCGGCAAACACGGTGGCCACGTCTTCGTTGCAGATCGGCATGATGATGGCGGTGCGGGCGTCGGGCGCCAGCGTGTGCCCAGCCACGCTGCGCGCCGACAGTGCATGCCGGTCGCCGCGCAGCATCACCCAAAAGCCCATCAGCCCGGTCAAAAAGCCGGTCACCACCCAGGCGGACAGCAGGGCAAACAGCGCGATCTGGCCGTAGCTCAGCCACGCGTTTTCGTAGTCGGGCTGCACGCTGGCAAACAGGGTGCTGGCTAGGGCGGTCGTCAGCAGGGTGAGCAGCGCAAACGTCCAGCGGCGGCGCTGCGCTGCGCCTTGCCAGGCGGCGGTGGATTCAGCGGGGGCTTGTGCCGCCGGGGCCGGTGCAGGTTGTGGGGATGTACGGCCCGTGAGGCGCAGCAGCACGGCAGTGCCCACGCTGTTCCAGAAGCCGCGCCAGGGCAGGGGCACCATGGAGCCGCGGTGCAGGGGCGGTGCCGTCACCGCATTGGGGTGGCGCTCCTCGCGCAGGGTGCTGCGTCGGCTGGGGGTTGGCCGAGGGTAGGCAACACCCCGCCGCGCGACCACGGCAGGGCCGGTGGATGCGTGGGTGCCGTGGGGGTCATGAGGGCTTATTCGGGAAGACTGATGTGCGTCCATGTTTCACTCACAGCGTGGTTGTCGTGTTGGAGAAAAGCGCGCAGCTCGATGGGCCGGTCGGCCTGCAGGCGCTGGATACGAACGGTCATGCGCCACCCGCCGGTGGCGGGGTTGCGGTAGGCAATGTTTTCCAGCACCTTGCCGTTGGCATCGCTGGTCACAATGGCCTTGAGGGAGGCCTCCGCAGGCAGGGCCTTGAGAGCCGGGCCCTCGAAATCGACCACGTACTGAACCTGCTGGCGCAGAGCCTGGGCCGACAGCTTGGTGTAGCCCATGCCACGGCGCGACTGGGTGGCCCACGCGCTGGGTGGGCGCTGCTGTTCATCGCCCTGCCAGCTCAGCTCATAGGCAAATTCCAGCGGCTGGCCGGGGGCGGGCATCTGTGCGGGCACCCAGTACGCCACGATGTTGTCGTGCGTCTCGTCGGGCGTATTCAGCTGCACCAGCTCCACACGGCCCGCGCCCCAGTCGTGCAGGGGACGGACCCAGGCGCTGGGGCGGCGCTCGTAGCGGGCCTCCACGTCCTCGTAGCTGGTCCACTGGCGGTCGCGCTGCATCAGGCCAAAGCCCTTGGGGTTTTTGGTGGCGAACGAGGTGACCAGTGTTTGCCGGGGGTTCTGCAGCGGGCGCCACAGCCACTCGCCTTCGCCCGTGGCCACCATGAGTCCGTCGGAGTCATGCACTTCGGGGCGGAAGTCCTCCTTGCGCGGCTGGTTCTCGCCAAAGAAGAACATGCTGGTCAGCGGCGCAACGCCCAGCGTGGCGATGGGGTGGGTGCCCGAGGCGGCACGCACAAAAATGCGGCTGCGCACCGTGGTGGTGGTTTGCGCGCCGGGCTGGATGTCAAAGCGGTAGGCGCCCGTTGCGCGTGGCGAGTCGAGCAGTGCGTATACCGTGACCTGGGGGGACAGCGGGTCGGGCCGCACCAGCCAGAACTCGGTGAAGCGGGGGAATTCCTCGCCCCGGCCGCCCACGGTGTCGATGGCCAGCCCGCGCGCCGACAGGCCGTACTGCTGGCCTTGGCCCAGCGCGCGGAAGTAGCTCGCACCCTGGAAGACCACCAGTTCGTCCTTGTAGGCGCTGGAGTTCAGGTGGTTGTGCAGACGAAAGCCAGCAAAGCCCAGGTCGCCCCAGGCCTCGGGCCGCAGCTGGTTCTTGCCGTAGTCAAAGTCCGCGCGGCTGTAGGGGATGTGGCGCACGCCCTGGGGCGTCACCTCGTTGATCAGCACAGGCTCCTTCTGGTAGAGCCCCAGATGGAAGAACATGGCCTCGTAAGGCAGCTTCTCGGCCCGCCACAAAGCGCGATCAGGGCGCCAGCGGATGTCGCGCACCTGGTCGTAGTTGAGCTTTGCGAGGTCGGCCGGGAGCTTGTCGCTCACGGGCCGGTAGGGTTGGCTGGCGCGTTCGCGGGCGAGGCGGGTCACGCTCTCGAAGTCAAAGCCCTGTGCGTGCGCGCCGCCGGCCAGCAGCGCGGTGGCCAGGGTCATTGCGGGCCCTGCGTGCCGTCCTAGGTGGCGGAAAAAGGAGGGAAAAACTGCGTGCATGCCAGGCATAGGGCAAACCCTGTGCCAGCTGCAAAAAATGCTTTGAAATCAACGGGTTGGAGGGGCCTTTGCGTGTAAGCAGTTGTGCAATCGCCTGTGGGCGCCGATCAGCCCCTGCTTTTTGTCGCCAGATGGCGACAAGGAGTGGGTGGCTGGATCAAAACACCCTGTAAATCAATGACTTATTCGTGTCGCTCATCCACGACATCGTCCGCATCGCCTGCATCCTGCTTGAACTGCCCCGGCGTCAGCGCGTGCTTTTGCAGCAGGCGGTAGAACTCGGTGCGGTTGCGTTGCGCCAGCCGCGCCGCATCGGCCACATTGCCATCGGTCATCTTGAGCAGGCCCACCAGGTACTCGCGCTCGAAACGCTGGCGGGCCTCCGCAAAGCTCAGCACCTGGGTGGACGGGGTGCGGAGTGCGCGCTGCACCAGCGTCAGGGGCACCAGGGGAGTGGTGGACAGGGCGCACACCTGCTCGACCACGTTGTAGAGCTGGCGCACGTTGCCCGGCCAGGCGGCGGTGGTCAGTGCCTTGAGCGCCTCGGGCGCAAAGCCAGACAGGCGCTTGTCGTATTTGCGGGACAGGCGGTCCAGAAAGTGATTGGCCAGCAGCGCGATGTCTTCGCGCCGCTCGGCCAGGGTGGGCAGCACCAGCGACACCACATTCAGCCGGTAATACAGGTCCTCGCGGAACTGCGCGCTGGCCATGGCGGCCTCCAGGTCCCGGTGCGTGGCCGAGATGATGCGCACGTCGATGGGCGTGGCCTGGCTGGCACCCACGGGGCGCACGGCGCGCTCCTGCAGCACCCGCAGCAGCTTGACCTGCAGGGCCGGGGGCATGTCGCCAATCTCATCCAGCAGCAGGGTGCCGCCGTCCGCAGCCTGGAACAGCCCCTTGTGGTTGCTCACCGCATCGGTGAAGGCGCCTTTGACGTGGCCGAACAGCTCGGACTCCAGCAGCGCCTCGGGGATGGCGCCGCAGTTGACGGCCACAAACGGGCGTGCTGCGCGCGGGCTCGCCCGGTGGATGGCGCGTGCCAGCAGCTCCTTGCCCGAGCCGCTGTCGCCGCGCAGCAGCACGCTGGCGTCGGACTGGGCGACCATGTACGCCTCGGACAACAGGTCCGTCATGCGGTGCGACCGGCTCACGATCTCGGCCCGCCAGTCCTCGTTGGCATGCGGCTGCGCCACGGCAGGGGCGCTGAGCGCCAGCGCCTGTGCGATCTTCTCCAGCAGCTCCTTGCCGTCGTAGGGCTTGGTCAGGTAGGTGAACACCCCGCGCGACGTGGCCTCGACGGCATCGGGAATGGTGCCGTGTGCGGTCAGCAGGATCACGGGCAGAGAGGGGTGGCGGGCACGCACTTCGTCAAACAGGGCCAGGCCGTCGCGCCCTGGCAGGCGCACATCGCTGAGCACCAGCTGCGGGCGCGCAATGTCCAGCTGCGCCAGTGCCGCTTCGGCAGAGCCCACGGCCACCACGTCGTGCCCGGCGGCTTTCAGGCGCAGCGACAGCAGCCGCAGCATGTCGGCGTCGTCGTCCACCACCAGGATGCGGGCGGGAGGGGCGGCACGGTGGGGGGCAGAGGAGTCCATGGCGGGGGAAATGGTCAGGGGGCGGGCCGTGGCGCGGATCCGTTGCCCACCGCTGGGGCGGACTGAGATGCGGCGGGCGCTGGGCGGGTGCTCAGGCTGCGTTCGATGGCGCGCACGGCTTCCAGGCGTTCGCTGAGCTGGTCGTTGCGGCGTTGGGTGTCGCGCAGTTGCTGCGCCTGGCGGTCGAGCTGGTCCTCCAGCCGGCGTTGTTGCAGCAGCCGGGCCTCCAGCAGCCTGGCGAGGGGGTGCAGGGGCTGCGCTGCGGGGCTGCTGTTGCCCAGCACACGCTGCACCAGGCCCAGCGCGCGGGCGGTATCCACGGCCTGGCGGGTTTGTGCCAGGGCCGTGGCCAATAGCAACGGAGTGTCGGCCGTGGCGTCCTCCGCTTCGCTCAGTCGGGCAATTTCCCTGGCGAGTTCGGCGGGGGGCAGCTTGAGCATACGGTCCGTCTGAGCCAGCAGCAGCGCGACGGGATTGTGGTTGGTGTCCGCGTCGGTGCCCCGCGCTTGGGCATGGCTCACTTCCATTGTCGGGGCCACGGGCACGGCAATGATCATCGCGACCGGCGGCGTCTGGGCGGGGGCAGGTGGGGGCGCGGTGGTGGCGCAGCCTGCCAGCACGGCGCCCAGGGCAAGCAGCGGCCATCGCAGCGTGTGGGAGGACAGGAGGGGAGTGCTAGGCGGCATGGGGAAGTTCGATACGAAAGAAGGAGTGTGCGCCTTCGTCCACCAGGCGCACGCTGCCACCATGGGCCTGCACATATTCCTGCACGATGGACAACCCGATGCCGGTGCCGCGCACGGCATCGTCCGGCTGGCGAACACCCCGGTAAAAGGGTTCAAACACGCGGTCACGGTCCACCCGGTCCACGCCAGGGCCCTGGTCAAAGACGTCCAGACGCACATGACCGGGAGGTTGCGAGAGCACCAGCCGCACCGTGCCCTGGGGCGGTGAAAAGCGGATGGCGTTGGACAGCAGATTGCTGACGGCTGAGGTGATCTTGTCGGCGTCAACGGGCATGCGCACGGGCGGCCCCTCTACCCGCACAGTCAGGCCCTTGGCCTGCCACTGCAGCCGCTGGGCCTCGACCTGGGCCTCCAGCAGCGCCAGCAGGTCGGTGTCGCGGCGCTGCAGCTGGCGAGCCTCAAAAGCGGCGGCATTGAAGCGCAGCAGGGCCTCGATCTCACCCTGCAGCTGCAGCGTGTTGTGGTGCAGGATTTGTGCTACCTCGCGCTGGCCGGCGGTGAGTTCGCCCGTCACGCCGTCCTGCAGCAGCGCCACGCCCTCGCGCAGCGCGGCCAGAGGGGTCTTGAGTTCGTGGGACACATGGCGCAGGAAACGCGCCTTGTCGGCATCCAGCTCCAGCAGCCGCAGCCGCAGCCATTCCAGTTGCTGGCCCAGCCGGCGCACGTCGTCCGGGCCGGAGATCAGCACCGGCTCGTCCAGCTGGTTTTCGCCCAGCTGACGGATCGCACCCTCCAGCCGCTTGAACGGCCGCGCGAGCCAGATACCCAGCGACAACGCCAGCACCAGCGCCAGCACAATCGCGCCCACCACCTGGTGCGTCACGCTGCGGCGGCTTTGCTCCACCTCGTCCTGCAGCGCGTTGTTGCGTTGGGTGTTGAGGTCCTGCACCGTCTGCACCATGGTGCCGTGCAAGGTCTCCAGGGCCACAAACTCTTCGGCAACCAGTCGTTCGTTGTCCAGTGCGCGGTCCGGCGGTGCGTCCAGCAGGGCTTTGACGGCATCGAGGTGGGTGCGCCATGCCCCGGTCTGCGCAGCGGGCAGGCCTGCGGCCTGCAAATGATCGAGCACCGTGAGGGCCTCGACCGCCATGTCGTCGAAGCTGCGGCGCAGGGGCGCATCCCGCAGCACCAGGGACTGCCGCGCCGCGCGCTCCAGGGCCTGGCCGCGCTGGTTCAGGCCCTGTGCGGCTGCAGTCAGCGCAGTGGCCTCGGCTGTGCCGTGGCGGCTGAGCACCATGAGCTGCTCCAGCGTGTGCAAAGCCCGCAGCGAGCTGACCCCCAGCAAGCCGGCAATCAGCACGAACGCCAGCAGCAATAGTTGCTGGAAGGAGAGGCCATGCAACAAGCCTTCGGCGGGTGGCTGTGCCGTGGGCGGTGTGCTGGGGGTGGGCATTGCAGCCAAAAGGGCGCGGGGCGTGCGGGGTGTCGGTACCCGCGCGTCAGCCGGCCAGTGCGGCGGTTTCGTGCGTCAGCACCTCGCCGCGCAGGGTGTAGGCCTTGGCTTCGGTGATGGTCACATCCACCATCTGCCCCACCAGGCGGGGCTGCCCGGCAAAGTTGACCACCCGGTTGCATTCGGTGCGGCCCATCAGCTCGCCCGCATCGCGCTTGGAGGCTCCCTCCACCAGAATGCGCTGCACCGTGCCCACGCGGCTTTCGCTGATGGACTTGATGTTGGCGTTGATGACACTCTGCAGGTGCTGCAGGCGGCGCAGCTTCACGTCGTGCGGCGTGTCATCGTGCAGGCCTGCTGCGGGTGTGCCGGGCCGGGGGCTGAAGATGAAGCTGAAGCTGTTGTCGAAGTGGATGTCGTCGATGAGCTTCATCATCTTGTTGAAGTCGTCTTCCGTCTCGCCGGGGAAGCCCACGATGAAGTCGCTGCTCATGGCCAGGTCGGGGCGAATGGCGCGCAGCTTGCGCACCGTGCTCTTGTATTCCATGGCGGTGTAGCCGCGCTTCATGGCCATCAGAATGCGGTCACTGCCGTGCTGCACGGGCAGGTGCAGGTGGCTGGCCAGCTTGGGCAGCTTGGCATAGGCCTCGATCAGCCGGGGCGTGAACTCGTTCGGGTGGCTGGTGGTGTAGCGGATGCGCTCGATGCAGGGAATGTCCGACACGTATTCGAGCAGCAGCGCAAAGTCGGCAATTTCGGCCGTGCCGCCCATCTTGCCCAGGTAGGCGTTCACGTTCTGGCCCAGCAGGGTGATTTCCTTCACGCCCTGGTCGGCCAGGCCCGCCACTTCGACCAGCACATCGTCAAACGGGCGGCTCACTTCTTCGCCACGGGTGTAGGGCACCACGCAGTAGCTGCAGTATTTGCTGCAGCCTTCCATGATTGACACAAAGGCCGAGGCACCTTCGACGCGCGCGGGCGGCAGGTGGTCGAACTTTTCAATCTCGGGGAAGCTGATGTCCACCTGTGGCTTATCGAGCTGCTCGCGCTGGTTGAGCATCTCGGGCAGGCGGTGCAGGGTTTGCGGGCCAAACACCACGTCCACATACGGGGCGCGCTTGATGATCTCGGCGCCTTCCTGGCTGGCCACGCAACCGCCCACGCCAATCTTCACGCCGCGTGCCTTCAGGTGCTTGATGCGGCCCAGGTCGCTGAAGACCTTTTCTTGCGCCTTTTCGCGCACCGAGCAGGTGTTGAACAGGATGAGATCGGCCTCGTCCACGTTCTGGGTGGGCTCGTAGCCTTGGGCTGCGTTGAGCACGTCGGCCATCTTGTCCGAGTCGTACTCGTTCATCTGGCAGCCGAAGGTTTTGATGAAGACTTTTTTGGCCATGGCAATTTCGCAAAAGAGCAAGCAAACACCGCGCCCGGCATGGTGCGGAAACTGTGAATGTCACAACGGTGCGGTGGCTGTGCGGCCGCACCTGAAAGGAGTTACTTAAGAGCGGCGCCCGAGCCGGTCGTGATGTTGGTGACGATGGCGTCGCTGCCCTTCCGGGGCTGCGCAGCCTCGCCTTCGGTCAGGATCCAGGCAGCGAGCAGCATGCCGGTGCTGTTCTCCAGCACGTAGTTGACCTTGAAGGTCTGGCCCATCACGGTGTGTGCCATGACCAGGGTGTTCTGGGGGCTGAACAGCCGCATGCCCGGGGCCATGCGGATGGTCTTGCCATTGAGTGTGGCTTCGGAGGCGGTGTTGATGCTCAGCGTGCCCCGCAGTGCGGCTTCGGGGAAGGGGCGTGAGAGACCCTGGCCTGGCTGGACTTGAGCCGAGGCCGGTGCCAGGGCGTAGAGGGTTGCGCTGGCCATCGCCGCCAGCACAGCAGCATGGACATATCGAGGTGCTCGGCGGGACGGGGCTGGGCCGGAAGAGCGTGTGGTGCAGCGGTTCATGGTTTACATCCAGGGGCTGAAGGCACAATTTTAGAAGGGGTTGCCAGCGTGGCATATCCCGCTGACAAGTCAAGCGGCTCTGTGCTTCGATGGGCACAGGAACAGGTTCTGAGGCTTGCCTGAAAGAAAAAACCCACAGTGGGTTGCCTCACTGTGGGTTTTTGTTTGGTGGTCGTAGGTGGACTTGAACCACCGACATCAGCATTATGAATGCTGCGCTCTAACCAACTGAGCTATACGACCGTAGACCAAGATTATAGAACAAAAATTATTGGTGTGTGAAGTTTGCCGTGCGTTTGTTCATGAACGCGTCCATGCCTTCCTTCTGGTCCTGGGTGGCAAACAGCGCGTGGAACAGGCGGCGCTCGAACATCACGCCGTCGGCGAGCGTTCCCTCGAAGGCACGGTTGACCGATTCCTTGGCTGCCATGACAGCGATCTGCGAGAAACCGGCAATGATGATGGCCGCGCCCAGCGCTTCGTCCATGAGCTTGTCGTAAGTCACTACACGGCTGACCAGCCCGGCGCGCTCGGCTTCGGTCGCGTCCATCATGCGGCCTGTCAGTGCCATGTCCATGGCCTTGGACTTGCCCACGGCGCGGGGCAGGCGCTGTGTGCCACCGGCACCAGGGATCACGCCCAGCTTGATCTCGGGCTGGCCAAACTTGGCATTGTCCGCAGCGATGATGAAGTCGCACATCATGGCCAGCTCGCAGCCTCCGCCCAGTGCAAAGCCGCTGACGGCTGCAATGACGGGCTTGCGGATGCAGCGAATGGTCTCCCAGTTGCGGGTGATGTAGTCGCCCTTGTAGGTGTCGGCAAAGCTGTACTTGGCCATGGCGCCAATGTCCGCGCCCGCCGCAAAAGCCTTTTCGCTGCCGGTGACGATCATGCAGCCGATCTTTTCGTCCGCATCGAAGGCCTTGAGCGCAGCGCCCAGTTCATTCATGAGTTGGTCGTTCAGCGCATTGAGCTGCTTGGGCCGGTTGAGAGTGATGATGCCGACCTTGTCCGCTTCAACGCGCACCTCGATGGTTTCGTAAGCCATGAAATCTCCTGGGGGTTATGGTTGGTTATGAAAGCTGCAGCAATATACCCAAGGCAGTGGGGCTTTGCTGCCGTCAGGTCAGCCAGCGTCCCAGCGCGGCGGCGTCTGTCACCGTCAGGCTGATGGTGTCTAGCGCCATGGATGGGGCTGTGGTGCTGCGTCGGCCCTTGGGAGGGGCTCCAGTCGACTGGAGCGGCGGCATTTCCAAGGGCAGGCGCAGGAGCCGTCCGTCGCGTGCCACCAGGGCCTGCAGGGTGGTGTGGGTGCCCGCGTAGAAAGTGACGTCGTCGAGCTTGCTGATGCGCCAGCCCTGGCCCTGCACTTCCACGCCCAGCCACTCGTCGCCTGCAGACATTCCTGCCTTCTCTGCGGCTCCGCCACGCAGCACGGTCTTGATCTGCACGCTGTGGTTCTCGGCCACACGCAGACCCAGGCGCTGGGCCAGCTGCGGCCGGTCGGCCTTGAGCGCAACACCATGCGCGGCCAGCAGTTCTTCCAGGGGCAGATCGACAGTGCTATGCACCCAGTGCGCCAGCTCTTTGTCGAATGGTCGCCCGGCCAAGTCGTGAAGCACGGCGCGCAGATCTGCTTCGGTCATCGGCCCGCCCGCGCAGCGCCTCCACAGTGCACGCATCACATCGTCCAAAGTGGCTTTGCCCTCACGCCGCAGGGCCAGGTCCAGGCACAGGGCCACCAGAGAGCCCTTGGTGTAATAGCTGACGGTGGTGTTGGGTGTGTTCTCGTCCTGCCGGTAGTACTTCACCCAGGCATCAAAACTGGCCTGGGCCACGGTTTGTACCGACCGGCCGGGTGTTTGCAGCACCTGGTTGATCGTTTTGGTGATGAGCTTGAGATAGGTGGCGTCGTCCAGCAGCCCGGCGCGGCGCAGCAGCAGGTCGTCATAGTAGCTGGTGAAGCCCTCGAAGAACCACAGCAACTCGGTGTAGTTCTCCTGCGCATAGTCGTAGCCGACGAACTCGGCGGGCCGCAAGCGCTTGACGTTCCAGGTGTGAAAGTATTCATGGCTGATGAGGCCCAGCAGCGTGGTGTAACCCTCGCTGGCCCGCGCCTCGCCCTGGCGCGGTAGGTCACGCCGTCCGCAAATCAGCGCCGTGGAGTTGCGGTGTTCCAGTCCGCCATAGCCGTCTCCCACGGCGTTGAGCATGAAGACGTAGCTTTTGAAAGGCGCCTTTCCCTCGCGGTGCCAGAAGCGGATGGCGGTTTCACAAATTTTCTGCGTGTCCGCCAGCAGCCGCTTGCCGTCGAACGACGGAGCCGCACCCGCCACCACAAACTGGTGGGCAATGCCGCAGGCCTTGAAGCGCCCCACCCAGAAGTTGCCCAGCTCCACCGGGCAATCCACCAGCTCGTCGTAGTCGGCCGCCAGGTACAGGCCAAAGCCTTGTTTGTCGGCATCCAGGGGCCGCAGACCGGTGGCTGCAGCCCAGGTCGCCGTGGCCGCCGTGCGTGCCAGCTCCAGGGTGTGGGGCCGCGTCTCCTGCCCATGTACGCGCAGGCACAGGCTGGTGCCGTTGAAAAAACCGCGTGAGGCGTCCAGCCAGGCAGTGCGTACGGAGCTGTCGTAGGCGCAAACCTCATAGGTCAGCACCAAGGGCTTGCCCTCTGTGCATTGCACTTGCCAGCGGTGCTTGTCCAGTTGGGCGGGTGGCAGAACACGTTGGCCTTGCCGAGCCGACAGAGCCTGCAGATTCTTGGAGAACTCCCGCACCAGGTAGCTGCCCGGGATCCAGACCGGCAGAGACAGCTCTTGCGATGCCGTCGGCCGCTGCACCGTCAGCGTCACGGTGAACAGATGCGCATGCAGGTCTGTGGGTTCGACGCGGTAGTGAATATCTGCGGCAGAGGCTGGGCGGGAGAGGGGCATGGCATGTGCCGCGCAAGGGCCGCGCGGAGTCGTCGGTCGGGGGCTTTCAGCGGCGGGTCAATTGGCGGAGGGGGTGTCGCTGGCGGCTTCTGCCAAGCGCTTTTCGACCTCCTGGGCGCCGATCGCACCTGGCACACGCGTGCCGTTGGCAAAAATCAATGTGGGGGTGCCGGTGATCTTGTACTTCTTGCCAAAGGCAAGGTTGCGCTGCAGCGCGCTGGTGTCACAGCTAGCCGCCGGTGCGGGCTTGTCACGCACCATCTGGTCCTGCCACGCCGTGGCCTGGTCCTTGGAACACCAGATGTTGCGCGACTTTTCGGCCGAATCCGGGCTCAGGATGGGGTACAGGAAAAGGTACACCGTCACGTTGTTGATCTGCTGCAAGTCGCGCTCAAAGCGCTTGCAGTAGCCGCAGTTGGGGTCCTCGAACACGGCCACCTTGCGCTTGCCGTCGCCGCGCACAATGGTCACGGCATCCTTCAGTGGCAAGGCCGAGAAGTTGACCGCAGTCAGCTTGTTGATGCGGTCTTCGGTCAGGTTGCGGCGAGCCTTGGAGTCGATGAGTTCGCCCTGGATCACATAGTCGCCCTTGGCGTCGGTGTAGAACAGGTCGGTGCCGATGCGCACTTCGTACAGACCCTTCATGGGAGTGGGGCGCACTTCGTCGATCTTGTCCATTTGAGGAATGCGCTCGGCCAATGCCTTGCGGATGGCGTCCTCTTGCGCTGTGGCGCTCAGGCTCAAGGTGGCTGCCGTAATGGTCAGCAAAGCAGTGGTCAGTTTCATCGTATTCCTGTCTATCAAACTCGCGCGTTCAGCGCATTCCCATGGCTTGGCGGGCCACAAAATCTTTCAGCATGCCGCTGCGTTCAAAACCCTTCATGCCCCAATTGCGCAGGGCTTGCCAGGGGGCTTCCGGGCGCGCAAACAATTGCTGCAATCCATCGGTGGCCAAGCCCATCGCTGCCAAGGCTGCTTTTTGCTGCCGCTCATAGCGTCGCAGCAGTCGCAAGTCGGCCACGCTGCGCCAGTAGTCGCGGGTGCGCAGCACCTCGGCCAGGGCTGTCACATCAGCCAACCCCAGATTCAGCCCTTGTCCTGCCAGTGGGTGCACGTTGTGGGCGGCATCGCCCGCGAGCACCCAGCTTCGTGCAGCCTTTCCGGTAGAGGTCGCGCCGCACCAGCGGTCTGCCTTGGCCAGTTGCAGCGGCCACGTGGCACGCCCTGCAATGAGTTGAACGTTGCCCAGTGTTTGCTGGCTCGCGGTCTGCAACTCTTGTGCAAAAGCGTCGGCAGGCAAGGCCATCAGCGCGGAGAACCGATCCTCAGGGACGGACCACACCACGGCCACAAAGTTCCCCTGGACGCCCTCCAGCGGCAAAAAAGCCAGAATGCCTTGTGGCGAAAGCCACTGGCGTGCCACCTGTCCATGAGGGTGTTCGCAGCGCACCCGCGTGGCAATCGCGTGTTGGGCATAGGGCGTCACGTCAAAGTGCACGCCAAACTCGGCCCGGGTGGTGCTGGCGCGGCCTTCGCACACCACGGTCAGAGGCGCAGCCACCGGGCTGTCCACCACCTCCACCAAGGGCTGAAACCGCACAGCCTGGGCCAGGCGCTCTACCAGGGCCGGCACGTCCACGATCCAGGCGAGGGCTTCCACCCCTTGGGGAGCGGCATCGAAATGCACGCAGCCGTCCTGATCACCCTGTACCTGCATGCGCTTGACGGCGGTGGCGTGTTCAGCATCGGGCCAGCTGCGCAGCGATTCGAGCAGGCTGCGGGACGCTGCATTCAGGGCATAGGCCCGTACGTCGGCGGCCGCCGCGCTGTGTGGGCCCGGGGCGGGTACTAGGGCCACCTTCAGTCGTTCCCGCGCCAACAACAAGGCCAGCGTTCGGCCCACGATGCCGGTGCCGCGAATACAGATATCAAAGGTTGGGGCCATGAGAGGCATTGTAGGAGGGGTCTTACCCCCTGCGATGAGAGGGCAGAATTGCGGTCTGGCCTTTCTGGCACCCTTCTTCAGGAGTACCCGGCGTGAGTTTCCCTTCCGAGTCTGATCTGTCCGGCACCATTGCGCGGCTGTTTGTGTACCCCGTCAAATCCTGTGCGGGGATCGAGGTGCAGCAGGCGCGGCTCACCGAGACCGGGCTGGATCTGGACCGCGCCTGGATGGTGGTGGATGCCCAGGGCATGTTCCTCACCCAGCGCAGCCTGCCCCGCATGGCGCTGATCCGGCCCCAGCTCAAGAGCGACGAAATGGTGCTGCGGGCTCCGGGAATGCTGGCATTGCATGTGGCGATCGACGCGGTGGAAGCGCCGGCCACGGTGACCGTCTGGCGCGACACGGTGCCTGCGTGGGACATGGGCCCTGTGGCGGCGCAGTGGTTCAGCGATTTTCTGGGGCAGCCTTGCCGTCTGGTGCGGTTTGATCCAGAGCATCGGCGCCTGTCCAGCCTGGAGTGGACGGGGGGCGTGGAGGTCCCCAACCAGTTTGCCGACGGGTTTCCGCTGCTGGTGACCAGTGAGGCCTCCTTGCAGGACCTCAATGTGCGGCTTGCCGCCGAGGGGCATGCCACCGTCGGCATGGAGCGGTTCCGGCCCAATGTGGTCTTGGCCGGGGTGGATGCCCACGACGAAGACCGTGTGGACATGATTCACGTGGAGGGCGATGGCACCACCGATGTCCACCTGCAGCCGGTGAAGCCCTGCGCGCGATGCCCCATCCCCGATATTGACCCGGCCACGGCCGAGAGCCATCCGTCGGTGGGCGACACCCTGCGCACCTACCGCCAGGACAAACGGCTGGACGGCGCCATCACGTTCGGCATGAACGCCATCGTGCGCAGCGGTGCGGGGCAGTGGCTGCGCGTGGGGCAGCGCATGGCCGCCGATTTGCGGTTTGAATGAGGGCCTGATGCAGGCCCTCGGCAGCGGGGGCTGGGCGGGCCCGTAAAATCGGCGGTTTGTCTCCAGAACACCAGAAAGCCCTGCCATGAGCCTCCAATGCGGCATCGTGGGCCTGCCCAACGTCGGCAAGTCCACCCTTTTCAACGCGCTGACCAAGGCTGGTATTGCCGCCGAGAACTATCCCTTCTGCACCATCGAGCCCAACGTGGGCGTGGTGGAAGTGCCGGACCCCCGCCTCCAGCAACTGGCCGAGATCATCTCGCCCGAGCGCATCGTCCCTGCCATCGTCGAGTTTGTGGACATTGCCGGCCTGGTGGCGGGCGCCAGCCAGGGGGAAGGCCTGGGCAACCAGTTTCTGGCCCACATCCGCGAAACCGACGCCATCGTCAACGTGGTGCGCTGCTTTGAAGACGACAACGTGATCCATGTGGCAGGCCGTGTGGACCCGATCTCCGACATTGAAGTGATCCAGACCGAGCTGTGCCTGGCCGACCTGGGCACGGTCGAGAAAGCCCTGAACCGCTACACCAAGGCCGCCAA
>JADHED010000968.1_pt1 | contig 27365 bp, 32 predicted proteins | sample 8952041 | NCBI WGS metagenome assembly JADHED01 (sample SAMN16124423, study PRJNA663239) | bioreactor sludge metagenome | isolation source: sludge (control) | place: India:Bengaluru | collected 2018-09-08
TGGCTCCCGGCCCATTTGAGCACCGTCGGCTTCTGGTCGGCGATGCGGGCGTACCACAGCCAGACGCCGCCGTAGGTGGCGGCCGCTAGGCGCCGCCCCTTGGGGTCGAAGACCAGGTCGGCGATCGACTTTTCGTGCGGGAAGACGCGGGCGAAGGCCGCGTCCGCGGCGACGCGCACGTGCAGTTCGCGACCGGCGGCGAAGGCGAAGAGCTTCGACTCGGCGCTGGCGGCGACCACGTCGATCCAGCGGCCGGCGACCTTGGCCAGCTCCTGGGCCCCCGCCGGCGTCGACACGACCACCCGCCCGTCGTCGCCACCGGTGAGCACGCCCTCGCCCGTCGGCGGCAGGCAGGCCGACAGGCAGGCGCCGTCCGGATGGGCCTCTACCGTCTCGTCGCCCTCGAATCGGACGGTTCCGTCCCCGAGGGCGAAGGCGGCGCGGCCAGCCCGGTCGAACAGGGCGGTCGTCACATAGGCGTCGTAGGCGAAGGTCATGGCGCGCTTCCTAGGCGCCGGCGCCTCCGGGGGCAAGCATGGGGGCGATTGTCGCGGTCGAACAACGTTCCCGCGCTTTCGGCTTTACAAGCCCGAACCGGCTTGCCAATGGTCGCGGCGAGAGGCCCGGTCTGCGCGGGTCCTACAGGTTAGGGAACCAGGACGTATGGGTGCAAAGGTCGGCGGAGGGGGCGGATCCAAATTCGACCTCGGCCAGAACTCGGACATGAACGTGACGCCCTTCGTGGACGTCATGCTCGTGCTTCTCATCATCTTCATGGTGTCGATCCCCGCGGCGACGGTGTCGATCAAGCTCGACCTGCCGCCGGCGATCCCGCCGCCCCCCGGCACGAAGGTGAAGGAGCCGACGCTCATCAACATCCAGCGCGGCCAGCGCATCTTCATCGGTGAGCAGCCGACCTCGATGGAACGCCTCACGGCCGACCTGTCGACCCGCCTCACCGCTGACGATCCGACCCTGCCGCCGACCGAGCAGCGCGTTTACATCCGCGCCGACCGGGACGTGGTCTACGGGGACTTCATGGCCGTCATGAACACCCTGCAGGGCAACGGCTTCTATCAGGTGGCCCTGATCAACGAAGAGCTCTAGGCCCTTCGACAACGATTACGGAAGCCCGCCCGGGGAGACCCTGGCGGGCTTTTTCGTGCCCGCTTGCCAAATTGCACGCCCGTAATAAGTTACATGTGTCATTCAAAAGGAGGTGGCACATGGGAGCCTCGCTTTCGACCTCGTCCGCCGGCGGCTGGAGCATCAGCCAGAACGCCGACATCAACGTCACCCCATTCGTCGATGTCATGCTGGTGCTGCTGATCATCTTCATGGTGGCCCTGCCGGTTTCAACCGTGTCGGTGAGGGTCGACCTGCCCACGGCCCAGGCGGCGCCCCAGACCCAGGCCGCGCCGGTGGTGGTGAGCCTGACGGCCCAGGGGCGCGTCTACGTGGGCGAACAGGCGACGACGCTGGAGGCGCTGGCGGGCGTGGTGGGCGCCAAGGCCGGCCCGCCCGGAGACGCGACACGGATCAACCTGCGGGCCGACGAGGGCGTGCGCTATCGCGACCTGATGACGGTCATGAATCGGCTGCGGCTGGCCGGATACGACAAGGTGGCGCTGGTGGGCGAAGACCTCTGAAGAACCGCGTTCATCATTAATCGCCGGGCAACCCTGACGGCTTAACCTTCATGCCAACGGTGGGGGTCAGAACGACCTCGAACACGCGCAAAAAAGAGGCGCAGCGAACATGTGGCAGGTCGTGGAAGTGGCCGTCGGGGCCATGCGGCACAAGGGTCGTTACCGGCTTGAGGGCCGCCGGCTCATCCTGGAATGGCGGGGCGGCCGCAGCTCCGCCTGGTGCGGACAGCTCCGGCCCGAAGTGGTGGCCGCGAGCTGCCTGCGCCGGCTGGTGACCCAGGCCCCGATCGCCGCCTGATCAGGCGGCGATACAGCTCTCGAACCCCGCCCGCAGCCCGGCTTCGTCGAGGTTGCGGCCGATGAAGACGAGGCGCGAGTAGCGCTTGTCGCCGTCCTTCCAGGGGCCCTGGAAGTCCCCTTCGAGGATCATGTGGACCGCCTGGAACACCAGGCGGCGGTCCTCGCCCTTCACGTCGAGGATGCCCTTCGCGCGGAGGATGTCGACGCCCTGCGTCTGCAGGACGTTGTTGAGCCACGCCGTGACCTTGTTTCCGTCGATCGGGCGGTCGGCGGTCAGCGAGATCGAACCGATGCCGCTCTCCGCGACGTGGTCGTGGATGTGACCATGGCCATGGTCATGGCCGTGATCATGGTCGTGATGATGATGGTGGTCATGGTCGCAGTGCTCGTCGTGGACGTGCCCCGCCTCGCCGTGCGGCGGGTTCAGGAAGTCGGGCTGCAGCTCGGTGACCCGGGTCAGGTCGAAGGCGTGCCGCCCGAGGATCGCGTCCAGTGGCACGTTCGATCGCTGGGCCCGGCGGATCGGCGCGATGGGGTTCAGGGTGCGGATCGCACGCTCGACCTCCACCAGGTCGGTCTCGGACACCAGGTCGGTCTTGTTGAGGATGATCTGGTCGGCGAAGGCGATCTGCTCGGCCGCCTCCCGGGAGTCCTTCAGGCGCAGCGGCAGGTGCTTGGCGTCGACCACGGTGGTGACGCTGTCGAGTTCCGTGCGGGCGCGGACATCGTCGTCGACGAAGAAGGTCTGGGCCACCGGAGCGGGATCGGCCAGACCGGTGGTCTCGACGATGATCCCGTCGAACTTGCCTTTGCGCTTCATCAGGCCCGAGAGCACGCGGATCAGGTCTCCGCGCACCGTGCAGCAGACGCATCCGTTGTTCATCTCGAACACTTCTTCGTCGGCGCCGACGATGAGGTCGTTGTCGATGCCGACCTCGCCGAACTCGTTGACCACGACGGCGTACTTCTTGCCGTGGTCCTCGGAGAGGATGCGGTTGAGAAGCGTGGTCTTGCCGGCTCCCAGGTAGCCGGTGAGCACGGTGACGGGGATCTTGTCGATGGCGGCGGAGGTCATGGTCGACCATGTAGTCGCGGTGGCGGAACTTATGAAGTGCCGTTACGTGGGCTAGCGTTATCCGAATTGAATGTTATAAAGTAACACATGACCACCGCGGACCGCTCCGAACTCGACGCCTTCCGCGAGGATCGCACCTATCTGGGGGCGGACCATCGCCGCAATGAGCGGCGCACCTGGATCGTGACGGTGATCTGCGCGGCGACGCTGGCGGTGCTGGTGGCCGGCGGGATGGCGACTCATTCCATGGCGCTGATGGCGAGCGGTCTGCACATGGCGGCCCACGTCGCGGCCCTGCTGGTGGCCGCGGCGGCCTACGCGCTGGCCCGGCGACACGCAGGAAATCCGGTCTTCAGCTTCGGCACCGGCAAGGTCGGTTACCTGGCCGGATTCGCCAACGCCGTGGTGCTGGGGGTCACGTCGGTGTTGATCGCGGCCGAGAGCATCCACCGCCTGCTGACGCCCGGCGAGGTGCACTATGCCGACGCCCTGCCGATCGCGGCAGGCGGCCTGGCGGTCACGCTGGTCTGCATGTGGCTGCTGAAGCCGACGAAACTCTCGGCCGACCGCTACGACCCGCAAGGGGACCTGAACCTGGCGGCGGCGCACCTGCATCTGACGGCGGACGCCGCGGTCGGCGTGCTGGCGCTGCTGGCGATCTTCGCCGGGCGGCTGGGTTTCACCTTCGCCGATCCGCTGGCCGGATTGCTGGCGGCGGCGCTGGTGGCGCAATTCGCCTGGACGCTGCTGAGGCGGGCGGGCGCGGCCCTGTTGGATATCAACCCGTCGCCCGAACTGACCGCCGAGGTCCGCCGCCGGCTTTCGGACCAGGGGGAGCGGGTGATCGACCTGCATCTCTGGCGTCTGGGCCCCGGGCACCATGCGGCGATCGCGGTCATCGCGGCCGAGCATCCGGCGCCCGTGGCGACGTACCGCGCCCGGCTGGCTGGACTGGCGGGCCTGTCGCATGTGACGGTGGAAGTGCGGGGCGGGCACGAGGACCACGACCATCACCACCATGGTCATGGGCCGGCTGAGTAGCGGGAGCGTCGGTAGCCCATGGCCGCCAGGAGACGTAGCGTTCGGGGACGGGTGTTCAGGAGCCGGCGAGGCTTGGCCTTCGTCGCCCTGACGATCGCCGCCGGCCTGGCGGGCGGACTGGCCTCGGCCGACCGGGCGGCCAGGCTCGCCTCCGGACCGCTGACCGCCGCGCGCCTCCACATCCTGGCCAAGACCCCCGCCAAGGCGCCCGAGGCGCTGCAGGCCCGGCTCGCCGAGCTGGCCGCCGGATATGGGGAAGAGGTCGGGATCGCGGTCACCGACGTCCAGGCGGGCTGGACCGCGGGCGTCGACCAGGATCGGCCCTATCCGCAGCAGAGCGTCTCCAAGCTTTGGGTCGCCATCGCCGTGATGAAGGCCGCCGACGAGGGCCGGCTGGACCCGGAAGCGCCGGTCACCCTGACCGAGGCGGACCGCTCGGTCTTCTTCCAGCCGGTCAGCTACAAGATCGGTCCCGACGGCTACACGACCCCGCTCTCGGACCTTCTGCGCCGGGCGCTGGTGGAGAGCGACAACGCCGCCAACGACCGCCTGATGCGCGAACTGGGCGGGCCGCAGGGGGTTTCCGACACGCTGAACGACATGGGGCTGACCGAGGTGAAGGTCGGCGCCTACGAGCGCGACCTGCAGGCCGGCGCCGCGGGGCTCGTCTGGCAGGCGGACTACGGGATCGGCTGGAACTTCCAGGCGGCGCGCCAGGCCCTGCCGATGGAGACCCGCAAGGCGGCGCTGGAGGCCTACCTCGCCAATCCGCCGGACGGGACCGCTCCGGCGGCGATCACGGCGGCCCTCGCTGCGCTGCATCGCGGCGACCTGCTGTCGCCTGCCTCGACTCGGCGGCTGGTCGGCCTGATGGAGCAGGCCCGGACCGGGCCGCGGCGGCTCAAGGGCGGCCTGCCGCCCGGCTGGACCATCGCCCACAAGACCGGCACCGGTCAGGACTTCGGGGGCGCCTCCGTGGGCATCAATGACGTCGGCCTGCTGACCGCCCCGGACGGTCGAACCTACGCGGTGGCGGTCATGCTGCGCCACACCCGCCAGCCCGTGCCGGCCCGCCTGGCGTTCATGCAGTCGGTGACGCGCGCGGTCGCCGAACAGTGGGCCGCCGACCGCGCCGGAACGCAGGCCGCGGACTGACGCGAAAACGCCCGGGACCTTGCGATCCCGGGCGCCCGCGAATCGGCGCCGAGCGTCAGACCAGGCTGAGGCGGCGGCGACGCAGCAACGCACCGGCCGTCCCGAAGCCCAGAAGCATCATCGCCCAGGTGCCGGGTTCGGGGATCGCGGCTGCAGCGGCCTCGAAATTGGCGTTCAAGCCCTGCCCGGCGGTGCCGAAGCTGACGTCCACGTGATCGACCGCGCCCCTGAAGGAATTGCCCCACCCCGAGCCGACGCCGACCTCGACGCCGATGATCCTCGTCGCGGCGCTGAGCACGTACGAGCCGGCGAAGCTGGCGCCGCCCGCCCAGTCGGCGAGGGTTACGCCGTACTGCTCGACCGTGAAGCCGGGCCCGAACGTCCGCATCCAGAAGTTACCGCCGAGGATGTCGTTCGAGACCCAGGTGTCCCGCGGGACGCCGCCTCCGTTGTAGACGTCTTCCCAGATCAGATAGCCGGACTTGTTGGTCGCCTCGTCGTAGAAGGCCAAGCGGAAGGCGGGCGCCAGGTGGGCGGCGGTCGTGCTCGCCGAGTCCACGTAGTAGTCGAAGCTGAGCGCGCCGCCGTTGATCAGGGACCCCAGGGAGCCGTTCACGGCGTGGGCGAAGTCGGCCTTGTCCTGCCCGGGTGTGACGGTGTTGGTGGTGAATTCCAGCGACCCGGTTTCGCCCGCGGGCTTGTAGGTTCCCGTGATCCCGACTGTGGCGTCGGTCCGCACGTTGGCAGGCGTCCAGCCCTGGAGATCCGACGGCGTGACCACTGTGGCGTGCGCGGCCGTGGCGGCCAGGGCGAGCGCCCCGGCGACGATGTATTTGAGCATCTGGCGTTTCCCGTATGAAAGGGACGCCGCCCCCTGCGGCGTTCCGTCGCGCACGCTCGTGAATGGTTAACGCTGAGGCAAGCGTAGCCATGAAATTGCGCGCAAAACAGGCGCAACCAAGGGTTTCTCGATTCACCCCAATCGCGAAATATTCGAAAATACCAAATATAATCACTGTTCGGCGGAAACGCAGTCATAGCTACCACGTTCGGCGAACATTGGATTCTATTTCGGAGGCGTCGGCCGCTCGATGCCCTTCACCACGGTCAATCTGATGGGCTCCCCGTTCATGTCGCGGGAGGTCCACTGGACCCCGAGCCCGCCGTCCGAGGGGAAGCGGGTGCAATAGCGGAAGGGCGCGGGAAAGGGCCGGGACTGCTTCAGGCAGACCTGGTCGTCCTTCTGGCTCCAGCGGCCCGACGACCACTTGCCGCGTCGGCCGATGGCTTCCCAGGTCCCGTCGGCGTGCAGCCAAAGGCGCTGGTGGCGGCCGTCGGGGTAGAGCGCCTTGACGGTGTTGCCGAACGCGGCGGCGACGCCGCGCGGCTCGGGCGCCGCTGGTGCTGCGCCTGCTGCAGCAGGCGACAGAGTGGCGACGGCGAGGGTCATCAGGATCGAACGCATGGGCTCATGTACGCAATGTGGACGGCGAGGTTGCATCCCCGGCCTGCCGCCCTTCGCCTGAACCCGGGATGACCGCCCCACCACTCAGCGGCGGGCGACGACCGGGCGGGCGGCCACGCTGGTCCGGCCGACGCCGTCCACTTCGAAGAGTGTCTCGAGCGGGTCCTGGTCCGGCTTCAGGGCCTTGAGCGCGGCCGGGTCTGCGGCGATCTCGGCCATCTGGGCGACGCCGATGTCGCGGGCGCCGGCCACGATCACGAAGCGGTTCCCGGAGGGGCCGCGGAAGGCGGCGAGGTAGCCGTAGTCGCGGTTGGGACGGTCGCCGGACGCCGGGCCGGCGCTGGAGGCGTAGGACTCGCCCGTCCGACGGTCGACGAGCTCGTCATACGTGGCGCCGATGGCGTAGCGCGAGCGCTCGAAAACGGGCGCCTGTAGCAGCCGCAGGCCCGAGAGGTAGCCGACGTAGACGATGTCGGCCGTCTTCATCAGGTCGGGGGTCAGGCGCGAGGCGGTGATGACCGTCACCCGGTCGGCCCTGCCGGCGGCCTGGCGGACCAGCGGCATCACCTCGCGCAGGGCCAGGGTGGCGCCGACCGGCGTGTACCAGGTGTCGAGGTCGACGTAGCGGCCCTGGAAGCTGGGGTTGTCCATCAGCCAGGCGTCGAGGTCGGCGGGCGAATTGATGTCGAAGGCGCGGATCATGCGCGCAGGCCCCTCGCCACCCTCGGTGTCGCCGAAGATGTAGTAGTCGCCGACCACGACGACGACGGGTCGCTCGCGCCCGAGGCCGGCCCACAAGGGGGAATCCGCGGCCCGGGCGAGATCGCGCGCCGGCGCGTCGCGGGCCACCAGCCACCAGGCGCCGGCATTCAGGGCCAGCAGCAAGGCCGCCGCAGCCGCGAAGGGCCAGAGCCAGCGCGGCCGCGTCGCTGCGGGCGCCACATCCCCCGCCCGCGCATCGACGAGGTCCAGGCGGTACTCTCCCACGGGGATCACAAGGCGATGCGGCTCCGCCGCCCCCTGATCGGCGTAGAAGGCCTCCAGCTTACGACGCAACCGGTGGATATAGACCCGCACCGAGGCGTCGCCCGACAGGTCGAGGGTCCGGCCGAAGACGTCCTGCGCCACGTCGGCCTCCCGCAGGGTGCGGCCGGCGTGGGCCGGGTCGGCCAGATAGTCGAACAGCCGGGCAAGCCCCTGCGAGCGTCCCAGGACGCCGCTCCCGCGGATCCGCGCCACCTGCGCCGCCAGCGCTTCCGACCGCTCGCTCATACCCAACCTTCGATTCCGCGTGCGACCTGTAGCCCCTCCTTCGGGCCGGAGTCGAGCGATCACCAGGCCGGGCGGGGGCCAGGTTTGAGCCGCAGGGCGGGGCGCTCGACGAGAAACCAGCTCATCAGGGCGAAGGGCAGGGTGGCGGCCAAGGCCGTCACCAGGTTGAGCTGGCCGTGAACGGCCAGCCACTGCTGGATCGGGAAGGCGTAGATGTAGAGACCGTAGCTGAGGTCGAGGGGCAGCTTGCCGGGGCGCGCCAGTCCGAGGACGGCGGTCGGCAGCGCCAGCGGGCCGAGCAGCGGGAAGGCGCCCAGCGATACGCCGCCCAGCCACAGCGGGACCTGCGTGGCGCGCACCTGCAGCACCGCTCCGGCGAAGAACAGCAGTCCGTTGCGGGCCCCGAGGTACGCGATGCGCGTCAGCTTCTCGTCCGCCCAGTGCGGGACCGCGAAGGTCATGGTCAGCCAGACCGCCGTACAGAGGGCCAACAGGGCATAGAGCGCCGCCGGCCGGGCGCGGACGAGCATCAGCACGAGGTAGAAGGTGAACTCCAGGCGCAGCGTCCAGAGCACCCCGTTCACGACCCCGGCCATGGGAGCGGCCTGGAACACGCCGGGCAACTCGTAGGTCGCCGGGTAGAGCAGGGCGTTGCGGATCACATAGAGCGCGGCGGCAGGCCAGTATTCGGCCGGGGGCGCCGTGGTGACGAAGGCCAGCAGTCCGACGGTCACGACCAGCGAGGCGATCAGGCCGGGCTCGATCCTGAGGATCCGCTTGGCGAGATAGCTCTTCGGATCCCGCAGGTAGCTGGCGGTCACCAGGTAGCCGCTGATGACGAAGAAGATCGAGACTCCGAGCGCACCCAGGTCTTCGACCCCCCAGATCCGGACGGGCGGCGCGCCGGACAGCGGGAAGGTGTGGCTGACCACCACCAGCAGCGCCGCGATCAGCCGCATGAGGTCGAAGTTCATGCGAGGCTCGTTAGCATGCGTCGCGTCGAACCGGCCAAGCCCGGCGGAAAGCCGGGCCGGCGCGGCCGGACGGGCGGATCAGGCCCTGACGTAGGGCTGGCTGAGCCGGGGCTGGCCGTCGATGGCCAGCAGGGCGTTGGCGACGGCAGGGCCGATCACCGGCGTCCCCGGCTCGCCGACGCCGGTGGGCGGGGCGGACGAGGCGACGATGTAGGTCTCGACCTTGGGCGCCTCGGAGTGGCGCAGCACGCGGTAGGTGTCGAAGTTGCCCTGGTCGACCCTGCCCTCGGTGAGCGTGATCTCGCCGAACAGCGCTGCCGAGAGGCCGTAGCAGGTCCCGCCCTCCATCTGGGCGGCGATCTGGTCGGGAGAGATGGCCGTGCCGCAGTCGATGGCGGTGACCACGCGGCCGACCTTGGGGACCCCGCTCTCGAGCTTCACCTCGGCCACCTGGGCGACCACGGAGCCGAAGCATTCATGCACGGCGACGCCACGGGTCCAGCCGGCCGGGGCCGGACTGGTCCAGCCGGCCTTCTCTGCGGCGAGGTTCAGGACCGCCAGGTGACGGATTGCGCCGGCTTTCTGATAGAGGGCGCGCCGGTACTCGACCGGGTCCTTGCCGGCCTTGCGGGCCAGGATGTCGATGGTGTGTTCCATCACATGGGCCGTGTGCGTCGCGCCCACCGAGCGCCACCACAGCACCGGAACGCCCACGTCCGGGGTGATGAGCTGGGCGTCCACGACGGGCGTCGCCTTGAGGTAGGGCGAGCCCATGGAGCCTTCGACGGCCGTGAAGTCGATCTCGGCGGTCGGAGCGCCGGGCGGGGCGCCCTTCATGATCGACTGGGTGACGATGCGGTGGCGCCAGGTGGCGGGATAGCCCTCGGCGTCAGTGGTCACCCGCACCGCGTGGTGGGTCAGCGGGCGGAAGTAGCCCGCGCGCATGTCGTCCTCGCGGGTCCAGACCAGCTTCACCGGACGGCCCTTGCCGACCTTCTTGGCGATGCGGACGCACTCGACCACGTAGTCGGACTGAAAATTCGAGCGGCGCCCGAAGGAGCCGCCGGCGAACAGGGTCTCGATCTCGACCGCGCCCGGCAGGTTCAGGGTCTGCCGCGCGGTGTTCATCTGGTCGAGGGTCGGGGTCTGGGAGCCGAAGATCAGCCTGGGCGGACCCTTGCCGACCATGGCCACGCAGTTCATCGGCTCCATGGTGGCGTGGGCCAGGTAAGGGAAGTCGAAGGCGAGCTCGACGGCGTTCGCGCCGGCCGCCGCCTTGCCTGCATCGCCCTTGGAATCGAAGGCCTTCCAGCCGCCCTTCTCCGGCGCGGCGGTCTTGCCGCTGGCAAGGTCGCGGTACTGCTGCAGGAGCTGGGCGGACCCTCGCTTCTCGGCCTTGGCCTCGTCCCAGGTGATCTTGAGCGCCTCGCGCCCCTTGAGGGCGGCGTGGGTGGACTGGGCGACCACGGCGACGCCGGTGTCGATCTTGAAGACGTCGACGACGCCGGGGACCTTCTTGGCTTCCGAGGCGTCGAATGACTTCACCGTGGCGCCGAAACGCGGCGGGTGGGCGACCACGGCGGTCAGCATGTCGGGCAGGCGGACGTCCTGGGTGTAGCGCGCAGTCCCGTCACTCTTGGCCAGGGAGTCCTTGCGGCGCACCCGGTCCGTGCCGATCAGGGTGAAGGCCTTGGGGTTCTTGAGCACCGGCTTCTCGGGCGGCGGGACCTTGGCCGCTTCCTCAATCAGTTCGCCGAAGCCAGCCTGCTTGCCGGAAGCATGGGCGATGACGCCGTTGCTGACGGTGATCTCGGCGGCGGGCACGCCCCATTTCGTCGCCGCGGCCGAAACGAACATCGCCCGCGCGGCGGCGCCGGCGGTGCGCAGCTGGGTCCAGCTGTTGTTGATCGCCGACGAGCCGCCGGTGCCCTGCGTGCCGCCCATGTTGATGTTGCCATAGAGCTTGGCGTTGGCGGGGGCCTGCTCGACCTTCACCTTGCTCCAGTCCGCGTCCAGCTCCTCGGCCGCGATGGCGGCGAGGCCGGCGTGGTTCCCCTGGCCGAACTCGATGTGCTTGGAGACGACCGTCACCGTCCCGTCGGGCGCGAACTTCAGGAAGGGGCCGAAGGGGCCGGGCTTCACCTTCGAGCCGGCCGAGAGGGCCTCCGGGACCGAGCAACCGACCAGCAGGGTGCTGCCGGCCAGGGTCGCGCCGACGACCAGGGCCTCGCGACGGGTGGCGCCACGGGCGATGGGCATGAGGGGCTTGTTCATGGCGGGCGTCCTCAGGCTTTGGCCGGCGCGGGCTGGGCGGCTGCAGGTTGGACGGCTGGGGCGGCGGTGGCCTCCTTGATGGCCGCGTGGATGCGCTGGTAGGCGCCGCACCGACAGATGTTGCCGTCCATGGCGCCGTCGATCGCCGCGTCGTCGGGGTTGGGCGTACTCGCCAGCAGGGCCACGGCGCTCATGATCTGGCCCGACTGGCAGTAGCCGCACTGGGGTACGTCCAGCTTCACCCAGGCCTGCTGCAGCGGGTGCGCGCCGCCCAGGCTCTCGATCGTGGCGATCTTGGCGGCCCCGATTGCTGAAATCGGAAGCTGACAGGACCGCACCGGCGCCCCATCGGCGAGCACCGTGCACGCGCCGCACTGGGCGACGCCACAGCCGTATTTCGTCCCGGTCAGGCCCAGTTCATCTCGGAGCACCCACAACAGGGGCGTATCCGGGGGCGAGTTGACGTTGAGGATCTTGCCATTCACATCCAGGGTCACCGCCATGGACCGCCTCCGCCGAGTGATTTGCCGCAATCCTAACGTTGTTCAGACCAGCTGGTAAATCCGCCCTTGGATTGAAACGCCAGCGACGCTAGGTCCATACCGGACTTACGAATTCCAGGAGTGTCCATGATCCGCCTCGCCGCCGCCTCTGCCGTCGCCCTGGGCGCCGTTCTCTCGCTCGCCGCCGGGCCCGCCCTGGCCGCCGACGGGGCGCAGCTGTTCAACATGCAGTGCAAGATGTGCCACAACGGAACCCCGATGGGGCCGCCGCTGGCCGGCGTCGCGGGAGGCCCCATCGCGGCCAAGTCCTTCGCCTACTCTACCGCGCTGAAGGGCAAGGGCGGTACTTGGACGGACGCCAACCTCGACGCCTTCCTGAAGGCGCCCTCGGCGTTCGCCCCGGGGACCAAGATGATGATCTCGGTGCCCAGCGAAGAGAACCGCACGGCCTTGATCGGTTACCTGAAGACCCTGAAATAGGCGGCATGGACGCCTTCCCCGCCTTCTTCCCGCTCGCCGGCCGCACCGTGGCCATCGCGGGGGAGGGCGAAGGGGCCGAGGCCAAGGCGCGGCTGTTCGAAGGCTCGCCGGCTACCGTGCTACGGCTATCGGCCGGGGAGGCGCTGGACCCCAAGGCTTACGCCGGCGTCACCCTCGCCTTCGTGGCCGGTGAGGACGACCAGTGGGCCGCCGCCGCCGCGGAGGCCGCCCGCGCGGCGAACGTGCCGGTGAACGTGGTCGACCGGCCGGCGCTCTGCGATTTCACGACCCCGGCGGTGATCGACCGCGGCGAGGTGGTGGCGGCGATCGGCACCGGCGGCGCCTCGCCCATGCTGGCCACCATGCTGCGGCAGGACATCGAGGCCCGCGTGCCCGAGGGCGCCGGCCGCGTGGCGGCGCTGTTCCGCACCCTGCAGGGCGAAATCCGCGACGCCCTGCCCGAGCCGGCGGCCCGGCGGCGGTTCCTGCGCGCCCAGCTCAACGGTGCGGCGGCCGAGGCGGCCATGGCCGGCGACATGGAGGGCGCGAAGGAGCGCCTGCGTGCGGCGCTGTTCGAAGGCCCTCAGCTCTCGGGGCGGGTCCGCTACGTGGACGCGCGCGGACCGGCCGACCTGCTGACCCTTCGCGCCCTCAGGGCGCTGGCCTCCGCCGACGTCCTGGTCTGCGATGCGGAGGCGCATTCCGAGGTGGTCTCGCTGGCCCGCCGCGACGCCGAGCGGCTGACGGGCGCCGACGTGGAGCGGCTGGTGGAACTGGTCGCCGAGGGGCTGACCGTGGCCCGGCTGATCGCCGGCGCGGGCTGGCGGACCGAGCGGGCGGCGCTCGATTCCCGGGGGGTTGCGACCGAGGTCCTGCCCATCGCGAGCTGATCGCTCCCTACGGGAGAGCGTTCCCCGACCCGGCGTCAGGGGTTGACTCCCGCGCGCCCGCCCTCAAGAACGCGCGCCACATACGGAAAAGCTGTTCAAGGAGCCCCGCCTCATGGCCGTTCGCGTCGCTATCAACGGTTTCGGTCGCATCGGCCGCCTGGTCCTGCGCTCGATCGTCGAACACGGCCGCAAGGACATCGAGGTGGTCGCGATCAACGACCTGGGTCCCGTCGAGACCAACGCCCACCTGCTGCGCTACGACAGCGTGCACGGCCGCTTCCCGGCCGACGTGAAGGTCGAGGGCGACACGATCGTCATCGCCGGCTACGCGCCGATCAAGGTCACCGCCATCCGTGACCCGAAGGACCTGCCGCACAAGGACCTGGGCGTCGACATCGCGCTCGAGTGCACCGGCATCTTCACGGCCAAGGACAAGGCGTCGGCCCACCTGGAAGCCGGCGCGAAGCGCGTGATCATCTCGGCCCCGGGCGACAACGTCGACAAGACCATCGTCTACGGCGTGAACCACGGCACGCTGACCAAGGACGACGTGATCATCTCCAACGCGTCGTGCACCACCAACTGCCTCGCGCCGGTGGCCCACGTGCTGCAGGAGCTGTGCGGGATCGAGCGTGGCTACATGACCACGATCCACTCCTACACCGGCGACCAGCCGACGCTGGATACGATGCACAAGGACCTGTACCGCGCCCGCGCCGCGGCCATGTCCATGATCCCGACCTCCACCGGCGCCGCCAAGGCCCTGGGCCTGGTGATCCCGGCCCTGGCCGGCAAGCTGGACGGCTCTTCGATCCGCGTGCCGACCCCGAACGTCTCCGTCGTCGACCTGAAGTTCGTGCCCTCGCGGTCCACGACCGTCGCCGACATCAACGCGGCGCTGGAAGCCGCCGCCAACGGCGCGCTGAAGGGCGTGCTGGCGGTGACCAAGGACCCGCTGGTCTCGATCGACTTCAACCACAACCCGGCGTCGTCGACCGTCGCCCTGCCGCAGACCCAGATCGTGGACGGCGGCCTCTGCCGCGTCCTCAGCTGGTACGACAACGAGTGGGGCTTCTCGACGCGCATGAGCGACACCGCCGTCGCCATGGGCAAGCTGATCTAGGAAGGCCCGCCGCTCGCGCCTCCCCTTAGCCGTCATCCCGGCCGGAGCGCAGCGGAGAGCCGGGACCCAGGGCCAAACGCGCCGCACTGGGTCCCGGATCGGCCTGGCGGCCGTCCGGGATGACGACTGTGAGGACCGCCCGGTGACCTTCAAGACCCTCGACGACGTTGATCTGGCCGGCAAGCGCGCCCTGGTTCGGGTGGACCTGAACGTGCCCATGGAGGACGGCCGGGTCACGGACGACACCCGGCTCCAGGCGGCCAAGCCCACGGTCGACAAGCTGCGCTCAGGCGGGGCCAAGGTGATCCTCCTCGCCCACTTCGACCGGCCCAAGGGCAAGGTCGTGCCGTCGATGAGCCTCAGGCCCATCGTGGAGCCGCTGGCCAAGGTCCTCGGCGTGCCGGTCGCATTCGCCGATGACTGCATCGGCCAGAAGGCCCGCGACGCCGTGAACGCCATGCAGCCGGGCGACGTCCTCCTGCTGGAGAACGTCCGGTTCCACGCTGGCGAGGAAGCCAACGACCGCGCCTTCGCCGACGGTCTGGCCGCCAATGGCGACGTTTTCGTCAATGACGCCTTCTCGGCCGCGCACCGGGCCCACGCCTCCACCGAAGCCCTGGCCCGGCGCCTGCCGGCCTATGCGGGCGAGCAGATGCGGCTGGAGCTTGACGCGCTCGACGCCGCCCTGGGACGTCCGCGGCGTCCGGTTCTGGGTATCGTCGGGGGCTCCAAGGTCTCCACCAAGCTCGACCTCCTGCGCAATCTGGTGACCAAGCTGGACAAGCTGGCCATCGGCGGCGGCATGGCCAACACCTTCCTGTACGCCCAGGGGCACGACGTCGGCGCCTCGTACTGCGAAAAGGACCTGGCCGAGACCGCGCGCGACATCATCCGCCTGGCCGGTCAGAACAACTGCAAGCTCTTCCTGCCTCTGGACATCGTGGTGGCCGAGAAGCTGGCGCCCGGCGCCCCGGCCCGGGTTCGCCCCGTGGGCTCCATCGACGAGCACGAGCGCATCCTGGACGCCGGCCCGGAGACGGTGGAACGCCTGTGCCGCGCCATGGACAATTCCGAGACCCTGATCTGGAATGGCCCGCTCGGCGTTTTCGAGATGCCGCCCTTCGACAAGGGCACCATGACCGCGGCGCGACATGCCGCCGAACGCGCCAAGGCCGGGAAGATTGTGGCTGTCGCGGGCGGCGGTGATACGGTGGCGGCCCTGAATGCGGCCGGCGTCGCGGGCGACTTCACCTTCGTGTCGACGGCGGGCGGCGCGTTTCTTGAATGGATGGAGGGAAAGGAGCTGCCCGGCGTGGCGGCTCTCTCCCGATAAGAGACAGGTTGGGTTCCGATGGCCAGGATTACGCTTCGACAGCTCCTCGATCACGCCGCCGAGTTCGGCTACGGCGTGCCCGCGTTCAACATCAACAACATGGAACAGGCGCTGGCGATCATGGAGGCCGCGGAGGCCACCAACTCGCCCGTCATCATGCAGGCGTCCCGCGGCGCCCGGTCCTACGCCAACGACATCGTGCTGAAGCACCTGATCGACGCCATGGCCGAGATGTACCCTGACATCCCGATCTGCATGCACCAGGACCATGGGAACAACGAGGCGACCTGCGCCACGGCGATCCAGTACGGCTTCACCTCGGTGATGATGGACGGCTCGCTCAAGGCCGACGGCAAGACGCCGGCCGACTATGACTACAACGTCAAGGTCACCCGCAACGTCGTGGACATGGCCCACTGGGTCGGCGCCTCGGTGGAAGGTGAGCTGGGCGTGCTGGGCTCGCTCGAGACCGGCATGGGCGAGAAGGAAGACGGCCACGGCTTCGAGGGCAAGCTCGACCACAGCCAGCTGCTGACCGACCCGGACCAGGCGGTCGAGTTCGTGAAGGCCACCGAGGTCGACGCCCTGGCCATCGCCATGGGCACCAGCCACGGCGCCTACAAGTTCACGCGCAAGCCGGACGGCGACGTCCTGGCGATGAACGTGATCGAGGAGATCCACCGCCGCCTGCCGAACACCCACCTGGTGATGCACGGCTCCTCGTCGGTCCCGCAGGACCTGCAGGAGATCATCAACAAGTACGGCGGCGAGATGCCCCAGACCTGGGGCGTGCCGGTGGAAGAGATCCAGCGCGGCATCAAGCACGGCGTGCGCAAGATCAACATCGACACCGACAACCGCATGGCCATCACCGGCGCCATCCGGAAGGTGTTCGCCGAGAAGCCGGGCGAGTTCGACCCGCGCAGCTACCTGAAGCCCGCCAAGGAAGCCATGCGCAAGGTCTGCGTCCAGCGCTTCGAGGAATTCGGCACCGCCGGGCACGCCTCGAAGATCAAGGCGATCCCGCTGTCCGAGATGGCCAAGCGCTACGCCTCGGGCGAGCTGGCCCCGAAGATCGGCCTGACCAAGGTTGCGGCCGAGTAGCCTGCTGACAGCATCCGGCGCGGCGACGCGCTAGAAGGGGCCTCCGGAAACGGAGGCCCTTTTCATGTCCGCCATCCCCGCGCCGCCCCTCGCCGGGGGCTGCCGCTGCGGTCAGGTGCGATTCCGCATCACCGCCCCGCCGCTGCTCACCATGGCCTGCCATTGCACCGGCTGTCAGCGGATGAGCGCCAGCGCCTTCTCGCTCAGCATCGCCGCGCCGGCGGACGGCTTCGAGGTGATCGCGGGCGAGCCGGTGATCGGCGGCCTGCACGGCGCCATCCGGCACTACTTCTGCCCCTACTGCATGAGCTGGATGTTCACGCGTCCGGACGAAGTCGACTGGCTGGTGAACGTACGCGCCACCCTGCTGGACGACCCAAGCTGGTTCGCGCCTTTCATCGAGACCTACACCTGTGAGGCGCTGCCCTGGGCGAAGACGCCGGCCCGGCACAGCTTCGAGCGGTTCCCGGCCTTCGAGGACTATGAGCGCCTGACCCGTGAGTTCGCCGCCGGCTGAGGGTGGGACCCAGCTTGGCCGTCGCGCGTTGTTGCGACGATGGACGCCAGGACAGCCGCCGAGGAGAGCTATTTCAGGGGCCTCGCCCGCGCCGCCGCGGGGGCGCTGATCTTCGGCTTTCCCCTGCTGATGACCATGGAGATGTGGGCGCTCGGCGCGCAGATGGGGCGTGGGCGCCTCGCCCTGTTCGTCCTCGCGACCGTGGCGGTGGCCTACGGCCTGTCGCGGTTCGCCGGCTTCCGGGACGACACGACCGCCTTCGACGACGCCCTCGACACGGCCGCCGCCCTGCTCGTGAGCTTCGGCGTCTCGGCGGGCCTGCTCCTGATGTTCGGCCTGGTCGGACCCGACACCGCGCCGCGCGAGGCGGTGGGCATGATCGCCGTCCAGGCGGCGCCGGCCTGCATCGGGGCGGTGCTGGCCAACAAGCAGCTCCAGGCCGGCCGGCAGGGCGCCCAGAAGGAGGACCGCGCCGGCTACCTGGGCCAGCTCTTTCTGATGGCGGCCGGATCGCTGTTCTTCGCCTTCAACGTCGCGCCGACCGAGGAGATGATCCTGATCGGCTTCCGGATGAGCCCGTGGCACGCCGTGGCCCTGGTGCTCCTGTCGCTGCTGGTGCTGCACGCGCTGGTGTTCACCGTCGGCTTCGCCGGTCAGCACGGGCACGAGAGCCACCTGCGGGCGTTCGCCCACTTCACGCTCGCCGGCTACGGCCTTGCGCTGGTGGTCAGCGTCTATGTGCTCTGGACCTTCGGGCGGCTGGACTCCGGGATGTCCGAGGCCGTGCGGGCGGTCATCGTGCTGGGGTTCCCGGCCGCGCTCGGCGCCGCCCTGGCCCGACTGGTGGTGTAACCATGGCGACCCGCAGACCGCCGACCCGCAAGTCCGCTCAGAAGCCCTCGCCGAAGCCGGCGCCTCGGACCCCGGTGGCGGAATGGACCGCCGCCACCCTGGGCCTTGTCCTCACCCTGGCGGTGATGGGCTACGCGCTGTGGGAAGGCGTCACCGACCGCGCCGGGCCGCCTGTCCTGACGGCGGTCGCCGAGAGCGCCGAGCCCAGCGCGGGGGGCTATGTGGTTCCGCTCACCGTGCGCAACGACAGTCCGACCACCGCCGCATCGGTGGAGGTCACGGCCACCCTGGACCTGCCCTCGGGCCAGAGCGAGGAGCGCGAGGCGACGTTCACCTACGTGCCAGGCGGCGGCGAGGCGAAGGGCGGGGTGGTGTTCCGGAGCGATCCGGCGGCCGGTCGCCTGACGCTGACCGTGGGAGGCTACGAGGAACCCTGATCAGGCGGCGGCCAGCCGTTCGCCCATCAGCCGGTGCAGCAGGTTGATCGCCTTCAGGGGCCGGATCATCACCTTGAAGTGGGTGATCTGACCGGCGTCGTTCCACGTGATGAGATCGACCCCGTTGATGGTGATCCCTTCGATCTCGCAGGCGAACTCCAGCACCGCCGAGCGCTCGGCATGCCATTCGTTGAGGTAGCGGAAGGTCTCGTTGTTGAGCACGCTGAGCGCGCCCATCAGGTACTTCAGGGTGATCGGCTTGCCGACCTGCGGCGTGTGGACCACCGGGCTCTCGAACACCGCCTCGTCAGCGAGGATGGCCTCCAGCGCCTTCGGGTCCTTGGACTTCACCAGCTCGTGCCAGCGCTCGATCACGGTCATGGGCGGCTCCCTTGCGGTTCAGGCTTCTGTTTCAGGTGCGCGGCGTGGGCGCAAGCGTCGAGCCTTGGGCTCGGGCGAGACCGCGCTACAATCGCCGCGCGTGGAGCGCCGATGGAATCCCTGGAAGTCATCGCACGGCCGCACTTCGAGAAGGCGGACTTGGCCTGGCTGACCGACATCCGGTCGCGCCGGGCGGGCAGCCGCGGGCCGCCGTACTTCACCCTGGTGTTTCCCGGGGCGGACCTGACGCCACAGGAGTTCGCCGCACACGTCCGGGCCGTCGCCGCCGGCGTGCCCCGTATTCGCTTCCGCCTGCGTTCGGCCATGGTCGTGCCCGAGCCGACGGTGGGGCGCTTCCACGTGTTCCTCATTCCCGACGAGGGGTTCGGCGCGATCCTGCGGCTGCACGACGCCCTTCACGCCGGGCCCCTGGAGCCGGCGTTGCGGCAGGAGACGCCGTACATTCCGCACATCACCGTCGCCACCAGCGCCGAACACGGCGCCGCGCGCAAGGTGGCCCAGGCGCTGAACCAGGGCGGGATCGATATCGCCGGCCACATCGAGGCGCTGGAGGTGGAGCGCCGGGCCGGAGACGTGGTCCGCAAGGTTGCCGACGCGCCGCTCGCCCGCGGCGGATGGTTCGGCTGAGGGGGCGTCGCGCCCGTCTTTGATCGGGATCAAACCGGACTGGCCGCTGGTGGCCCTAGCGTGGCCATATGACGGATGCTGTCTCCACCCTGCCGACGCGCACGCCCTATGAAGCCTTCGGCGGCGAGCCGGGTATCCGGCGGCTTGTGGACGCGTTCTACGACGTGATGGACGGCGATCCGGCCGCCGCGGGCATCCGCGCCATGCACGAGGCCGACCTGGAGCCGATCCGCACCCGCCTCACCGACTGGCTCACGGTCTGGATGGGCGGGCCGAAGGTCTATGCCGAGCGCCATCCCGGACGGCCCTGCATCATGTCGGCCCATGCGCCGTTCGCCATCGGGGCCGCCGAGGCCGACCAGTGGCTGGACTGCATGCGCAAGGCCATGCTGCTGGAGCCGCCGCCGGCGGAGTGGCGCGAGGCGCTGGACACGGCCTTCGCCCGCATGTGCCAGGGTCTGCGAAACGCCTGATCGCCTGAGTGACCGGGCTCAGGCCTCGATCGCGTTCCCCTTCATCTCCCGCACGAACAGCAGCCCGATCACGGCGGTAAACGCGGCCACGGCGATGGGGTACCAGAGGCCGTAGTAGATATCCCCCGTGGCCGCGACCATCGCGAAGGCGGTGGTCGGCAGGAAGCCGCCGAGCCATCCGTTCCCCAGGTGGTAGGGCAGCGACATCGAGGTGTAGCGGATCCGCGCCGGGAACATCTCGACCAGCGCCGCGGCGATGGGGCCGTAGACCATGGTCACGTACAGCACGAGCAGGAAGAGCAGGCCGACGACCGCGGGCTTGTTCACCTTCGCCGGATCCGCCTTGGTGGGATAGCCCGCCGTCTTCAACGCCTCGGTCAGCTTCGCCGTCCAGGCCTTCTTCTGGGCGTCGAACTCGGCCTTCGGCAGATCGAGCGCCTCCAGGCCGTCGAGTTCGACGCCCCCGACGACGACCTTGGCCTTGTTCGGCAGCAGGTGGGTGGGCGGCGGGAGGTTCACGTACGGCACGCCTGCATTGGCGAGCGCCGCCTTGGCGACGTCGCAGCCGGTCCGGAACGTCTGCTTGCCCACTGGGTCGAACTGGAAGTGGCAGTCCTGCGGGTTGGCGACGACCGCCACGGGCGCACGCTGGGCGGCGAAGGCCAGGTCGGGATTGGCCGCAGCGGTCAGCGACTTGAAGATCGGGAAGTAGGTGAGGGCCGCGAGGACGCAGCCCGCGAGGATCACCGGCTTGCGGCCGATCTTGTCAGACAGCCATCCGAACAGGACGAAGAACGGCGTGCCCAGCGCGAGGGCGATGGCGACCAAGGTGTTGGTGAGCGCCCCGTCGACCTTCAGCATCTTCTCGAGGAAGAACAGGGCGTAGAACTGGCCCGTGTACCAGACCACGGCCTGGCCGGCGGTCAGACCCAGCAGCGCCAGGATCACGAGCTTGAGGTTCGACCACTGGCCGAAGCTCTCGGCGAGCGGCTTTTTTCGAGGTCTTCCCTTCATCGACCATCTGCTGGAACACCGGGCTCTCGTTGAGCCTGAGGCGGATCCACAGCGAAACGCCCAGTAGCAGGATCGAGACGAGGAATGGGATGCGCCAGCCCCAGGCCTTGAAGGCGTCCTCGCCGATGTTGGTTCGCACCAGCAGGATGACGATCAGGCTGAGGAACAGCCCGGCGGTCGCGGTGGTCTGGATCCAGCTGGTGTAGAGGCCGCGCTTTCCGGGCGGCGCGTGCTCGGCGACGTAGGTGGCGGCCCCGCCGTACTCGCCGCCCAGGGCCAGGCCCTGCACCAGGCGCAGCGAGATCAGCAGGATCGGCGCGGCGACGCCGATGGACTCGTAGCTGGGCAGCAGGCCGACGACGAAGGTCGACAGGCCCATCAGCAGCATGGTGACGAGGAACGTGTTCTTGCGCCCCCAGAGGTCGCCCAGCCGCCCGAATACGATCGCGCCGAAGGGCCGCACGGCGAAGCCTGCGGCGAAGGCCAGCAGGGCGAAGATGTAGCCGGTGGTCTCGTTCACCCCCGAGAAGAAGTGCTGGGTGATGAACCCGGCCAGCGAGCCGTAGAGGTAGAAGTCGTACCACTCGAACACCGTGCCGACCGAGGCGCCGGCCACGACCGTGGTGGTCGATCCCGCCTTCGCCCGTGCGCCCTCAGCCGCCGCCATTCCCGTCCCCCCGGTTCTGTTTGGAGGCGACGGTAGGGTGACGCCCTGACGGGAGGCAATGGCCGAGTTGGCTCAGCCGCGGCGGGCTCAGCTGTCGGGCAGTTCGCCCATGGCGCTTTGCAGGTAGTTGGCCTCGCCCAGACTCTTCACCAGCGAGAGCTGGGTCTCGAGGAAGTCGATGTGCTCCTCGGTGTCGGACAGGATCTCGACGAGCACCTCACGCGAGACGAAGTCGGCCGAAGCCTCGCACAGCTTGATGCCCTCGATCAGGGTCGTGCGGCCGCCGACCTCGACAGCGAGGTCCGCTGTCAGACCCTCGACCACGGTCTCGCCGATGGACAGCTTGTGCAGGTCCTGCAGGTTGGGCAGGCCGTCGAGGAACAGGATGCGCTTGATGAGCTTGTCGGCGTGTTTCATCTCGCCGATCGACTCTTCGTAGGTGATCTGGCCCAGACGCTTGAAGCCCCAGTTCTCGTACATGCGGGCATGCAGGTAGTACTGGTTGACGGCTGTCAGCTCGTTGGTGAGCACCGCGTTCAGCAGCCGGATGATCGCCTTGTCGCCTTGCACGTCGGAAGCTCCCTGAAGTCCTGGCGCGGAAGCTCGGGCCGTCCGCCGGCGGTGTCAAAGCCTATGTCTGCAAGTGAGTTGCGCTCGCCGAAAATCCGGCGGCGCGCAGCCTATTCGGCGGCGTAGCGCAGCACCTCGCGCTCGGCGTCGAGCATGGTGCGCATGTCGCAGACGCAGCGGGCGCACTGGGGGCGGGAATCGCAGGCCTTGAAGATTTCCGCTGGCCGGGACGCGCCGGCGGCGATGGCCGCGCGGACCTCGCGTTCACGGATGCCGTTGCAGTTGCAGACGTACATGGGGCGCGGAGGCTCCTGGCTGACCCTTTTCATGTAGCGTGTTGCGAACGCGTTTGCAAGTCATTCGCATGTGACCGGCGGTCGCGTGCGACGCGCAGTTGCCCGCGCGCCGGGCGGCGGTATGTAGGGCCATGAGCCCGCCGCCTTGCCGCCTCTACCTGATCACCCCGCCGCGGATCGACGACCTCGCCGCCTTCGGACATGTGCTGGCGAAGGCGCTGGACGCAGGCGACGTGGCGGCCCTGCAGATCCGCCTGAAGGACGCGGACGATGAGATCGTCGCGGCGGCCGTTGACGCCCTGGCGCCCATCGCCCAGGCGCGTGGCGTGGCGGTGATCCTGAACGACCGTCCGGACCTGGCGGCGAAGCTGGGCTGCGACGGCGTGCACGTGGGCCAGGACGACATGCCTCTCGCCCAGGCGCGGAAGATCGTGGGGCCGGACCGGATGGTGGGGGTGACCTGCCACGACAGCCGTCACCTCGCGATGGAGGCCGCCGAAGGTGGGGCCGACTACGTGGCCTTCGGCGCCTTCTTCCCGACGTCGACCAAGGAGGCGAAGACCCGCGCCGAGCCCGAGATCCTGTCGATCTGGCAGGAGACGATGGAGGTCCCCTGCGTCGCCATCGGCGGGATCACCGTCGCCACGGCGCGCGAGCTGGCGAAGGCGGGCGCGGACTTCCTGGCGGTGTCGGCAGGGGTCTGGTCGTACGGCGACGGGCCCGCCGCCGCCGTGAAGGCCTTCAACGCCGAGATCGCGGCGGGGGTCGCCGAGCGGGCCTGATCACTCGGGCGGGCCGTCGGAATACTCCGGCAGGCCTTCGGGCGTGCGGACGAACGGGTGGCGGGTGGCGGTGAACACCATCCGCTGGGGGGCGGGCAGCCCTTGGTCGGCGAAGCAGCCGCCAGCCAGGCCAACGATGCTGTCGTCCTCGTCCAGCGTCCACCACAGGGTCGTGCCGCAGCGAGCGCAGCGGTGAAGGGTGGAGGCGCCGCCGTCCGGGCGGAAGCTTTGCCCCTCACCGGTCCGCGCCACGACCTGGTCGGGTCGGACATAGACCGTGACGCCGTAAAAGGCGCCCGTGCGTCGCTGGCATCGGGTGCAGGCGCAACTGGAAACGAACACCGGCTCGCCCCGTATGGTGGCGGTGAAGTCGCCGCAGAAGCAGCGGGCGATGCGCGTCACAAGGTCCGGCATGGCGAGAGGGTAACGGGGCGCCTTGCCTTGGGCGAGCCCCGCCACTAGGTTTCGCGGCTTCTTTCGCCCGAGATCTTTTGACACCGTGAGCACTCAATCCGCCCTCCTGAAGGTGATGAGCGACGCTGCGCGCAAGGCCGCGCGCGGACTCAACCGCGACTTCGGCGAACTCGCCGAGCTGCAGGTGGCCAAGAAGGCGCCGGCCGACTTCGTCTCGGCCGCCGATCTCAAGGCGGAGCAGGTGCTCTTCGAGGCCCTGACCAAGGCCCGCCCCGGCTACGGCTTCCTCGGCGAGGAGCGCGGGCTGATCGAGGGTTCCGACAAGACCCACCGCTGGATCGTCGACCCGCTGGACGGGACGACCAACTTCCTGCACGCCATCCCGCACTTCGCCATCAACATCGCCCTGGAGCGCGAGGGCGTCGTGGTGGCGGCGGTCACCTACAATCCGATCACCAACGAGCTGTTCTGGGCCGAGAAGGGCAAGGGCTGCTTCGTCAACGACAAGCGCCTGCGGGTCGCCGCGCGCAAGCACATGGACGAGGCGGTGCTGGCCACCGGCATCCCGTTCCTGGGCCACGGCCAGCACGCGAAGTTCCTGAAGGAACTGCACCAGATCAGTCAGCGCGTGGCCGGCGTGCGCCGCTTTGGCTCGGCGGCGCTGGACCTCGCCTGGGTCGCGGCCGGCCGCTACGACGGCTACTGGGAGCGCGACCTGAAGCCCTGGGACCTGGCGGCGGGCCTGCTGCTGGTCACCGAGGCGGGCGGCAAGGTGACCGACGCCGACGGCGAGGCCGACATCCTGGCGTCCGGCTCGATCATCGCGTCGAACCTGGAGCTGCATCCGCAGATCGCCAGTCGCCTGGCTGCCGCAAAATAGGGCTAGGCTGGCGGGCATGATCACCCGCCGCGCCCTCGCCGCCCTATCCCTCGCCGCCGCCGCGGCCACGCCTGCGCTCGCCCAGTCGAGGCGGCGTCCCATCGTCATCGCCCACCGCGGCGCCAGCGGCGAGCGGCCCGAGCACACCGTCCTGGCCTACCGTCTCGCCGTGGACGAGGGGGCCGACTTCATCGAGCCGGATCTGGTCGCCACGAAGGACGGCCATCTCGTGGTGCGACACGAGAACGAGATCTCGGGCACGACCGACGTCGCCTCGCGCCCGGAATTCGCCGGCCGCCGTACGGAGAAGGTGATCGACGGGGAGAAGATCTCGGGCTGGTTCACCGAAGACTTCACGCTCGCCGAGCTGAAGACCCTGCGGGCGCGTGAGCGGCTGCCGCACCTTCGGCCGGGCAGTTCGGCGTTCGATGGCCGCGAAGCGATCCCGACCTTCCAGGAGGTGATCGACCTGGCGAAGGCCGAGAGCCGGCGCGTCGGCCGCACCGTCGGCGTCTACCCCGAGATGAAGCACCCGGCGTTCTTCGCGGGGATCGACCTGCCGCTCGAGGCCCGGCTGGCGGGCGCCCTGAAGGCCAACGGCCTCGACAGCGCCAGCGCTCCGGTCTTCGTGCAGTGCTTCGAGGTCGAGCCGCTGAAGACGATCGGCCGCCTGACCAGGGCCCGGCGCGTGATGCTGGTGTCGAAGGGGCCCGCGCCCGTCAATGTCAGCTCGGCCGCCGGGATCAAGGCCATCGCCGCCTTCGCCGAGGGTCTGGGGCCGGAGTGGCCGCTGGTGGTCCCCACCGATGGCGGCGTGCTGGGCGCGCCGACCGACCTGGTGAAGCACGCCCACGCGGCCGGGCTTGCCGTCCACCCCTGGACCGTGCGCGCCGATGAAGCACGCCCACGCGGCCGGGCTTGCCGTCCACCCCTGGACCGTGCGCGCCGAAAACGCCTTCATGCCCAAGGCCCTGCAGCGGGGCGCCTCGCCGGCCGACCACGGAGACGCCATGGCCGTGCTGAAGGCGCTCTACGCCGCCGGCGTCGACGGGGTGTTCAGCGACTTCCCCGGCCTCGCGGTCAAGGCCCGCGGCTGACCCCCGATCGGGGATGCGCCTGACCGGGCGCGCCGGCGCCATTGCTCCCGAACTCAAGGGGGAGGTGACGGGGTTCAAGGTGTTCCTGGCGGCCGCCGCCATCGCCGGCGTCGCATCGGCCGCGCAGGGCGCGATCGTCGATCTCAGGTTCGAGGACTGGGCGGGAAGCCTCCCCGGCCTCTAGACGTTCGGGCCGAGCGTCTACCTCGCCGATCAGGTCGCCTTCCGCGGCGAGGCCGACAATCGCGACTGCCTGGCGCAGGGCTGACGCGCCTTGCGTCGGACCTGCGACAATTTGGCCGGCGCACGGCCGGAACAAGCGTCACCATTGGCCACACGCCGTTAAGCTTCACCATTGAGCATCGCTGCACGAAATTTCAGCAGCCAATGGGGGAGCGCGTGCTGTCTACGCTTAAGGCGAAATTCCGCGCCTTGTTCATCGCCATGATCCTGGTCTTCGCGGGCCTGGGTGTCTTCGCCACCGTGCGGATGAGTGCGCTCAACGAGAGTACGCGCGAGCTGGCCACGGTCTGGTTGCCGCGGGCCAAGTCCGCCCAGGCCATGGGCACGCTGGTCTCAACCTACCGCATCCGCGAGGCGCGCCACGTGCTGTCGCCGATCGAGGGAAAGGCGGGCGCCGACCAGGTGGTGGCCGAGGCCGACGCGGCGGTCAGCAAGGGCCTGGCCGAGTACCGCCGGATGATGGCGCCCGGCGAGGACGCCACCCTCGTCAACGCGTTCGAGCAGACCTGGAAGGCCTACAAGGCCTCAAACACGGCAATGATCGACGCCTCCCGGGCGGGCCGCGCCGACGAGGCCGCCGACCTGTTCCGGGCCGGCAAGGATTCCTACGACGGGCTGGTCGCCGCCGCCCGCGCGATCGCTGACCGGGACGGGCGCGAGGCGGCCGCCTTCGCGACGCAGTCGGCGCAGCTCTACGAGGCGGTGCGGCTCTCCACCTTCGCGGTGGTCGGCCTGGTCCTGGCCTGCGCGGTCGGCCTGATGATCTACTTCGAGCGGCGGGTCACGGCCCTGCTGGTGCGCATGACGCACCTCATGGGCGGCCTGGCGCGTGGCGACTTCCAGCTCAGCATCATCGGCGTGCAGCGCAACGACGAGATCGGCGACATGGCGCGCGCGCTGGAGGTCTTCCGCGACAACGGCCTGCAGGCCCAGCGCGTCGAGGCCGAGGCCAAGGCGCAGGCCGCCCAGATCGAGGCCGAGCGCCAGCAGAACGAGGCCGCCCGCGCCGCCGCCGCCCGCGAGCAGAAGATGGTCGTCGAGATCCTGGCCACGGGGCTGGAGACCCTGTCGGCGGGCGACTTGACCATCCGGCTGAACGAGCGGTTCCCCGGCGACTACGAGAAGCTGCGCGAGGACTTCAACGTCGCCATCGAGCGCCTGGAGGGCAGCGTGCGCCAGGCCGTCGAGAGCGCCGGCGCCATCGCCAGCGGGACCGGCGAGATCTCGTCGGCAGCCGACAACCTGGCGCGGCGGACCGAGCAGCAGGCGGCCAATATCGAGGAGACCGCCGCCGCGCTGGAGCAGATCACCGCCACCGTGCGCAAGACCTCGAGCGGCGTCGCCGACGCCAGCCGCGCGGTCATGGAGGCCACCGCCGACACCGATCGCGGCTCCGAGATCGTGACGCGGGCGATCGAGGGCATGAGCGAGATCGAGAAGTCGGCCCAGCAGATCA
>JADHED010000973.1_pt1 | contig 27359 bp, 34 predicted proteins | sample 8952041 | NCBI WGS metagenome assembly JADHED01 (sample SAMN16124423, study PRJNA663239) | bioreactor sludge metagenome | isolation source: sludge (control) | place: India:Bengaluru | collected 2018-09-08
AGCGGCGTGGTCACGACCTCGTCGGCGGGCCCCACCCCCGCGGCGAGCAGCGACAGGTGCAGGCCGGCCGTGCAGGAGTTCAGCGCGACGGCGTGCGGCACGCCGACGTAGGCGGCGAACGCACGCTCGAAGTCCCGAACGCGCGGCCCGGTCGTCAACCAGCCCGACCGCAGGACGTCGGCAACCGCCTCCACCTCGCCGTCGGCAATCGCCGGGCGCGAGAGGGGCAAGTACGGCGGCGCGGCGGTGGGGCGAGTCATCGGCGACGCGGGGATTCTACATGGCGTGGGCCAGGCTCAGGCGGTCGTCCCCGCGGGTGACGATCCGGCCACGGTCTGGAACACGGGCGCCCACCGGCGCAGGGCGGGCTCGACATCGTACTGAAGAATGTCGGCGACGCTAATCCAGTCCTGGGCCTGCTGCGCCTCGAGTAACGCGTCGATGAAGCCCGTCAGCTCGCCGGCCAGCGGCGCGATGAGGTGCCCCTGCCCTCCCGAGGCCGCAGGGTTCTCACGGGTGGCAATGTCGGCCGCCCCGGCAATCGCCACCAGTGTCGACATTCCGTCAGCGAGTTCCACCAGGCCGGCATTCGCGCGGGGGATGTCGAAGCCCCGGAACTCGTCGCCAACCGAGGCGGCGGCCTGGCACAGCGGCTCGATCGAGTCGGCCGCCTCGGCGAGGCACCTGGCGAGGAGGCTGTCGGGCGTTCCCGACATCACCTCGACCGTCGCGACGTCCTCGAGGGCCTGTTCCAGGACCTGCGGCTCGCGGAAGGCCGGCTCGTCGATGCCGTCGAACCGCACGTCGGTGACGATGTGGCCGCGGCCGGCGAGGTGCTGGTCGATGGCGTCGAGGGCCTGTCCCCACGTCTCTGCCGCGAGGTCGAGCGGGGCGCCATCCAGAAGAAATGTGGGCATTCTGCGCTCCTGGCGCGGTCGGGCGTCCGCCTCGCCGCACCCCTGCCTCATGCCGGCGCCGCGAAGGACCCGGCGGATGTCGGGCACCCGTTACCCCGGCGCGACGCTCGCGAGTCGCCGCGCCGGGAACAGGTGTCGGCGAATCGACTAAAGAAGATCCATGGCCTTCCGATTACCCCTGCGTCAGTGAGTGAAGCAGGCGGTTGGCAGACCGCCTGAGGAACTCGGCAGGGAAGCCGAGATCCAACTCTCAGGGAGGAAACCATGGCATCGTTCTCCGTCGTCACCAACGTTGCGGCAAGCAATGCGCAGGCCAACCTGTACGCGACCAACGTCGGGCTGAGGACCGCTCTCACCCGCGTGTCCAGCGGCTTCCGGATCAACAGCTCGGGCGACGACGCCGCGGGCCTGGCGGTGGCCAACGGCTACCGCTCCCAGGTCTCGATCCTCAACCAGGGCATCCGCAACGCCAACGACGGCCTGTCGACGTTGCAGATCAAGGACGGCGCGCTCGACAACATCAGCAAGCTGCTCGACCGCATGTCGACGCTGGCGACCCAGGCGGCCTCCTCGTCGTTCACCGGCAGCCGGGCCACCCTGAACAACGAGTTCGCGGACCTGAAGGCCGAGATCACCCGCGAGGCGACGGTGGCTGGGCTCGACTCCGCGGGCGGGTTCTCGGTGTTCGTCAGCTCCAATGGCAGCGATGGGATCGTGAGCGGCAGCATCGGCGCCGCGACGGCCTCCGTTCTGGGCCTGGCCCAGAACATCGACTCGGCCAGCAATGCCCAGACCGCCCTGACGCAGGTGACGGCGGCCATCTCCACTCTTGGCACCGTCCAGGGCAACGTCGGCCAGATCCAGAACCGCCTCAGCTTCGCCATCTCGCTGGCCCAGAGCCAGGTGGTCAACACCAAGGCGGCAGAGAGCCGGATCCGCGACGCCAACATCGCGGAAGAGTCGGCGAACCTCACGCGCTTCAGCATCCTGAACCAGAGCGGCATCGCCGCCCTGGCCCAGGCCAACCAGCAGACGGGCGCGGTCCTCTCGCTGCTCCGCTAGTTCCGCCCTCCGCGGGGCGGCGGCACGGCCAGGCCGATCCGCCGTCCCCGCGGGCCCTTCCCGGGCCGGTCCCTCAGGGGCCGGCCCGTCGTTTCCTCGGTTCCCAACCTTGGCGGCGTGGGCCCTGGTGAGCCCGGCGCGGCCGGTGACGCCTATCGATTAAAGCTCCGAGCACCCTTACCGATTACCCGGCTGAACATCGGGACGCGGCGTCACGGACGCCGCAAGCGCCAGCAGGGACGCCGGCGCGCACGGTCAAGGAGGATTCGGACATGGCTTCGTTCTCTGTCGTCACCAACATCGCCTCGGTCAACGCCCAGGCCAACCTCTACACCACCAACATCGGGCTGCGCACCGCGCTCACCCGCGTGTCGAGCGGCTTCCGCATCAACAGCTCGGGCGACGACGCAGCCGGCTTGGCCGTGGCCAACGCCTACCGGTCGAAGGTAGCCGTGGTGCAGCAGGGCATCCGGAACGCCAATGACGGGCTGTCGACCCTCCAGATCAAGGACGGCGCCCTCGACAACATCAGCAAGCTCATCGACCGCATGGCGACGCTGGCCACGCAGGCCGCCTCGGCGTCGTTCACGGGCGACCGCACCACGCTGAACAACGAGTTCGCCGATCTCAAGGCGGAGATCACCCGCGAAGCAACGGTCGCCGGGCTCGACGCCCAGTCCGGGTTCTCCGTGTTCATCAGTTCCGAAACGGCCCCGGCCGACGGCATCGTCAGCGGCACGATCGGCGCCGCCACGGCCTCGGTGCTCGGGCTGGCCGGCACGATCGAGACCGCGTCGAACGCCCAGACGGCGCTCGGCCAGGTGACGACGGCCATCTCGACGCTCGGCACGGTGCAGGGCCAAGTGGGCCAGATCCAGAACCGGTTGAGCTACGCAATCTCGCTGGCGCAGTCGCAGTCGGTGAACATCCGGGCGGCCGAGAGCCGGATCCGCGACGCGAACATCGCCGAGGAGTCGGCCAACCTGACCCGCTACAACATCCTGAACCAGAGCGGCATCGCCGCCCTGGCCCAGGCCAACCAGGCCACCTCGGCGGTGCTCTCGCTGCTGCGGTAAGGCTCTGGGGCGACATTCTGACGGCTGGGCGGCGCCCGACGCGCCGTCCAGCCAGCCGTTCAAGGGACGTGGGCGTGGAGGTCATCGTGGGACTGGGGTTTGCACTGGCACTCGGCGCGCTGTGGGCCCTCGGTCTGTGGGCCTGCCGGCACCAGGCCGCGAGGCCCGCGCTGGCGCGGGCTCGTGGCCAGCGAGGCCCCACGAGACGATGGCCGTGATGACGCGAGTTCGACAGCACGTGTCGGAGACACGACGGCACCCCCGGGTAACGTCCGGTCCGTTCCGGGACGGATCGCATGCGGAAGGCCTCGCGGCCTGAAGGGGCGCTGCCATGGGTTCGCCAGTCACGCTCAGCGGCTTCAACCAGATCGACTTCAACCAGATCCTCGAGCTGGTGATGCAGCAGGAACGCCTGCCCGTCACCCAGCTCGAGTCGCAGAAGAAGATCGTCGACGCGCAGAAGTCGGCGTTCTCCACGCTGGCGACGCGGCTGGCCGCGTTCGAGTCGGCCGCAGAGGCACTCCAGGCGGCCACGGCCTTCGACGGCACGAAGGCCACGAGTTCCGACGCCACCAAGGTGTCACTCAGCGCCAGCGGCACCGCGCCGGCGGGCACCTACGAGGTGCAGGTCCTCGGCCTCGCCAAGTCGCAGGTGAGCCTGTCGTCGGCGGTCGTCTCGGCCGACACGGTCGTCGCGCGCAGCGGGTCGATCACGGTCGGCGCCGGCGCCCGGGTGGACGTGCCGGCCGAGGGCTACACGCTCACCCAGCTCGCCACCGCCATCAACGAGGCCGACGGGGGCGACGTGAACGCGAGCGTCGTCAAGACCGCCAGCGGCTACGCCCTCATGCTCACGGGCCGCAACACCGGCGCCGAGAACGGCTTCACGGTGACCAACGCCCTCGCCGGGGGCGACGCGTCCCTGACCATCACGCAGCAGCGTGCGGCTGCCGACGCCAGCGTCCAGCTCAACGGTGTGACCATCAGCAGTCCGACGAACACGTTCCAGGACGTCATCGCCGGCGCGAGCTTCACGGCCCTGCAGGAGACGGCCAACCCGGTGGTCGTGACGATCACCGCGAGCAACGACTCCATCAAGTCGCTGGTCGAGAAGCTGTCGGCGGCGTTCCGCGACGTGAAGAAGTTCCTCGACGACCAGCAGGCGGCCTCGATGCGGGGCGAGTCCAACACCATCGGCCGCGACCCGCTCGTGCGCGGGCTGCGCAGTTCGTTCGCGCAGATCCTCGGCGGCACCTACCCCGCCGGGGGCGCCTACACCTCGCTGGCCCAGATCGGGTTCTCCTTCTCCCGCGCCGGCGACCTCGAGTTCGACGCCACGCAGTTCGAGGCGGCACTCGCCAGCGACAAGGCCAGCGTCAAGGAACTGTTCCGCGGCAGCGACGGCACGGGCGGCGTCTTCGGCGCCCTCGCGTCCGCGGTCGCCCGCTACACCGACGCCGGCGGCCTCGTGCCCAACGCCCAGGAGCGGTTGACGGCGCAGTCCAGGCGAATCTCCGACCGCATCAGCGTCATGGAGGATCGCCTCGAGGTGCGCCGCCTCGCGCTGCAACGCGAGTTCATCGCCGCCGACCAGGCGATGAGCCAGCTCAACGCCCAGCGGAACTCGTTGAGTTCCCTCACCTACTGACACGCGCACTCCACGGATGGAGCGGAGTCACGGATGACAGCATCGCTCGCACGCGCCACGGCGGCCTACCAAGAGGTGAACGTCGCCGCGCGCTCCCCCCTCGAACTCGTCGTGCTCCTCTACGACGGGGCGCTCTCGGCCATCACCGCCGCGCAGGACGCCATGGCGCGCCGCGACCTCGTCGCCAAGCGCAAGGCCATGTCGAAGGCGCTCGCCATCGTCGGCCACCTGCAGAGCACCCTCGACATGGAAGGCGGCAAGGAGATCGCCGAGCAGCTCGACCGGCTCTACCTGTTCGTCACCGACAAGCTGATCGAGTGCAACGTGCAGGGCCGCCAGGAGGCGCTCGCGGAAGCCCACGCCGTGCTCACCACGCTCCGTGACGCGTGGTCGTCCATCGCGCAGTCGGCCGCCGGAGCCGCCAGGTGAGCGCACTCGCCGACCACGACGTCGCCGACGCGCTCGCGGCCTACGTCGGCCAGTTGCGGGAGCACGCGGCCGGTCTCGAAGCCTTCCTCGCCCTCGCCCGGCGGCAGGCCGAGGTCGCGCGTCTCGGCGACGCCGACGCGCTGACCGCCATCGTGCACGACCGCGACGCCGCCCTCGCCCGCCTGGTCGACGCGGCCGCGGGGCTGGCCCCGATGCGCCGCTGGGCGGACGGGCTCGGCCCGGCCTGGGCCGACCGGCCCGACTGGCAGGCCGTCGCCGCCGCGCGGCAGCGGGCGCGCGAGCTGGTGGACGCGATCCTCGCGCAGGACGAGCTGACGCGCGGCCTCCTGGAGGAGACGGCGGCCAGCCGGCAGCAGGCACGGCTCGAACTCGACGCCGCCAACGCCACGCTGCACGCCTACCGGCGCGCCATCGTGCCGGCCTCCCGGCCGGCCTCCCTCTTCGATCACCGGGGCTGAGGCCCGTCAGCGGGCGCTGGCGGTCAGGGCGGCTTCCGGCGCGGCCACGCGCGTGAGGCGTGGGCGGGCGCCGTAGACGAGGCACGCCCGCTCGACGAAGCCCATCGACGCATACAGCGCCCGCGCAGCCTCGTTCCGTTCGTCGACGACCAACGTCACCTCGCCGGCTCCAGTCGCCGCGGCACCGTCGCACACGGCCTGCACGAGGCGCCGGGCGAGGCCACGCCGCCGCGCCGTGGGGTCCACGGCCACCTGGGCAACGTGCCACACCCGTGGCGAGGTCCGCGTGACCGCGATGGCGGCCGCCGGGCGATCAGGGCGCTCCCCCGCCACGACGATCGAGGCGTCCGGCAGGAACGTGCCGCACGCCGACGCGCGCGTCACCTGCCCGAGGTAGGCCGCCCACTCGTCGAGTCGGCCCTCCGGCGCGAAGGCGGCCGCCGCCGGCGTCCCCGCGTAGGCGCGGGCCAGCAGGCGCACGACGTTGGGCACGTCCTCGTCGTCCCAGGGGCGGCCGGGCGCGTCCGCGCCCGAGGGTGGCGAGACGTGGCGGGCGAGGAACCGCTGCCCGGCCAGCACGAAGCGGCGCCTGGCGAGCGCCACGGCGACCACGGGCGAGCGCGGATACAGGAAGCCCTGGTAGCGCCGCGCGAAGGCGGCCTCGGGGGCCTCGAGCGTGAGGTCCAGCAACGTGCGGACAACGTCGGCGCGGTCGCCGGCGAGCATGCCCAGGCTGAGCGTGCCGCGGTCGACGGAGAAGAAGGTGAACCCGGCCGAGCTGCCGTCGGCCGCCCGCGCCAGGAACCCCGGCACGCGGCCCGACCGGCGCCCGTCCTCGGCCGCCCTCACGCCGGCGGTGATGTCCCAGCCGAGGTCGAGGGCCCACCGGGCGGCCTCGCGCTCGAGCAGGGGCGCGACCTCCGACGGCGTGGCGAGCCGCCAGTCCTCATACTGCATCGCGGTGGCCCTGCGCGGCGGCGACGGCCGGCAGTTTCACGCGCACGGGCAGCGGCCCGGCGTGCGGGGCCGGGGCCTGAGCCGCCCGCTGGTTCTCGTCGCGGATCTGGTCGTAGACCTCTCGGCGGTGCACCGGCACGCTGGCCGGCGCGCTCACGCCGAGGCGGACGCCATCCTTGCCGATGCGCAGCACGCGCACCTCGATGCCGTCGCCGATCATGATGGTCTCGTTGCGCTTGCGCGTGAACACGAGCACGGCTCACCTCACTCCGAGGCGAGGGGGTGCCGCAACGGGTAGAGACTGTTGTGCGGCATCACCTGATACCCGAGCATCCGCTCGGGGTTGACGACGATCGGGGCGCGCAGGTTGACGTAGACGCCGCCCTGCTCGTCGAAGCTCACGATGGACAGCCACACGAGGCTGGTGTCCTCGGTCGCGCCGAGACGCGACAGGTCGGTCGGGCTCAGCACGCAGCGGTACTCCGGCAGCACCAGGCGCGGGTCGATCACCAGGAACGACACGGGGTCGTCCACCGCGTGCAGGCACTGGAACGGCGCGAAGTCGTCGCCGGCCACCACGGCGAACGTCCGCGAGCGCTCGAAGCCCGGGAGCCCGAGCGGGAACGACACGCAGTCGCGCTCGTCCACCTCGAACTGCCCGAACCGCGAGTAGATCTGCAGCCGCTTCGGCGGCGGGGCGGCGAGCGACGTGTCGGTGCTCATGTCAGGTAGTCCAGCAACGAGGGCCGGCTCGCCGCGCCGACGGCCGCGAGCGCGGCCTCGTGGGCCGTCTTCGTCTGCTGCAGCTTGGTGATGGCCTCGGCCATGTTCGCGTCCTCGAGCGACGACCGCCGCTGGACGCTGGCCTGCCGCACCTCGCGCAGCCGCAGTTGCTGTTCGTCGATGTCGTTCAGCGCCGCGCCCACGCGGCTCTGCATCGTCGTCGCGCGGTTGAAGGCCTCGTTGAGCTTCGTGATGCCGTCGGCCACCGTGAAGCCGGGCCCGCCGGTGTTGCCGGCCCGGACCGCGGCCACGAGCTGGTCCAGGCTCTGGAAGACGTCGCCCATCACCGCCGACCCGTCGAAGGTGACGGCGACCGACCGCGCGCGGTCGACGTCGATGGTCTGGGAGCCGGCGTTGCCCTGGTAGCTGCTCACCACCCCGAGTGCGTCCTTCTGATAAGGCGCGGTCGTCAGCATCTCGCCCGAGAACACGTAGGTTCCCCGGAACTGCTGGTTGATGGCGGTCAGCAGGGCATCGCGCACGCCCTCGAGTTCGGCCGCCAGGGCGTCGCGTTGCTCTGGCGTGAGGAAGCTGTTGGCCGCGGCCGCCGCCCGCACCTGCCCGTCCTGGATGCGCAGGAGGATGTCGCTCAGCACCGAGTCGGCCACCATCAGGCGCGACTCCACCGAGTCGGACGCCTCCGCGTAGCTGTCGATCCGACGCTGCTCGGCGTACTCGCCGATCACCTGCGCCGCCGCCGACGGGTCGTCGCTCGGCACGTGCAGGCGCTTGCCCGACGACACCTCCCGCTGGGCGCGCAGGAACGCGTCCGAGGCGTTGTGGATGTCGGCCAGGCCGTTGCGGAAGGCCATGTCGAACGTGACGCGCATGGCTACCTCACCATCGCAATGAGCGTGTCGAGCATCTGGTCGATCGCCGTGAAGAACCGGGCGTTGGCCTCGTAGCCGCGCTGGAATCGCAGCATGTCGGCCGCTTCCTCGTCGAGCGACACGCTCGACACGCTGTCCTGGAGGTTCTGCAGTTGGCTCAGGACCTCGGACTGCGTCTTGTCGCTGGCCGTCGCCGCCGCCCGGTCGCGGCCCACGCGGTAGACGAGCTGGCCCCACGCCTCCGACGCGCTCGCCGAGCCGCCGCTGGTGATGGGCCGGTCGCGCAGCGCCGCCAGGTTCCGGGCGACGGTGGTGTCGCCCGCCACGCCGCTCGTCCCGGACGCCGCGACGAGCGAGGCGCCGCCGGCGGCGGTGAGGGCGGGATTCATCGTGACGGCCGAGGCCGCGCCGGCCAGGGGGACGGGCTGGAAGAACGCCACGCCCGGAGCGCCCGCGGCGTCGAACCCCGACTGGTGCAGCGCGTTGACCTCGCGCACGACGTCGTAGGCCACCTGGTCGAGGCGCGCCAGGTAGTCGGGCAGCATCGTGTCGCGCACCGCCAGGATGCCGCCGAGCTTGCCGGAGGACACCAGCGCGGTGACGTCCACGCCCCCTGCCTCGACCCGGGCCAGCCCCGCCCCGTCGTCCACCGCGCTGACGGCGTACGACCGCTCGCCGATGACCAGCGGACGCCCCCCGGCGAAGTCGATGTCGAAGCCGCCGTTCTCCCGCTCGATGGCGTTGATGCCGACGTAGCCCGACAGTTCCTCGACCGCCCGGTTCACCTCGTCGCGGAGGTGGGCCCCCTCGGGCGTCGAGGCCGAGGTGCCCGACAGCTGCTCGTTGAGCGAGGCGATGCGGCGCGTGAGTTCGTTGATCTGCTCGACGCTGGACCGCACCTGTATGTCGGCGTCGCGCCGCGCGCTCGACAGGCGGTCGGCCACGTCGGCGAAGGCCTTGCCCAACGCCTCGCCCTGCAGCACCACCTCCTGGCGGGCCGAGGCCGACGTCGGCGTGTCGGCCAGCGTGGCGAAGGCGTCGAAGAAGTCGTCGAGGGCGGCGTCGAGCGATCCGCCGGCGCGCCCGACGGCGACCTCGACCACCCCGAGTTGCTGGCTGATGGCGTTCTCGCGCTGCTGGCTGGAGAACTCGTCGCGCACGCGCCGGTCGATCAGGCGGTCGCGCATCGAGCGCGCACCGACGATTTCCACGCCCCCACCGGCGCTCCAGCGGTCGGTGGACGGCACGGCCGCGAGTTCGGTGACCCGCTTGCTGTAGCCCGGCGTGTTGACGTTGGCGATGTTCTGCCCCACCACGTCGAGGCCGAAGCGCTGCGCGTCGAGCGACCGCGCTGCCATCGAGAGCATGCCGAGCAGTCCGGACATCAGCCCCTCACTCCCAGCACGCCGGCCGGCGCCTGCACCGGGGCCTCCCCGCGAGGACCGTACCCGGCCCCGCGCCCCTGCGCGGCCAGCGATGCGGTGACGACGGCGCTCAGGGACGCGCCCAGACGCCGGCAGCGATCGAGCGCCGCTCGGGCGGCGCGCGCCTCGTCGAGCAGCGCCGCGCGGTCGGCGGGCGACAGCGCCTCGATGTCTGACTGTCGGGGAGAGAATTCGGCGACCGCGGCCGCCAGCGCGGCTTCAGCGGCGGTCAAGGGCGCCACGGCGGGCGCCACGAGCGCGTCGCCGACGGCTTGGAGGGCCGTCCGCAGCGCAGTGACACGAGCGGCCGGCCCCAGAGGGGTCGTCACGGTTCGGCTCCTTCCCTGGGCCGGCCACCATGGCAGCAGCCTGCCGGGGAACGTCAGTTCCCCAGCAGGCTGTCGATCATGCGATCGGCCAGGCGGATGGGATCGTTGCCCACCTCGCCCGCGGCCAGCTTCTGCCGGGCTCGCTCGACGACGTCCTGCCGGATGGCAGGGGCCTTCGACGCTTCCTGCATCGCTGTGCTCATCAGCCGGGCGTCGCTCGACACCTCGACCCGATCGCCGCCGGCACCGGCGGACCGGCCACGTTCCGACCGCTCCGCCTGGACCCGGTCGAGCTGCTGCGCCTGCTGCGCCGCATCCGACCGCGTCAACTGATCCGGGCGCTGGCCCTCAATCTTCATGTCGGCTCCAATCGACGGCCTCCGACACACGGAGACCCGTTCGACAGGCTAATCGTCACCCCTGGCCGGAAGCTTTAATCCCGCCCCCGGGCCGGCCGCCTGCGCCATGAGCGTCGGGTCCACCCGCCGCCCGTTCACCAGCACCTCGAAGTGCAGGTGCGGCCCGGTGGCCCGTCCCGACTGCCCCACCCGGCCGACGACGGTGCCGGCTGCAATTTCCTCTCCAGGCCTGACGCCAATCGCCGACAGGTGCGCGTAGCGTGTCTGGACGCCGTTGTCGTGCTCGACCACCACGGTGAGCCCGTAGGCCCCCTGCTCGCCTGCGCTCACCACGCGCCCGGCGCCGGCGGTCGGCACCTCCTGCCCGTAGGCGCCCTTCAGGTCGATCCCGGCGTGAAACCGGCGGTGCCCATGGAAGGGATCGGCCCGCCAGCCGTAGTCCGAACTGGCGTCCTGCAGGGGCAGGCGCAGGCCCTCCAGCGAGGGCGACGATGCCACGGCGGCCGACGGGGGTGTCGACAAGGCGACCGGTTCCGGCAGCGACTCCGTCACTGCCGGAACCGGCTGAGCTGGCGTCGCCGTCCCTGGCGCCGCGGCGCGCGTCATGCTCCGCTGAAGCACGTCGGCCAGGCCGATCCCGCCTGCCTTGCTCAGCGCCCGCGCCAGCTCGACGTCGATGGTCTCGGTCATGGTCTGCATGCCGAGCCCCACCCCCTCCCCGTTCTCCTCCTCCGAGAGAAACGACTGCCGCATCTGCCGCACCATCTGGGCGAGCAGCATGGCCTCGAATTCCTGCGCGATCTGCTCGACGCTGGCGCCGGCGGCCACCGGCGCCGCTGGCACGGCCGTGCCGGCCCCCACCGGGGACACGATGCTCGCCTTGCCGATGCCCACCGCCATGGTGCCGTGGTCCTTCAGATGATGACGATCTCGGCCCGCAGCGCCCCGGCCACGTGCAGCGCCTGCATGATCGCGATGATGTCGCGCGGGGTGGCGCCCAGGGCGTTCAACGCCCGCACCACCGACTCGAGCGTCGTGCCTTCCTGCAGCGCCACGAGGCGGGCATCGCCCTCGGTCACTTCGACCTCTTCCTCGGGCACCACCACGGTCTCGCCGCTCCGCGAGAACGGCGCCGGCTGCGACACGTTGAAGCGGGTGCTGATCTTCACCGAGAGGTTGCCGTGGGCCACCGCGGCCGCGCCGATGCGCACGCCCGCCCCCACCACCACGGTGCCCGTCCGCTCGTTGATGACGACGCGCGCCGCGGTGTCCACCTGGATCGGCAGCGCCTCGAGCCGCGCCATCAGCTCGGGCACCGCGCCACGGTACTGGGCGGGCACGGCCACGCTCACCGCCCCCGGGTCCATGGCCCGCGCCGCCCCGGGGCCGAGCTCACGGTTGATGGCCTCGGCCAGCAGCGACGCCGTGGCGAAGTCCGCCTGGGCGAGCGACAGCGTCAGGGCCCCGTCGGCCGGCAGGCTCACCTGCTGGGCCACCTGGACGGTGGCGCCCGCCGGCACGCGGCCCGCCGTGAGGTGGTTCACCTGCACGGAGTTGCCGCCCGAGCCGCCGCCGAAGCCGCCGAGCGTGAGGGGTCCCTGGGCCAGCGCGTGCAGCGTCCCGTCGGGCCCGCGCAGGCCGGTGGCGATGAGGGTGCCGCCCTGCAGGCTGCGCGCGTCGCCGATCGACGACACGGTCACGTCGAGCCGGGCGCCGGCCCTCGCGAAGGGAGGCAGTTCCGCCGTGACGAGCACGGCCGCGATGTTCTCGATCTTCACCTCTTCGCCCGGCACGATGACGCCGAGCTTCTCGAGCATGTTGGCCAGCGTCTGGGCGGAGAAGATGGTCTGGCGCCGGTCGCCGGACTTGTTGAGGCCCACGACGAGGCCGTAGCCCACGAGCGGCCGCGCGGGGTAGCCCTGCAGCGCCGCCACGTCCTTCACGCGCACGGCGGAGGCGGGCTGCGCCGCGGCCGGCGCCGCGAGCGCCAGCAGGGCGAGGACGATGAGCGCACGTCGCATGGGTCGCGTCTCCAGGAGGCCGGGCTAGAAGATCTTGTTCAGGACGCGCACGAGCCAGCCGGGCTTCAGGTTGTCCTTGATGAGGCCGCGGCCGAAGTAGCGAATCCGCAGCTGGCCGACTGCCGGCGACGCCACGACGTTGTTGCGCCCGATGTCGGCCTGGCGCACCACGCCGGTGAGCACGATGATCTGGCGGTCGCCGTTGATGTCGATCTCGCGCGCGCCCTCGAGCACGAGGTCGCCGTTGGGCAGCACCTCGACCACGCGCGCCGTCAGCGTCGCCGTGAGCTCGCCGCTGCGGCTGGTGGTGCCGCCGCCCTTGAACTTCGTGTCGCTGCCCGCGCCGACGAGGTTGGTCGGATCCAGCCAGTCGGGCACCTTCGTCTCCACGCCGAAGAGCTGCGACACCGACGCGCTGGCGGCGCTGTTCTTGTTCAGCGAGGAGTCGGCGCTGCCGACGGCGGTGATCGTCTCGATGACGCGGATGGTCACCAGGTCGTTGACGTTGCGGGCGCGCGCGTCGAGGCCGAGCCCGGCCATCCACCCGATGTCGGGGCCCGTCGCCGCGGTCGTCTTCGTCGCCCGCGCCGCCTCGAGGTAGCGGGCGTACAGCACCTCGTAGTTGTCCGACGGCACCGCCTTCGGCGTCTCGGCGGCGGCGCCGGCGCCCACCGCGACGAGCGCCACCGCGCCCAGCACTGCCCGCCAGCCCTCACGACCCATGCTGCACCTCGACGGCCGCGGGCCCGACCACCCTGGCCGAGACCCGCCGGCCACTGTCGGCGTTCACCACGCGAATGACGTCCCCCAGGCGGCCGGCCTGCGCGGCCACGCCGCGCGTCTGCACCTGCAGCCCGCCGGCCCGCACGGTGATGGTGACGGCCTCGCCGCTGCGCACCAGCGGCGCGGGGACGACCATCTGGCGCTGCACCACCTGCCCCGCCGGCAGGTCGGTGACCGCGCGCGCGCCGGCCACCTCGGTCGGCAGGGGCCGCAGCCCCCATCCGGCGGCGTCCACGTCGAGCGACTCGACGTCGGCCGCGGCGATGGCCTCGCCCCTCCCGATGGCCCGGCGCGTCCTGACCCCGCGCAGCCGGAGATCCAGCACGCACTGCGCCTCGCCGAAGCGGGCGGCGCGGCCGTCCGGGCGCATCACCTTCAAGTGGACGCGCAGCGGAACGCCCGCGCGCGCGTCGGCGGGCAGCGACACGAACACGCTGCCCTCGGCATCGCCGGCGCCACGAATGCTCAGGTCGCGCACCGCCAGCGAGGCCACCTCGCCCACCTGCCGGCGCACCGCGGCCTCGATGGCGCGTCGCACCGCCTGCTCGTCCACGGCCGCGGCCGCCGACGGCAGCAGCCAGCCCGCGAAGGCCAGGACCGCGGCGATGCGGAGGCTACCGCGCGAGGTTGTTGACCTGCTGCAGCATCTCATCGGCGGTCCTCACGACCTTCGAGTTCGCCTCGTAGGCCCGCTGGCCGAGGATCATGTTCACCATCTCCTCGACGACCGAGACGTTGGAATCCTCGAGGAACCCCTGCGCGAGCGTGCCCATCCCGTCGAGCCCCGGGGTGCCGGTCACCGGCTCGCCCGACGCGGTGCTGGCGACGAACAGGTTCCCGCCCATCGCCTTCAGGCCGGCCGGGTTCTGGAAGCTCGCCAACTCGAGCGTGCCCACCTGCTGCGGCGCGGTCTGGCCCTGGATGGCGGCCGACACGATGCCGTCCTTCGACACGCTCACCGACGTGGCGTTGGCGGGGATGGTGATCTGCGGCTGGACGGGATAGCCCTCGTTGGTGACGACCAACCCCTCCGCGTTCAGGTGCAGGTTGCCGGCGCGCGTGTAGGCCACCTGGCCGTCGGGCAGCGTCACCTGGAAGAAGCCGCGGCCCTCGATGGCGATGTCGAGCGGCCCGTTGGTCGCGCGCAGGTTACCGGCCTGGAAGTCGCGGGCGGTCGCGATGGGCCGCGTGCCCAGGCCGTACTCGAGGCCCACCGGCGCCTCGCCCGAGGTGGACGTGGGGCTGCCCGGCGCCTTGGCCTGCTCGTAGACGAGATCCTCGAACTCGACGCGGCTCTTCTTGAAGCCGGTCGTGTTCACGTTCGACAGGTTGTTCGCGATGTTGTCGATGTTCGCCTGCTGGGCGTTCATCCCGCTGGCTGCCGTGTAGAGCGCTCGGATCATCTCGTCTTCTCCCGGCCGGCCCCGGCGTGCCCGCGTGGGCGCCGTTCAAGAACTGCGTCGGCCTGCCGATTGTTCCGACTGGCGGGGTGTCGGCCTACCGACGCCCAAACTCCGTGATGGCCCGCAGGTCGACGTCGTTCATCAGCACCGCCAGGCCCCGCTGCAACGCCTCGAACGACCGGCCCACCTCGGTGAGTTGCACCATGCGCTCGACCACCGAGACGTTGGATTGTTCGAGCAGTCCCGCACGAACCGTCGTGGCCGGCGCCGCGGTCACCTGGCTGGTCCCGACGTAACGGAACCGGCCGTGCTCCTCGCGGCGCAGGTTCTCGGGATCGCCCACGTCGGCGATCCGCAACCGGCCGGCCACCACCCCTCCAGCACGAATCGTTCCGTCGGCGTCGGCGGAGATCGCGCCCGGCCCCACCTTGATGGGCCCGTTGGCGCCCAGCACCGGCATCCCGTCGCTGGTGACCAGCGTCCCGTCGGCGCGGCGGTCGAACTGGCCGTTGCGGGTGTAGCGCTCCCCGGCCGGGGTCTCGACCACGAAGAACCCGCGCCCCTCGAGCGCGAAGTCGAAGTCGCGCCCGGTCGGTGAGAGGGTGCCGCTGCGCAGGTCGAGCTGGCCCTGTCCGGCCACCACGTCCACGGCGCTCTGCAGCGCGGCCCCGAAATCCGGCCGCTCGGCGGCCACGGTCGTCACCCGCTCCGCCTTGTAGCCGGCGGTGTTGACGTTGGCGAGATCCGCGGCCACGCGATCGAGCTGGTCGATGCGCGTGCGCATGCCCGTCAGTGCGACGTAGGCGCCGCCTGCCATGTGTCGTCCTCCCCCGCCCGCGCGGTGATGGCCACCAGGAGGTCCTCCTGGCGGCCGCGTCCCTCGAGCCGTACCCACACGAAGGGGTCGCAGCGCACCGGCTGCACCCGTTCCGCCCCGCCCCGCGCGGCCGCTGCCGCCACGCGCAGCGCCGCGTCGGCGATGCTGCGCAGCGTGGTGGCCGACACGGGCACCCGCGGCCGGCCGATGCCGGTGCCGTAGGCGGCCGCGAGCCGCTCCCACGCCGCCTCCGACACGACGAAGGCGTCCACCCGGGCCCCGGTGATCTCGCGCAGCGCCGCGATCGACGCGCGCGGCAACGGCGCCACGCCGGCGACCGCGAGCCGCTCCCCGTCGGCGCTCATCTCGAACGGCACCAGGCCCAGCGCCCGCACGGTGTCGCGCGACAGGCCGCCCGGGCCCTCGACGACACGGCGCGGATCGATGACGGCGAGGTAGCCGGTGCCGGCCTGGGCCGCGAGGGCGCGCAGCAGGTCCTCGTGGGAGACCAGGCCCATCGCCAGCAACTGTTCGCCGAGCTTCAGGCCAGACCGGCGCTGTTCGCGCACGGCGGCCTCGAGCAGTTCCGGCGTGATGACCTGGAGCTGGACCAGGATGCGCCCGAGCCGGGTGGACGGCGCCGGCCCGGTGAGCGGCGGGTGGTCGTTGACGTGCGCGAGCACGGCCTCGGTGTGGCGCACGAGGCACTGGCTGCTGCAGAACCACGCGCCGTCACAGTGGACGCCGAACCGCCCGCGCCGCACGAGGCTGTCGGGCCGCCAGCGGCCGCAGTCACTCCACGCGCACCGCGCCATCGGTCGTCTCCGGGGCCGGGCGGCCGCGCCGCCGTCCTTCGCTGGCCCGCTGGCGGGGGGCCCCCGACAGGTGCAGCCGCAGCGCCACTTCCCCTTCCGAGATGCCCTCGGCGGCGGCGATTTCGGCGAGGGACCGCCCGCGCTTGGCGGCCGCCGAGAGCCGGGTCACGCTCACTGGCGCCACCGGGCGGACCCGCCCGGACTCGGCGATGCGCTCCACCTCGGCGGCCACGGCGCGGAACCCGCTCTCGGTCGCCTCGGTCAACAGGCCCATCGCCTCGCTCATCTGCGCCAGGCGCTGCTCGTAGCGCTCCAGCGCGCGCGCCACGCGCGACAGCCGCCAGAGCCATCCCATCTGCGCGACCAGCAGCACGCCGGCCACGGTCGTCGCCACGGTGGAGAACTCGATCTGCACGGGCACTCCCCTGGCGGCTCAGGCCGCCATGGTGCGCAGCCGGTCGGCCGCGCTGACCACTTCGGTGATGCGGACGCCGTAGCTGCCCGCCACCACGACCACTTCGCCCTTGGCCACCATCCGGCCGTTGACGAGCACGTCCACGGGATCGTCGGGCGAGCGCCCGAGGTCGATGACGGAGCCCGGGCCAAGCTTGGTCAGGGCATCGACGGTCATCTCCGTCTCGCCGAAGCGGACCGACAGCGGGAGGTCGATGTCGAGGATGACGTCGAGGTTGGGGAACGCGCTCGCCGCCACCAGCGCCGGTGCGGGGGCCGCGCCCGCCGGCACGACCGGGGAGGCGGGAATCGGGGCCGTCGGGACGATGGCGGCCGGCGCGCTCGCGTTCTCCGTGGCCGCGGCGGCCGTCAGCCCGTCCCAGGCCGCGACCAGCGTGTCGAGGGCGTCTCCAAGCTTGAGCCGGAACACGAGCGGGGCGCCGCCGGGCCGGGCCGCGGCCTCCCGCGCCGGCACGTCCACCGCGAACTGGGTCCCCTTGCCTTCCGGCGTCTGGCCCAGGGCGCCGAACGCCTGCGCCACCACCTCGCGCAGCATGTCGGCGACCACCTCGTCCTCGGGGTCCTCGTCGAAGCCCATCGCCTGCCGCGCCAGCGCGGCGGCCGGGCCGGCGGCGAAGCCCAGAGTCACGATGCCCTGCCGGCTGCCCGAGGCGCGCGCGCGCACGAACCAGTCCGCGGCGGGCTCCCCGCCCACCTCGGCCGCCGTGCCCGTCGCGCCGAGCAGGGCGCCGGCCGCCGACGCCAGTTCGTCGGCCAGGCCGGCCATCAACGCCAGGTTCCGGGAAGCCCCACCCGCCATCTACGCCTCGCTGTGCATCGCCGCGTTCTCGCGATCGACGCGAACCGCGGTCAAGCCCTCGTGGACGACCAGGCGGCCCAGGAACTTCGGGCTCCCCTGGACGCGGACCTCGAGCGGCTGCCGCACCAGGTGTCCGAGCGACACCACGTCGCCCGGCACCAACGCGAGCAATTCCCTTGCCGGCAGCTCGGTGTCGAGATTGGCCGTGACGCGCAGCTTCACGCGGGCGAGGTTGTCGAGCAGGTGTCGGCGGTCCGACTCCGTCGGCTCGCGCCGCGTCCGGTGCCACGTCTGGGTGAAGCTGGCGCCGACCGATTCGATCACCGACGCGGGGATGCAGACGTTGAGCATCCCGCGCGCCTCGCCGAGGCGGATGTCGAAGCCGAGCAGCACCACCACCTCGTTGGGCGCCGACACCTGCAGCATCTGCGGCCGGGTCTCGCGCCCGCTCACCTTGAAGGTGACGTCGACGATCTGGTGCCAGGTCTCGGTGAGGTTGTCGCAGATGAGCTTGACGACCGCGTCGATGACGTTCTGCTCGATCTCGGTGAGGGCACGGGAGGGCGCCGCGCCCCGCCCCTGCCCGCCGAGCATCCGGTCGATCATCGTGAAGGCGACGTTCGGGTTGATCTCCAGGGCGCAGAGCGCGTCGATGGGCTGGATCGCCAGCGCGTAGAACGCGGTGGGATCGGGCAGCGACATCAGGAACTCGGAATACGTGAACTGCTCGACCGACATGATGTTGACGTCGGTCACCGACCGCAGGTAGGCCGAGAGCGCGGTCGCGACGTTGCGCGCGAAGCGGTCGTGCAGGAAGTGCAGCGAGCGGATCTGGTCCTTCGAGACGCGGTCGGGGCGGCGGAAGTTGTAGACGACGACCGACTCGCGCGGGCCCGGGGCGACGGCAGCGGCGGGCCGGGCGCTGCGCTCGATCTCGGCGGCCGACGTGAGGAGGGCGTCGATCTCCTCCTGCGAGAGGATCTTGCTCACTTGCGGCTCCCGGCAAGGCTGAGCGATTCACGCATGCTGGTCCGCAGGCGCGAGAGCGCGAGCGACCGCAGCTGGGACACGCGCGACTCGCACACCCCGATGACCGCCCCGATCTCGGCCATCGTCATCTCCTCTTCGTAGTAAAGGGCCAGGATCTGGCGCTCGCGCTCGGGGAGCTCCATCAGCGCCTTGGCGAGCAGGCGGCGCAGTTCGGTGCGCTCGAGCTGGGCGTCGGGCGCCTCGTCGGAGTCGATGCAGAGTTCGAGCAGCGGCGTGCCGTCCTCCCCGGTCGCGTCCAGCTGGCGCACCGCGCCGAGCTCGAGCGACCGCACCTGGTCGAGCACCTTCGCGTACTCCTCGGCCGAGAGCGACATCGCGTCGGCGATCTCGTCCTCCTCGGGCTCCCGCGCCAGGTCGTGGCGCAGGCGCGCGACGGTGGCGTCGAGGTCGCGGCGCATGCGGCGGAGCGATCGCGGCGCCCAGTCGAGATCGCGCAGCGCGTCGAGCATGGCGCCCTGCACCCGGCGGCGCGCGAAGGCGTCGAAGGGCACCCCCATCGAGGGCCGGTAGCGGCCGGCCGCGTCGATGAGGCCGAGCACGCCGACGCTGATGAGGTCGGTCATCTCCACCTGGGAGGGCAGGCGCTGGGCCAGCCGGTGGGCCATCGCCTTCACCAGCCCAACGTGGGAGATCACCAGCTGGTCGCGATCGGCAAGGTTGGCGGTAGCGGTCGTCATGCGCACTGCGGGGCCCCCAATCCAGAGAGCGCGGTGGACACGGGGCCCGAGGGCGGCGCCAGGCGCAGCCCGGGCCCGCCGAGCGGCGCCATCGCCGAGACCCGCGACGCCAGGCGTCGGAACGACTGGCTGGCCGGCGCGTGCGGCGCGTAGGTCACCACGGCCTGCTGCTGCAGCACCGCGTCGCGGACGGCGGGGTCGGTCGGGACGTGTCCGTAGGGTTGCAGGCGGCGCTGCAGGAAGCGCGTCGCCGCGATGTCGAGCTGGCGGAAGACGAGGTCGGCCTCGGCCTCGTCGCGGGCGCCGTTGACCAGCAGCCCGAGTTCCTTGGCCGGGTTGCAGGCCGTGAGGATCTTGACCATCGCGTAGGCGTCCACCACGGCGGTCGGCTCGAGCGAGGTCACGACCATCACGCGGTCGGCGCCGCTGAGCATGTCGATGACGTTGCTCGAGATGCCGGCCCCGGTGTCCACGAGCACGAAGTCCACGCTCGCGCACAGGTGCTGCAGGCCGTCGTTGAGCCGTTCCCACTGCCGCGCCGACAGCGCCGTGAGCTCGCGCAGGCCGGAGCTCGCGGGCACCAGGCGGAGGCCGAACGGCCCGTCCACCGCGATGTCGTCGATCGACAGGTCGCCGTTGAGCAGGTGCCCGAGGTGGTGCGGCGGCGTGAGGCCGAGCAGCACGTCCACGTTGCCGAGCCCGAAGTCGGCGTCGAGGATGGCCACCCGGTTGCGCAGGCGGGCGAGGGCGACGGCGAGGTTCACCACCACGTTGGTCTTGCCGACGCCGCCCTTGCCGCTGGTCACCGCCAGGGTGACCGCCCGGTGCGGCGTGCGCTCGCCCGTGGGCTGCCCGAGTCCGATCATGACGCTGCTCCGGCCTCGTCGGGCCCCGTGCCGAGCACGCGGGCCGCGAGCCGAGCCGGCGTCGCGCGCTCGAGGTCCTCGGGCACGCGCTGGCCGGTCGTGAGATAGGAGACGACGAGATCGCGGCGGCGCAGCAGGCTCATGAGCGGGGCCAGGCTGCCACCCTCGTCGAGCTTCGTGAAGACCACGCGCGTGGGATTGGCCACCGCGTAGGCGTCGATGAGGCGATCGAGCGCGTCGGGCGGGGTCGAGGCCGGCACCACGAGGTGGGTGCGTGCCTGCGGCCAGCTGCCGACGACGCTGAAGAGATCCAGGGCTTCGTGGTCGCGTGGCGACCGGCCCGCCGTGTCCACCAGGACGGGCGTGCGGCTCTCGGCCACCGCCCGCTCGACGTCGGGCAGCGCCCGCGCCACGGTGAACGGGGCCCCGATGATGTCCGCGTACAGCCGGAGTTGCTCGACCGCCCCCACGCGGAAGCCGTCGGCCGCCACCAGGCCCAGCCGGGTGCCGCGGCGGGCCCGCTGCTGGGCGGCGATCTTCGCGATGGTGGTGGTCTTGCCCGCCCCCGGCGGCCCGACGAACACCTCGATGGGCGCGAAGGCCTCGTCGCCGACGGCCAGCCACTGCAGCCGCTCGCCGAGCGCGCGGGCCAGGTCCCGGGTGTCGGGCTGGCGGCGGCGCGTGGCCGGCACGCGCCCGGCCACCTCGGCCGCGAGCACCTGGTCCAGCCCGGTGGCGGCCAGCCGCGCCGCGATGGCCTCGGCGGCAGAGGTTGCGACCGGGGTGGCTGCCGCCTGGCGGTCGGGCGTCGGGGCGGACGCCTCGGGTGTCCGGCTTTCCGACACCTTGCGGTCCAGCGCGGCGGTCACTTCGACCACGCGCTGGCCCAGCCAGCCGCTCAACCCGTGGGCCGGCACGAGGCGCGTCGAGAGCACGAGCGCGGCCGGGCCCAGGTCGGCGCGGGCCGCCGCGAGGGCGTCCCTGACCGTGGTGCCGCGATATCGCTTCAGATGCATGGCTCAGTCGAGAACGGCAATGGGGGCCACCCGGACGTGCGCGGGCACCTCGTTGTGCGAGAGCACCCCCACCTGGGGCAGCACCCGCGAGAACAGCCGCCACAGGTGCGGCCGGAGTCCCGGCGTGCACAGAAGCACGGGCTGTGCCACGGCGACCTCGATGGCGCGGGCGATCTTCGACGCCAGGCCCTGGGCCTCGTTCGGGTCGATGGCGAGCACGGCCCCGTGGTCGGTCCGCACGATCGACTGCAGCAGCCGCTCCTCGAGCGACGGGGCGAAGGAGATGGCGGGCAGCTCACCCTTGTCCGTCTGGTGTACCCGGCAAATGGCGCGGCCCAGCGACGCCCGCACCGCCTCGACGATGACGTCGGGGTCCTTCGTGGCGGTGGCGGCGTCGGCGATGGCCTCGAGGATCGTGGTGAGGTCGCGGATGGGCACGCGCTCCCGCAGCAGCTGCCGGAGCACACGCTGGATCTCCCCGATCCCCACCACCTTGGGCACCAGCTCTTCCACGAGCTTGGGTGACGTCTGGCCGACACGGTCGACGAGATCCTTCGTCTGCTGGCGCCCGAGCAGGTCGGGCAGGAACGCCCGCACGGTCTCCGACAAGTGGGTCGAGAGGGCGGTGGTGGGGTCCACGACCGTGTAGCCGGCGGCGCTGGCCCGGTCGCGCTGGTCGCCGGCGATCCACCACGCGGGCAGGCCGAACGCCGGCTCCTTGGTCTGGGGCCCGTCCAGCCGCGCCGAGGCGGTGCCGGGGTTGATGGCCAGGTAGCGGTCCGGGTAGAGCTCGCCGCGGGCCACTTCCACGCCCTTCACGAGGATCGAGTAGGTGCGCGGGCCGAGTTGCAGGTTGTCGGCCACGTGCACCGGGGGCACGACCATGCCGGTGTCGGTGGCGATCTGGCGGCGGATGCCGCGGATGCGCGACAGCAGCGTGCCGCCTTGCTTCTCGTCGACGAGCGCGATGAGCGCGTAGCCCACTTCCACGCCGAGCGGGTCCACGACGAGGGTGCCGTCCACGGCGTCGCTGGGCACCGGGACGGTGGGCGCCTCCTCCTCGGCCGGGGCGGCCTTCGAGCGGTTGGCGTAGGCAGCGGCGAACAGCACGGCCGCGACGATGAAGAACGCGAGCTTCGGCAGGCCGGGGATCAGCGCGAGCGCGACGAGGACGCCGCCGCCGACACCGAGCGGCATGGCGCGCGCGAGCAACTGCCCCGCCACGTCCTCGCCGAGGTTGTTCTCCGAGGCGGCGCGCGTCGTGATCAGGCCGCCCGACATGGAGACGAGCAGCGCCGGGATGGCGGTGACCAGGCCCTCGCCCACCGTCAGCACGGTGTAGGTCCTGGCGGCGGTGGCGAGGTCGAGGCCGTGCTGGAGCACGCCGATGATGAGGCCGGCGACGATGTTGACGCCCGTGATGAGCAGGGCGGCGAGGGCGTCACGCTGGGTGAAGCGGATGGCGCCGTCCATCGCGCCGTAGAAGTCGGCCTCGCGGCGGATCTTCTCGCGCCGCGCCTTCGCCTCGTGCTCGTCGATGATGCCGGCGTTGAGGTCGGCGTCGATGGCCATCTGCCGGCCGGGCAGCGCGTCGAGGGTGAAGCGCGCGGTCACCTCGGAGATGCGCACCGCGCCGTGGTTGATCACGACGTACTGGATGGCGATGAGGACGAGGAACACGACCACGCCGACGACGAAATTGCCGCCGACGACGAACTGGCCGAAGGCCATGATGACGTGCCCGGCGGCGTCCACGCCCTCCTGGCCGTGGAGCAGGATCAGGCGCGTGCCGGCCACGTTCAGCGCCAGGCGGAACATGGTGAGCACGAGCAGGAGGGACGGGAACACCGAGAAGGCCACGGGCTCCCGCACGTAGAGGGCGGTGAGCAGCAGCACGACGGCGAGGCCGATGTCGGCCGACAGCAGCAGGTCGAGCAGCAGCGTCGGCAACGGCACGATCATCAGGCCCACGACGGCGATCACCGTGGCGGGCGCGATCATCTGGCTGAGCGAGGACTTCGTGAGGGCCATGGCGGGTACCCGGACCTAGAGCGCCAGCTGCTTGAGGCGGATGAGGTAGGCGAGCACTTCGGCGACGGCGCCGAACAGCTCGCCGGGAATCTGGTCGCCGACGTCGACGCCCTTGTAGAGCGCCTGGGCCAGCGGGACGTTCTCGACGATGGGCACGCCGGCCTCGCGGGCGATCTCGCGGATGCGGGCCGCGAGCTTGTCCTTGCCCTTGGCCAGCAAGCGCGGGGCCGACATGGCGTCGCGCCGGTACTCGAGCGCGACGGCGTAGTGCGTGGGGTTGGTCACGACGACGGTGGCCTTCGGCACGGCCGAGAGCATGCGGCGCCGGGCGGCGGCCCGCTGCGCCTGGCGGATGCGCCCCTTGATCTCCGGGCTGCCCTCCGCGAGGCGGTGGTCGTCCTTGACCTCCTGCTTGGTCATCTTCAGCTGCTTGGTGTAGCGCCAGCGTGCGAGGCCGAAGTCGGCGAGGGCGAAGACGGCGAGCGCCACCCCGCAGTCGCGCAGCAGGCGCCAGGCGTCCTGCCAGCCGATGGCGGCCGCGCCCGCCGGCGGCAGCATGCCGAGGCGGGGCGCCTGCAGCAGCGTGTCGGCCACCACGCGGTAGACCAGCCAGCTGACCGTGGTGACCACCACGAGCATGCGCACCAGGTCGAGGCCACCCCGCTGGAAGCCGAGCCGCTTGAGGCCGTTGGCGGGGTTGAGCTTCGCGAAGTCGAGGTGGATGGCCTCGGTCGCGATGTTCCAGCCGCCCTGCATCGTCGTGGCGCCGACCGAGACGACCGCGGCGGTGGCGGCCACGGGGGCCACGAGCATGATGAGGGTGAGCACCATCTGCATCGCGGTGCCGGTCAGGTCGCCCGCGGTCAGGTGCCGCTGGGCCATGGGCCCGACGTCCTCGAGCCCCCGCCGCGTGGCCTGGGCCAGGCCCTGCACCATCCACGGGCCCACCCAGCCCAGGACGAGCGTGAGGGCCACCAGCTGCACCGCGTCGGTGACCTCCCTGGACCGCGGCAGTTGCCCCTTCTTCCGCGCGTCGCGCAGGCGTTTCGCGGTGGGCTGTTCTGTGCGGTCGTCGCTCGCCATGGCCGCGGCCTACTTGAAGACGCTCGCGAGGCGGGCGGTGAGGTCCAGCATGGCCGGCACGCTCCGCTCGACGACGGCGGGGATGACGCGCACCATCGCGGCGAGCGTCAGCAGGCCGACGACGAGCCGGATGGGGAACCCCTGGGCCATCAGGTTCAGCGTCGGCGCGGCGCGCGAGGCGAGGCCGAGGCCGAGTTCGACGATCAGCTGGACGATGATGATGGGCGCCGCCATCTGGACGCCCACGAAGAACACCAGCCCCAGCAGGCGCGCCACGAGCAGGCCGAGGCTCCCGTCGACGCCGCCGCCGCCGAGGGGCAGCACGTCGTAGGAGGCGACGAGCGCCCGCAGCAGGTCGTGGTGCGCGTCCACCAGGAAGATCACCATGAGCGTGGTGAGGCCGTAGAGCGAGCTCAGGACGTTGTTGCGGACGCCCGACTGCGGATCGACGATGCTGGCGTAGGAGAACCCGAGCTGGAAGCCGGCGAGGTGCCCGGCGAACTCCGCGGCGCCGACGAGCACGCGCAGGCCGAACCCGAGGGCGAGGCCGATGACGGCCTCGCGCGTGAGCAGCAGCGTGAGGCCCGCCGGCCCGTCGGCCGGGGCGAACGGCACGATGGCCATCGCGGTGGCCGCCATCACGACGGCGATGCCGATCTTCACGACCGGCGGCGCCCAGTTGCCGCCGAAGGCGGGCGCGACGGCCACGAGCAGGCCGGGCCGGGCCAGGAAGATGCCGAAGCGAACCAGCGGGCCGAGGTCGATCACCGGATCAGCTCCGGCAGCCGCTCGACGATCTGCCGCGCGAAGCTGGTGATGAGCCGCAGCATCCACGGGAACGTGAGCGCGAAGGTGAGGAAGATGGCGGCCGCGCGCGGCAGGAACGCCAGCACGTTGTCCTGGATCGAGGTGACCGTCTGGAACACGCTCACCAGGACGCCCGCGAGCAGCCCCGCGAGGAGCATCGGCAGGCTGACGATGACGGCGACTTCGACCGCCTGGCGGACGGTGCCGACGATGAGGGCCTCGGACATGGCGGCTACAACGCGAAGCTGCGCACCAGCGAGCCGACGATCAGGTTCCAGCCGTCGATCAGCACGAAGAGCATGATCTTGAACGGCAGCGAGATCATCGCGGGCGGCAGCTGCATCATGCCCATCGACAGCAGCGTCGTGGAGACGACGAGGTCGATCAGCAGGAACGGGATGAACAGGAAGAAGCCCATCTGGAAGCCGGTCTTGAGCTCCGAGATGACGTAGGCGGGAATGACCACGCGCATGGGCAGCTGTTCGGGCCCCTCCGGCGTGGGGAGGCGGCCCAGCTCGACGAACAGCGCGAGGTCCTTCTCGCGCGTCTGCCGCAGCATGAACTCGCGCAGCGGCGGCGTGGCGCGCTCGAGCGCCTGGGGCACCGACAGGCGACCGTCCACCACCGGCTGCACCGCGTCGGCGTGGATGCGCTCGCCGACCGGCGCCATGATGAACATGGTGAGGAACAGCGCCAGGCCGATCAGCACCTGGTTGGGCGGGGATTCCTGCGAGCCGATCGCCTGCCTCAAGAAATGGAAGACGATGACGATTCGTGTGAACGAGGTCATCGTGACGAGAATCGCCGGAACGAAGGTGAGCAGCGTGATGACCAGCACCACCTGCAGCGGCGCCGACACCTGGCCCACGCCCTCGACGTTCATCTGGAGCTGGCTGGGCTGCGCGACGGCGGCGGCCGGCAGGCCGGCCAGCAGCGCGAGGGCGACGAGGGCGACGGCGAGTCGGCGGGCGGTCACCGCGCGGCCTCCCGCCCTGCCGCCACCGACTGGGCCAGGGCCGACTCGAAGGCCGGCTTCGGCGCGAGCTCGGCGACCAGGGAGACGTTCACGGGCGAGGCGCCCAGCAGCAGCCGGCGCCCCTCGACGCTGACGATCATCAGCGAGCGCCGCTCGCCGAGCGGCACGACCGCGTCCACGGTGATCGCCCCCTGGCGCGAGCGCGCGAGGGCGCCGAACGCCCCCTTGCGCACGAGCACGACCAGCGCCCCGAGCAGCGCCGCGACGAAGACGAGCGCCAGCAGCACCCGCCACCATTCGAGGCCCACCGGCTCGAGGGCCGGCGTCGCCTGGGCCCACAGCGGCCACGTGCTCACTTGTGATCTCCGTTGGGCAGCTTCCGGGCGATCTCGGTCAGGCGGATGGCCGTGCTGTCCTCGACGACCACCACTTCCCCACGTGCCACCAGCACGCCGTTCACCAGCATCTGCAGGTCCTCGCCGGCCGACTGATCGAGCCGCAACACGTTGTGGCGCGTCAGCGTGAGCACCTGGCGGACGGAGATGGCGCCGGTCCCGAGCACGACGCTCACCGGGCACTTCACGTCGCGGAGGGGGTCGAACGGGTGCACGGGAGGCACGCTAGAACTGGACGACGAACTCGGTGAAGAGGACATCGGTCACTTCCACGGGCTTGAGCACCGCGTTGGCGCGTTCTTCGATGGCGTGCCTGAGCTCCTGCTTGCCCTCGGGCGTCACCACGTGTTCGGACATCTGCTGGCTGAGCAGGTCGAGCACCGCCGAGCGGATGCGCAGCAGCGGCACCTTCGACTCCTCGAGGTGCTTGGCCTCCTCTTCGGTGCCGTTGATGACCAGGCTCAGGCCGACGCGGAGGTAGCGGACCCCGCCGGGGTCGGCGAGATTCACCACGAAGGGGTCGAACTTCAGCGCAGCCCCGCCCTCGGCGTGACCCTCGTCCGCCTTGGCCTGCGCCTCGGCCGCGGCCGGGTCGGCGGCCGCCGCCGCGGCCTGCGGCCGGACGACGAAGTACCAGTAGCCGCCTCCCCCGCCCCCAGCCAGCAGCAACACGGCGACGGCGACGAGCACCCACTTCAGGGCGCCCCCCTTCTTCTTCTCGGCAGCGGGCTTGGCGGCGGCTTCGGCACTCATGACTCGACTCCGTGGCCGGGCGGGCCCATGGCGGGCGCCGGCCGGTCACCAACAAGGCAAGGGCGATGCCGCTCGTGCTGACGGGGGAAATGCCGGGAGTTCCTGAGAATCCGCCCGGTCGGGCCGCGGTCGCGGCGACCGGCCACGACGGGGGCTCGGCCGCGGTGACGCTGTGCCGACATGGCCAGGCCCGGGCGGGCCCTTGCGCAAGGGGGGAATCCCGGGGTCGCCCTGGCGACCCCGGGGCCGGGCGGGCGGTCTACGCCACCACTTCGTAGCGCTGGCCGGCCGGCCCGCGCC